>Ga0209710_1000055_pt1 | contig 125923 bp, 112 predicted proteins | sample ArcticOcean_MG_C_5_FD_187436 | JGI IMG/M metagenome (GOLD analysis project Ga0209710, IMG submission 187436) | Marine microbial communities from western Arctic Ocean - ArcticOcean_MG_CB4_138 (SPAdes) (version 2) | ecosystem: Environmental > Aquatic > Marine > Oceanic | place: Arctic Ocean...
CCTAATACAAGGGCTGTTTGCACCAAAGTTTAACTTTTTTCTAAAGTCGATTAAGGTCGATGTGGTTTCGCGAGATATTCATGGCTCTGCATCTCCAATAAGCGGCTTTGCGTCCGCTCAAATTCAAAACTCAATCGACCATCAGAGTATAACATATGCAGGGGCTCTGCAGCAGATATCGCCAACTTTACGTTACGGTCATAGAACTCATCAACCAGATTTACAAAACGCCTTGCAGCATCATCGTTATCAACCCCCATTACAGGTACATCAGAAATAATGACCGCGTGGAATTCACGGGCAATATCAATATAGTCGTTTTGACTTCGCGGCCCTTCGCAAATAGAGCTGAAAGCAAACCAAACAATATCTTCAGAAAGCTTAATAACAGGTATCGAACGACCCTCTACTTCCAAATCAACGTTGGATTTTATCTCTCCCTCGACCGGAACCAGACGTTCAAAAATATTCGTTATATCTGAAGCCGCCTGCTCACTTAGCGGAAAGCAGTAAAGAGGCGCCTTTTCTAGTGCTCTAAGGCGATAATCGGTACCTCCATCAACATTAATAACTTTACAATGCTGGTTAATTAAATCGATAGCCGGCAAAAATCGGACACGCTGAAGCCCATCCTTGTAGAGCTGATCTGGCATAATATTTGATGTGGTAACCAAGCATACATCGAGGGAAAATAGCTCATCAAGCAACGTTGCCAGAATCATTGCATCGGCAATATCGCTAACAAAGAACTCGTCAAAACATATGATGCACGTCTCATCGGCAATTTTTTTCGCGACTTTTCTGAGTGGGTTAACTTGCCCTTTGAGCCCCTTTAATTCCTGGTGGACCCTACGCATAAAGCGATGAAAATGTACCCTCATCTTATTTTCAAAGGGCAAGCTCTCGTAAAAATTGTCCATCAAATAGGTTTTACCCCGACCAACTCCTCCCCACAAGTAAAGCCCTTTGGGCGCTGGAAACGTCGTATAAAATAAGCTTTTCAACAGTTTTTTCGAGGGGCTCATCAAAGATTGCTGATCTCTCACCAGCATTGCTTTAAAAAGATACTCGAAATCGCCTACCGCAGATGCTTGAGCCATGTCTGCGGCAAAACCCTGTTTCTTGAGATCATTTTGATAACGTTGTTTAGGAGATTGCATCTGCTGATCAACTGGCTAAGACTTAAAGCCAACTGTAACTAGCAAACTAATTTCTTTCAACTAGAACACCTTCCCGCCACAAAATTAAAATCTACGGTATAATAAAACCGATATAATGAAAAAAACCTCGCGCTTGCCATAGTTAAGTGTTCGGACAATCGATTTTATTAGGACTTTAAAGGAAGGGGCTCTATATTTGGACGTTTTGACATCTTCAACATCGACCACACTGCCTGAAATTGCTAGCACTGCACCTCTAGTAGCGGCTGCTGTGCCCTCTATTACTGGCTGGTCAGGGCTGACGGTACTAGTTATCGCAACGTTGGCCTTTGTGGCAGGGGCAGCAGCCGTTCTTCTCTTCGTTCGCCAAAGTGAAAAAGATGTAGTAGATACAGGTGATTTACAGAAGAAGCTCCTCAAAAGCGATCAACAACTTAAACGCTACCAACAAGAAGTTTCCGAACATTTTATTACTGTTTCTCATCTGACAACCAATATAGCCCAAAGCTATCGGCAGATACATGAACATTTGGCAAGCAGCGCTATTCGCCTAGCGAGCCCAGAAATAGGGCGGCAGTTACTGAAGTCGGGCGGCTCTGAAATATCACTACTAGACGCAGAGGGCAATCCTCTAATTAGCATGGAAGATGTCGAAGTACCCAGAGATTACGCCCCAAAGGTGCCCGGTGGTGTTTTGAGTGAAGCTTACGGATTAACTGATTCTGAAGTTGATAGCGAATCAGGGCTAACAATGCCAAACGCATCGCACACATCAGATACAGAATCGGACCCAACCGAAAATGTAAGCTAAAATAAAGTAAGTTTCACGTAAACATGGAGGTCTGCACTAAAGGCAAAGTCAGTTGGCGATAAAAATGAATCGCGAAATACTACTTTCCCCAGTCTCCGCTGTTTATGTAGAGATGTTATAAGTGCACCAAATTATTGCCTTTGCCACCTGTGTATAAGCAACCTTCCATGGATCAAAAACCGCTGCTCTCATTGCGGAATCTCCTATGAGTCAAATCAGCTCTGCCCTCAATGCCAAGCATCCCCACCCCCTTTTAGGCGATATGTTGCTGCTTTTGAGTATGAACATGGCTCAATAGATAAACTTATTGTCGCCGTAAAAACTAACCCTTCCTGCCCAGAAGTCAGGCCACTTTCGTTACTGCTAGCTGAGGTAATTAAAGATGCTTATCAAGACTCGGTTATGCCAAAGGTCGTAATTCCAGGGCCATTGCATTGGCGAACCATACTCAAAAGAGGCTTTAATCAAACTGATGGGATAGCGATTGCATTGGCGCAATGTTTCACCCCCTTAAAAATTTGTAACAACCTCTGCTTTCGTAAACATCACTCAATTCTCCAGCACCTAAAAACTAAGCAACAACGCTTTAAAGGCATGCAGAATGCTTTCGTAATAAGGTCTGACAGAGAGGGTTCTTTTTCCAGAAGATCGGTATACTCTCGGTTTTTAGAAGATAAAACCGTTGCTATTGTTGACGACGTTGTGACTACAGGCGCAACTCCGAGGGCTCTAGCGGCCGTATTAATTAATGCTGGCGCAAAAAATGTGGATGTTTGGGCCCTGGCAAGAACAGGCTGGCATATTTGAGCCCGCTAAAGGAAAATAGTGTGATGAACTCCAAAACTGTATTGTCAGCCGAAGAAATCTGGCACCATATAACTAATGAAGCGAAGGCAGGGGCCGCAGCGGAGCCCAACTTTGCTGACTACTTTGCCAAGACTATTTTGGACTATGAGGACTTGGGTGCGGCGCTAAGCAATCATCTCGCAAAAAAACTAGCCAGCGCTGCCGCAACCGCTCCAATGTTAAAGGAAATCATGCAAGGGATTTTTGCAGATAAAGCAATTATTGCCAAGGTCTCCAGAGATATACAGGCTACCGTCGCCAGAGACTCGGCATGCGACCTCTACAGCTCTCCTTTTTTATATTTTAAAGGATTTCTATCGCTACAAGCATATCGTGCTGCACACGAATTATGGCTCCAAGGAAGAACCTCACTCGCATTGCTTCTTCAACACAGGATCTCTATATCTTTTGCTGTGGACATCCATCCTGCCGCTATTATTGGTAGTGGGGTAATGATTGACCATGCTACCGGATTAGTTATTGGTGAAACGGCGGTCGTTGAAGACTCTGTATCTATTATGCAATCAGTTACTTTAGGGGGCACAGGGAGAGACAGCGGCGATCGCCACCCAAAAATCCGTAAAGGTGTATTGATTGGACCCGGCGCAACAATTCTTGGCAATATTGACATTGGAGAAGGCGCTATGGTCGCTGCAGCAAGTGTGGTTCTAAAGAGCGTAGCCCCCCACAAAGTTGTTGCCGGAGTACCTGCAGTTGAAGTTGGCGACCTTGCAGAGGACAGCCCGGCGAGAGGGATGAATCACTATTTTGTTGCCAAATAACTTTATTAATTTGTTAGCAGCGCAACCAAGAAAAAGCCAACACCTGATCAATGGAATTAACGCCTAAAGCGCCCATCAAAAGGCGGTCTAAACCAATGGCAACCCCAGCACAAGCTGGCAAACCGCTGCTGAGTGCCGCTAAGAATTTTTGGTCCACGGTTACAGCTGGCCTTTTAAGAAGCTCTCTGGCCTTACTGTCACGCTTAAAACGCACCCCCTGCTCCGATGCATCAGTTAATTCCAGATAACCATTGGCTATTTCAACACCATTAACAAATGCTTCAAATCTTTTACTAACGTTTTGCCCGACATTATTTGAGCTAATTTGTGCTAGTGCCGCTTGGCATTCTGGGTAATCATAAATAATCGTGATTCCACGAGGAAGGTGTGGCTCTACCTGAGAACTAAAAATAAGGTCTAAGCAATTAGCACGCGTTTCATCTATCCAGCTCTGCGAGGATAACTTAGCAGCCAATAACTGCAAAGTGCTTAATTCGGCGCTGTGAGGGTCCAAACCAAGATTATCGAAAAAACAGTCTGAGTAACTTATTTTAGTTACATCCCAGGAAAACCCACCCTCTTCTGCCAAAAGTAGACTAATTAATTCAGCCACCTCAGACATTAGTTGGTGGTCGTCCCATCCACAGCGATACCACTCTAGCATTGTAAATTCAGGGTTATGTCTTAAACCAACTTCACCATCTCGAAAGGCCTTACCCATAAAATAGATATCGCCAGTACCGGATGCCAGTAATCGTTTCATGAAATATTCGGGGGACGTTTGGAGATAGCCCTGCTCACCAACAACAGATGTGGTGATACTATCGATATTTAAATCTGTAACTGTGGCTTTACCCATCACCGGGACATCAACTTCAAGCACTGACCGTTGCTTGAAAAATTCACGAACCGAAGAAAGCATGGCGGCCCTACGGCGCAGGGTATTCAAACTTGCTCCCGGCTGCCATTTATCCATGATGAAACGCCTTCACTGATTACCCACCCAACAAATAAAATAACTGTCGGCTATTTAACTCGGCCTTGATATTCGCCTGTTCGTGTATCCACCTTAATTACATCCCCTTGATCAAGGAATAATGGCACTTTAACCACCGCGCCAGTCACTAACTTAGCCGGTTTGCTGCCACCCTGCGCCGTGTCACCACGCAATCCAGGATCTGTTTCAACAATTTCAATTTCAACATGATTAGGTGGCATTACAGACAGAGGCGATCCGTTATACAGTGTGACCATACATACGTCTTGTTCGCTTAACCAAGGCAAAGCGTCGCCAACTGCACTCTCGGTAGCCTGATGCTGTTCAAAGGTATCGGGTTCCATAAAATACCAAAAATCGCCATCGGTATATAAGTACTGCATGTCCTGGTCCATCACATCAGCGCCTTCCAATGACTCTCCCGATTTAAAGGTTTTTTCCAGCACTCGAGATGTCTTTAAATTACGCAATTTCACTCGACTAAACGCTTGGCCCTTACCTGGCTTGACGAATTCATTTTCCAGTATTGAGCAAGGGTCACCATCAAGCATGACTTTAAGCCCGGAGCGAAATTCATTAGTAGAGTAATTGGCCATTGTTGTTATTTCCAAAAATGTGTGTGGTTTGCATGATAACTGAAGTTTAGCGGTGTTTTTTAAGTTTTACGCCTAATCTCCGATTTTATCCAACGCTATTTTTGTGTAAGTTGACAATATCCTTGTCACTGTAACCCAGCAAGTAGAGTATTCCATCCAGACCAACATTTGAAATTGCCTGTTTGGCAGACGCTTTTACTAGTGGCTTAGCCCTAAAAGCGATTCCTAGACCAGCAATATTTAACATTGCTAAATCATTGGCACCATCACCTACAGCTATCACTTGCTCAAGACTCAGACCCAATTTATTCGCGATCTCAACTAGGATCTCAGCTTTACGCTGACCGTCAATAATTTCCCCTACCACGTTACCAGTAACAACTCCCTTAACGACATCAAGTTCATTAGCGTAGACATAATCAACACCCAATTGTTTTTGTAAATGGCGTGCAAAAAACGTAAAGCCTCCGGAAACAATTGCTGTCTTAAATCCAAGCTGATTTAAACTTTTAAGCAAGTACTCAGCGCCATCATTGAGACGTAAACGTTTTGCGACTGTCTGCAAAACGCCTTCACTTAGCCCCTCAAGTAATGCCACTCGCTGCACAAAACTTTGTTTGAAATCTACTTCACCGCGCATTGCTGCTTCAGTGATAGCAGCAACCTGTTCTCCCACACCCGCTTCAACCGCAAGCTCATCGATTACTTCAGCATCGATTAAGGTCGAGTCCATATCAAAAACCACTAACTGACGGCTGCGGCGGAAGATATTGTCTTCTTGATATGCAATATCAATATTTTGTTCCCCTGCTAGTTTGAGTAGTGATTGACGTAGTTCATCCGCACTATTCGGCTCACCGCGCGCAGAAAACTCTATACAAGCCTGCCCATCGATATCGGCATTACCCAAAATGATACGCCCTGACAACCGAACTATTTTATCAATATTAAGACCTTGCTGCGCAGTCACCTCAGTTACTGCCGCCAAATGAGATGCTTCTAAGTTACGTGCTAACAGAGTCACTATGTGCCGAGACTTCCCTTGCAGACCTACCCAGTTCTCGTAACGCTCATTGGAAATAGGCAAGAAAAGACCCTGCATATTTAACCTATCGAGCGTTTGTAATACTTCGGAAGTAACATCATCAACATTTGTGTTTTCGGGTACTGACACCAAAATACCCATATTCAGTTGGTCATGGATAACAGCTTGGCCAATATCTAGCAGCGTTACTCCAAACTCAGCCAAAGCTTCGGTCACCGCATTGGTTACCCCTGGTTGGTCTTCTCCAGACACGCTAATCAGTAAAACATTCGACACAGTGGTTTATCCCGTTGATTTTCAGATTCCCATTATATAAAAGTTGAGCGAATAGGATAGAATAGAAAGAAAATAAATTGCTTAAAGGCCCAAGAATGCAGCGTCAATATGCCACTAATGTGAAACTGCCAACTATTATTGCCTTAGGACTCTTATTATTCGGCTTACTGAGTTGGGTAATCATAGAAGTTCAGACCTCAAAGCTCTCTAACCAGAGGATTACCGAAAAAAGTCACGCGACCCTTAGTCAATTATCAGAACTTATTAGAACCCCTTTATTCAGCAGCGATATCGTTGCCGTTCAATTCACTCTGCGCAACGCAACCAAAGATAAAGCTGTCTATAGCGCGAGTCTATATGACGTCGAAAACACACTAATAGCCCAAAGTTCTCAGGCCCAAACCGCTCCTGCTAATCTGGAAACATTTAAGCGCAACATTCTCCTTGAAGACTCTCTCGCAGGCACCCTGGTGATTGCTATTAATAGTCAACCGATATACGCGGCATACTCAAACGTATTCTTTTTTTGGGGATTGTTATGGCTGCTATTCTCAGTAGTTTGTATTTATGCATGTTATCGACTCACAGACAGAGTCTCTCGCCGGTTGCGTTCGCTAACGAATCGTTTGCCCGGAAGTAGTGATCCCATGGTCGATGAAATACTTGCATTAGAAACAAGGCTTCAACCACTATTATCAAGCTCTAGAGAATCAGACGGCCTGCCCAATGGTGGCTATTACTGCTCAGTGGTTACTGCAACTATCAAAAATAGACTCAGTTTAGGTCAGCAACTAAATCATGAAAATCTTGAATTACTCTTCGAACATATCGATCTTTGTGTTGAGCGAACAATCGAGCTTTACGGAGGCCAGCGGCTAGAGGGTACGCAGGGTGGAGTATGTTTTTATATTCGTTCGACTCAATGCTCAAAACAACATATTTTAGTTTGCCTGATGGCGATGTACTCTCTTCAACAGCTACTTGAAAGGTTGTCGGTTAAGCTTGGAATTGAACTAGCTATCAACTGGACTCTATGCAGTGACAATATTTCAGCACTGCCTACTTTTAAATATCACGAAAGTATCTCCACATTAAAAGAAACGTCATTGTCGCTATCTAATCGAATAGACAAAGGCATTATCGCTTTATCAATAGCCGAGTATGATATTGACCAATTGAGCTCCATCGCTCGTTTTAGCAAATTGGAGGAACACTGCTTTGAATTCCAAGGTTTCCCTGAACAACGCCAGCTTTTACTTGAAAAACAAATCTCCCACCTGGCCTCGATCTGTCTATAGCGACTACGCCACTAACCAAAACGCTATGGGTATCAGCACAAGACATGCAACCGCTTCGCATCGAAAAGCTTCCTGAATTTTAAATACGGCTACAAGGCCATTGAGTGAAGGTGCTGTGGTCCTCACAATACGCGGATGAAGAAGTCCTAAAATGCCTTTTTCAGCCATTTTGTAACTCTAGACATCCAAGTTTTGATTCATATTTAGCGCAGGAATCTCATCAAGCGGAACTCCAATCACGGATGCAGGAACACCCACCACAGTTGCATGGGCTGGCATCGATTTGAGCACCAAACTACCCGCTCCAATTTTACTACCCTCGCCGATGCTAACATTACCAATAATTTTTGCACCCGCTGAAATCATCACTCCATCACCAATAGTAGGATGTCGCTTACCCTTTTTATTGCCATTTCCACCGAGCGTTACAGAATGTAACACAGAGACATTATTTCCAATCACCGAAGTCTCACCAATAACCAAACCCGTCGCATGATCAAGCATAATACCTGAACCGATTTTCGCCCCCGGATGAATATCGACATGAAATACTTCAGTCATCCTACTTTGCAAAAAAAATGCTACTTCATTTCGGCCATTTTTCCAGAACCAATTCGCCACTCGTTGCAACTGCAGCGCCTGAAAACCTTTATAATATAGAAGCGGCGTAAGATATTTGTCACAGGCTGCGTCACGCTCAAAACTGGCTGACAAATCTAGGCACGCGTTCATTATAATTTGGCTATCCGACTCAAGCGCTTCCCTAATAATATTATTTAGACTAGCGCTGGTCCATTGAGAATCAATAAGCTGATCAGCGAGACAATGACCTAAAGCTTCCAATAAACTTGAATGATCAAGGATAGATCTTTGCAGAAATTCGGACATCAAAGGTTCGGATTTGACTAGCCAATCAGCCTCGTCCTTAATTAGCTGCCAAACAAATTCTTCTCTAACCATTGGTAAAAATACCTTAAAACATTGAATTACAGCGTAACAAAGCGCTCGATGATTTCATCGATATGCTCCAGTACGATATCAAGATACATTAATTGTCCATCATTCACTAACTGCTGAGTAATAAGCGGAATGCTAAATTGCTCAGCATAGCTATTAGCAATCGGTCGGTAACTTAAATGCCATAACTCAGGCGCCACACCTCCACGATCAACCGCATAAGGCCTATAGAAATCTTTTTGGGTGTTGACGAGTGCGCCATTTAACCATTCGTGCATCGGCGCAAAAATACCTGTACCTTGACACTCCTCTGGGACTAGCCGAATTTGATAACCATCGACCATTGCGGCGGCATCATAGACATCAAAGTCAGTTCCCCAATGATGGCGCGAAGTCCCGGGTAATGCCGACCAACGCAATACGGCTTCAATTTTCTGCCAATCACTTAACTGATTCAAATCTATAGGATTACTAAACTGGTCTAATACCGACCTTAGCCCTGATAACTTGTCATTCCAAATCACCCTCTGACGATCAAACGATCGATAGGCACTGCAAATACAAAGGTCAAAGCCCTCCTCAGCAGCAGCAGTCTTCAGCGCCATGAAGGGCCCTAAAGCTTCTTTGTGGACCAACATATTTGACGGGGTCATATGACCGCCTTTCGATTTGTTTGGACCCAAACCAACCAAATGCCGGTCTGTTGTACCGGTCAAAATATCTGTATCAATAGATTTCTCTACCATCATCGTGTTATCAGGCCTCTAGATGTACATACCAATTTTCGAGTGTATACCGCGATGACAAAAAAAGTAAATAATCGTTTAAAATCAGCTTTCTAATAGACAATTAAGTCTATCATTTAGGATCGGTAATTAGTTCAGATCACCCATTCAAATGCCTAGCAACCGCCAAGATAGCTGATAGGCTCATGTAAACTAATACCGTCACTATTTATCTTGGTTCGCCATGCTATTACCTCCACGCCTTTAGAGAGTGCCAATGCAATAGTTTTAGCATATATGGGATCAATATCGGTAGCGACTTCAACACGGTCAGCGTTGTTCAATTGTACGCAAAACAATAATACTGCGCGATATCCAAGATCGGCCATTTCTATTAACTCGCGCAGATGCTTAGTGCCGCGAGTGGTTACAGAATCTGGAAACATAGCAAGGCCATCACCCATATCAAGAGTTACATTTTTCACCTCAACATAGCAGTCTGGCAAATGCCCAGCTGTAGCTTGAAGCAAAAAATCAATTCGGCTTTTTTCAGATCCATAGGCTACCTCTGGTCTCACTAAATCATATCCACTTAATTCTGGAATTTGATTTATAGCCAAAGCGGCGGCGACCAATCGATTGGTCCTGATAGTATTGATTCCAGCCAACTGACCATGACTGGTTGTAATGATTTCTAACGTTCCTGACAACTTGCGTTTAGGATTGTCCGACAACGAATACCAACAATTAGATCCTTCAATCAGACAATTTTTCATTGACCCTGTGTTTGGGCAATGAATTGTCATTAAATTACCCTGAGCATCCATAACATCCGCAAAAAAGCGCTTATAACGCCTCACAAATACCGCTGGATATAGTTGGGTGAAATCTAACATCAGACATAAAACCCTAAAATTACAAGTGCTTTAACTCGGCTGCGCTAATAAAAATTAATACTACCGAGAAACAGTGTAACAATGGTCTACTATTATCACAGCTCTAACGACTACTCTTTTTCACATAAATTTGCAGAATTCGTAAATTTTACTTGATAAATAGTGAAAATATCTCTATAAACCAACGTCGTTTTTTTGGCTAAACACAAACAGCGGAATATATTCATGACCACAGTAAAAGAATCTGCAAAACCGGCCCCTAAGGTCGCTAAGGCTGCAAAGAAAGCGAAAGTAGCCTCTAAAAGCTCAGTGACTATTCATGGGTTAAGCCCCTATGTGGAAAAAAAGAATGAAGAGTACATGAATGAAAATCAGCGAGAGCATTTTAAGCAGATTTTAAAAGCATGGCGGCATGAGTTAATGGAAGAGGTTGACCGGACCGTGACTCATATGAAAGATGAAGCTGCTAACTTTCCTGATCCCGCGGATCGTGCTACCCAAGAGGAAGAGTTTAGTCTTGAGCTGCGAACGCGTGATCGTGAACGCAAACTCATCAAAAAAATAGACAAAACTCTAATTCGCGTCGAAGATGATGACTATGGATTTTGCGACCAGTGCGGAATTGAGATAGGTATACGCAGATTAGAAGCTCGTCCGACCGCCGATCTTTGCGTAGACTGCAAGACACTAGATGAAATTAAGGAAAAACAGCTCACTGGGGGCTAATAGAAGATTAGGTCTAAGCTAGTTTCAGTCCTAGTTTGACGTTTATGGCTTAAGACATGGTACAAGAAAAAATCATTGGCCGGTTTGCGCCTTCTCCATCGGGGCCTCTCCATTTTGGTTCATTAGCATGCGCTCTTGCCAGCTATCTAGATGCAAAAGTGCGCGGAGGGCAATGGCTCGTTCGAATGGAGGATCTCGACCCTCCTCGTGAAATCAAAGGCGCTAGCCAACATATCCTTAATCAACTTGAAGCGCATAGTCTATGCTGGGATGGACAGGTTCTCTTCCAAAGTCAGCGCCTTGACGCCTACGCTGAAGTCATTTCATCTCTGAAGGAGGTGCAGTTGGCTTATCACTGCCAATGCAATCGTAAACGAATAACTGAGTTAAGTGGCCTCTATGACAATCATTGTCGTACGCTCGATCTGGATGGGCAAAACAATGCCACGAGGCTAGCGCTGCTTCATCAGATTGATATTATCAGTTTTGATGACGAATTTATCGGTCACGTTAGTCAAAGCTTGCGCTCGACAGTGGGCGATTTTATTATTAAACGGCGTGATGGCTTATTTTCATACCAACTTGCGGTCACAGTAGATGATGCGTTTCAAGCGGTAACTCGGGTGGTCCGAGGTTCAGACTTACTCAATTCGACGCCTCGTCAAATCTATCTGCAGCAGTGCCTTGGCTACAAACAACCGTCCTATGCTCATGTTCCAATAGCCGTAACAAGTGATGGACAAAAACTGAGTAAGCAAAATTTGGCAACAGGCTTACCTGCAGGACATGAGTCTTCAAACCTGTGCGTCGCGCTTGATTGGTTACAACAGTCTCCACCACATAAGTTAAGTTCCCTTCCCACCGCAGAAATAATATCTTGGGCAATCCAAAACTGGGATCAAAATAAACTGCCAACTAACTTAACAGTACCAGCGCCCAAAGGTTTTTAAAGAGGCAAAAATAGTTTTGTTAGGTTTGCTTTGCAGAGCAACCTTGAATACCATCAAAGATCGTACTGATATAACTATCTAAAAAAACGGCGCCTATGTTTAATTATCGATTAGTTGCAACACTACTACTGCTAAGTATTGTCGTTTTTCCTCTTGCTATCCAATGGGCATTAGAGCCCTCTGGACATTGGTTCAGGGTTTTTTTAGTCTGGGGATTGTTAGTTTTTTTCACGTTTACATTACAGCGTGAGCGAAGCAAAGAATGAGCATCCAGATTGTCTTTTTTACAACACTAATTATTTTTATCGCTTGCTCCGTCACACGGACAATCAATGCAAGGAATGACTCCAAAAGTCAGAATCTTATTTTATCGCTAGCTCTTTTTGCAAGTACCGGCGTGCTTCTCGCAACGAGTTCGATTGAGATGGCAGGCCGCTACGGTTACACCATGATCTTAGCTTTGTTCGGTTTCTCTCTGGTTTTTGTTATCGCACCTCTAGTGCTATTTCCCATTCGCCGCCTCAGTAGCATAGTCAGATTAGCAACCTCAGTAGATTTTTTAACGTTTCGATACCGAGGAAAAAACGTCGCCATTGTTAGTTGTTTAGCAACCACACTGTCTATTATCCCACTCGTTGTTGCCCAAATACTGGCGACAGATTCTTTGGTCGATAATATTTTTAATTCTAGCATGAAGCCAATTACCTGCTTGCTCTTGCTTATAGCGGTAAGCGTAACTGTCAGACAATCGCTTAAAGTCGGTATTGCCCAACAACTTAGATGGATTATGGCGGCAGCAGGACTCTTACTTATAATCGCAGTAAGTCTGTCAACATGGATTGCAGTCACCGCAGAATTTGGCAGTATTTCTCAAATGAACGCATGGGTGGTCGATAGCGGCCAACAAACAATTGTTAAACGTTTCGATTCGTCATATAGCATATTTATAATTTTTCTGGCCGCAGGCATATCCTTTCCAGCTAACTTCAATATGCTTGTTTCTGATGCTATATCCGACCGTCAAGCTAGCACTATGTCCTGGGCATACCCATTGCTGATGCTTTTAGCCTGCATCCCTATTTTTCCATTATTATGGAGTGGGCTATCATTACAATCTAACTCCACATTTCAAGAATATCTTTTTGCATTGCCACTGGCACTCGAGCAACCACTAATTGCCAGTCTCGGTGCCGCCAGCATCATTCTTTTAGCGCTAGCTCTCTGCTGCAGTTTAATCATGTTCTCCACAAGAATGATTCTTAATAGTTTCGTATTACCCGGCAAGAAACTGTCTGAGCCAAAAAATTTAACGCAATGGATTGATCGACGCTATTTTACGATTTCACTCGGGTTAATGTTGTTTTGTATCCTGCTAAGCTTCGTGGCCAAAACTCGCAGTATTACTGATCTATATCTAGTCGGTTTTGCTGGATTAGCGCAATTAATGCCCGGAATGATAGCTGCCATCTACTTACCGAAAGCGAGTAGAAAAGGATTTATCGCTGGGCTCTCAGCAGGTATGTTTGTGTGGCTAGTGACTCTGGCATTACCCTTAATATTTGGTGATTGGTACTGGCAAGTACCATTGATTGAAAAGCCATTACTATTTGGAATGCAGGCTTGGGAGGCCTGGTCTATTGAGGCCTTGATGCTCAACATTACTCTTTGTACCTTATTTTCTATTTTCAGCAAAATGGATGAGCAACAAAAGAATTTCGCCACCATCTGTATGGCCGATAATGTTTACATACCGATACGCGTAGAGCTAAAACAAAAAAGTATTGCTGAAATGAAGCAACAGCTATTTCTGGTACTCGGTCAAGAAGCTGACACTGAAATTCAATCCGCTTTAAGTAGCCTTAAGTTTGATACTAATGAATTACGGCCAGGAGCATTACGAAAGATTAGGGATACCATTAATGCCTCGTTAAATATGCGTTTTGGCGTGCTTGCTGCAGATAGTATAATGAGCCAAGCACTCCCTCTTCCTTCGTCCTCTGGCACCCAGCAAGAAGATATATTCCTGCTTGAATCCGTGCTGGCAGTTCAAGGCGATCAATTAACTGGTATTGCCAGCGAGCTGAATAAACTTCGCGTACACCACCGTGAAATATTGGATAAATTGCCCATCGGCGTTATTGCACTGGCCCAAAATGGAGAAATTCTGAAGTGGAATGCAGCTATCTCAAACTATACCCAAATAGACCCCAGTAGCGCGTCAGGAAGTTTGGTCAGAGATCTACCTGACCCCTGGAAATCAGAGATTACTTCATTTTTAGTCAGTGATGAGGCTAGCAGAGATAACGTTCGCTTAGACATAAATGGCAGTATTCGTTGGTTCAGTTTTCAAAAATCGACACAAATATCGATGGAAGAAATCAATGACAATATTATTCTGCTGGTCGAGGAAAAAACTCAATCCGTGATGTTAATTCAAAAATCAATCGACAATGAGCGTCTTGCATCGATGGGTCGACTGGCGGCAGGCGTAGCACATGAGATAGGTAATCCAGTCACCGGAATAGCTTGTATTGCCCAAAACCTAGAACACGAGATGGAACCAGAGCAAATTAGCGAATCCGCGCAACATATTCTCTCCCAAACTGATCGTATTAAACGGATCGTTGATTCACTGATTAATTTTTCACGCGGAGAAACGCCTAAAGGGCGTCATTTCAAGAGAGTCAATCTTAAGGAAGCATGTGAAGAAGCCATACAACTCATAACGCTTGCCGATCATGCGTCAACACTCTCCTTTAGCTGCCTCATAGCGCCAAACTTAAATATATTGGGCGACTATCATCAACTTATCCAAGTCTTTCTAAATCTACTCAGTAATAGCCGAGACGCTTCACCACCCAACAGTGCGATCACAATATTGGCAAATTCTCTAGATGAAAAAATACGGGTTACTATAAATGACTCGGGCACAGGTATCGCAGAAAATCTTCAATCACAATTGTTCGAGCCCTTCGTTACATCCAAAGACCCTGGAAAAGGAACCGGACTAGGTCTGTGGGTTGTATTTAATCTAGTTAAGGGCCTCGGCGCTGAAATTACTATTTCAAGTCCCGCGCAAAATAGTAGCTGCGGTACCACCGTTGCGCTAACCTTTAATAAATTGGAAGAGTAAGATGTGTTCAACGGGCAGTAAACTGCTTTAAGCATACATAAAACTAAATTATTTGAGCTCATTCAGACGTGAACCCACCAAGTAAAAGAATTTTAGTCGTAGAGGATGAAGAGATAATTCGTATTTCTTTAGTCAAGCTCCTCGAACGACACCACTATAAGGCATCACAGGCAGTGAGTGTCAAAGCGGCTTTAAATAACTTCAACCTTAACGAGTTTGATTTAATCATCAGTGACCTGCGACTCCCAGGAGGCTCCGGAGCAGAACTCATTGACGCTACAGGTAGTGTGCCAGTTCTAATTATGACTAGTTTTGCAAGTTTAAGATCAGCCGTAGATATTATGCGAAAGGGTGCTGCAGATTACATATCTAAACCATTCGATCATGAAGAATTGATGGGCTCGGTGAAACGAATCATAGATCATGAGACCCATAAAAAGGCATCACTCAACGCAACACAAGATCCTCTAGTAGGGAATAGTGAAGCAACAATCGGCATTTTAAATACTATTAGTAAGGTCGCACCTACCAAGGCCCCAGTTCTAATTTTAGGGGAAGTTGGCAGCGGCAAGTTCGCTATTGCCCGAACGATCCACCATGCCAGCGCTCTTTGTAATGGATTTTTATCGGTAATCAATTGTGCGACTGTGACTGCAGAGGAAATTAATCAATATCTTGATCTTGCGGGAGACGGGAATGAACCCACCACTATTTTTTTAAGGGACATATGCCACCTTCCGGTCACTTTAAGTGCCCATGTATTAAGATTGACCAAAAGTACGTCGATACGCTGCCTAGCATCTACGACTAAAAACCTACATGAACTGTGCAACTCAGGTCAATTTTGTCCCAATCTATTACTCTCAATTGATGCTGTTAATATCCAAGTTCCTCCATTGAGAGAGCGACCATCAGATATCATTCAATTGACAGATGCTTTTTTAGCGCATTTCAGTAATGAGCTAAACTTCGACATTACGATATCTAAAGACAGCAGGCATCTACTAAGTCAAAATAATTGGCCTGGCAATATTAGAGAACTCAAGAACACTCTTTATCAGGCTGCCATTCTGCTGGAGAAAGGCCAGTCGATCTCTCCCTCAACCTTAAAAATAAATGGTCAATCGCCAAGCTCTATCCAAAAACGGCAGCTGACGCTATCAACTATGGCGGAGAGTGGAGAGGATGCCGCATCTTTAACAAATTATTTTACCCAGTTCGTGTTAGACAATCAGTCCACTATGAGCGAAACAGTACTAGCGGAGAAATTGGGTATTAGCCGTAAAAGCCTCTGGCAGCGACGCAATAAACTTGGGATTAGCCGTAAAACCGATTAATCGATTCTACTTAGAGACTAAACCCCCAATGAATTATCATAAAAAACGCACTAAATGCTTGAACTGGATAGATTTATAACTGAGAATAGGATTTCCACACGGTTAGTGTGGATAATAATAATAATAAATAATAATAATAACGTTGGATTGCGATAGGGTTTGGTAGGCTTAGGCCTCAAAGCTCATTTAAAGGGGCTGTCTTTGGACAGCCCCTTTTGCTTTGAAATAGGTAAGGCAGCAAATCTTTAGTTCTGCAATAATCATCAAAACTAATAAGTCACACTGAAAGCCAGATCCTCTGTTAAACTGGCGGTCAAATAAACGCTATCGGTCAGCAATCAATGCTTAAGCGCATCATCAACTTTTTTGACGATAAAACGAAATCATCAAGTCCATCAGTCACAGATGGTGCCACCTACTCTCTAGCCGCTAACATGATTAGCAGAGATGCTAGAAAAGTCGTGGAAACTCTCCAAAACGCTGGATTCGACGCCTATATTGTCGGCGGAGCAGTGCGAGATTTACTACTTGGCATCAAACCTAAAGATTTTGATGTGGCCACTAACGCAGAACCTGCAGAAGTGAAATCTTTGTTCAGACGTTCAAGAATCATTGGGCGCAGATTCCAAATTGTTCACGTACAGTTCAGCCGCGAACTCATTGAAGTAACCACTTTCCGATCAAACGACCAAGCGGGCCAAGATGCGGGAAAGAAAAATATTGGGCTGAGACAGCAAAGTAAGACTGGAATGCTGACTCGGGATAATGTTTTCGGATCAATGCATGAAGATGCGAGCCGACGGGATCTCACGGTTAATGCGCTCTACTACAACCCAAGTGACAATAGTATCCATGACTTCACTAGTGGATTGGATGATATCAACAACCGAACTATTCGAATTATTGGAGACCCGTCGACTCGCTATCGAGAGGATCCAGTGCGACTTCTTCGTGTAGTGCGTTTTGCGGCTAAGCTAGGGTTTGATATCGACTCACGCACAGCAAAACCGATGAGTAAATTATCTGCTGATTTGGCCCAGGTATCGCCACCTCGATTATTTGATGAAACACTAAAATTATTTATGAGCGGAAAAGGCGCGGCAATCTTCATCCTGCTGCGAGATTATAACCTCTTCGATTATTTAGTTCCCCAAGCTAGTCGTTTAGCGAATGATGGTAGTAATAATGCCAATAATTTATTTGAGCAGGCATTTATCAATACTGATCGTCGTATTAGTTCAAATCAGAGAGTTACTCCAGCCTTTATTTATGCCGCGTTACTCTGGCCCTCGGTAGAAAAATTAGCCGCACAGCTAAGTGACAAAGGAAATTCAGCCAGCTATGCACTGAGCAAAGCATCCAGTGAAGTAATTTCTCAGCAGGTTCATATAACCGCTATTCCAAAACGCTTTACAATTCCGATGCGTGAAATTTGGGATTTACAATTGCAGTTGCCTAGACGCGGTGGGCAGCGTGCGAAACGCCTATCAGAGAACACTCGTTTTCGAGCTGGATACGACTTTATTTTACTGCGTGAACAAGCCGGGGAAAATCTTGATGGCTTAGGCCAGTGGTGGACAACATACCAGGAGGTTAATCCTGAAGAACAGCAACAGATGGCTGATGACGCAGGTAAAGCGGTAAAGAAAAGGCGTCGTAGCCGGGGCCCCAGAAAGAAAAAAGTCTCTGAAGACTAATGACCACATCCTATATTGGTCTTGGCAGTAATCTCTCTGGATCTATGGTTGATCCCCTTCATCAATTAAATAGAGCAGTCCAAAGATTATCAGATCACCCCCATATATATGAGATTACTCTGTCCTCGTTTTACAGCACCAGTCCTATAGGCCCCCAAGATCAGCCAGACTACATTAACGCAGTAGCACGCTTAAACACTGAATTACTCCCTCTTCAACTACTGGACTATCTACAGGAAATTGAAAGTGAACATGACCGTAAGCGTCAGCAACGCTGGGGAGCTAGAACGCTTGATCTAGACATATTAACTTATGCAAATTTTGAAATAGCCAGCCATCGATTGACTATCCCACATCCTCGAATGGAAGAGCGTGCATTCGTTCTGGTGCCATTATTAGAGTTAGATGCCGAATTTTTTAGCGCACAAGGTAAAAGCACGGCTGACTTGTTGGCAAACTGTGCCGATCAGGGTATCGTAAAGCTTTAATGGTGATAAAGAATAATCTTGAGGTCATCCGTGGACGATAGTCTATTAGTGAATTTTAATTTAGAACGTTCGGCTGTATCTATGCCTGGTTATATTGCCGTTGAGGGCCCTATCGGTGTCGGTAAAACAACGTTAGCGAAACGCCTTGCCGCCACGTTCAACTATGATATTTTACTAGAAGAACCCGAGACCAATCCATTTCTTGAGCGTTTCTATAGAGACAGACGAACTCATGCCTTACCCGTTCAATTACATTTTTTATTTCAGCGGATGCAAAAACTACAGGCATTGCGGCAGGGTGATATTTTCCAGCAGGTACGCGTTTCAGACTTCTTGATCGATAAGGATCCATTATTCGCGAGAGTAACATTAGAGGATGATGAATATCGGCTCTACCAAACAGTTTATGACAATATTATTACTGATCTTCCAAAGCCTGACTTAGTCATCTATTTACAAGCCCCAACAGCTACTTTATATGAGAGACTGCAACGTCGAGGTAATGCTATTGAGAAACCGATCGAAGAATCATATTTACAGCAGCTTAACGATGCATATACGCAGTTTTTTTACCATTATGATGATACGCCACTACTGATCGTAAACACCTCAGAAATAAATCTGGCCAATCAAGAGAACGAAAGCGATTATCAAAACTTAGTCCGTTACATACTGCAAACTCGCTCAGGTCGGCACTACTACAATCCGTACCCAATGGAGGAGATCTCCAACGCGTCCTCCATGTCATACTAAAAAATTTAGTAGTCTGGGTCATTAAGTCAAGCTAGAGGTCATATCGATACCATGAAAACAATTTCTATAAGCACATTAAACTCGATGAAAGAGAAAGGCGAAAAGTTCGCAGCAATTACTGCGTATGACTACACATTTTCGCGCTTAATTGAACAGTCTAGTATCGAAGTTTCTTTGGTTGGCGACTCACTGGGCAATGTCATCCAGGGTCGTGATAGTACTATTCCCGTCACTGTTGATGAAATGGCATATCACACAGCTGCCGTTAAACGGGGTAATAATCGCTCTCTTTTGGTGAGTGATATGCCGTTTATGTCTTATTCAACCGACGTCAAAGCACTTGATAATGCCGCTTTAATCATGCAGGCAGGGGCACAAATGGTGAAGCTAGAAGGTGGCGAATGGCTCGCAGATACAGTCTTTTTGCTCAGTGAGCGGGGAATCCCTGTATGCGGGCATGTAGGGCTTACTCCTCAGTCAGTACATAAGCTGGGAGGATACAAAGTTCAAGGTAAAGACGAGGCAGAAGCTGACCAAATCATCAAAGAAGCGCTAATTCTGGAAGAGGCAGGCGCTGAGCTCATAGTGGTTGAGTGTGTCCCTAACTCTCTTGGAGCATCTTTAAGCCACGCACTGAATATTCCTGTTATTGGCATTGGTGCCGGCGCAGACACTGACGGGCAGGTATTGGTCTTGCATGATATGTTAGGTATTTCGCAGCGGTTACCCAAATTCACCAAAAATTTTCTGACCGGTAAAGATAGTATTCAAGATGCTATTACTGCTTACGGTGACGATGTTAGAAGTGGTAATTTCCCAGCATCAGAACATTGCTTTAAATAACCCAATCAATTTCATCGAGAAGGATAGTAACTGTGACAAGTTCTACAACAATTTATGATTTCACTGTACCGACTAGTAATAACCAAGAAAAATCCTTGGCTGACTACAAAGGCAATGTTGTACTTATAGTAAACACTGCAAGTCAATGTGGCTTTACCCCACAATACGAAGGTTTACAGGCACTGCACAACAGTTATAGTGATCGTGGACTTGTCGTAGTAGCAATGCCCTGTAATCAATTCGGTGCTCAGGAGCCAGGTAACAACGGTTCTATTCAAGAATTTTGCCAACTCAACTATGGACTAAGCTTTCCAGTGACGGGGAAAATTGATGTCAATGGGGCTGCGCAACACCCGCTTTATAGCTACCTTACAAAACAAGCGAAGGGGCTTATAACAGATAGTATTAAATGGAACTTTACTAAGTTTTTAATCAATCGTGAGGGTCAGGTAACAGAGAGGTTTGCACCGGTAACCAAACCTGATGCAATTGCCAAGCATATTGAAGAATTACTGTAACTAATCTTTGTTGCGTAATCCTGAAAAATAGATGTTTGCCGCCTGGTTTACCTTGGGCGATAGATATAATGCCGAAATCATCGTCGGTATGGCCATCGTTGCATAGGTGGCCAGAATTAGTCCGTTAACAATGTCCATTGAAACCACAGCGCCACCCAAGAGCAATGCTAAGTAGATCGGCGTGTAGTAATGCTGGCGATGAGATCCTAGTAGAAAGCCGGTACATTTAGCACCGTAGAACCACATGGTGACCATGGTGCTAAAGCTCAATAATCCCACCATGATGAGTAATAAGTAGATACCCGTAGTAGGAAACACTTGCTGGATCGCTCGAGCGGTCATAGTCACACCCTCCACGCCCTCCGCACTTTGCCATACGCCGGTCAGCAAGATAATTAGGGCAGTACACGTACATACAATCAAAGTGTCTACCACTGGCCCGACCATGGCTACAATACCTTCCCTAATCGGCTCTTGTGTTTTAGCGGCACCGTGCGCCATTGACTCAGTACCAATCCCAGCTTCATTAGAGAAAGCTCCCCGTCGTACTCCGATTAAAATCACAGCACCCACAGAGCCCCCCGCCACCGCTTCTCCTGTAAAAGCATCGGTAACGATAAGCAGGAGAGTGGCAGGAATATCCGCAGCAAAGGTATAGAGAACTGTACCTGCCATGTAAAGATACAAGAGCACCATCGAAGGAACTAACTTAACGGTGATTCGCCCAATGCGCTCAATACGCCCAGCTACCACTAGCCACACCAAAATAGCCACCACTGAACTAGACACCAGATCAAAAGCAAAATGATTTTCAGCTGTGGCTATTCCAGCAGGAATTGCAACTACGTCACGGAGTAATTGAATAAATTGGTTAGCTTGAAAAAGGGGTAAAGCACCGATAGTACACGCTAAAGCGAACACTACCGCTAGAGGATACCAGCGTTTACCCATCCCCTCTGTGATAACATACATGGGCCCACCCTGCACAGTGCCATCCGCATCCTTTCCACGGTACATAACTGCCAGCGACGCCGTATAAAATTTGGTCGAAACACCAACAATAGCTGTAACCCACATCCAAAATACCGCTCCGGGTCCACCCATGCTTATTGCAATCGCAACACCGGCAATATTACCCAAACCAAGGGTACCTGAGAGCGCCGTTGCTAATGCTTGAGAATGTGGGATGTGCCCAGGATCATTAGGGTCACTGTACTTACCGCGGAGTAAAGCAATCGCGTGACCAAAATATCGATATGGCCGGAAGCGTGAATACACCATAAAAAACATACCGCCGCCAACTAGCAAAATAACTAGCGGTGTACTCCACATTAGATCTGCCCATGCATTGAGAAAATCTTCTATTTGCTGCAAGGTTGGCATAGGGTTAAATTTAATTCCCTTTAAAGAATATGTCTCAGTTTATCTTGAGTTGTTAGATTGGTTTTACGTATAACACCAAACTATGACCAACAACCTTGTAACCATTGTCTTTGGCGATTTTCGCTTGGATCTTTTGAATTTCAGCATCTTGGAACTCAACTACCTTCCCTGTTTCAGTGCACACCATATGATCATGCCCATCACCACGGTCTAATTCGTAGACGGCAGGGCCGCTATCAAAACTATGTCTCGTAATAAGTCCGGCTGCTTCGAACTGAGTAAGAACTCGATAGACAGTCGCTATACCAACATCCTCTTGAGCATCACGAAGAGCTTGATAGATGTCTTCAGCAGTCATATGCCAATCGGGAGTACTCTCAAGAATTTGTAGTATCTTGATCCGCGGTAAAGTGACCTTGAGACCGGCCTTTTTTAGCTCCTGATCTTTACGATTCATGGTTTGCTCTTCTTTATTTTTGAATATGCGGTTATTATCCATCTTCTTTGCGCTAACTGGAACCCCACCATGCGATTAATTCTTTTGAGCCTTGCTTTTTTCTCGCTCCTGTCTTCCGGCTGCAGCTGGATTAAGTTCCCAGGCGTCCACAAAATTGATATTCAACAGGGTAATATTCTCGATCAAGAGATGGTCGATAAGTTGAAGATAGGCATGACCAAAGCACAGGTAAAATTTGTTCTGGGGACCCCTCTTGTTGCCGATACGTTTAACCAGAACCGATGGGATTACCCATTTCGACGTCTCTCAGCGACAGGTATCGAAACAAAGGAAGATGTCATCGTGTATTTCGACGATCAAGGGTTATTAAAAGAAATGGCCGGTAATTATACTCTTACCGAAGCAGAGAAAAATTAACCGATACACTGAGATTGAAGATTAGCAACTGGGATTCGTTAATCGATAAAAATCGCTTAAATGATTAGCCTAGAGATCTACCCTTCGCTTCTTTTTGGCTTCCTCCGCTCGGCGGCGGCGAATTTCTTTTGGATCCAAGGTTAATGGTCGATAGATTTCTACTCGATCACCTTGCTGTAACTCATAAACATCCGCATCGGCAAGACCTTTACTACCCAACACCTGAGAGAAGATACCCACTTTACTGATATCCAGTTCAGGAAGCTTTTGTCGCAAATCAGATCTATCAATGGCCTGTAAAGCGGTCGTGCCGTAAGGCACTTTAAGTGAAATCAGAAATTGCCTGTCAGGCAACGCATAGGCCACCTCTACATTAATCATGGCGGCAGTCTCAGGCACTATTCTTTCCGTAGACTTTGTCCGCTCGGAGGCACAGAGAATCTACCAAATTATTGGCCACGCCAGCAAATAGATTAGAGGCCGCAAAACTTAAACTTCTACTACTGAAATCAAATTCCATATCTAACTCAACCTTACAGGCTTTTTCAGTTAACGCCGTAAATACCCAGTCACCACGGAAGGTCTTAAAAGGCCCATCTTCCAATGTCATCTTTATCGCCGAAGGAGCCTTTAAGTGATTGCGGGTCATCAAACTCAGACTTACTCCGGCCTTTTTTAAATCTAAGCGTGCAAGCATTGTCAGGTCAGTGTGTTCAAACACTTCTACCCCGTAACACCCCTCCATAAAGGACGGGTAATTATATACGTCATTGACCAAATCATACATTGCCTGAGCAGAATGCATAACCAGTGCAGAACGCTTTATTTCACTCAAAATTCATTACCTTTTATGCAAAAAATTTGTCGTACACGCCCATTATAAATACCAGACCAATCGCAAAAGGCGCGATGTATTTAATGGTCAATTGCCATAACTGCATGACTCGCTCAGAGGTACCCAGCATCTCAAAATCAATCACTTCACGCTTGATCACGAAGCCAACAAACAGCGTAATCAGCAATCCACTGATCGGAAGCATAATGTTGGCGGTAAGAAAATCAAGGAAATCAAAGAATGTGAACCCAGCGATCTTATACTCAGCCCAAATGTTAAACGAAAACACACTCCCTAAACCAAGAACCCAAGCAGTTCCAGCAATGACAAAATTCGCTTTGGTACGACCAATATGTTTTGCCTCCATCAACCAAGCAACGCAGGGTTCAAGTAACGAAATTGCTGAACTCCATGCGGCAATAGAAACCAATACAAAGAATACTGCGCCTATCAGCAGCCCTCCTGGCATACTACCAAAAGCGACCGGCAGGCTAATAAACATGAGTCCAGGCCCCGCGCTGGGCTCAATACCCGGGGTCGCAAACACAATAGAAAAGATGATTAATCCAGAAATAATCGCTACTGAACTATCAAAAAACGCCACTATAAGAATGGTTTTACCTATATTCGCATTCTGCGGCATATAAGCACCGTACGCCATGATCGCACCCATACCAATACTTAGCGTGAAAAATGCCTGACCCATGGCCTCAAGCACACCACGCCATGTTAGAGCCTCTAGATTAAAACTAAACAGAAAGTTGACGGCGGCCGAAAAGTTGCCTTCAATTACCGCAAACCCTAACAGCATCAACAGCATAATAAACAAAATAGGCATCAGTGTTTCTACGGCAATTCCAAGACCTTTCTTAACACCTCCCACAACGACGGCGACACAAAGACCCATAAAAATAGTTTGCCAAAAGATAAGTCGGCTCGGATCAGATAACAGGCTATTGAATGCAGCAGCCGCAGACTCACCATTGACACCCTGAAGCTCACCCGAGGAAATCAAAAATATGTAATCCATTGCCCAGCCAGCAATAACCGCATAAAAAGATAGAATCAGTAATCCTGCCAGAACCCCAAGCCATCCCACACAACGCCAAAGTGAATTGGCATTGCTATCTGCAACAGCTTCGTTCATAGAGTTGATTGGGCTTTGACGACCGTTCCGGCCAATTAATACTTCAGACATCATAACCGGCACGCCAATCAGCAATATACAACCAAGGTAAATCAAAACAAAGGCACCACCGCCATTACTACCTGCAACATAAGGAAATTTCCACATATTGCCCAACCCAACGGCTGAGCCTGTCGCTGCCATAATAAATGTCCACCGACTAGTCCAAGTGCCATGCATTCCTTTTTGTTGCAGTGCCATACGCTTCTCTCCAGTAATTCAGGTCAAATTGTACTCATTCAAAGACTAAGTACCTAATAAATGGCCAATGTATTTAGTTTGTAAAAGCAATTAGCAATAATTGATGAAAAAGACCCCGCGCCACGTATAATCAAGCTATGACTAAAAAGAAACCAAAGCAGCCCTCAAGTACAATTGCGCTGAACAAAAAAGTTAAACATGACTACTTCATCGAAGAGAAATTCGAGGCGGGTTTAGTGCTGCTCGGCTGGGAAGTTAAAAGTCTAAGGGAAAGCAAAGTTAACCTCACCGACACTTATGTGTTCGTGAGGGATGGTGAAGCTTGGTTAATCGGCACTAACATCACACCGCTGTTATCCGCCTCAACTCACTTCGTGACCGATGCCAAGCGAACACGTAAATTGCTGCTCAATCATCGTGAGTTACAGAAGCTTGAAGAAGGCGTTAACCAAAAAGGTCACACCGCTGTCTGCACGGCCTTGTACTGGAAAAATCATCTGATTAAATGTGAGATCGCACTGGCTAAAGGAAAAGCTAGCTATGACAAACGCATGGACGACAAAGAACGTGACTGGAATCGCCAAAAGCAGCGTCTTATGCGGCATTCCTGACCTCTAATGGGTACAGCACTTGCTACTTAGAGAGAACTGCAAAGTAAAGCGATACAAATAACCTTTGGCGTACAAAGGACATTACCATTAATAAACAACCAACCATAATAAATGTAGTAACCAACGGGCCCTCGCTGATGCTTGAGGGATTACAAATACTTTGGCGGCGGGATATTCGTTGGTTGGTTGTCATCCCGCTACTTATCAATATCTTCCTATTTGCTTCGGCGACAGGTTTTGCTGCTAATTGGCTTCAGAACTGGATTACCACCATCACCACGTCAGTACCCGATTGGTTGCAATGGCTCGCATGGATAATTTGGTTTTTGTTTGCGATATTGGCGTTAGCTATTTATGCCTTCACTTTCACTATTTTAGCTAACCTTATTGGGTCGCCGTTTTATGGGGTGATTGCCCAAAGGGTGATTGCCTCAGAAGTCGGCGATGACCAAAGTTATGTGTTGGCTGAGAGTGGTTTACTTAGCGGAGCGTGGGATAGTCTGATTCGAGAACTTCAGTTAATTGGCTATTTTTTGCCACGAACAGTGGTGGTTGGAATAGTAACTTTACTGCTAAGTGTTATTCCAGTACTAAACTTGTTGGCACCTATTCTGGCTGCCAGCTGGGCAGCGTGGTGTTTGTGTCTTCAATATTTAGATTACGCCGCGGATAGTGAACATATTACCTTTGCAGATTTACGCAACAAGGTCACCGCGAGCCGTTTAAGCTCAATGAGTTTTGGATTTACAGCAATGATTACTTCTGCCGTCCCACTATTAAATCTACTTATGTTACCGGCGTCGGTGGTTGCCGGCAGCCTTCTATGGTGCCGACAACATCGGAACATTGACTAGGGCGCGGTTTCTTCCGGCGCTTCTGTTTTCGGCACTTCTACTTTGGACACGCTGACCGGCTTTTTCTTAGCGGGTAGCTTGGGCACTGCCACCGGTTGAATGAGATGCTCTTCGGGCATAAGGCACGGCAGTTTCATATCTAATAGCTTTTCTATGGGCTCTAAAAGAAAAGCATCGTCTTCGCAGGCAAAACTAATTGATATTCCCGTCTTGCCAGCACGGCCTGTACGGCCAATACGATGCACGTAATCTTCAGGTTCTTCTGGCAAGGTATAGTTAATAACGTGACTAACGCCGTCAACATGGATACCACGCCCTGCAACATCCGTCGCAACCATAACCTTCAAGGCACCTGACTTAAACGATTCCAGAGCTCTCATACGACGGTTCTGAGGTATCTCGCCAGACAATATTCCTACTTTAAAGCCCTGCTTTTTAAGTTTTTCATGAAGGGTGCGGCAAATATCTCTGCGATTGGCAAAGATCATGACGCTTTCAACGTTGTCGCCCAAAAGTATATTGTTTAAGACCGTAAACTTCTCTTTGGCAGTAGTAATCAATATTTGCTGATCAACGGTATCCGTAGCAACGCGCTCGGCACCCACTTCTACGGTGACTGGCCTGTCTGTCCAAGTTTCAGACAAACGCAGTACTTCAGGGGTGAAGGTGGCTGAGAATAAGAGTGACTGGCGATCTTCGCGCTTTGGTGTTAAATTTACTAAACGTCGGACCTGAGGAATAAACCCCATATCTAACATCCGATCAGCCTCATCTATTACTAGCACTTCTACACGATCAAGATAGATGTCTCGATTGTTTGCAAAGTCCAATAATCTACCCGGCGTGCCAACCAAAATATCGCAGTCATACTTTTTCATTTTCTGCAATTGCTTGCCATAGTCCATACCGCCTACCAGCGTATGCGCTGTTAGATTAGTATGTTTCAATAGTTGCGTAGCGTCATCACCGATCTGAATAGCAAGCTCACGAGTTGGCGCTAGAATGAGAGTTCGGGCTTCACCCACAAAACGCTCGTCATCTACCGGATGATTAATTAAGTCAGTAATCATGTTGATTAAAAATGCTGCAGTTTTCCCGGTACCCGTTTGCGCCTTACCAACAATGTCGTGCCCGTTAAGGGTATGCGGTAATGAGGCCGCTTGGATAGGTGTACAAAATTCAAAACCGGCATCTTGTATACCGCGCATCAGTTGCGGAGGCAAATCAAAGTCGTGAAATCTAGCCTTGCCTTCTTGAGGCTCAACCTTAAAGTGGGATATGTCCCAAGGTTTCGTATTGTGTCCGTTACGCTTGGCGGCCGGTTTCTTTTTCGGCACATCAACAGCTACAGAATTAGTGTCAGCAGATGGAGCAGTAGTTTCTTCAGTCAATTTAATCACGCAGTTTGGTTATCAATATTTTAAGGAGCAGCAGATCTAATATTCAACGCCCTTCTCGGGCGCGGAGTGTAGCAGAATTGTACCTTGCTCGCTGAGAATAATAGATGCGGATTGGAACACTCAAGCACAGTAAATTTTTCTTTCTTTGGTCGCCCTATTCAAGGACACTAGAAACTCATTATTAAAAGATAGTTTTATGTCCTTAGCACCCATCTCAAATCAGCCTTTGGCTGGAGCAAAAAGGCCAAGTTTCGCCGACAATGCGCGGTCTCTCATGCGTCTTGCCACCCCCTTGATTATGGGCCAGGTAGCTGTGGTCGGTATGACAGTGACAGATATTTATATCGCCGGACAGGTAGATGCCGATACGCTAGCTGCACTCCAATTAGGTGGCAGTGTCTGGTCGCTCATCAATCTCATGGTTATTGGCATTATGATTGCCAACAGTCCTATTATCGGTACTTTTTGGGGTGCCAGACAGTTTGACCGAGTACGGTTCCAATTTCAGCAAGCATTGTGGCTGGCTTTGCCAATAGGGTTGGTAGTTATTGGTGCGGTGCTGGCGGGTATATATGCACTAAGTTATCTCGATGTTTCAGACCGTGTTTATCACATTGCTAAAGGCTATCTATATCCCTTTTTGATTACTGGCTTCATGTTCCCTGCCTTCTTTGCTTTTCGTACTACTTTTGAGGGTATGGGCGATACTCGGCCGGTGCTTGTGTTTAATAGTGCGGCATTTATTCTCAACGGCATTCTTGATTATGCCTTCGTATTTGGTCATTTTGGTTTGCCTCGGCTCGGCGGCGTTGGGGCGGCATGGGCAACGGTAGTCGTAATGATTTTCTTGCTATGTTGTATGGCAATTTATGGTCGACGCTCTCAAACGATGAGAACAGTCAACCTTTACCAAAACTTCGCCCTACCTAATCTCACCAGTCTTGCCGAAACCCTTCGCCTAGGCATTCCCATTGCTCTAAATATTGCTGCCGAGTTTAGTTTTTTTGCGGTCATTCCATTTATGATTGCCCACCTTGGTGCTGAAGTTGTTGGTGCTCACGCTATCGCTATTAATATCGATTCTCTGGCTTTCATGGTGCCGCTGGGACTTGCTCAGGCACTCACTATTAAAGTTGCCCATGCACAGGGCAGTGGAAACCCTGGGGAGGCTAGAGCATTCTGCCTTGCTGGTTTCAAGCTGGTATTAATGCTTGGCTTGATGATGAGTGTGGCAAAAATAGTTTTCCGCCATGATATTGCTATGCTGTTTAGCTCGAATATTAACGTGCAGTTAATTACCGCTAATTTGTTCTTTTTTGCCGCAGCCTTGGGGGCTGTCGATTGTTTGCAAATGACGTGCAGTGGTGCACTTAGAGGCTATAAGGATACAAAAGTGCCATTAGTGATTCAGGTGATCGCGTTTTGGGTAATCGCCTTCCCAATTGCCTACAGCCTCGCATTAACTGATTTCTGGGGACCACCACTGGGTGTTTACGGATTCTGGATAGGAACGGTTATTGCCGCCAGCATAGCTGCCATATGCTTAATGGTACGTTGGAATTTAGTTTCAAAAACCGAAATTAGGTTGGCTAGCCAGCTTCAGGCAAGCAGCCCAAAGTAATACGCTCTAGTTCGTTAAAATCAGTCTTGGTTTCAATATTGATAAAACCCGCCGCTTTGAATAATTCTCTGACGGCACTGCCCTGTCGATAGCCATGCTCAACTAGCAACCAGCCGAGTGGATCTAAATATTTAATACTGTTACTAATCACTTCTCTTAAATCGTCTAACCCATCAAGACCGGACACGAGCGCTGAAGCTGGCTCAAAGCGCACATCGCCTTGGGTGAGATGTGGGTCATCAATTTCAATATACGGTGGATTACTAACAATCAAATGATAATTAGACAATCGTCCCAGCAGAGGCACCTGACTGAACCAATCACTTTGATAAACCATTACATTATCAATTTGGCAGTAGTGACTATTTAATTCTGCGAGTTTAACCGCCGCCGGTTCCGAATCTACTGCAGTTACCTGCCAGTTAGGCCGCTCCTTGGCAAGTGCTAGCGCAATTGCGCCAGTACCAGTACCAAGATCAAGGGTCCTACAATCTGCCGGCAACTTTAAGTCTAGCGCTGTCTCGACCAGCAATTCAGTTTCGGGCCGTGGGATCAATGTTTGAGGGGTTACTTTTAAATCGAGGCTCCAGAACCCTTGGCTACCAATAATAAAGGCAATAGGCTCACCGGTTAGGCGTCGCGCAAATAATTCTTCAAACCCCTTTAACTGCTCAGATAAGACCTCGTGCTCGGGCCAAGTCTTCAACCATGCTCGATCAACATCAAGGGCGTGACTCAACAGCAGTTCAATGTCTAAAACTGCCGTGTCGCTAATCTCTTTTAACTGATCAGCGCGCTTCAATAAGCTAATAACCGAATTAATGTTTATTTCCTTAAGGCTATTGGGATAGCTGAGCGAGCTGCTCGGCCTGAAACTCATTCACAAGCGGCTCAACAATTTCACTCAGCGAGCCTTCCATAATTTCACCCAGTTTATAGAGTGTCAGGTTAATTCTGTGGTCAGTGACCCGACCCTGCGGAAAATTATAGGTGCGAATACGCTCGGAGCGGTCACCACTGCCGACCAAGCTTTTACGCTGATCAGACTGCTCTTTCGCGACAGCTTCGTCTTGAGCTGAGGTTAATCTGGCTTGCAGCACTGACATGGCCTTAGCGCGGTTTTTATGCTGCGATCGCTCATCCTGACACTCAACCACCAAACCGGTAGGTAAATGCGTTAGGCGAATTGCTGAATCTGTTTTATTGACGTGCTGACCGCCAGATCCTGACGCCCGAAAGGTATCTACACGAAGATCACCTTTATTAATTTCGATGGCATCTTTTTCGTCAGCCTCCGCCATAATAGCGACTGTACACGCAGATGTGTGGATCCTACCCTGAGACTCGGTATCGGGGACCCTCTGAACCCTATGGGCACCCGATTCAAATTTAAGCTTAGAATAAACGCCCTGACCGACTATCCTGACAATAATTTCTTTGTAACCACCATGGTCGCCTTGATTCTCGCTAATCACTTCCACTTTCCAGCGATTTGACTCGGCAAACTTACTATACATACGAAACAAATCACCCGAAAAGATAGCGGCTTCGTCACCACCCGTTCCAGCCCGAATTTCTAAAAACACATTTTTCCCATCATTGGGATCTTTGGGTAACAGCAATCGCTGTAAGTCCACTTCCAGAGACTCTAATTGCGCCTGACCATCGCGAACTTCTTCATTCGCCATAGCCCGCATATCAGGATCAGAATCTTTGAGTAATAACTTTGCCTCATCAATATCGGATAATACCTCGAGAAAACTTTGGTAGGTTTTTACCACAGGTTCAAGCTCGGCATACTCTTTAGAAAGCTCGCGGTACTTATTTTGATCACTGATTATTTCAGCATCACTCAAAAGCGCACCGACTTCCTCATAGCGCTCTGCGAGCAGATCTAACTTACTCAAAATTGATGCTTTCATGCAGTTTTAAAGCCTAGGTTATTTTCGTGAATGAAGTATTAGCAGAAACTAGCTAATGCTTTTTGTTGGTCAGATCAAACAACTCATTAGCGACATTAATAGCATCATCTCGACCTTCTTCACCGGCCTTTTTAAGCTGAGCGGTCGGCTTGTGCAGCAGTTTATTGGTTAGATTGCGTGCTAATGTAGTAATCACATCAGCTGAATCTTTACCCTGTTGCAAAGATGCCATAGCTTTGTCTATCTCCGCATCGCGGATCAATTCAACACTATTGCGGAACGCTCTAATAGTATCAACAGCCGCCAAGGCACGATGCTGTTTTACCCAACTTTTAACTTCTTGGTTTATTATTTCAAGCGCCAGATCAGCAGCGCTACTTCGAGCTTTCATGTTGTCTTGCACGACCTCTTCAAGATCATCAACGGTATATAAATAGACATCTGGAAGCTCTTCTACCTCAGCCTCAATATCTCTTGGGACTGCAATATCAACCATGAAGAAGGGTTTGAATTTACGTTTTTTTAATGCCGACTCAACCGCACCTTTACCTAGAATTGGCAGCTGGCTGGCCGTGGAAGAAATAATGATATCTGCCTGGGGTAAAAAGTCAGGAATGTCTGCCAGTAAAATAGCATCTGCCGAATAAACTTCGGCGAGCTCTTGGGCGCGACTTAATGTTCTATTAGCCACCGTTATTTTACCGACGTTTTGATCCCGCAAATGCTTGGCAACCAAATCAATAGTCTCTCCAGCACCAATCAACAGAGCGTGGGCATCTTTTAAATTAGTAAAAATCTGCGCGGCCAAATTGACCGAGGCATAGGCAACCGAGACCGGGTTTTTACCAATCGCTGTTTCAGAGCGAACGCGCTTTGCCGCTGAAAAGGCCTGCTGAAACGCCTGATTGAGAAACGTCGATACAGTACCTGCTTCACGGCCCACAGAATAAGCCGACTTTATCTGTCCAAATATTTGTGGCTCACCTAATATGAGAGAATCAAGACCACCGGCAACACGCATCATGTGGGCTATCGCCTGCTCATCGCGATGACAATAATAACAACTCTGCAACTGGCTAATTTCAACACCCTTGATCATAGACAACCACGTCAACAATTGGATGTCTGAGGCATCACCAAACAAATAGACTTCGGTGCGATTACAGGTCGACAAAAGTGCTATTTCTTGCACATGAAGAATGGAGCGAGCGTCCTGTAAGACCTGGACTACTATTTCGGGCGCGAACGCGATTCGTCCGCGCAGATCCACAGAAGCCGATTTATGATTGATGCCAAAAGCTAATATTCCCATCGCTTTTAGAGAATAACCCTACTTTTCAAATCCTACCTACCCAACTATTTTTATCAAAATTCTATTATCGACCTCAATTTTACACAAGTATCCCTCTGTAATGCAGTTTTAACACAAAACATTTGATAAGAATGGCCTAAAAAGCACAGACTTATGAGATAGCAATTGTCTTACGACCAGATATCTATGAAAATAAACGAATGAAATCAAACTCAAAATTTATTATCGTCTTGCTCATTAGCTTTCTGGCTAGCTGCGTCAGTCAACTGCCCTTGAGCGACAATGATTCATTAGTGCGAGAGGCTATCGAATCCAGCGCAGCGCTCGAAAAAGCAGATCTTCCACTTTCAAAGATCCCCAGTGAAACCCTTTATGATCTTCTGGTCGGCGATGTTGCACTGAGCCGGAGTCAATTTGATACAGCGTTGATTAAATATGCGCGTCAAGCGAGGGTGACCGAGGATAAAGAAGTCATTCAGTTAGCGTTACGTATTGCCGAGCACCTCAAAGATCAAACCATTCGTTTGGAAATGAGCTTGCTTTGGCTGGACATGGCGCCGGATGATCCTCAAGCGCGTCGCGCTGCTCTGGATACCTTAATGGATAGCGACAATGCTTTGGAAGCCCTAAGCCACGCTAGTTGGCTGTACCAACATCGCGATGATTTAGATGCTCTAATTTTTGTTTCTACGGCACCTCTCGAGTCCCCACAATCATTCGCTTTAATTATGGACCGCTTAACAACGTTGTCGTTAAGTGAAGACAAGACCGCAACTATTAAGTTTATCCAAGCGCTCTTTTACCAAAAGCATAGTCAAACCATTAAAGCTGAAATCAAGGTGCGAGAATTTTTAGTGCACAAACGCCAAGACCAACGTGGTCTGTTGCTGCTGGCGCAGCTGTTACATCAACAGGAGAAAAAGAATGAAGCCATAGAAGTCTTAGAAGAGGCTTTAAAAGATGATCCTTCAGCTCATAAGCTGCGCCTGCAATACGCGCGCTTTTTGGCCGTCGAATCTGTAGAAGAGGCCATCGTTCAATTTAACCTATTGCAGGCATCAGATCCCCAAGATCAAGAGGTTAACTTTTTACTGGGTCTGCTGCGACTGAGTCAAAACAAGCTTGATCTAGCCATTCCACTATTTCAACAAGCGTCAACAACACCCAATCTAAGGGCAAATGCACAGTACCATTTAGGCACCATTGCCGAACGGCAAAAGAGAGTTGTCGATGCGATAAATCACTACACTCAAGTTCGATTTGGGCGTAATTACATCGTTGCCGCATCAAGAGTAAGCATGCTTATAGCAGCACATCGAAATATCGACGAAGCTCGACAATATTTACAGCGACTTCGTTTTAGACAGCCGCAACAGGCTGTCAGCCTTTTACAAGTAGAGTCAAACCTTCTTATCAGTATTGAACAGCCAGCCCAGGCCTTGCAGATACTTTCAGTCGGACTAGACACTTTCCCAAATGATCCCGAGTTACTATATGCCCGATCAATGGTCGCAGAAAAACAAAATAATTTCGCCCTTGCTGAAAGTGATCTCAGAGCGCTGTTAGCGCTGGATGAAAATAATGCCACTATTCTAAATGCGCTGGGCTATACCATGGCATTGCACACTGATCGACAACAAGAAGCTTATGACCTTATTATTCGTGCGCACACTCTTAGTCCCGACAGTCCCTCTATTATCGATAGTTTAGGATGGGTTCTCTTTAAACTAGGTCGCAGTCAAGAGGCATTAAATTATCTCAATCAAGCCTATTCCATGGTACCTGATCCAGAAATAGCGGCGCATCTTGGCGAAGTATATTGGGTGTTGGGCAATAACATTCGAGCAATGGAAGTATGGTCTAAAACACTGGAGCAACGACCTAATCATAGCGCCGTCGTAAAGACTATGGTGCGCTTAGGTGCTTCTGTGGCGGTCCCATGAGAGACCTATTAATGGGATACTTTAAATGTTTCTTTGTCGTGATTTTTGTCAGTGGATGTACTTCACTGCCTATTAAAGTGACTCAACAAGATCTTGGAAAATACGATAGAGTCGATATCAGCCGAATCAATCACTGGGAAATCAGAGGTAAACTTGGCTTTAAATCAACCACTCAGGGTGGCAGCGCGTCTATCAGGTGGCTTCAACATAATACCAATTACAAAATAACACTGAGTGGTCCGTTTGCTTCGGGAAGAACTGTCATTACTGGTGATCATCAAATCGCCGAGATGAACAGCGGTGGTAAAACTTTTAGACACACCCCACAACAACTAACACTGCAAGTCACTGGCTTGAAATTACCGGTAGACTTAATAAGCTACTGGGTCAAAGGGCTTCCTTCCCCAAATACTAAAATCCCAAATAACTTATTGACCAATGCAAACGGCAGTGCCGCAAGCTTTCAACAAAATAATTGGCAATTATCATTTTCTAATTATCGCTTGACTGATAAAGGATATTTACCCCAAAAAATAATTGGTCGCCAGGGCGAACAAACCTTTAAACTAGTGGTAGCCCAATGGATTTTTTTAGACTCTTAAAATGACTGTATCTACAGAACCTATGCCAAGTCTTAGCTTGCCCTCACCGGCCAAAATTAATCTATTTCTACACATCACCGGTCAGCGCGACAACGGTTATCACGATCTACAAACTATTTTTCAGTTGCTTGATTTTGGCGACAATCTCACTTTTTATCCCAATGAGTCCGGAAAAATACATTTAAACGGTAATATCGATGGTGTTGATGAAAAAAATAATTTAATTGTTCGTGCTGCAAAATTACTTCAGAGTTCAACAGGATGTTCTAAAGGTTGTACTATTGAACTGGACAAAAAACTACCTTTGGGAGCTGGATTAGGCGGTGGAAGCAGCAATGCGGCGACTTCGCTTGTAGCTCTAAATGCCCTTTGGGAATGCGGTCTAGCGACGGATGTTCTTGCTGAACTAGGGGAAAAACTCGGTGCAGATGTACCGGTTTTCATTTATGGTCAGAGTGCATTCGCAGAAGGAATCGGGGAAATATTGACGCCCATGGAACTACCAAAAAAGTGGTTTTTGGTGGTAACACCTGATTGCCAAGTGTCGACTGAGGAAATTTTTTCACATCCTCAATTGACAAGGAACTCTTCACCGATCAAAATACGCGCCCTCTCAGAGGGACAGTACAGAAACGACTGTCAAAACGTAGTAGTCAGTCTCTACCCAGCGGTTGAAAAAGCGCTGAAATGGGCAGAAAATTTTGCGGCCCCTCTGATGACAGGAACAGGTGCAAGCGTATTTTGTAGCTTTGACAACCAAGCAGAGGCTAACAGGGCTCTTGCCGAACTGCCAGAGAAATGGAGTGGGTTTGTGGCGAAGAGTGTGAATAGCTCCTCGCTACACCTAAAATTGAGTGAGTTTTTTACTGGGGCGTGGCCAAGCGGTTAAGGCAACGGGTTTTGATCCCGTCATCGGAGGTTCGATCCCTCCCGCCCCAGCCATTTCAAACTATCACGAGCATTGGGAAACATGACGTGGCTAGATTAATGATCTTTACCGGAAACGCAAATCCAGACTTGGGCAATGAAATTGCCCGTTCACTGGGTGTTAGTCCCAGTAATGCACATGTTGGGCTGTTCTCAGATGGAGAGATAAACGTTGAGATTCGCGACAATGTTCGCGGTCATGACATTTTTATTGTCCAACCTATCTGCGCACCAACCAACCGAAACCTAATGGAATTGGTTCTGATGATTGACGCGTTACGTCGCGCATCAGCCGGCCGAATTACCGCAGTTGTTCCGTACTTCGGTTATGCGCGCCAAGATAGAAGAGTCAGATCCGTACGTGTACCCATCAGCGCCAAAGTGGTAGCAGATATGCTGTCTAATGCGGGTGTTGACCACGTATTAACTGTTGATTTGCACGCTGAACAAATTCAAGGTTTCTTTAACTGTACTGTAGACAACGTCTACGGCGCACCTGTTTTGCTAGGTGATATTGAGCGCAGAAACTACTCTGATCTTTTGGTTGTCTCTCCCGATATTGGTGGCGTAGTGAGAGCCAGAGCCGTCGCTAAACAATTGGGCTGTGACTTGGCCATTATTGATAAACGTCGTCCATCAGCGAACGAAAGCGAAGTTATGAATCTCATCGGTGAAGTTAGTGGCCGCACCTGCGTACTTGTCGATGACATGGTCGACACTGCAGGCACTTTGTGTAAGGCCGCTCAGGCACTTAAAGAAAAAGGGGCTATTAAAGTTGTCGCTTATGCAACACACGCTGTTTTGTCCGGCGCGGCGATAGAAAACATTACCCATTCAGAACTTGATGAATTGGTCGTCACTAACAGTATTCCACTGCGAGATGACGCTAAGAAATGCAAAAAGATTCGCGTTCTTCCGATAGGCCCGCTGTTGGCCGAATCAATACGCCGTATCAGTAATAAAGAATCTATCAGCGCCATGTTTTTATAACGGGGCTTGATGTAACTGCCTCATAAGAGGCTTATAAACTCCATTTCAGGTCTGGTCGCGGTCTGTTATGGCACTACTTTGGAGACTACTATGTCTACTGATTTTACTTTACATGCGAAAGGTCGCGAAGATACAGGGAAAGGTGCGAGCCGCCGCCTGCGTCGTCTGGCCGGAGAAATACCTGCAATTGTCTATGGCGGAAAGAAAGATCCAGCCATGCTAACTCTTCTTCACAAAGACGTGGTTAAAGCGCTTGAAAATGAAGCGTTCTATTCACACATCGTATCGTTAGATATAGATGGTAAATCTGAAGATGTTATTCTTAAAGATGTGCAACGTCATCCTGCAAAGCAGGTTGTTTTGCACCTAGACTTTTTGCGGGTTAACAAATCTACTAAGCTACAAACCAGAGTGCCATTGCACTTTACTAACGAAGATATTTGCGAAGGCGTTAAGATTGGTGGCGGTATAATTGCTCATACCATGACTGATCTGGAAATTTTCTGCCTACCAAAAGATCTTCCTGAGTACATCGAAGTTGACATGACTGACCTTGAACTTGGACAGAACATCCACATTTCAGATATTAAACTGCCAAAGGGTGTTGAGAGTGTTGCCTTAAGTCATGGTCCTGACCACGACTTATCTGTAGTCACGATTAACAAGCCGAAAGCCATAGTTATTGAAGATACTGCACCTGAAGCACCTGTAAGTGCAGATGACTCAGAGGACGCAGGCGAAGAGTAATCTTCCCCTCCTGACGAAAAGGCCCTGACATTGGACGCGCCCGTAGAGTTAATCGTAGGGCTGGGAAATCCCGGCTCTACCTACCAACGAACGCGCCACAATGCTGGGGCCGATTTCGTGTTGGCCCTCGCAAATTCATACAATGTCATCATTAAGCAAGAAGCCAAATTTTTTGGTGGTACGGCGTTACTGCAACTTGAAGGGCAAACGTTAAGGCTGTTAATTCCGAGTACTTTCATGAATCTAAGCGGAAAGTCTGTCGCAGCCATAGCCAGTTTTTATAAAATACCTACCAATAAAATCTTTGTCGCTCATGATGAGCTTGATCTGTTACCGGGTACTGCACGTTTTAAAAAGGGTGGTGGCCATGGTGGCCACAATGGTCTTAGAGATACGGTGCAGTGTTTAGGCAACAATAAAGATTTTGCTCGACTTAGAATTGGCATAGGTCATCCAGGCAATGCCAAGCAAGTGGCAGACTATGTCCTCAAGAAAGCTCCTATCAAGGAGCAAGAACTGATTAACCATAGCATTGATGATGCTCTACGATATCTGCCGTTAGCAGTATCAGGTCAATGGGAAAGAGCCATGACCGCGCTTCATAGCGCAGAATAAACTTATAGCTGGCAATTCCAGCCGTCACTACTAGTCACAAGGATTTCATTATGGGTTTTAATTGCGGTATTGTCGGCCTCCCCAACGTTGGCAAATCAACCCTGTTTAATGCACTCACCAAAGCCGGTATTAGTGCTGAAAACTTCCCTTTTTGCACGATCGAACCGAACACCGGTGTGGTACCCATTCCAGACCCGCGCCAAGATAAAATTTCCGCGATTGTTAGTCCAGAAAAGATTATTCCGACCAGTATGGAGTTTGTTGATATTGCAGGATTGGTAGCCGGGGCCTCAAAAGGCGAAGGTTTGGGGAACCAGTTTTTGGCGAATATTCGTGAAACTGACGCACTTGCTCATGTTGTCCGCTGTTTTGATGATGAAAATGTTATTCATGTAGAAGGCAAGATAAGTCCTGCTGATGATATTGACGTTATCAACACTGAATTGGCATTGGCTGACCTTGAAAGTGTTGAAAAAGCACTGCTGCGCGTTGCTAAATCAGCCAAAGGTAAAGATAAGGACTCCATTGCCCTGCAGGCAGTCTTGGAAAAAATTCTCCCTCATCTCAATGAGGCAAAACCATTGCGTTCATTTGGACTCAATGACGATGAATTAAAGCTACTTAAACCTCTGAGCCCATTGACGCTAAAACCCACCATGTATATTGCCAATGTCGACGAAGAGGGTTTTGAGAACAATCCTTATCTTGATTCAGTTATCGCTATAGCCGAGAGTGAAGGCGCAGTGGTAGTGCCTATTTGCAACAAACTAGAAGCCGAAATCGGCGAGCTTGAAGATGATGAGCGCGATGAGTTTTTGCAAGAACTTGGTATGGAAGAGCCAGGACTGAATCGAGTTATTCGTGCTGGATACACGCTTCTGGGCCTTCAGACTTACTTTACTGCAGGTGTTAAAGAAGTACGTGCATGGACCATTCCTGTGGGTGCGACTGCACCTCAGGCGGCGGGTAAGATTCACACTGATTTTGAAAAAGGTTTTATTCGCGCTGAAATCGTTGGTTATGACGACTACATTGCTGGCAATGGAGAGCAAGGCGCCAAAGATGTTGGCAAATGGCGATTAGAAGGCAAAGACTATATTGTTAAAGACGGCGATGTTATTCACTTCCGCTTCAATGTTTAGCCCGTTATGAATCCCCTGTCTGGGCGCTGGAGGTTTGGTTTATTTTTAGCCGCCTGCACCGCCTTTATGTGGGGAGTACTGCCGATTGCTTTAAAAGGAGTGCTCACAACGCTGGATCCCATGACCACAACATTTTTTCGGTATTTTATTGCGGCAGCACTTATTACACCGTTTCTTTTAGTGCGTAAAAAACTGGTTAATCGTCACAAGTTTAGATCCATTAAATTAAATCTGCAGCTGCTAGTCGCCGGTTTATTGCTCGTGTGTAATTATGCCCTCTATATTTTCGGCCTTGAACGCACCACCCCAGAAGCAGCCCAGTTAATGATGCAGTTGGCACCCGTTATGCTGCTTCTAGCCGGTGTAGTGGTCTTCAAAGAACGCTTTTCAATTCTGCAGTGGTTGGGTTTTGGCACCTTTTTGAGCGGTTTATTAATGTTCTTTAGCCCTCGGTTTGCAGATATTTTTGTGTCTCTCAGTGATTATGGTGTTGGCCTACTCATGCTGGCTACTGCCGCAACCACCTGGGTCGGTTATGCCATCATACAAAAATTTCTAATCAAGGAATTTAACCCAGAGGAGACTATGCTAGTGTTTTACTGGATTGGCGCGCTAGCCTTTTTACCTTTTTCTAGTTTCGACACTTTATCTGAACTCACTAACATGCAATGGTCTTTGTTGGCGTTCTGCGGCCTTAATACCCTGGTAGCCTACGGATGTTTCTCAGAGGCTCTGGCGCATATTGAAGCGTCTAGAGTCAGTGCAGTCATCGCTATGACGCCGTTAGTTACCCTGTTGTCGGTGCAGTTAATACCAATGGAAGGTATAGTCCCGGAATCCCTGCAGACTATCACCATCCTCGGGGCAATGTTTGTCGTTATTGGGTCTATTATGACCGCTACCTTAAAAAGCAGAGGGTAAGACACTCTGAGCTTTAGCTAGCCAGGAGAGATAGTCGAGCTCTGCGGTACCATGCTCAGAAACGCTGCAATAATGGGATCCTGTAATTTCTTTTTAAAACAACAGAGTCCCAAATCAAAAGGTGCTATAGCCGTGTCTGGCATTATTTCAATGTGCTCTTTAACGGGACTATTATCAGCTACCACAATAGGTGATAAGCCTATTCCGAAGCCTAAAGCAACCATACTCACTAGTGCCTCCTGACCAGATACCTGCGCATAGACATTTGGACGACCGCCACCTTTTTTACGAAACCATTGTTCAAAGCGTTTTCTAGCGACTCCATGCTCGGGTAAGATAATCGGCACATTTGCCCAATCAATGCTATCTGCCTGAAGAGCCTTTTTCACGGCACAATTTATTCTGGGGGTAGCAATCCCTAAGGCGACAGATGCTATATGTTTAAAATGAATACTGCTAGATAGGTCATCAGGCTTCGCAGCAATGGCTAGATCGACGCGCTGGCTTTTAATTTGATCAATACCATCAGCGGCATCACCGGTATCAAGATAAATATCGACATTCGGGTGCGCTTGCCTAAACTTCTCCAATAGAGGTGGCAAATAGGCATAGGACGCAGTCACTGAACAGTAAATATTCAAAGATCCAGACAATTGTTGTTGCGACTCATTAAGTGATAGCTTCAGTGACTCATATTGCTCAATCTGATGGTCGGCGTAGGACAATAGTTTTTTGCCTTCCACCGTCAGAATCACAGAGCGATTATCACGTATCAACAACTGACTCCCCAAGTGTTCCTCCAGCCGTTGAATGGCACGACTCAACGTTGATGGACTAACGTAGCAAGCCGCAGCCGTCTTGCCAAAGTGCAAAGTGTTGGCAAGGTGCTGAAAAAGTGTCAATGATCGAATATCCATGGCCAGAGGGTACTCAATATTCCTTGTTATTGCAATATATGCAACGTGACATTGAATACATATCGTTTTAAGCAACAACAGTACTTGGGTACACTGCGCACCCGCATCGTTTAAAAAAAGATGTCACCCTCTTTAAAAACTATCCGCACGGCGGTTACTGGAGAACAACAATGGCAAATTACTTTAACACTCTCAGCCTCAGCAACAAATTGAGCCAGCTGGGTAAATGTCGTTTTATGGACCGTAGTGAGTTTACTGACGGTTGTAATCTTATTAAGGGCTGGAATATTGTGATCATTGGCTGTGGTGCTCAAGGGCTCAACCAAGGCCTTAATATGCGCGATTCTGGTCTGAACATATCTTACGCCCTGCGTGAGCAGGCGATTACTGAGAAACGCCAGTCCTATCAGTGGGCCTCTGGAAATGGCTTTACCGTTGGCACTGCTGAAGAACTCGTTCCTACTGCTGACTTGGTACTCAACTTAACTCCTGACAAGCAACACACTGCTGCAGTGACGGCTGTAATGCCTTTAATGAAACAAGACTCTACTCTTGCCTATTCTCACGGCTTTAATATTGTCGAAGAAGGCATGCAAATTCGTCCTGATCTCACCGTCATTATGGTTGCCCCTAAGTGTCCTGGTACTGAAGTGCGCGAAGAGTACAAGCGCGGCTTTGGTGTGCCAACCCTGATTGCTGTGCACCCGGAAAATGACCCTAGAGGCAATGGTCACGCTATTGCTAAGGCGTATGCCTCAGCCACCGGTGGTGATCGTGCGGGGGTATTAGAGTCATCCTTCATTGCTGAAGTAAAATCAGACTTAATGGGCGAACAAACTATTCTTTGTGGCATGCTGCAAACTGGCGCTGTTTTGGGTCACCAGCAGTTGCTAAATCTAGGTATTGAAGCAGCCTATGCGCGCAAATTAATTCAGTATGGCTGGGAAACAGTCACTGAGGGCCTCAAGCACGGCGGTATTACTAACATGATGGACCGTTTAAGTAATCCTGCCAAAATCAAAGCATTCGACATGGCAGAAGAGCTAAAAGTCATCTTAGCACCGCTTTTCCAAAAGCATATGGACGACATTATTGAAGGTGAGTTTTCTCGTACCATGATGGTTGATTGGGCTAACGATGATGCCAACCTATTAAAGTGGCGTGCCCAAACCGCAGATACCAGCTTTGAGCAAGCCGCAGACTGCGACACTGAGATCACCGAGCAAGAGTTCTACGATAAGGGCATTTATTTAGTCGCCATGATCAAAGCCGGCGTCGAACTAGCCTTTGACACCATGGTTGCCTCAGGCATTATCGAAGAGTCTGCCTATTACGAGTCACTTCACGAGACTCCGTTAATTGCCAACTGTATTGCTCGAAACAAGTTGTACGAAATGAACGTGGTAATATCAGATACTGCTGAATACGGTAACTACTTGTTCACCCACGCTGCTGTACCACTACTGCAAGCACACGCTGATGCACTAACCCTAGAAGACCTAGGCGGCGGTTTAACTGACCCTTCTAATGCGGTAGATAACATTCGTTTAATTGAAGTCAACGATGCTATTCGCGACCATGATGTAGAAATTATTGGCCACGAGCTGCGCGGCTACATGACTGACATGAAACGTATTGTAGAATCAGCTAACGCGCAATAGTAAGTGGTTGCTAACTAGCGGCCAATAGAAACAAAAAAGCCCGGTTATCTAAAAGGCAACCGGGCTTTTTAATGACTCTGGCTTTCGCTAGGAGTAACTCTATTAAGAATTAATCTCGAACAAGCCAGCTGCTCCCATACCACCACCAATACACATAGTGACAACGCCATACTTGGCTTTACGGCGACGGCCTTCAATTAATAGGTGACCGACCATGCGTGAACCTGACATGCCAAATGGGTGACCAATAGAGATAGAACCGCCATTAACATTCAACTTGTCCATCGGGATACCCAATGTGTCGCGGCTGTAGATGACCTGACTGGCGAATGCTTCGTTGAGCTCCCACAAATCAATGTCATCGACGGTTAGACCCGCTGCTTTCAGTAACTTAGGTACGGCAACGATAGGGCCAATACCCATCTCATCTGGCTCACAACCGCCCACAGCAAAGCCACGGAACGTGCCCAAGATGTCTAAACCACGACGCTCTGCTTCTGAGCGTTCCATGATGACCTGTGCAGAAGATCCGTCTGATAACTGAGAGGCGTTGCCTGCAGTAATGAAGTTACCTTCACCCATGATAGGTGCTAGGCTCGCTAACCCTTCAATGGTAGTAGATGGACGGTTACAATCATCACGATCAGCTACCGCAGCCTGCTCGGTGATTTCGCCCGTTTCTCTGTTCTTCACTTTCATGATGGTGTTCATGGCGACAATTTCGTCGTCAAACTTGCCGGACTCTTGTCCTGCAGCTGTACGTTGCTGACTGATCAGTGAGTACTCATCTTGCGCTTCACGAGAGATATTGTAACGATCGGCAACAATGTCAGCGGTCTTGATCATTGGGTACCACAAACCCGGGTACTTACCGAATAGCTCAGGCTCTACCGTCTCAGAGGGATCGCTTGTACCAGGAATTGAGATACTTTCAACACCCCCAGTCACCATAATATCTACGCCTTCAGCAATAATTCGCCCTGCGCCCATGGCAAGAGACTGCAAACCCGATGAACAAAAGCGGTTAATAGTGGTACCTGATGTAGTCACCGGGCAACCTGCTGAAAGAGCCGCATTGCGACCAATGTTCATGCCAGTAGTACCTGCATGTGAAGCATTACCTAAGATGACATCATCCACTTCAGCGGGATCAATTCCGGCGCGAGCAATAGCATGCTGAATGGAATGAGCTGCTAGCTTTACACCATGAGTATTGTTAAATGCGCCTCGAGCCGCCTTGGTTAGCGCTGTTCGCGCTGTGGATACGATTACTGCTTCTCTCATTATTATGTCCTCTGTAGTACTACTGATTGATATAATTTGATTGGTATATTATTGCCGCTTAGAGCGACTTTTAACAGTGTCTAATAATGACTATCCAGTACCAAGATAATGCAGCACTGCGGGTCATTACTTTTCGTCTGTGACGAGAGTTTTAATCAGGGACACCGCCATTAGCGCCATAACAATAGAAAATGGCAGCGCACCAATAATCATGACTGACCTCAGAGCATCCATTCCACCGGCAGCCAACAAAACACCAATTAAGATTGAAAAGAGCGTACCCCAAATAACCACATGTTTAGTCTGTTTTTGGCTTTGGTTACCCCCTGATGCCAGCGTATTGATAATTAAAATACCCGAATCTGCCGAGGTCACCAAAAAGGTGAGTAACAAGACCACAATAACGACAGAAAGACCCACAGCCATTTTAGGCGTGAGGATCAAGTTAATGGTCTCAAACAGCTGTGCAGAAATATCTGCATTGACAATAGCGCCTTGAGCGACACCTGATAGCTCTAGATCAATCGCGGTTGCACCAATAAAGGTAAACCACACCAGACAAATTAAAGAGGGAATAATCATCGCGCCAATAACGTATTCGCGAATCGTTCTGCCACGAGACACTCGCGCTAAAAATAAACCAACAAAGGGAGCAAAAGCGATCCACCAGGCCCAATAAAAGATAGTCCAGGACGCCTGCCATCCTTCAAGAGCAACTGAAGTTTCTGTTCCCGCGGCCCGCCAAACAGTAGTGGACATTGCCGGTAGCGCAATTAAATAGTCCCAAATGGCATAAAAGAAGGTTTGTAATGCAAAGAAAGTAGCGCCGAACAAGACAAAAAACGCAATCAAAAAGACCGACAGTCCCATATTAATATTGGACAGCCACTTAATACCTTTTTGCAAACCCGACATCGCTGATAAACAGGACGCACTGATAATTAAAATAAGGCCCACTAACTGAGCCAATAAAGTCGGTTTGCCGCCCTCTCCCACTAGCCAATCAGCGCCACTGATATTAAATAAGCCCGAGGCGAATTGAGACACTCCGTAGCCAATAGTGACGCTTAATCCAACAATGGTAGCCAGAATGGCAACAATGTCGACCACATGACCAAAACCGCCCGACATAGCACGCCCAAACAGTGGCTGCAATGCACTGCGAATAGTCAGCGGTAGACCGCGGTTATAAGATAAATAACCCAGAGAAATACCCACTACGCCGTAACAGGCCCACGGCGTTACACCATAATGCAACATGGCCCACTTATACGCATTACGAACATTATCTTCGTCCAAGCCTGTGGTGAGACCCTTAATCGTATCGGGATTATTAGCAAAATGAAAAATTGGCTCTGCCGTCGAATAGGTCAACATACCTATGCCGATACCAGCGCCAAACATCATAGACAGCCAAGTGAACATAGAAAACTCGGGCTTCTCATCAATCTGACCCAACTTCACATGCGCAGTGCGTGGCCAAATACCGAGGGCTAAACACACGATGGTATAAAACGCCGTGACATAGACATACCAGCCACCAAAGTTTTGCGTCGACCAAGTTTGGACCTCTAATAACATTTGCCCAGCGGCCGACGGCGACAAACCTACCCACAGAATAAGAGCAGCCACTAAAATCTTTGGCGCTAATGCCACAACGGGATTAAAGCCCTCATAAAAGCCTGAGGATCTAGTGGTAATGGTTACCGCGGCGTCCTGATCATTAGTCCTTATCTCACCCAAAATCTTTACTCCCCAATAGTGATATTTAGTCGCTATCGTTACATTTTTTTAATTATTTTTTGTTTCAATACGATGGCCAGTCCATGGGTTTTGTCAGTAACACTTGGGCAAAAACCCACTCCTGTACAACTATCCTATTGTACTACCCTTATTAGAGCAACGAATTAAAGGAAAAAGGTGCCGATCAGACTTGACTCAGGGGCGCGGCAAGTGTAACTTCTCGCCTCCAAATAACTCGGGCAGTTTTGCGGGTTAATACCTATGGCTACGTAGCTCAGCTGGTTAGAGCACAGCATTCATAATGCTGGGGTCGGTGGTTCAAGTCCACTCGTAGCTACCATACTTTTTATCAACATCTCTCTTCAGCTAATGTCAGCTAGCTTAGTCTTCAGTGAGCGTTTTCAGCAGATCATCTATCTCTTTTTTAAGGTCTTTATCAGCTATTTTATTGGCGCTGATTTTGGCATCTTGAAGGTTTTGCGTCGCAGCCACAATATCGTCCAGCTCAAGTTGAAGGCTCGCCATCGAAAATGCGATAGATGACATATGATCTTTAGAGTTAATGGCAGTGGCTTTTTCTAGGGCTTTTTTATAACCGATCACCGCTTCTTCTAAATCTTCTGTAAAGTCGGCCAACGTCTCCCACTGTTCTGGGTGGTCTTTATCGGTATTTTCATTATCTAAGCAAATAGTTTTTAGTTCGGCATACAGTGACTCAAACACCTCTGCATTGTCCTTTCTTGCCGCCGCCATGAGCTTTTCGGACAAACTATAAACTGATTTATATATTTTGGTGTTAATCATTACCCAATGCCTATTAGCTAAAGCGGACAAAATAACAAATAGTGATCGAAAAAAGTAATCTATTTGCAATCTTTAAACTATTGAAAGGTATATTTTTAACGCTTGTAGGTGTTATCTACTGATGTGATTTCTTAAATTCAGTCTATGTTAAAGTATTAACGGTTAGCTTTTTACTCAACAACAGGAGATTTACATTATGCGATTTACTAAAATTTTATTAATAACGTTAATAGCAATGTGTTCTGGGTCCATATTTGCGGACGATACGGCAATGTTGATTGATTTGGACAAGCAATGGGGGAGTGCTGGCGGACCCGATGGTTTTGTGTCTGATGATGTTGTTGGTATTGGGCCAACTGGAATTATTGGCATTGCCGAGGTAAGGCAGGCTGCTACAGGTCCGTCAAATGAAGAGTATGTAGTTGGTGGTTATAAGGTGAATTTTCTCAGTGCAGATATTGCCGTTATGGTTCATACGGCGGAAGGGTCTGACCCTCACTCAAGCCTCCACGTTTATCAAAAACAAGATGGCGAGTGGCTAGTGGTTGCCAATGCATCTGCACCCCTAGGCGAGTAAATTAATCAGAAAATAGGCTTGGGTATCTCAAAACGGCGTGTGCCCAATCCTAATTCTAAGCATTTCAGGTCCAGCTTTTTTGATACGCTATTTTTAGCTTGTACTATTAACTCTTAACACTTCTGAACTGCTCTTATTGCTTAAGCCGTCTCCTATCTAGTTATGCCTCCTACATCTGTTGTAAACTTCTCACAGAGTCTTAAATGAACCCTACAAGAACACTGATGTCATAAAAGGCTATAACAACATCATCTCAATGACCCGAAGACACAGAGAGTTTTAATTAATCAATGAAATTAGTCCGTCTAAGCTTTATCGCCGCGAAGATCCTACTCGTTATTGGCATCACTTCTTCAGTCCATTTAGCGGCCCTGGACTTTGATATTGAGACTATCGAAGTAAGCCCCAAACACAATATCGACGTCATCCCGTTCTCGATTGCGGCATCAAATGCAACCAAACTGCTTGTCATAGAAACGCCGGAGATTAATCAACTAGAGAAACAGATACTAGGACTTGGTACTGAGCCCATTCGGACCATCAAAATTTTTCAGCGTGGTGATGCAGTATGGAACCTAACGGTGGAAAAGGCCCTAGATGATTCTATGGATTTAGTCGACACCATAAAACGTACTAATGGTATTCAACTGGTGGGCTTGCAGGGATCACAGCTGGTTTACTTAGACGAAGCAATATCGGCATTCAAACCTTTACTCAAAACCTCATCGATGTTTTCTGGACGCACCTGGGGCTCATCGCCACTAATGGAGATGTTTATCGACATTAATGGTGATGGGCTAGATGACTTCTTAATGCCTAACTTTGATGGTTGGGCGGTCGCACTGCAACAGGACGATGGGTTTGAGCAAGCTCAATTAGTCGGCCCCCGACCAAATATGAGCTTCAGTGAGACTGCGCGTTATGTTGCTTACCGTGCGGAAGAGGCCTTTCTTATTGACGAAAATAATGATGGTCGTAATGATATTGCTTTTTGGCAAGATGGTTATTTTGAAGTACATCGGCAAAGTAAGCTCGGCCAGTTCTCTAAGGTGCCCATCAATTTGGATGCCAATCTTAAAGACATGTTAAGTGGCTATGCTCAGATTACTATTGGTGAGGATGCTAATAACGACAAGGGTAAAAATAGGCTTTTAGATGAAATTGTGGACATTAATAATGATGGTGTTAGTGATCTTATTGTCAAACGGATCAAAGCCGAAGGTATCTTTGGCTGGGAGTCTGAGTATGAGATCTACCTCGGTGCAGTGAATGAAAATAATCTTCTTAAATTTCCAGAAAGTCCCTCTTCAACTATTCGGACCGACGGTTTTCAATTCGACAATGAACGGTTAGACATCTCTGGTGACGGCAACCAAGAGTTCCTTGTTACATCGGTAGATATAAGTATAGGTGCGGTCATTAGAGCGCTGATTACTCGATCAGTCTCTGTTGATGTCTCAATCTACAAAATGATCAACGGTGAATTTTCCGCTAAACCTAGCACCAGAAAGACGATATCAGCACGCTTTGATTTTGGTAGTGGTGATCTATTTATTCCGGCCGTACTCGGCGCTGATGTTACTGGTGATGGACAGAAAGATCTGCTGGTGCAAAAAGGTGACAGTACTCTGCTAGTCTATCCTGGGAAACAGGGTCAGACTATGTTTGCTAAAAAAGCCATAAAGTTATCGCTAGCGCTACCGGATAGTCGAACTGGATTCATGGTTCATGATTTAGACCATGATGGCCGAGATGAGTTAATATTGACCCACGATGACGATGGCCGCTCAGCTATATCTGTTGTATCGTTTAAAGACTAAAGCGTGCCTACTGTGGGGCAACGGCACGATCACTCAAGCTCCGCGCCAGCAAGTTGCGAGATGGCAGACAGTGTGGTTTGAGCTGCATTTAGACCCAGCCTAAAGTCTTTGTCACTAAAAGTTGTCCAAACGTCCAAAGGGGTATGCCAAGTTGGATTCCACCCAGCACCGGTATGAGCGCCTCGTTCGTTTTCACGCAGACTTATGGACGGCACAATATTCATAAATGGCGTGGAATCAGTGTTTGTCATATGCGGGCCCACAGTCGCTGGATAGTCGGTATTGTAGCTGTCTGCTGCTGCCTTGAAAATAAAGGCCAACTGCATTGAATCAGTTGCCAAGTCTGAGTTAGATTGAAATTCAATGTTTACATCTGCTTCTGGCCGCTGTTCTGCGCTTACCGTGCCGTCTGCTCTTGGAGCCCCATGATCCCAAAGCATCATGTCATGTTGAATCATTCCTAGCCAACGTGGCTCAGGAAATTTTCCAGATCCAGCCGGACGTTCAATCCCTTGTAGCTTTTGGCGTTGTTGAACGTAAGCTTTGGACCCATTTAAACCAGTCTCTTCGTTGTTCCACAACGCAAAGCGGATTGAGCGTTCAGTTGTCACACCAGGCGCATTCAGGACACGAGCAAGCTCCATAACGAGCGCGGTTCCAGAACCATCATCATTAACTGCTTCATTGACGCCATGACCATCGAAGTGGGCGCCAACAATATACATCTCATCAGGATGACTGATGCCTATTTTGGTGCAATAAACCTGTTGACGCTCACCATTAACTGGCTGCTCTGCATTCAACAGGCGAATTCTTTCATCCGACTGTGCCAAGGCGTCGCGATTAACGCCAGTTTCTGCGCGATAACCATAAATCGAAGCTCCTCCGGGACCAATACCATTTCGCCCTACTGCTCCGCCAGTGGGTGTTTTAAGTTGGTCCGCTTGGTTCGTGATGGGTTTTCGTACTCTTGGTGCTCGCGGCTCGGGGTTATAGCTAAAAGACATGCGCTCTACGTTGTCACAGCCCATTTCCACTAATTGCTGCTCTATCCAGCTTAGTGCGTCCCGATTGCGCGCCGTACCTTGTCGTCGATCGCCAAACTGGGTCAGTCCTTTTAGGGTACTTTTGTAACTATTAAGTGTTAGCTTATCGACTAAAATTCTTGTTGTATCGACACTGTCAGAGGCCGCCGTGGAAATACAGAAACTAGCGCATAAACCGAAGATAAGAAATAACTTAGCCTGCTTAATTGGATTAATCTGATTCACATAAAAACGATTTTTACTCAATAACATATCCAAAACTCCGGTTTACTTAAATTCCCCAAGTCACGATAGTGTGATTTTTATAGTATTGATGCAAGCTAATCAACAGGATTGGACGTCAGCACAAGCATAAATTAGAGTAGTATCCGCAGAGTGATAGTGACGCCTATCGCCAACAAACCTGCAATGGCAATACGTCGGTAAAGCTTTCCTCCATATCGTTTAAACAGATAAAACCCAATTTTATCGCCCGCCACCATGGCAGGAAATGCCAATATTAAGTGCCATAGAGACTGAATTTGAATAAACCCTGCTAAGCCAAAGGAAATTAACGCCATCGCTGCCGAGGCCAAGAAAAAGGTAATTAACAGCGCACGACTTCGCTCGGGCACCGGCTCAGTGAGCATGACATAGATAATCATGGGTGGCCCAGGTATGGCTAAAGCACCGTTCATCAAACCTGATAGCAGACCCGTAAAGCTGGTGAGCATGGGGCTAACTCGGTGTGTCGTCGGCTTGAAAAACATCAATACAACACAGGCGATTATTACTGATATCCCCGCCCATAATTGGAATTGCGCGGCTGAGATAAAGGCCAGTATCGTTGTTCCAATAGCCGTTCCTATAACGGCCATAAATACCAATGGCAACATTGGCTTCAACGGCACGATACCCCAATAAGTACGCACGCCAATTAAATTGCTGGTCAATGTCAGCGCAGCACTCAGAACAACTGATTCAAGTGGTGTTAAAAACAGCGAGAACACTGGAACGGCAGTGAGCGCAAAACCAAAACCGGTAAATGACCGGAGAATGGAGGCAAACACAACCACGGACCATATTAGTAAAAGCTCTAAAAGGCCAATATCGGCAATCAGTTCAATCATCAAAAATAATCCAGAGTGAAGTAGCGCGAGCTTAAGGATTAACAGCGAGGCTAGCGTGCTATTAAGTGGTGGGCATTAAAACAAAAAATGGCAACTTCGGGAATCCAAAGTTGCCATTTTAGAAATGTTAATGGGTATTTAACAAAGATTAGTGCTGATCAGCACCTCTAAGAGCATACCAACCTATGTAGATATAACACATCATCGGCACAACAAAGCTCAATTGAATACCTATGCTGTCAGCAGCCATACCCTGAATAAGCGGTATTAAGGCACCACCCACAATACCCTGACAAACAAGACCCGAACCCTTACTGGTCATAGAACCTAGCCCTTTAACTGCCAAGGTAAAGATAGTGGGGAACATAATCGAGTTGAAGAATCCCACAGCCAAGATTGACCACATGGCCACACTTCCGGAAGTATTCATGCTGACAATTATCATCACAATTGCAATGACCGCATTAGCGGCTAGGTACTTAGTGGATGCGATATAATTCATTAGAAATGCACCAACCAGACGGCCAATCATTGCAGCTCCCCAGTAGTAACCTACCATTTCTCCCGCCTCGGCAATCTCCATTCCTGCAATCGAACTCTCCGCAAAATAGTTCACCAAAAAACTACCTATAGACACTTCGCCGCCAACGTACATAAAAATCGCCAGAGCCCCGAGCACTAAAGAGCGATGATTCCATACGCTATCTCCAGCGGTATCATCGCTTGTCTCTAGATGGGCAAGCTTTGGCAGGCTAATATTTCTAAACAACAACGCAGCAGCGACTAGCACAGCCGCGATCATCAAATAGGGCATCTGGACTGCTGAGGCATCTGCAGCCACTACTCCCAAAATTAGCATGGTGCCCACAAAGGGTCCCACTGTGGTACCTAGTGAGTTAGCCGCTTGTGCCAAATTGAGTCGGCTAGCAGCCGTTTTCTCCGGCCCTAAGGCAGCCACATAGGGGTTTGCTGCTACCTGTAAAATCGTAATACCACTGGCAAGAACAAAGAATGCAAATAGAAATAACCCATAAATATGAAGATCTGCGGAGGGATAAAAAAGAATACAACCCAGCGCAGTGGTTAGCAGTCCAATAACAATGCCCATCTGAAAGCCAACCTTGTCGATTAATCTTCCAGCAAATGGTGACACAATAAAATAAGCACCAAAGAAACAAAACTGCACTAACATAGCCTGAGTATAATTAAGGTCGAATGACTCTTTTAAAAATGGAATTAAAATATCATTAAGAACGGTAATAAAACCCCAGAAAAAGAACAGGCAAGTCATTGCGATAAACGCAAACGTTTGTGTTTCTTGCTGTTGACCTTCTGACACTGTTGTTGCTGAGCTATCTGGATTTGAGCCTGCCATCTGTACCCCCAAAAAGTAAAAGTTGTTTAAGTAAATTTTTGTTAGTTGTGGAGCATAGTTTGGCTAGCAGATTCATGCAACAGATATGCTTGGCACGGAGCCTATTTAGTCGCAACAATAAGTTACTTGGCCGACTTTTGTAATGTCGGAGTATTTTTAGTTGATCTGCCGAGATTTTGAGTGGGACATCGGTATAGCCTTCTTTGTTGTCTCTAAATTTGAGGCTTTTACTCTCTTTGACTCTGGCTAGTAGTAAAAACTGAGAAAAGTTTAGGCAAAAAATGTTGAAACCGCGTGTGGAATGATAAAATAGGCAGCACCTGCCTGAATCTTCCCAAAAAGGAACAACACAGCGATGGAGTTTTATCTTGCGATACTGTTGTTCACCACGACGGCCAGCATCACCCCCGGTCCAAATAATATTATGATAATGGCTTCTGGCGTTAACTTTGGTGTTAGGCGCAGTATCCCCCATGTTTTAGGTATTTGTTTAGGCTTTCCGGTTATGGTCATCGCTTTGGGTCTTGGACTGGGTACGATTTTTGAAAACTTTCCAATACTGCATGACATTATAAAAATCCTTGGTGTCGCTTATTTGTTGTATCTAGCCTGGCTGATAGCGTCATCAAGTCCTTTTGAGGAAGCGGCCTCGCCCGTTATGCCGCTTAGGTTTGATCAGGCAGTTTTGTTCCAATGGGTAAATCCCAAAGCATGGGTGATGGCTACCGGTGCAATCTCTGCTTACACCACCACTGTGGGCGATACGCTCCCGCAAGTACTATTTATCGCATTCGCTTTTTTCATTACTGCAGGTCCCTCGGTGATGATTTGGTTGATGTTTGGCGTAGGACTAAAACGCTACCTAGACAATGCTGTTCACAATCGCATCTTCAATATAGTGATGGCTTTGTTACTAGTGGCCTCTATGTCACCCGTCATCAATGGCCTAATCCAACAGTATTTAAACTGATCTTTGACTTATAGAGTTCAAACATCTATTTTGACATCTGTGGTCGTGAAGTAGCCATTTGTGAAAATAGCTTTTAATCGACGAAACGCAAAAAATTTAGCTAATGCTTATTGGGCTGAATCTAAATATTCGCTCAGAGCGTCTTATCATCTCTAAATAGGCATGTAATGCAACCTAAGCAATGGAAGTAACTACTTTATGAACAAGAAACTAATAATTGCCTGTGTATTAATCGTTATCGCCGCCGCTTTTTACCTAAAGAGATCCGGGGACTCATCGGATATTTTTGTCACAACTCAAGAGGCGAAAATAGAGGAGATAAAAACCTCGATCCTAGCCTCTGGAACGCTCATTTATAAAGAACAAGTGCAATTACGGTCAGAGGTTATCGGACAGGTTAAAGAGTTATTCATAGCAGAAGGCGATACTGTTAATAAAGGCCAGATTCTAATGACGCTGGATCAAAGAAGTTTCAGTGCAGATGTGGAGCAGCAGAAGGCTTATGTGCGAATTCAGACTATTGCGATTGAAAGGCAACAAAAGCAGCTAGAAAATACTCATGCCAAATGGATGCGAAACAAAAACCTTTTTGAGCGGAAAATGATAGGGCAAGATTCATTTGAGCTTATTGAGAATCAGCATGATTTAGCCAAAATCGATTTGCGCTCGAGGCAAGAAAGTTTGAATCAAGCGCTGGCAACTCTGGACAAAGCTCAAGAGCGTCTTGATAAGACCATATTTAGCTCACCAATCAATGGTGTTGCTACTTCTGTGGATATAAAAATCGGTGAAACTGCTATTAGTGGAACAACAAATATTGCTGGATCTAATTTGATTACTATTGCCGACCCAGCATCGATATTAGTAGAAGTTCAAGTTGACGAAGCTGATATCGCTAACATTCGTTTGGGACAAAATGTTGATGTTTTTGCCGTAGCCTTTCCAGATGAAGCTCTCAAAGGACAAGTAACCACCATTGCTACATCGGCAAAGAGATCCTCTAACCGTGAAGGTCTTAGTTTTACTGTAAAAATATTACTCGAAAATAATGAAAATATTGATGTTCGACCCGGGATGAGCTGCCGCGCAGAAATTTTTACTAAAGCCAAAAATGATAATGTCGCAGTACCAATGCAGGCTATTGTCTACTCTGAGGGTGAAAACGATCAGAAATCAAATATGAGGCGCAGAAGGCCCGGACAAATTACGATCGGCGGTGACTCAAATGATCTTATGAAAAGCCATGTCTTCCTACTCGTTGATGGCAAGGCAGTTAAACGAGATGTAGAGCTCGGGATTTCTAATGATGAGTTACAAGAAATTACAGCCGGTGTTGAAGCCAAGGAAACCGTCATTACCGGACCCGCCAGGGTGATGAGTAAGCTCAATGATGGGGATGCAGTGAAACTGCAAGATAAGAAGAAGAAAAAATAATGTCCAAATCGACCGTTATTGAACTTAGAAAAATCGCTAAACATTACATGATGGGTGATGATGGATTTTATGCACTAGAAAATATTGATCTAAATATCTATCTAAATGACTATATTGCTATCGTAGGGTCTTCGGGTTCAGGTAAATCTACGCTGATGAATTTACTAGGCTGCCTTGATTATCCCTCAGCCGGAGAGTATCGGCTCAAAGATATAAATGTTGCGAGCTTGGATGAAAATCGGTTAGCCCACATTAGAAATAGTGAAATTGGCTTCATCTTTCAAAATTTCAATTTGCTCCCAAGAGCCACAGCCCTTCAAAACGTCATGCAGCCTCTTATCTATAGAGGTCTTGGGAAAGTGATGCGTAAAGAAATGGCTGAAGACGCTTTAGGAATGGTTGGATTGACTGATCGTATGCATCATGTCCCTAATCAACTTTCTGGTGGCCAGCGTCAACGCGTAGCAATAGCAAGGGCACTCGTAACAAAGCCAGCTATTCTTTTAGCCGACGAACCTACTGGTAATCTAGACTCTGCAACAACAATTGAAATTATGGCGCTATTTGACCGGCTACACCAAGAAGGTCAAACACTCATTATAGTAACGCATGAGAAGGAGATTGCTGATCGCTGTCATCGTGTTATTACTCTCAAAGATGGACACCTAATCTCTGATGAAAATAATCCTGAGCCACATAATACTAAACCAAAGAGTGTAACAGCTGATGTCTAATTTTAGGTTCAAAGTGATAGAAGGCACGCGCTCAGCAGCACAGTCCGTTTTTGCTCATGGTTTCCGTAGTTTTTTGACTACGTTAGGGATCATTATTGGGGTTGCATCTGTCATCGCAGTAGTCTCGGTTGTTCAAGGATTTAGTGCCAGTATTAGTGCCCAATTTGATGACATAGGGACCAATGTCATTTCAATCGATAGTTACACTCCACCAAAATCAAGACTTCAGGGAAAATATGCCCGACTCACTTATGGGGACTATGAAAAGATAAAATATCAAATTCCAGGAGTGAGCCATGTAACACCAACTCTTGACGTCAGAGGCTCCTACAATGGTGTTGCCTATCGAGATCAATCGATTACTTCCCGTGTTTTTGGATCTGCATCTAGTTATCACAAGCTCAATGCGATTTATTGTGAGGATGGCCGATTTTTCAACCCTGCAGATGACAATAGTCGACGTAAAGTTGCAGTTATTGGGCCTTCGTTAGTTAAGCAATTAGATATCAAAGGAAGTCCAGTCGGTGAATATATTGGGATCGCCGGTGAATGGTTTAAAGTTATTTGTGTGACTGAAAAAAAGGGTAAGTTATTTGGCTTTGATCAAGATAACTTTGTAATGATCCCTTTTAGCACAGCTCTATCGCTCATGGGCGGAGGCTCAAGCTGGCGAACTAATATCAAGATAAGTTTAGCTGTAGACAAAGCAGAACTGCTACCCCAAGTTAAACAAAATATTACACGAGTACTGCGCAGAGCCCACAAAGTGCGTTCTGGTGAACCGAGCGATTTTGAAATTAGTTCTGCTGACCAAATGCTAGAGACTTTTGACTCGATTATTGGAAGTACTACACTAGTGTTGGCAGGGGTTGTCAGTATCTCTCTACTGGTTGGTGGGATTGGTATCATGAATATTATGCTGGTTTCCGTAACGGAAAGGACACGAGAAATAGGCATTCAAAAAGCCCTTGGAGCAACTCGCTTCGATATCCTCTTACAATTTTTAATAGAAGCGGTTTTTCTTTGCTTACTAGGAGGGTTTATTGGGGTTTTACTTGGCTTTGGCGCAGGATCTTTGATTAGTAATCTTACTGACCTACCCCCGGCTTCAGTGCCGCTATGGGCGGTATTACTATCCTTTGGCTTTAGTGCAGGCATTGGTCTGATTTTCGGCATTATTCCGGCGGCAAAAGCGGCGAATCTTGACCCTATTGATGCTCTTCGCTACGAGTAAACAAACTAAGAATTATTATCGATCAGCAAGATATAACATCTGCGCTTTTTGATCGATATGGAAACGAAAATTTGCCAATATATTCATCCCTAAGAGACCGTCAACTCCGTCGGGCATACTGAAATCTAACACCGCAATTTGTATACCCGCCATGGTGAATCGCCCTAAAGTAAGGCTATCTACCTGGTAAATATTACCCTTGGCAATACCGTTAGCTGTGTTGAATATACGCTGACCCAGAAGATCAAAAGTATGATTGTTTGAAAGCGTTTGAAACGCTTGCTGTGACAACGTCGTCATGGACGCACCTGTGTCAATTAGCAACGCCACTTTAGTATCCTGGATCTCCAAGTCGGCCAAATATTGATTACCTCGCCGGGCTAAGATTATTTGATCACTATAGCCATTCTTCATGGCCATCTTGTTGCCTTTTCCCAGGCTAAGTTCTTGTTGGTGATTTAACATAATCTGTTCAGCCTCGGCACTTACAGAGGGCTCTTGAATAAGGTCAGCCAAAATTTCTCGAGCACTAGCCATACTGCCAGTCTGAATAGAGAGCTGAGCTTGTCTAAGTCTATGCATAGGTGTCAACAAGTTCAGACGATGCATTTGTTGATAAATATTGGCCAAACCAAACAGATCATCGGCAGAAACTAGATCTGTGTGCACTTGGCTAATAAAGTCATCAATAGTAGCCTCTACCGTTATTTTGTCGCGGTTAGTGTAGGCATAGCTTTTGACCAAATGAAGAATTGCGGCGGCCTCCGCTAGAAAACCGGTGGAGCGGTTGAATTTGGCCAGTGACATTAACACATCAATATCGTCATAAAAAACGGATAAATAAAGCTCTGTAAGTTCGGTAAATTGGCTTTGAGATGATGAACTAATCAGCATCTCAATATGTTCCATCAGCAAAGGTTTTAGGCCTAAATCGCCAGTATCATTGGCATCTAAACTAACTTGATAGATATCGATCGCCGCCACATAATTATGAGCCGTAAGCTGCTTTTTAAAGCTAACGCGCTGATTATCCGAGGCCATACCAATAACGCCTAATGCCGAATTACCGAGATGATTACTCTTTTTTGGCAGTGGTTCTAAAGAGGACGTTTTTTGCTCCAGTGACCGTTTAGACGTCGAATTTACCTGAGGCATAAGGCTTTGATCGCTATTAGACGGCATCGGCCGCCACTGATCCCAATATAAGCCAGCAGAGAATGCAATTGCTGCACTAGCAAGTAAAGTGGCGGTAGAGTGTTGTTTAGCGTTCACAGCGAGGCTTCTCAAAAATAGGATAATTGGTCTAAGGTTCAAGCTTATACTAAGTCTACTGAGAAATTAAACAAGAGAAGCGTGGCAAGTTGGTTATGCACCTATTAAAATGTGGGCAAATAGTATCTATGCAAACTTATTGGAGTAAATGATTGACACTTTTTGAAGCGATTATTCTCGGGATTGTCCAAGGGCTCACAGAGTTTTTACCGGTTAGCAGTAGCGGTCATCTTGAGCTTGGTAAAGCCTTACTGGGCGACACTAGCATTCCTCAAGAGAGCATGATGTTTACTGTTGTGGTGCACTTTGCCACTGCCTTAGCAACGCTAGTCGTTTATCGGTCGGAAGTAGCTCGCATTGCCGGTGGTCTGATGCAATGCAAGAATAACGAAGAATTTAAATTCTCAATGAAAATCTTGCTGAGCATGATTCCGGCCGCGGCCATCGGTGTCGTTTTTGCGGATGAGTTAGAGCTGTTATTCGATAAACAGATCGTCTTAGTAGGCGTTATGCTTTGGGTAACTGGCATACTTTTAATGATTGCAGATCGTGCCAAAAAGACTAGTAAAGATGTTACCTTTGGTCATTCGATCATCATTGGTATCGCGCAAGCTATCGCTATTTTACCAGGAATATCAAGGTCCGGTGCGACCATCTCGACGTCAGTCTTGCTCGGTGTTGACCGGAGCAAAGCCGCGAGCTTTTCATTTTTAATGGTAGTGCCGCTGATTCTGGGGAAAATCGCCAAAGATTTAATCGATGGGGGGCTGCATATTAATGGCGATCAAATTGGTCTTTTAATTGCCGGATTCATAGCTGCGTTTGTGACTGGTCTGTTCGCCTGTCAGTGGATGATCAAATTGGTTCGCAATGCCCAATTAAAGTACTTCTCTTACTACTGCTTTGTCGTTGGTAGTGCCGCTATTATTTATCAAGTATCTCTCTAGCCCAGGGGACCTAAAGTCCCTCGTTTTGAATTATCGCTACTGCAAGCCCAGTAATTTGTGTGTTTGCAAACTAAGACTCCACCGCGGATGCTCTAAACAGTAATTAATGGTATCAGCAATATTATTGTTTTCAGTGTCCTCAAACATTGGCTGCAAAAAGAAGTAGTCAAAATTCAGATTCATAAAGTCACTTGGTTGATGTCCATCCTGTGGGTAAACTAGTTTAATTTCATTACCCGCCTCAACAACAACCGTTGAACCAGACTTTGGGCTAACACAAACCCAATCTACACCTGATGGAATAGGTAATGTGCCATTGGTTTCAATCGCCACTTCAATACCCTCAGCATGAAAAGCATCGATAAGTGCTTTATCGAGTTGTAATAAAGGCTCACCCCCAGTGCAAACCACATAAGGGTGTACGTCATCAATAATACTACTCGGCCAATATTCTTTTACTCTCTTCGCTAAATCGATGGGCTGACTGAAATTATCGCCACCTTCGCCGTCAGTGCCGACAAAATCTGTATCACAAAAGCTGCATACTGCCGCGACACGATGCTTCTCTTTTCCACTCCAAAGGTTACAACCAGTGAATCGACAAAAGATAGCCGGCCTGCCAGCGTGAGCACCCTCACCCTGCAAGGAATAGAAAATCTCTTTTACCGCATAACCCATATCACTGGCCCATTTATCATCCACTATTAGATGCTGTTTTTGATCGCTCCGCAGACACCATTACTAAATATCAAAGCTGCTAATACGATTAATGCAACGCCTACTCAACCGGCGCATATAGTAACGCAGTCGAGGTAAAAAAGGGATTTTGAAGAACGTATTGTTAGTACTAAAAACTGTAATAGATAGGTTCGTTGTAGCCACTGGTGAACCATTCCAGCGCTTCCAAGTGAATCTATTTGGGCTAGGGGAGTTTGAAGGCTATGAGTACGCTCATTTATTAAAACCTATGCTGCTCTCTAAAATAAAATCAGTATTCGTCAGAGTAACCCTGAGAGAGCTTGCAACCTATTCTCCCAAGAATCATAGAATAGTAGTTTTTACTGTTAATTGATGTTGGCTATTAATTATGTAGTTTGCCAAGTTCGAAAATATGATTACTTACGAGATACTTCAAGTAATTGTCAGGCTGTTTTAACCAGCACTCGATCAGTAATTGGATATTACCCACAGAACATCCAGAATACTTGTAAGCCCTACTGAGACTCTCCAAAAGACTCTAATGGTCCTTCTTTGATCCTAAAAATCACATAAATAAAATCTAGAAAACCATTACCAGTATTAAATAGAGACAGGCTTAACAGTCATTGGTAATAAAAAGATGATCGAATTTGTGATGCAGTACGCAAAAGTAGCAGAATTAGAGTTGTCAAAAGTGATTTTTAGTCTAGATTTAAGGTGAATGTTTATAAGCACGGAGTGCAAAAAATGTTACGCGAGTTAATGTACGAGAGACGAATTAATCAAAGTCAGTTAGGACGAGAAACAGGCATTCCTCAAGCCACTATTAGTCGATACCTAAACGGAACAACCAAATCGCTAAAATTTGACACACTTAAATCCCTAGCGGAGTATTTTAGTGTTCCTATGGAGCAAATTGTTCGCAGTGACGAACCTGAAATTTCTACGCATTCCCCCTAGACGATTGGATAAATGAGCGTATCACTTCTTTCTGACCTGTTAGCGCGCAAAAACGTGCATTCACATATTATTTTGATAATTGATTACACCGGCAGGTCTAGCAGGCGAACCTTGTAAAAATGGGCCATCAACACAAATCCTTTGGCCATCTGGCGCCGCGCAGGCGCCACAAATACCCACCCCACATTTGGTCAAATAGTCGATTGCGCTAAATATTTGGTCATCTCGGCAGAACTCGCGCTGCACCGCTGCTGCTGCATGTACCATAGGAGAAGGGCCACAGTTGTAAAACACTAAATTGTCCAACTCAGCTCGACTCATTTCCTCTAGCCTAGCTCGCAGTAACTCGGTGACAAATCCCTTGAACCCCTGACTGCCGTCGTCAGTAGCCACATGTACATCCGCAATTCGCTGACATTCTTCAAGGTAGTAAAGCCGCTCAGCAGTTCGCGCTCCCGTAAAAACCTCGGCATTCCCAAAATCTCGAGCAAGTTGATAAACCGCTGCTAGCCCGGTACCACCGGCCACTGCCATAATTTTAGCCCCTTCATGCGGCGACACTGGAATACCGTGTGGCCCCCGCACATAAACTTCTGACCCAACCGCCAGATCCATTAACTCATGGGTGAAAACACCCACATCAATGACCGCTAATTGGAAAGGGTCATCTGAAAGAGCAGAAAAAGGCTTTTCTCCTACACCCGGTACCCAAAGGAACACAAACTCACCGGCTTGGACATTAATCTTCCTATCGAAGGTAAGAACACAAATATCGTCGCAGACACGCTTATTCTCAACTAGGACAACAGGCTTAAAGTCCATGTCTATATCATAACGGATATGTCCCTCGGCTTTATTACTATCAAAACATATATCAGATTCGAGCTGACTAAAATAACTGCCAATGTCATCTGTTGTCATACCAGTTAGCGCGGATCCAACGCCAACAATAGTAGAGCCTGCATCAAAAAATTCACGAACATCAGCAGCGCTGCTAACACCACCACAACCCACAATAGGTACGTCTGTCACGGCCGCAATCTCACGAACGCATTTCAAAGCAATCGGTAACACCCCTTTACCCGACATCCCGCCAGCCCCATTAGAGAGCACCGGCTGCCCGTGAGCAGACGTATATCCGGGACCCACGGTGTTAATAGCACAAATACCATCGGCTCCACCGGCGACTGCAGCAAGGGCGATCTCGCCAATGTTAGACGTGTTAGGTGTTAACTTTGGAATCACTGGAATATCCACAACAGCCTTAACCGCAGCGGTAACTTCACGAACCATCTCTGGATCTTGACCCATAGCCATACCATAACCTTTGGCATGTGGGCAGGAAAGATTTAGCTCAAGACCGCTGGCAACGGGTGCCATTATTTTTGCCACCTCAACAAACTCTTCAATACTCCCACCAAATATGGATACCAGTAAAAAACGGTCCTCAGGAATACGCAACTGCTTCATTGCCTGCGCTGAGGCTTCTGCGCCTGGGTTAGTCAGACCAACAGCATTGACAAAACAACCCGGCGCATATTGGCTATATACCGGCTCGCGGTTTCCCGTGCGAGGAGTAGGACCAACACTTTTTGTAGTGATCACACCAATTTGCGGCATATGATCAAACATAGCCTGAATAATCGAGGTAGCAGTAGTGACAATCCCTGAAGGAATCGTGAATGGGCCCGATAGGGTATTGCCAAGAAATTTTGTTTTCAAGATGATCCGCTCGAAAATAGTGTGTTTGTAGATACGCAGGAAACAATTATACCGACTTTAGTTAGTCAATGTGTTTCGATTTTTAAAAAGAAGCTCTCTTCTTTTAATTTCTAGTTACGCTCTGCTAGATGATGTGTCCTCACTTTCTTAAAGCCTACCCTTGGTAAACTAGCCACGTTTTTATTATGCAGGCCTCGCTTGGTCTCATGATGGGAAAATGTCAGTTCTATATCTTGACAAAGGCATTACTAAAACTCTACTAGATTTATAGCTTTTGTGACTTTGTTCACAGTTCTTTTAATATAACCTTAATTATAAGGAAAATGATTTACACTAGGCCTGAGATGCTATCGGTTGGTTTAACCTGTGGCTAAGAATTGAATTCACACAACTTCATAGAGAGTTTTTATTATGAAAATTAACACCACTTTAGATTCATTGGCTAAACCCTTTTCTGCATTGGCTCCCTGGTTACTTAGACTGAGTTTAGGTATTGCCTTTTTCATCCATGGTTACGGTAAGTTTCCACTTCCTCCAGAAAAAATGGTCGGATGGTTTGGAAGTCTCGGTATCCCAGCGCCAGAACTAGTAAGCAGCATGGTCGCCGTAGGTGAAGTCTCTGCTGGTATTGGTATCATAATCGGCGGTTTACTAGGCTCATCTCTTGGCCATCTGATTACTCGACTATCAGGTGGAGCTGTCGTGGTGATTATGATTGGAGCATTTTCAATGGCTCATGCTGATTGGTTTATAACCACTAAACTGTTCACCAGCGAACAGCTATTTCTAGCTGCTATTGGATTATATTTTGCTATTAAGGGTAATGATTAACCTATATCTGAAATACTTCTCTATTTAAACGCGGACCTGGAGCTCAGCTTTAACTTGCTTTGCTCTATGGCCACGTTTATCCTTCAGAATCTGTCAACGTCAGGCTAAAAAATCTCATAAAGCCTACCGGTATGACAAAAGCTCTTTGGAATTAAAAATTGATGCGTGTACCTCCCTTTCTATATAGTATTTACGAAAAATTTTTGCGTCGTCAATTGGCCAGCACCATAGTCCCTAAGCATATTGGCCTGATTGTTGACGGTAACCGTCGGTTTGCCCTGGCGGCTGGTTTGGCCTCTCGAAAAGCAGGCCATATGGCAGGCTCAGACAAACTAGAAGACTTTTTACGGTGGTGCTTAGAGCTCGATGTGAAAATCGTTACGCTATATGGATTTTCAACGGAAAATTTCAAACGAAGTAGTGAAGAAGTGGAAGAGTTAATGAGTATTATTCTGAATAAATTCAGAACACTTCAGATAGATCCTTTGATTGAGGATGAAAATGTTAAAATTAAAGTCATTGGCAGACGCGATGGTTTCTCGCAAGAGATGCAAGACGAAATAATCAAAGTAGAGGGCATGACTCAAGGTCACAATAGCTTTCAACTTAATGTTGCAATTGGCTATGGCGGCAGGGCCGAGATAGTGGACGCGGTAAAGAAGATTGGTGAGCAGATTAAAACTGGTGAGATAGAGATCGACTCTATTGACGAAGATATGCTGTCTAATCATCTATATACCGAGGGGATGCCCGATCCTGATCTTATTATCCGGACTTCTGGTGAAGAGCGGTTATCCGGCTTTTTACTTTGGCAAAGCGCCTACTCAGAGCTGTATTTTACCCAAGTTTTTTGGCCTGCCTTTCGTAAAATCGATTTTTGGCGTGCTATTCGAGTATGGCAACAGCGCAATAGACGTTTCGGTAAATAAAATAGGTGTAGCCTAACTGTTTACTATTTTTCGCCATAGCCATAGAAGTCCGCAATGGCTAGTCCAGCAGCCACACTAGTGAAGGGATCATGCTTCACCACCTTACCTGCAAACTGATTATCAAGGATGTCTTTGACCGCTGGGATCAATGACGAGCCCCCCGTTCGTAACACCAAATCAATGTCGTCTGAACAGAGCCCTGCTTTGTTCAAGATAAGCGTTATCGCCTGCTCTAACTCGAATAATAAATCAGAAATCATCAATTCAAACTCCCAACGTTCAAGCTCGACCTCAATATCCAATTCAGGAATATCTAAAATTGCTGATTGTTGCTCGGAGAGTTCCGCTTTAAATATCTTTATTGCTTCAAATACCTGATAGCTATAATTTTGTTTAATGAGGTCATACAGCCGCCTAAATTTTATTGCCGCAACGTCATTCTCTGCCATTCGTTGCATTACCGGCGTCGTATATTTGTTCTGATTGAGCGTATAACTAACAGGCCAGTTAATCAGTAAATCTTCAAAATCTCCAAAAGGAAATAGCGTATCAACGGCTAACCCGTCTGTCACCCTGCTCCAGCGTTCACCCTTGCCCAGCAAAGGAAATACGAGTTGTCTGAAAATAGTTTGATCAATCCTGTCTCCGCCCAATGCAATACCATGAGTTGCTTCAACAGTAAAATTAACATTATTACGGCGGAGAATACTAAAATCTAAAGTACCCCCACCGAAATCAACAGTGAGAATACGTTGGTCGCTGCTACCTGGATTGTTGTGTAGATAGCTGATTGCCGCGGCGGTTGGTTCGGGACAAAAGTTTTGCTGACTAATACCCGCATACCCATAAGACTCGCTCAAACGTTCCATGGCAACATTATTACGCCGCGCCTCTTTACCTTCAAAATTGACAGGGTGTCCAATACAGGCATGGTTGGCCTGCTCACCAGGCCATCTGAGTAAAGAGGATTGCAGGGCTTTTTGAACCCCCACCAAAATGGGGGTCACCAGTGCCACTAATCGAAAAGGGCGATTAAAAATCAATGTGCGGTCACTCGCCGCATTACCCAGTAATCGTTTGGTGCCTCTAAACAGACGCCCCGGAAGACCAACATCGTTAATGGCTTGACCATAAACCTTGCTTGTATCTCCCTCACTAGCCGGCCCGTCATTACCACCCGCACTGGTCCTTTCCTCACCTAAAAGTTCAGCACTCAATTCGACTGTTCTACCTCGATTGCCCATGATGTAGTCGTCTATCGCCTGCTGACCAATCTCAGTGACAAGGTCTTTATCGAGATAATTCGCCGATGGCATAATAGCGTTGTCACGCCCAAGCTCTACTAAAACCACAGCTTCGCCGTCATAAATCGCAGCAGCACTGTTACTGGTGCCAAAGTCGATGCCAATACCGATGATTGGGTTTGCTTGAGGAATACTCTGTGCCATTAGGTTTTCACTGAAATACTTAGAGGTGGGTGATTTTAACGGAAAATAAAAAACATAAAACCAAAATTTAGTATCTTTGTTAATTAATTATGAATGTCTGATGCGATGTATGGTCTAGTACAATTAATTAAGGATAAAATTTTTAACACGTCGTCTAGAATTATCCACATACCGTTATAGACAATGTAAACTCTGAGCTTGAAAATTATAATAAAAAAGCACTTCAACGCTAAATAATCTGCTCACAAGGGTCTTCTCATGTTCGCTAAAATTCAGCAACGTCACCTTATGGTTCTGCTGTCTGCCCTCGCAGTCTTCATCTGTTACATAGATCGAATTAAAAGGAGACATTAAAATGGATCGTCGACAAGCTTTAAAAACTCTGTCAGCACCGGGCATGCCCCTAGAAATGGGGAATACTGAGGTCTATGGTAAAACTCGTCGAATCTATAAGAATGCACCCAAAAGTCTTCGCGACCTATTCAGCCAAACTCTAAGTAATGAAACCTTTTTGGTTTTTGAAGAGGAGCGCTACTCGTTTAATGAAACATGGGCGTTAGCTAGTGCCATTGGCAGCGGTCTAGTGAAAGACTATGGCATCGAAAAAGGTGATCGTGTTGCCATCTGTATGCGTAATTTTCCTGAATGGATTATTGCGTTTCAAGCCATTACATCAGTAGGAGCCATAGCAGTAGCGCTAAATTCTTTATGTCAGACAGAAGAGCTTATTTATGGGGTTACCAATTGTGGCTGTAAACTGCTAATTGCTGATCAAGAACGTAGTAATTTAGTCGCTGATGTTAGTTTGTCTTGCCACATCCTATTGGTTCGCGGAGATAACGAAAGTCCCCATTCTGGGTGGGCGGAACTAGTAGAGCGTCATCGCGATGCAGAGATGCCTGCAGTCGCTATTGAGTCTCTAGATGATGTATTGATTTTATATACCTCAGGATCAACTGGCCGACCTAAAGGTGTAGTGTCAAGTAATTTAGCGGTCATCAGTGCGTTGTTGAGCTGGGAGATGTCACTACAAATATGGATGATGCTTATTGATGGCCCACTAAAACCACCTGCCCAACAACCCGCAGGGCTAGCAGCAGTCCCTTTATTTCATACTACCGGTTGTCATGCAGTTTTCCTCTCTGCTTTTAGATCTCAAACAAAGTTAGTTCTTATTCGTAAGTGGGACCCTGTTGCCGCAGCGAGTTTGATCGAAAAAGAGCAAATAAGCTCTTTTATCGCGCCCTCAACAATGACAGGAGATCTTGTTTTTTATGCAAAGCAAAATGGACATGATCTCTCTAGTCTTAGGTCTGTTGGTGGTGGTGGCGCAGCTCGTGCGCCTGAACAAGTCAAAAGTATTGATAATGCCTTTAGTAATGCGATCCCTAACACTGGATGGGGTATGACTGAGACTAATGCTATTGGCACCGCTATCGCCGGCGAACTCTATTTAGATAAACCCAGCAGTTCTGGCTTCCCCGCCGCGGTGTTAGATATAAGAATAGCGGATAAAGATGGTTGTTCATTACAATCTGGTGAACGTGGCGAAGTTCAAATACAAGGTACCTCTATGTTCCGTGGCTATTGGAACAACCAAACAGCAACTGATGAGTCGCACACTAGTGATTGGTTTAAAACTGGCGATATTGGGTATCTGGATAATGAGGGCTATCTTTTTATTGTTGATCGAATTAAGGACATGGTCATTCGTGGTGGTGAAAATATTGGCTGTGGCGAAGTTGAAGCGGCACTACTTGAGCACCCATCTGTTCGCGAGGCCTGCGTATTTGCCGTACCTGATGAACGTCTTGGCGAGGAAGTCGGCGCAACGATATGCTGCATTAGTCCTATCAGCGAAGATGAATTGCGTAGTTTTCTCAAAGGTCACTTATCGGCATTCAAAATACCACGCTATTTAGACTTTACTGGCACTCTCTTACCACGCACAGGCTCAGGAAAAATATTTAAACTTGAAATCCGCAAGACCGCCATTGAGCGATTCATTGGCGTTCATAAATGATGTCTAAATTAGCGCTTGAAACCTATTTTTACTGCGATTTTTGACGACTGCATCGCCTTTGAATATCAGGCCGTTCATCGCGATATAAACGCCATCAGAAATACTCTGCATGGCGCCAATAGCACAACCAATGTTAAACACAGCATCATTCTCAACAAATGCAGCGGGCTGCAGAGCACCTGTAAGAATAATTTTTTTGTCTTTAATGTTGGTCAACCAGCTCGCCGTTTCAACCATGCCATCTGTACCATGCGTTATTAAAATATGTTCTGCATTGACGTCTAGAACCGCCTGCTGAATAACTTTACGATGCTCATCTGTCATGTCCAAACTATCTACTCGCATCACTTGACGCATATACACTGTAAAACCAACGTTCATACGTTGAAGCAGGTCTTCGATAACTGGATGTCCTACCTGGAATTCACTCTCTGCATCAAAGTAGACCTTATCGATTGTCCCACCAGTGGTGAGGATAGCTAATTCATCCATGTGACAGTTCTCTTTATGAGAATTAAAAAAAAGGGGGGGTAATGATGTTAGAGAAGTTCTAGAGGATTGGTCTTTTCTAATTAATCATTCAGCGTATAGTGTAATACAAACTCTAAGCGTACCGTCTCTTAAATTTGGCTGATCCAATTATTATATTGGGTCGTAAAGATAAAATATAAGAGAAGGACTTTCCAATATGTTGGGCACTAAAATTAAAATTGTAGATGATGATCAAACAGCAAACCGTCCCGTTGTCCTGAGCACTGAGAAGCGCTCGGATAAGTGGTCGCTGCTTTTGGTGGCCGTGGGTGAAAGTAAAGATCGTAAAGCGTTTGCACAACTTTTCGCTCATTTCGCTCCTCTATTGAAAAGCTTCGCACATGCTAGTCGCCATGAAGGTTGGTTTCCAGGGCTAAGCGAAGACTTGGTTCAAGAAGTCATGATCAAAGTTTGGAATAAAGCGGCTGGCTACAAGCCTGAAAAAGCTTCTGCAACGACTTGGATTTATACCGTAGCTCGTAACTGTCGAATTGATATGTTACGTCGTAAAAGTAATACCCAGCACTTGCCTCTGGAGAATGAAGATTTTTGGCATGAGCCTGATGAAGAAACGCCTGTATCTTTGTTACGTCAAAAACGTAGTGAAGATAAGGTACAAGCGTCACTAGAGAAACTTCCAAAAGAACAAGATGAGATCCTTCGCAAAGTTTATTTAGAAGGTAAATCACACGCCGAGGCATCCAAAGAATTAGGACTGCCATTGGGGACCGTAAAATCCAGAGTGCGCCTAGCACTCCAGAAAATGCAAATTCTGGTTGCACCAGAGTTTAGAGAAGAATTTTTATGAAAACAGTTAATCATCACCCAGACGCCGCTATGTTAGTAGAGTTCTCAGCGGGTACTCTAGATACCGCAGCGTCAATCTGTGTGTCAGCGCATTTACATTTTTGCAATAAATGTCGCAGTGAGCTCCTGCGGTTAGATCAAGTTGGGTCTCAATTAATGAGTGAAACTGAGCCTTATGCTGTGGGTGAGCAATTGTTCGAAAATGTGATGGCAAAGATTGATGCTCAGCCTGAAGATTTAGAGCCTACAAATAAACTCGAAAATGTCAGCTCAAGTAAGTCTACCGACGAATACTTCCCACTCACTGTAAACAAACTCATCGAAAATACTGCTGAGGAGTTTATTTGGCGTCACATGTCAGCATCTGTGGATGTAGCCCGCGTTAAAACAGGGCAGAAAGATTACGAAGTCGCTCTGCATAAAATCTGCGCAGGCGGAAAGACCCCTCGACATGGTCATGGCGGAAAAGAGTTTACGGTTGTGTTGAAAGGTAGTTTCTCTGATGAAAAAGCAGTCTACTCTGAAGGGGATTTTTTATTACGCGAACCAGGCGATGAACATCAGCCAATGGGCGCTCAAAACGGTGAGTGTATTTGTTTATCAGCACTAGCATCACCCATTAAGTTATCAAATCCTCTAGGGTTCTTAATGAAACCCTGGTTGCGTATTAGCCCTATGTAAGGGCAAAGAGAATACAAGCCGCGCAGAATTGGAGTAGCGTTATTTCGGAAAATGTAGTAAAAAAAGTCCCCTGTATGTCAGTTAAATTGAGCTCTTATAGATCCAGAGGTACTTTCATAGTTTGCTTCGCGGACTCTGAGTCAGGTCCCAGTGGATCTATTGATCTCACTACTATGGCAAGCGAACATTAATACCCTGTTCTGACATGAATCGCTTGGCCTCAAGGACACTGTGCTCACTGAAATGGAAAATGCTCGCTGCCAGTACAGCATCAGCTTTGCCAAGTGTCACGCCATCGGCGAGATGCTGTAAATTTCCAACTCCACCAGACGCTATAAGAGGCACGGATATTGAGTCGCTAACACGAGACGTAAGATCAAGATCAAAGCCATTTTTAGTGCCATCTCTATCCATACTAGTCAGCAAAATCTCACCCGCCCCAAGATCAGTCATTTTTTTTGCCCAATCGATGGCGTCTATGCCTGTGGGCTTGCGACCACCATGAGTAAATATTTCCCAACGCGGATGTTCGCCCCAATCAACCTGCTTAGCATCAATGGCGACCACAATACATTGCCTGCCAAATCGCTGGGCAGCCTCACCAACAAAATCAGGATTAAATATTGCCGCAGAATTTATAGCGACCTTATCAGCACCCGCATTAAGTAAGTTGCGGATGTCCATAATTTCACGAACTCCACCACCCACGGTAAGGGGAATAAAAACTTCACCGGCCATCCGCTCAACCGTTTCTAAGGTAGTATCTCGACCTTCATGGCTAGCGGTTATATCAAGAAATGTAATTTCGTCTGCGCCCTGCTCGTTGTAACGTCTTGCAACCTCTACTGGGTCACCTGCATCCCGTATATCAACAAACTGCACACCTTTAACAACGCGGCCTTTGTCGACATCAAGACAGGGAATGATACGTTTAGATAGCCCTTGATTCACTCGTCATCAGCCCTTAGCATATGTCCGAGCTTACCGGCTTTGGTTGAAAGATACTGGATGTTATGGGGATTACTATGAGCCTGCAGAGACTTGCGTTCGACCACGACAATACCTAAGTCTTCAAGAGCCTTTATTTTTCGCGGGTTATTAGTCATTAACTGAACTTCTGTGGCACCCAAATGCGCAAGCATAGGCGCACAAATATTATAATCACGCATATCAGCGCCAAAACCCAGTTTTTCATTGGCTTCGACCGTATCCGCTCCTTGATCCTGAAGATTATAAGCGCGAATTTTGTTAACTAGCCCAATACCACGACCCTCTTGACGAAGATACAGAATAGCACCTCTACCACGCTCTGAGATTCGCTTCATAGCCTCATGTAACTGCTCGCCGCAGTCGCAGCGCAAACTACCCAAAGCGTCTCCGGTCAGGCACTCAGAGTGAATTCGAGTAAGCAATGGTTCCTCAGTACCGCAATCACCCATGGTAATTGCAATATGTTCCTTACCTTTGAAGGGGTCTTCAAAGCCGTGAATATCGAAGGTTCCCCATCGAGTGGGTAACTTGGAAGATTCAATGTAACGAAGCACTAGTAAGGACTCCAAAAGTTGTTAACGTTAAGATGGGCATTGTACAACCAACCTTTAGCTAATTCAGAATTTTCCGAAAGTCCAAATACCAGTAATCCTATTAGACTGGCGCTTGAGTCTCCGGGAAGTGTCCCAATGCTTTGCGCACAGCCAAGCCGATCATAATCACTAATAGCAGTACTGATATAGTTGTTCCCACACCTAGGCTAAAGAGACCAACGAAAGCCATCAAGAAACTTGCAGCAATTAACAGTAATAACAGGAGTAGAGTACTAATAAATCGATGATTGGTTTCCACCACTAGATATAAGCACGGAATCAAAACTAACGTTATTGTAGAGGCAAATAGAATCCCAAAGCTTAGGGATAACGCCATCGGAATAACAAATTGCGCCTGAACACTCGTTTCGAACAGCAACGGGAATAAGCCAACAAAAGTAGTTAGTGTGGTCAGTAATATCGCTCGAAAGCGTTTTTTGCCCGCGCTCAAGATCGCTTCTTCCGCGGATAAATTCTCCGCCTTTCCCCGATTAGCAAATTCAACCAGTATCAAGCTGTCGTTTACAACAACACCGGCCAGAGCAATTATGCCAAACAATGACAGTATATTAACGGCCATATCGAATATCACATGACCAATCACCGCGCCAATAAACCCAAAGGGGATCACTGACATAATAACGATAGGTTGTATGTAAGAACGCAGTGGCACCGCCAATAATCCATAGATCATAAACAACGAGGCTAAAAAGCCGACGGCCAACTTTCCATAATATTCGCTCTGCTCTTGGGTTCCACCACTCAACCTAAATTCTATACTGGGGTATTTTTCAAGTAACTGCGGTACCAAGTTTTTACGTACATCGCCCACAACGTCGTCGCTTTGAATTTTTTCAGATTCAACCTCAGCAGTTACTGTCACCGTGCGTTTGCGATCTAGTCGCTCAATCGCAGTGAGCCCAAGACCCAGCGTTATGTCAGCCACTTCCCCAATTGAAATAGCCTCTCCGCTTGATGTTCGAATATGCATATTCTCAAGTGTTGAAATATCACGCCGTTCCTCAATCGGATATCTGACCATCACTTTAACCGTATCCGAATCTCGCTGGATACGCTGCGCTTCCTCTCCATAAAATGCTTGCCTGACTTGTCCAGCAACATCTGATAAACGCACACCAACTTGACTGGCAAAAGGTTTTAAATTAATCAGCACCTCTTTACTACCTGAGCCCTGAGAATTATAGATATCATAGACACCGTTAAATTGAGCGAGATATTGCTGTAGTTCAACGCTAGCCATGGTCAATTCATCGGGATTAGTTCCAGACAAAGAAAGACTTATAGCCGCACCAGACGGACCTTCACTAGAGTAATAACGCTGCTTGCGTACATTGGGTAGCAGGCCAACTTCAGACCTCCATAATCGCTCAATCTCAGTCGCGCTCACACTGCGAAACTCGGCTTTAGTCAGTACCACTCTAAAGGTAGCTTCAACATCGCTAGAAACGAAAAATGCGACATGCTCAACTAGGCCTTTTGTGTCCGGATTTTCGTCTCGATACTTTTTATCCACGGCATAAATTGCCGTTTCTATTTGATCAATCGTTTCTGCAAGACTCTCCGATGATGCGCCATCTTGCATAATAATTTGTGCCTGAACATCATCGCCAGGAACATTTGGAAAAAACTCAAAGCGAGCAATGCCACTATTTACGGATCCAACGATAATAATTAAAATTGCTAAGAACCCAGCAAGGGTGGTGTAGCGATTATGTAAAGCCTTTCGGAGTGTTGGCTCATAAATCTCTTCAATAAAGTAATCCAACCCCTTGGCAACTTTGCTCTGAAAGCGATTCACCACAGACAGTTTTCCTGATGACTTTTGCCCAAACTTAAGTCCCACCAAATGTGCTGGGAGGATCAATTTAGACTCAATGAGAGAAAATACAAGACATAAGATAACCACTATACCAATGGCCTGCTGAATACCTGCAAAGCTCCCGTCAAGAAAAATAAGTGGCAGGAATGCTGCCATCGTCGTTAAAACGCCAATGGTTGATGGCGTAGCTACCCTTTTGGCACCTCGAACAACAACCTCTGCAGGTGTAGAGTATCCACTATCTGGGATGTTCCCTTGTGCAAGTTTATTTTGGTAGTCATCTTTAGCTTCACTAAATACACTTTCACCGATAACAATGGCGTCATCTACGACTATTCCAAGGACCATAATAAAGGCAAATAGGCTCATTATATTGACCGTTACAGAACCAAATGGCATCAACCAAAATGCGCCAGCAAAACTAATAGGAATCCCCAGTATGACCCAAAATGCAACTTTTAGATTGAGGAAAATACCCAGGACAATGGCAACTAGGAGTCCCCCCATCACTAGATTCTTCGACATCATAGTTAGTCGACCATTTAAGGTATAAGCCTCATCATTAAATACGCTTATACTTAAACCACTTGGCATGGACTGTTGTTTTTTTTCTGCATAGGCATGAACCGCGGCACTGATATCCAGTAGATTCTGACCTTCGAGTGAATATATACCCAAACTGATCGCACTTTGGCGATCAAAGCGATTCTTATAAATACTATCAGTGAAACCATCTCTCACTTCAGCAACATCTGATAGCAATAACTGAGTCCCATCCATTTGACTGCGCAATACAATGTTCTCAAAGTCAGTACCTACATATGCTTTACCCTCTGTTCGCACCAATACATTACCAGCCTCGGTCCGAATAATACCCGCAGGCAAATCAAGAGATGATGATCTAACAGCCGAGGCAACTTCAGCCAAGGTTAAATTTAACTCCCTAAGCCTACTCTCTCTGACTTCGATAGATATTTCATAGGTGCCAGCACCCCAAAGGCGAATCTCTTTCACTTCCGGCAAGGCTAAAAGTTCATCATAAATCTCGTCACCCACAATCTTTTTCTCTAGCTGGGTCATATCGCCATAAACAGCAACACCCATTCCCCAAAGGTTGCGCTCTACTCTTTTAACGGTGGGCTTTTCAAGATCATCAGGTAAGTTAGTAATGCTATCAATACGGTTTTCAACTTGACTCATTACCTCATTGATATCTTCGCTGGCTTCGATCTCCAAGTAGATCCGAGCATAGTCTCGATCGGCTACAGAAGTGATTTTTTTTATACCCTGTAGTCCTTCCAGGGCAGATTCCATCGGCAAAATTACGCCTTTTTCTACCTCTACAGGCGCAGCACCTGGGTAGGGCGCCCCGATACTGATCACGCGCGTTTCAGTGCGCGGGAAAATTTCTTTACTCATACTGAGTAAGGACAATGTTCCTGCGAAAAAAACCAAGACCATGACTAAATTTGCCGCTACCGGGTTGCGTGCAAACCAGCTAATAAGTCCTTTTGAGTCTAAATCCATTATTCTGAGCTCCGCTTACTGAGGGAGTTTTTTACTTCGACCTTGAGACCTTCGATAGGCGTACCTAATGCGCTCACGATCACCTCGACCCCATCCTTCAGACCTTCGCTTATGTAGTAGTAGCCTTCATCGTTAAATACCACTTTAACCGTACTAATTTGTAGTTTCTGCATCTCATCGACTAAAGCGACTCGAGATCCCTGCAATAGGGCGCTGCGTGGAACTTTAAACACACCTTTCAATGTTTTACCGGGTAATTTTGCAGTCACAAAAGTTCCTACCAATAGTGGCGGCGCACTCGTGAGCAACGGTTGATTAAGTCCGTAAGGGTCTGAGGCTCGTGCCACCAAGTATTGAGAGCGATTGAGTTCATTAACAACACCCTCAGACCTGACTATGGCTGCAGACCAATCAGCTGATCGACCGTTCACAGATCCGCTTAGAACGACCTTATTACTAGCATCCATAGTTTGAAACGACCGCGGGTCCATCTGGAATAAATCTTTAGCCGTTAGCGGTAGCCTTACTTCTACAAAGTCGATAGCGAAGGTTTCACCTAAGCGTGAGCCTGTGGTGACATATTGGCCGACATCGACTGATTTGACCGATACCATTCCGGCATAAGGTGCACGAATTGTCGCTCTTTGTAACTTAGTTCGCGCCTGCTTTACCTCCGCTTGAGCTTGCAGAATATTGGCTTCAGCTTCAGCGAGGTAAGGTTCTCTCAAGGCCAAAGTCGGTGCCTCTGACTCAGGCCGACCGGTCATTTCCCACTCTTTTTTGGCTTGAATAGCCCTTGCTTTTTCAAGCTCTAGCAAAGCATTTCTACTGATTAATTGTGCTTTAGCCCGCTGCAAAGCTACCTCATAATCCACAGGATCAAGACGCATTAAAATATCGCCTTGTTTAAAAGTTCCGCCAACAATAAATTGATCTGACACTTCAAGAACTGTCCCAGAAACTTCTGAGATTAACGTCGTTCGGGTGCGGGGACGAACCGTACCCTGAGAATCCACTGATAAAGTTATCTCAGTACGATTAAGAATCTGAGTTTTGACCGCCAGTGCCGCCTCAGGCACTTCTGCTTTAGTCGGTTGTGCCTTAAACATATCCATCAAAAACACCACTAACAAGGCGCCTAAAACGAGCAATACAGGTGCAAACTTTTTCATTTAAAACAATTTCCTTTTTATCATTTTCTAAATTTTATTAGAGCCATCCTAGGCTCATCAACATATAAATGGTGAGTGACGCGGCTGCTCCCGCTGCTACATCGTCCAACATGATTCCCCATCCACCAGTGAGATTTTTATCAATCCAGCTAATTGGCCAGGGTTTGATAATATCGAAAAACCGAAATAAGCCAAATCCAAGAAGCACTGATGTCCACGAAACTGGCAGCGCGGTCATGGCAATCCATAAACCTACAAATTCATCCCAGACAATTCCACCATGGTCATGAACGCCCATTTTCTTTGCCGCAACCCCGCAAATAAATACCCCAAATAAACCGCTAATCGCCACCACTATTAAGTATGTCGGGAGCGATAAATCAGCTATCAGGAACCAAATTGCGAGCCCTACTAATGATCCAAAGGTTCCGGGTGCTTTCGGCGCCAAACCACTACCAAAACCAAACGCCAGTAGTAGGCTAGGCGACTTAACGAGCATCGAAAGAGATGGATTAGTAGCCAAAATGATCAAACCCCTTTTGCGAGTTATTTACCGGTGAGTCATCAAGTAGCACCTCAGGACCTAACTCACCGCAAGAAATAATCTTGCCTATTCTCGTGGCCACTAACCTACCGTCTACTATCCACCCAGTCAGCTTATCAATATTTTCCTCTGGTACTGTAAAGCACAGTTGATAGTCATCACCACCGTACAAAGCCCAATCTAAATAATCATCGGGAAAACCCGACGTTACATCATTAAGAACAGGTAACTTAGTGGTTAATACGTTAGCACTCACTCCACTAGACTTGCACAGATGATCTATATCGGCGATCAAGCCATCGGAAATATCGATACAGGACGACGCTACAGCGGTCAAATCAATACCTTCTGACACTTTAGGCTGAGGTCGATAGAACCTGTGAATAAGCCGCTCACGGATGGAGTGACTAATATCCTTACTGATATTTTTGTGGGTAACAACAGCAAGCCCTGCTCCGCCATCCGCCAAATGGCCAGTGACGTAGATAGAGTCTCCAACCTTTGCCCCACTCCGCTTTAAAGCTATCCCTGAAGTGACTTCGCCAAGCATGGTAATACTAATCGTAAGCGGCCCACAGGTTGTATCACCGCCTATTAATGAGCAATGAAATTCTTCTGCCACTTCGGCAAGACCCGCACTAAACTCTTTTAACCAGACAGGTTTAGCATATTCAACAGGTAAAGTGAGAGCCAGCGTGAACCAGCGGGGATTAGCGCCCATCGCCGCCATGTCACTAAGATTGACACAAAGAGCACGTTGAGCAATATGGTAAGGACTGGCATCCTGCGGAAAATGGACATTTTCAACCAGTGAGTCTGTGGCCACCACTAATTGAGTGTCCACGTTAGTCAATAAATCTAAAATAGCACCATCATCACCAATACCAAGAACCACTCCATTTTGACCTGTTAGATCTTTAAAATAGTTCGCGATAATCTCAAATTCGCCGGTTCGTTCAGACGTTGACTGAACCAAAATTACCCACTCCTAAAAGATCAGTCATTTGGCTTGACCTGCAGTGACTTCAATTACACGTTTTTCTACGGCAATTTTATCGAGGACGCCATTGATAAACTTGAAAGCATCAGTGGGCCCGTAGGTTTTCGCAAGATTAACCCCTTCATTGATTACCACTTTATAAGGTACATCAATACTGTATAACATCTCGAATGTGGACAAACGCAAGATTGCTCTGGAGACAGGATCCAGCTGTTTATTCTCCCGATCTAGATGCGGTTCAAAAGCACCATCCACTTCCCCTAAATTTTTGGGTACGCCGAACAATATATTATGAAACAATTTGTTATCAACTTTTGTCATGTTGTTGTCATGATGAAACTCGGCTTCAATAGTCTCCAAGTCAGTGCCGCCAACGTCCCATGAGTATAGTGCTTGCACTAACATACGACGGGCTTTTTGGCGTTCTCTTGATTTTGACATTTACGCAGTACCGCCTATTTGTTTAAACACTGACAGCATCTCAAGCACTGAAAGTGCCGCTTCTTCACCTTTATTTTCATTATTATCGCCCGCCCGCGCTAAGGATTGCTCTAGGTTATCAGTCGTTAACAAGCCAAATGCAATAGGTAGATTTTCATTTAAACTTACCTGACCTATACCGCGAGTCGTTTCGGAACACACATAGTCAAAGTGCGGAGTATCTCCGCGAATAACGCAACCCAACGCAATAACCGCATCAAAACGTCCGGTTCGTGCGGCGCGCTGACTAGCAATAGGCAGCTCGAAAGCCCCCGGCACTCTATAGGCTTCGATCTCAGTATTTTCAATCCCCTGCCTATTAAGAGCCCTGACAGCACCGGCCAAAAGACTATCGGTAATTTCAGCATTCCATCGTGCTGCAACCACCGCTATACGCACTGAACCGGCATCAAAGCTGTATTCTTCTGGTCTAAATTGTCCCATTTAGAAATCCTATTTTGCTGTTACTAAGTCAGTTATTTTGACGGGATAGTGCAAACTATTCGCAACTAACGTATTCAACAACCTCAAGATCAAACCCTGAAATCGCTGTAAATTTAAAAGGTGCACTCATCAAGCGCATCTTGTGAACACCCAAGTCCATTAATATCTGCGAGCCAGTTCCAACCTGCTGGTACACCACATCGCTTGCAGACTGGCCACTATTAGCACCGGGATTTAAGATCATATCGACCGCCGTATCGATATCATCCGCAGACTCTGGATAATGCAGCAGAACTACCGCGCCGCGCCCTTCCAAAGCCACTCTTTCAAGTGCTCGATGGAACGACCAAGCCTTGAATTCTCCTTCAGACTCGAGCGCTAAAATATCTCGCGCTGAACGATTAATATGTACCCGCACTAAAGCTGGCTCATCGCCACTTACATCACCCATCACCATGGCAAAGTGCTTTTCATTGCGCGCTTTATCCAGATAAGTCTTAAGTACAAATTCTCCATAGTGAGTTTTTACTGAGCGTTCGTTAACACACTGTGTGGTCTTTTCTGTCACAAGCCTGTAATGGATCAAATCAGCAATCGTGCCAATCTTGAGTTGATGTTTTTCGGCAAATTTTTCCAAGTCATCGCGACGAGCCATGGTGCCATCTTCATTCATAATCTCAACGATAACTGCTGCTGGCTCAAAGCCTGCAATTCTGGCTAAATCACAGCCGGCTTCAGTATGTCCAGCACGACTCAATACGCCACCTAACTGCGCCTTTAGGGGAAACACGTGTCCGGGCTGAACAATATCACTGGGCTTCGCATTACTGGCAACAGCAGCCTGGACTGTACGAGCCCGATCCGCAGCAGAAATTCCGGTAGTCACACCCTCCGCTGCTTCAATTGACAGTGTGAAGGGGGTTCCATAACCCGATGCGTTATTGTCGTGATTGACCATCATCGCCAAATCAAGCTGCTTGCACCGTTGTTGATCCAACGTAAGACAAATCAATCCGCGCGCAAAGGTCGCCATAAAATTGATATCTTGAGGTCTTACCATGGGCGCAGCCATCACGAGATCACCTTCGTTCTCGCGATCTTCATCGTCCATTAAAATAACCATCTTACCCTGACGGATATCTTCGATTAGCTCTTCTACAGTGTTTAGCAACATTGATTACTCTCTTCCGTTAGCGTCAATACTTATTGGTCAGCGGCTTTATCGCCTAGCAGTAGTCGCTCTAAATATCGAGCAACCAAATCAACTTCTAGGTTCACTTTTGTGCCAACGTGGTAATCACCAATTACCGTGTGCAGCATGGTGTGAGGGACTATATTGAGTTCGAACTCAGATCCTTCAACAACATTGACGGTCAAACTAGTCCCATCAACGGTAATCGATCCTTTATGGGCTATATATTTTGCAATATCGCGCGGCGCACGCAGCCTGAACCGCCAAGACCTAGCATCACCTTCCAGTGACACGACTTCGCCAATACCATCAACATGTCCTGAGACAATATGTCCTCCAAAACGATCAGTGGCCTGCATCGCTTTTTCTAAATTGACGCGACTGCCGGTTTCCCACTGCCCAATGGTGGTTAAATTAAGCGTTTCCACAGACACGTCAGCAATAAACCCCTGGCCGGTTAACTCCACGGCCGTAAGGCATGCACCGTTACACGCGATGCTATCACCCAGACTAACATCCGTTAGACTCAAGTCACCGGTGTTAATCGTTAACCGAACATCGCCACCGCGAGGCTCCAAACCGACGACATCACCAATAGCAGAAATAATTCCTGTAAACATATCCTTCTCCCTCACTAAAAGTCTCAAATAACACACTATCAGTGTGCTCTAAATCTTGTCCTTCCAAAGAATTTTAGTAATCCTTGTCCGGATACATTGTAATACGAAGATCTTCACCAATCTGACGAACATCCTGTATCGATAGCGCCAAATGCGCGTCAATGGTGTTGATTGGCAGGTTGAACATTGGACGAGCCTCACTGCCAAATAGCTTAGGTGCCCAGTAACAGACCAGCTCATCGAGCAAACCTTCAGCAATAAAGCCGCCCGCTAAACCAGCCCCAGCCTCGACCATCACTGAATTACATTGACGATCAGCCAAGTCCTTCAGTAACGCATGTAAATCAACATGCTTACCATGTGCAGGGAGAAATACTACTTCTGCACCAGCCGCAATCAAAGCACCCGCTTTTTCACGTTGACTTTTACCATCCAACGTAGCAATTAATGTTTTGCCTGGCTGAACTAACATTCGCGCCGTAGCTGACATTTGCAACTGACTATCAACGACAACGCGCAATGGTTGCTGTAATACGTCATCAATACCTAATTGCTCACTAGTTATACGCACAGTTAGTGACGGATCATCCATCAATTGAGTGCCAATTCCAGTAATGATCGCGCAACTTTTTGCCCGCAACTTTTGAACATCATGACGTGACGCCGGGGTGGTCACCCACTGACTCTGACCACTAGCCATGGCAGTTCTACCATCCATGCTTGCCGCCATCTTCACCAACACCCAAGGCAGTCCTTGCTCGTGCCGTTTGATAAACCCTTGATTCAAGTCTCTCGCCTGGTCTTCTAACAACCCACAGTCAACCTCAATCCCAGCGTCTTTTAATAATTGAATCCCTTGACCGCAAACCTGAGGATTTGGATCCTCGCAGGCTATCACAACCCTCGCTACGCCAGCATCAATTAACGCTTGAGCACAGGGCCCCGTGCGACCCTCATGACTGCAGGGTTCGAGCGTTACATAAACGCAGCTACCGACTGGATCTTGGACCATGTTTAAAGCTTCGATCTCGGCATGATTTTCACCTGCGGGCCTGGTATAGCCCTCGCCAACAATATTTTCATCGATACTAATAACGCACCCAACAGCAGGGTTAGGTGCCGCGGTAAATCTCCCCTTAGCCGCCATCACAAGCGCTCTGGCCATCATCTTGCGGTCATGTGTCGAAAAATTCATTTTTTATCGCTCGTGACTGGCTTTGCATCACTCAAGCGATTAAGTTCATCCTGAAATTCACTTAAATCTTGGAAGCTTCGATAAACTGATGCAAAGCGAATGTAAGCCACCTCGTCCAATTCTTGAAGTTGACGCATAACCTCTTCTCCAATAATGCGTGAAGAGATTTCGCGCTCACCGGTCACTTGTAAAAAGTGCTTAATGTGTGACAGAGATATCTCAATCTGCTCGATTGAGACGGGTCGCTTCTCAAGCGCACGCTGCAACCCTGCACGCAATTTATCTTCATCAAAGGGTTCTCTATTGCCATCACTTTTAATAACCCGCGGCATAACAAGTTCCGCTAATTCATAGGTCGTAAAACGCTCACTACAATCAACGCACTCACGTCTTCGACGCACTTGTCCGCCATCAGCGACTAATCGAGAGTCGACAACTTTGGTGTCATCAGCATTACAAAATGGACAGTACATAATGATGCTCGGAAAAATGGAGGCTCAGTTTAACACAATAGTCGCTGTTTTAAGACTATATAAGGCTAAGGTTTGTCCATCGGCGCTACGCCCACATCGTCGCCTGAATGCGCGTATTCCATACCATTAGACGTAAACAATGTTCGGTGCCTTGCTCCGGAAATAACCGGGTCGTTAAGCTCATAACCTGCATCCCCAGGGTATAGGCAAACCATCTGCCCATCCAACTTACACAATCGAGGAGTCACTTCAAACGATTGCCGCGCCGCAAGCATGTCACACGCACTTTTGGCGCTCTCATAGTGACTGATTAGACTGATCGCAAGATATGTAGGCGGCATAAGCGTTAGCTCACCCAAATGATAAAGTTCGATCGATTTTCGCAGACTTAACCATTGAAATTCGTGGATTTCAGAACCGTCAATTAGCACATCTTCTGAATTTTGATCAGCCCGGGCAGCAAAAAACCACGTAGCAAAACGTCGTTTCTCTCCGATGGGTGTGGTCCAGTTGCAAAAATGCACTAAGCTATCTTCAGTAATCGTCAGCCCACACTCCTCATGCACTTCGCGGACGGTCGCTGTTCTGGCGGCCTGCTCCTCCGTGCTTGCGGCTTCCAACTCTGAGGCATCAATGGCTCCACCCGGGAAAACCCATGCACCACCGGCAAAGGCAAGCTTAGCATTGCGACGGAGCAAAAGTGTTTCCAGCCCTTCAACCGAGTCACGCAAGAGAATTACAGTGCCCGCTAAGCGGATCGGAATAGACGAGTCAGTCATATTTTTTCCCTACTAATTTACTGCATCAGTTACACCGGTACCCGCTCTTACTTTGCCAGCAATACTTTAGCCATAAACAGGGAAACGGGCACACACTTCCAGTACTTTTTCTTTGATCTCGGCGATCACAAGCTCTGAATTCCCGGCTTCCAAACTATCTAGAATGTCACACATCCAGTGCGTTAATTGGACCGTTTCTTTGAGTCCAAATCCTCGAGTAGTAATTGCTGGAGTGCCAACACGCAACCCAGAAGTAACAAAAGGAGATCGTGGATCATTAGGGACTGCATTTTTATTCACAGTGATAAACGCTTCGCCCATTGCTCGGTCTGCATCAGTTCCGGTATATTCCTTGCCAATTAAACTCACCAGCATCAGATGATTTTCAGTACCGTTGGAAACAATTTCTATTCCACGTTCCATAAAAGTTGCAGCCATCGCTTTTGCATTAGCAACAACCTGCTTTTGATAAACAACAAAATCCTCGCTCGCCGCTTCTTTAAACGCTACCGCTTTTGCTGCAATCACATGGCACAATGGGCCGCCCTGACTACCCGGGAAGACTGCAGAATTACACTTTTTAGCGATATCCGCATCGTTGGTCAAAATAATGCCGCCACGGGGCCCGCGCAACGTTTTATGCGTCGTAGAAGTCACCACATGCGCATGAGGAATTGGACTAGGGTAGACACCCGCTGCTACTAAGCCTGATACATGAGCCATGTCTACCAGTAAGTAAGCGTTCACTTTATCTGCTATTTCACGGAATCTTGCCCAATCCATAATGCCCGAGTAAGCAGAGAATCCTGCGATGATCATCGCTGGCTTATGCTCAATCGCCAACGCCTCGACCTGATCATAATCAATAAGACCAGTTTCAGCATTCAATCCATATTGCACTGGGTTATAAAGTTTTCCGGAAAAGTTAGGCTTAGCCCCATGGGTTAAATGTCCACCATCTGCAAGACTCATGCCCAAGATTGTATCGCCACCTTTGATGAGCGCCAAAAAGACAGCGCTATTAGCCTGCGACCCTGAATGAGGCTGAACATTGGCATATTCCGAACCATATAAGCTCTTTAACCGTTCGATGGCCAACTGCTCCGCCAAATCAACATATTCGCAACCACCGTAGTATCGTTTGCCGGGATAACCTTCAGCATACTTATTGGTCATCTTGCCGCCCTGAGCCTCCATAACAGCCAGACTAGTGTAATTTTCTGAAGCAATCAGCTCAATATGCTGCTCTTGTCTCTGATCTTCACTCTGAATTGCCTGCCATAATTCGGGGTCAATCTTCGCGATTGTGTGGTCTTTATCGAACATGATTAGATTTTTTCCTAGAGGTTAGAAGTTTTTTTTGTGTCCGTGATTCTACCTTATTTGGAGCTAGCCTTATAGTCTCAAAAACTAAGATTTTAGCTCTTTCTTTACAGTGTTTAATTATTTCTCAAACAGCGCAATTGACTCTACATGGGCGGTGTGTGGAAACATATCCATCACCCCCACATCCTTGCATTTGTAGCCAGCCCGCATCAAAAATTCAGCATCCCTAACCATGGTCGAGGGATGGCATGAAATATAGATAATCTGTTTAGCCCCAGATTTAGCCACCCAGGGCATTATTGCAGCTGCACCGCTGCGCGGGGGATCAAGAACAATTAAATCAATAGACGATGTGACCTTACTGACCTTTTTCAAACTCTTAGCATCATTTAAGTCTGCGACCAAAAACTGGGCGTTTTCAATGCCATTACTACTCGCATTTTTAACCGCAGCAGAAACCAGCGTTGCCAAACCTTCTACGCCAATGACTTTAGTGAAATGTTGAGACAATGGTAGAGATAGATTTCCGGAACCGCAGTATAGGTCTACAGCTACCCCAGTCCGCTCACTCGAAATCAGTGCCAGCATCTGATCGATCATGCGGAGGTTTATAGTGTCGTTCACTTGAATAAACTGACCGGGCTCAAAATTGACCTGTATATCGCCTTTAACGCCAAAAAACAGCCCCTCTTCGCCCCCATCTATCCGCGAGAATCGTCCATTTTTTGTCGACTTCCACCATAGTTGAGTGGAGATCTCGGTGGCGGCATTAAGCGCCTCCAAAACACCCACTAGTTCACTACCAAAAAGACGTCTACTAGCGTCTACTGCAACCGCCAACGCATTATCTGCCGCCACTAATTCTATCTCAAAAATCTTAATGTCTTGCGCAAGCTGATTTAGAATTGAAGGCATAGCTATTAACAAAACATCCAACGATTTATCCAGCACCAAACAACTCGCAATCGGCTCAATGCGATTGCTACCAGGATTGTGAAATCCCACCAAAAACTGCCCATCTCTTGCGCGCTGGACCGCAAGTCTAGCGCGACGACGATAATGCCACTCTGGACCGACGAGAGAATCTAAAATATTTTCTGGCTTCATCTCGGTTCGGGAAAAGTTATTTAAGAGCTGACCTTTTTTGAATTCAATCTGCTGTGAGTGCTGCAAGTGTTGCAAACTGCAACCACCACATTTTGAGAAATATTCGCATTCTGGTGTCCTGCGATAGTCTGACGCGACTAACACTTTGGTTAATCGTGCCTCTGCAAAGTTGCGCTTTTCACGGATCACCCTAAATTCAACTTCCTCACCGGGAAGCGCACCCTCAACAAAAAAGGCTTTTCCATTGATCCTACCAACACCGCGCCCATCATGAAGAAGGTCGGTAATTTCGCAACTTAAGGCTGGCTTAGCACCCATGGTATTTTTTAGCTTTTGTCGTGGAGCGGTTGATGTCCGGATTAGTCGCTAGTTTAACCGAATTGGTGCCCATAAAACTCATAATAAAATATCACCAAGCAATTGTTCGGCCATCCCAATCAAGATAAGACAACTCACCATCAAGTTGTGCTGAATCCATAATCATGGCCAATTGCTCAGCGACAAATTCTGTTGTAAATAATTTTCCAGTGGGCACTGTGCTTTGAAAAGGTTTAGATAAAGCAGTGTCAGTCGTTCCGGGATGGAAGGCGATTAATTTCACGTTCTTTGCCCGACGAGCGTATTCGATAGAAGCTGTTTTTAAGACCATATTTAACGCAGCTTTGGATGCCCTGTAGGCGTACCAACCTCCCAAATGATTATCACTAAGACTACCTACTCGCGCGCTCATGGTAGCCACAATACAGGGGGTCTGGCCTTTTAAAATCTTAAACAGCAGTTTTAGCCACAACGCTGGCACCACTGTATTGCTGTGAAAAATCGCTTGCAGTGCCTCGGTGGTTATATCTTCAAGACGCTTTTCTGGCCACACCTTGTCCGAATGCAATAGTCCGTGACAGACACATACTCTGCTAAACGTGCCCGCGTGAGGGATCAGTTGACTGACTGTGTCAGCCATTTCAGTTTCACTGTACTCAGCCCGCAACCACACCAACTTTGATTGGTTTTGACCCTCGTTCGAGCCAACAGGGTTTTTTTTACTACTGACAGCAAATACTTTATCAATCTCAGGATCGTTAAGAAATTCTGAGACCATTGCCGAACCCAAACCACCACTGGCGCCTAGAACTAGCGCACAGCGGCCTGCAGAAATCATCACTTCACCTCGCTATCGATAGAACAAGAATCACAGCGCTTTTGACCACTAATCAAGGAGGAAATAGTGTGTCGATACTTGGCAAAAAAAACATAAGCAAGATTAGCAATTTGTTTGAAGACGGGCCAGCGCAAAATGGCTACCCAATGCCGCTTGCCCACCAAAGTCCAGGCCTCATAGGTAACATCTAAGGCATAGATAATTGTCCCATCGGCCAGTTGCCCGTGCAGAATACGATCTGCTTGTGTTCGATCAATATAAGGGAATCGCGATTCAAACCCCTCCGCATAGATATCTTCATAGGCAATCGCATGATTGCTATCACGCTTTCTTAGGTGGTTCATCTCAGTCGCGCACAGAGGGCATCCACCGTCATAAAAAATCGTTAAATCAGTCATTAAAGATCCTGAAGCATTAAGTAAATCACCACGGCATGCATTATGAGCACAGCAATGGTTAATCTAAAGCGCATTTTCCAGTAGTCATCGCTCGTCTTTGTCGCCAAACGCTCTACCCATAACAGACTAGCAAAGCCCCCTGACAAAACCGTGACAGCGAAAACCGTCATCACAGGAGAAATAAAAATCACCAGCAGCGCTAACCACGCAGTGAGTGACACCACATTACTGAACACAACGGCGGCATTGGTCATTGAATTATGTCCATCCGACTCCCATTTACCCCAAAGGGTGCCTGCCATGAAACTCAGAATTACGGCGCTGTAACTAATAAAGACATAAGGCGCATACAAGTCAAAAATTGCCGCACTCTGCAGCCCTGGACCATTCCAAACGGCATTTACCATCACTACAGCGGAAATCAAAAACGGTAAAAGCCCCGCATATCCCAGAATCTTCATTACTTTGGGTAGAGCTGTCGTTTGCACATTTGACGTCATGTTTAGCTATCCTGGTTAATATCTTTAACTACGGATTTTGCAGACAGCTAGATTAGTTAACGCACTATAAGACGCACGGTCATTTACAGTAAGGCAATCCAGGCGCACAAGGAACGCGTAATAAGAGCCTACCAGATTGACCGCAGACGGCGAATATACACATGTTAAAGACTGGCATTTTTTTATTTTCTAATGATCTTCGAGTGACAGAAAATCCCGCTCTGGCACAGGCAAGTCGTGAAATGGACCACCTGATCTGTCTGCATTGCTCAGAACAGCCTTCTCCGTCAAGCAGGATCCGCGCACCCGCCAAACTGTCTTACCATCGGCTCCATTTTTTACATCAATCATTGCAGGCACTTGATCAAAATCTGAAGCATCACCAACAGCACTTGCTTATCCGTGAGGAGCCGCTGCTAGACGTGATAGCTGAATTAATAACATTGCATAATGTTAGCCACGTCTACAGTAGTTATAACGCCGGATGGTATGAAAACCATCAGTGGAAGGTTTTGACATCGCGTTATCCTGGGATCGTATTTCAGCAACAACACAGCCATACGCTATTTGATCAAGATCAGTTGCCATTTGCTCTAAACGAATTACCGGATAGTTTTTCCAAATTCAGACGCGTTATTGAACGTGTCGAGATTACCGCACCTGTGAAGACACTAACGTCCATTCCGCCAAGTCCATTACTAGCGAGCCATCATAAATTATCGGCAAACAGGCATAAGGCAATAGGTAATGGTATTTTTGAAGGAGGAGAGGATGCTGGCCTCAGACATCTGAGCAACTACTTCAGTCAGAATCTTGCCAGCAGCTACAAAAAAACTCGTAATGGTCTGGACGGTATGGACTATTCAACCAAATTTTCTCCGTGGTTGGCTAACGGCTGTATTTCGGTACGAACAATAATCGCAAAACTGCGCGAGTATGAACGAGACATCGAATCTAATGACTCAACTTATTGGATCTATTTTGAATTGTTGTGGCGTGAGTACTATCAGTGGTATGCCCACAGGCATCAATCGGCTCTCTTCTCACTAAAAGGTATTGGTACAGGTAATCCGAGCACTAGCTTCTACCCAGAACGCTACCAAAAATGGTGTCATGGCAACACGCCCTTTCCCATAATTAATGCTCTAATGAACCAACTCAACACCACCGGTTACATGTCTAACAGAGGACGCCAGCTTGTCGCTAGCTGCTTTGTACATGAGCTCAACTTAGACTGGCGCTATGGTGCGACATATTTAGAACAGCAGTTAATCGATTACGATACCGCGTCCAATTGGGGGAATTGGCAGTACTTAGCCGGTGTTGGTGCTGATCCTCGAGGTCACAGAAAGTTTGACTTAAATAAGCAAACCGCAACCTATGATCCCAATGGCGAGTTCATAAATCATTGGCAAGATACTAGCCACTTAACAACTCTAGATTCTATGGATGCCGCAGACTGGCCGATTTAACAAACGCAGCTAATGCTCTGGCATGAGCTTTTCTCGCTTAATCCAAAGCTCATCCAGCATTTAGTCCTCCAGCCGAGCTTGTTCAAGTATTTAAGCGTGCAATTAGGCATTCATAAACTAAATAGAACATGTTTCCATAGCTATAAATGCCCCTCTTTAGCCGGACCATAACCTTTTTGTGACCAATAACCTTTTTTCTATTCACTAATAAATAATAATTCTATTAATGACCGACTTAATCTGTAGTCCTATGAAAAATATCAAGTTTTTACTGATAATATCCTGAAAAGAGCACATCAAGTCCCATAAAGTTCGATTCTTTACCAACTTAATTCATGCAAGTTATTGGGAATGGATTGCAATAAGGAAAAAAAACCGCTAGATTCTGTACACCGAATTCTCGAATAGGGTGACTTTTTCGGGGTTTGTACTATGCGATGCGGGCTGCTCGCCTTCCGAAAGGTATGCCTCATCTATCTTTACTATAAAAAAGAAGGGTTTTTACAATGACTGATAACTTATCTTCCGGCGATTACGTCGGTATGTCCTTTTGGTTGATCTCTATGGCTCTAGTAGCTGCCACAGCTTTCTTCTTCGTTGAACGCGATCGTGTTGCGGGCAAGTGGAAGACATCTTTGACAGTTTCTGGCTTGGTAACATTGATCGCTGCAGTTCACTACTTCTACATGCGTGACGTATGGGTGGCCACTGGTACATCTCCAACTGAGTTCCGTTACATTGATTGGCTATTAACAGTGCCATTATTGATGATTGAGTTCTACTTGGTTCTATCTGCAGTAACGAAAGTTCCTGCTGGCGTCTTCTGGCGTTTACTACTCGGCACTATTGCAATGCTTGGCTTCGGCTACGCGGGCGAGACAGGCATGATGAATGCTACAGCCGGTTTCTGGTTAGCGATGGCAGGTTGGGGATTCATTATTTGGGAAATCTTCAAAGGCGAAGCAAGCCAAATCAATGCTGGACTTGCAAATGCTAATGTCCAGGGTGCCTACAAAGCGATGCTTCTTTGCGTAACTATCGGCTGGTCTATTTATCCTATCGGATACTTCTTGGGCTACATGGGCGGCGGTGCTGATGCAGGAACGTTAAATGTCGTTTACAACCTAGCTGATTTTGTTAACAAGATCGGATTTGGTGTAATCATCTGGGCAGCTGCAGTCGCTGATTCAGAGTAAGTTAGTTTGCTAGATTGATAGAAAGGGCCAGCAATGCTGGCTCTTTCTTTCTCAAAGTTAAACCTAGCAATGACTGGAGGTAGTGCTAAAACTACCAATATATAAATATAGATTTAAGGGTACTCTAAATGTCCCCAGTAAAATTAGTAGCAAAGGGGTTAGACCGGCTGTCGCAACTTGATAGTCTTTATCAACAAGAAATGCCTCAATCAGATAGCAGCCTATTTGCTGCTGCTCAGTATCATTTCCAAAACCCTGGAAAGTCCTTTAGGGCGCAACTAGCCTTAACCAGTGCTAGTGCACTCAATTTAGATACACAAAATTCTTTGCATTGGGCAGCTGCTTGCGAGCTACTGCACAACGCATCACTGATACATGATGACATTAGCGATGCCAGCACACATCGTCGCGGTCAAGCTAGTATCAATGAAAATTTCGGCTCAGATATGGCTCTCTGCCTGGGCGATTGGATGGTAGCAAAATCATTTGAACTTGCCGCGAGAAATCAGTCTCACGGGAGTCAGCTGGTTGTCCTTTTGGCTCAGGCAATGCAAGAAACCTGCAGCGGACAAATGTCAGATATTAACCAACGTCAATGCGCAACATTATCAGCTTGGGAGTGCATTGCTAAAAGTAAAACAGCGCCGTTACTCATTGCACCCATCAAGGGCTCTGCAATCTGTGCTGCGATTAATGACAAAAGTGACGTATTGGAAAGGCTCATCGGTTTTTGCGCTCTAAGCTATCAAGGCCGCAATGATATAAATGACATCGTTCCTTCTAGCCACCGTTCTAGTGATCTTGACGGACGCAAACCGAATCTAGTGATTAGTCTCTATGCAGACGCTGGCACTCACCATAGCCAAGCCTTCAACCAGTGGTATACTTCTGCTGACACCACTGATGTCAGCCATTGGCAAAAACAGATTGCCGCTAGTGAAGTCATTTTTCAGGCTAATCAGTTGGTAGAGTACTGGTTATCACAAGCGGATCTGTTAGTACCATTGATGCCCAGCAAATTGCGGGCAGTTGCAGAAAGTCTTGTTGCATCAGTGAAACAAACCGCTGCTATAGAAACTCAAGAGCAGTTAGCCTAGAAGATCGAATATGGAAAACCCGCAGTCCCATCAGGTGCTTGCGCGGCATGGTAAATCGTTTTATTGGGCTAGTTTTTTCCTCGGCTCTCAATTAGCCGATCGTGCTGCCCGTCTTTACGAATTTTGCCGCTTCGTCGATGACCTTGCTGATGGCGATTTACCCTATAGACAAGAATCTCTCGAAGATATTCGTGCCTGTCTTGAGGACCCTAATAGCGAGAACGATGGCCTTACCATTCCAGAACTCAGTAACTTTATAGACTTAGCTCAACAGAATAATATTCCCCTTTCCGCGGCCAGAGAGCTACTTGACGGTATGCTGCTTGACCAACAACCTACACAACTAACTACAGAACGAGAGCTGTTGCGGTACTGTCATGCGGTTGCTGGTACCGTTGGATTGATGATGTGCCGCGTTTTAGAGTGTACCCAACCAAGAGCTCAGGCCTTCGCGATTGATTTAGGCATCGCTATGCAGCTAACTAATATCTCTAGAGATGTTCTAGAGGACGCGAAAATGGGGCGGCGTTATTTACCGTCTGACTGGTTTGAGTCGGTAGTTTCGGTGGACGATATTGCCAACGCAGAATCTGATTGTCTGCAACCGGTCACTCAGGCAATAGACCGACTATTGCAGTTGTCAGAAACTTACTATGCCAGTGCGCTAATGGGTATCCGTCTCTTGCCGTTTCGATCCCGACTCTCTATTGCTATTGCGCTACGCGTTTACCGTCAAATCGGCTGGGTGTTACGTCGCCAAGATCTTGTCTGGTGGAAAGGCAGAGTCATGGTAGGCAAAACTGAGAAAGCGCGTCTAAGCTTGCGCAGTTTAAGTGAGTTATTACCCGTTTATGTGCCAGCGCATACAAGTGCCCTCCACCAGCATTTAGAGGGACTAGCAGGTGTCCAACATCACTAGTATCAATCTCGATATAGCAATCATTGGTGGCGGTAACGCAGGCATAACGCTGGCATCAAAACTATCTGCTCAAAAATTACCCTTAAAGACGCTCGTGTTTGAACCTAAAACCCCGCAACAGCGCGACTGTTGCTGGAGTCTTTGGGCGACACCCGATCAATGTGAAAGCTTAAAGCCTTCAATGCTGGGTAAGTGGGCGCAATGGCGACTGATTGATGATGTTAGTGAAGTCGTCCTTAAAAGCGATGAATACCAATATACGAGCTTGAGTGCTGCAAGCTACTTACAGCATTGTGAAGATAGCTTGGAAGGGACCGATAACATAAAGCGCAGTACCGTCGAACAGCTTGCCAAAGAGGCAGGTATAACTTCATTTAAAGCAGATGGGCAAAAATACACGGCAAAAACGGTATTTGATAGTAGGCCGCCGGTCACCGCCAGCAATAGTCTGTGCCAGCATTTCATGGGTTGGGAAATCCGTACCAAAGCCCCAATGACAGAAACTGACATTGCCACCTTAATGGACTTTCGTGTCGATCAATCTAAGGGGCTACATTTTATTTATGCCCTACCGTTTTCTAGCAACCACCTATTTTTAGAGTCGACAATGATCTCGAGAACATTAGAAGACAAGCAATGGTATCGAGACGCCATGCACCAATGGTTGCAACGCCATAATATCGAGGTAGATGAGTTGCTCCGAGAAGAAGTCGGTGTAATAGCCATGGAGGAGCCACCAGAGACATCGATTCCTTTAGGTGCCATAGGCGCCGCCAGTGGTGCAGTGAGACTATCATCAGGGTATGCCTTTTCGGCTATTCAAACTCAAATGACGAGACTTTCTAATGGCATTTCAGTGGGTAATTATTGCGTACCCAAACCTACGTCTGGTTATCTTGATGCCATGGATAGAGTTTTTAATGGTGTTCTTTTGGCTAAACCCGATCTAGCTGTAGACATTTTCATGCGTACTAGCCGAGCGCTTAATGGCGACCAGTTCGCGCGATTTATGCTTGGTACCGCGGGTATCATCGAGTGGACTAAAGTAATTTTTGCAATGCCAAAACGTGTATTTATTCGCCAGCTTTGGCGTCAGGTCGTGGGTCATGACTAGCCTAGACTGTATCGCTATTGCCGCAGTGCTAATAATAGGGGTGCCTCATGGAGGACTTGACGGTGCAGTAGCGCGTCGTGTCGGCTGGACACCCAATCTTGTAGGCTGGCTCACTTTTCATCTTGCTTACATTGCCATAGCAGCAATAGTCACAGCCATTTGGTGGTGGTTTCCCACCGTCAGTTTAGGGTTGTTTTTAGTTATCTCTGCGCTTCACTTTGGCGTGAGTGACATTCGCCATATCATGCAAATGGGTAAAAATCATTGGTTACCTGCAATGGCTCATGGTGGGCTAGTAGCCATTGCGATACCGGCCTTTCATACAGATGCGGTAACGCCTATTTTTTCAATCTTGGTAAGTGATGCGGGAGCGCAAAGCTTAATTACAATCATTGAGTACGCAATGAAAGTTTATGTAGCGATAGTGATTACTTACTTAATTTATAGTTTTAGAGTTAGTAAGTGGCGTGTACCGGCAGCTAATCTCGCTGTGTTGCTCCTAATTGCATACTGGGTAGCTCCCCTAGTAAGCTTTGCTGTGTATTTCTGCTTCTGGCACAGCCGCACTCACACCCTTCGTATATGGCGTAGTATCGACGCCATCGACAGACGTCGGTGCTTTTTAGAAGCCAGTCTTTATAGTGTTCTAGCATGGCTTACTGCTGGTATCTGTTTTTGGTATTTTAAAATGACGCCTGATACGGCACTCATACAAATAACGTTTATTGGTCTGGCCGCTTTGACAGTTCCACATATGCTGTTAGTAGATTTTGCTGATTCCAAACTTCATAGGTTAATGGCATGACAGACATTAGTGATCGCAAAGATGACCATATTGTATTAGCCATGAGCCCAGATCATCAGGGTGGTGGCGTATCTAGTTTTAATCAGATTTGCTTCGAACATAACTCACTACCTGAATTGGCACTTGATGATATCTGTACTCAAATACAATTTTTAGGCTCGACCCTGGCAGCACCCATCATTATTGGCGCTATGACGGGAGGCTGTGATAATGGCGACCTTATTAACCAGCATCTTGCTGAAGCTGCTGAACATAGCCACATACCTATGGCGCTTGGCTCACAACGGGCTTCACTAGAATTAGGGCTAGAGCAAAATGTCAGAAAATGGGCGCCCACTGCCGTTATCTTGAGTAACCTTGGAGCTACCCAAATACAAGAGCACGGGGCTGACCTAGCGCAACAGGCGGTAGATAGTGTCAATGCCAATGCATTGATGATCCATCTAAACCCGCTTCAAGAGTTGATTCAGCCGAATGGCGACCGTGACTGGAATAAAGTGTTGGAGGCTATCCATCAGTGCTGCAATGACTTGTCCGTGCCGGTCATTATTAAAGAAGTTGGCTCAGGTATCGGGCCTACCACAGCCCGCAAATTGATTGATGCAGGTGTCTCTTGGATTGAAGTTGCCGGGCGCGGAGGAACCAGTTGGGCGAGCATAGAAATGGCACGCAATGAGTCGGCTAGAGAGCGGGAAATCGCACAGCCATTCCTTAACTGGGGAATGGATACAGCGGCTTTACTTCCAACACTAAAGCAGCTGGACGCGAGCATCAAATTAATTGGTTCAGGAGGCGTTCGCCACGGATTGGACGTTGCACGCTGCATTCGCCTAGGGGCGCAGATGACTGCTCTGGCACAGCCTTTTTTAGGGCCAGCGATGGATTCAACAGAGGCAGTTGTTGAGAAAATCTCTATTTTGACTGAGCAATTACGCTGGGCCATGTTCCTTACCGGAAGCAAAAATCTTGACCAATTAACGATCGCACCCCTAACAGACGAGCAGATCTGACTACCCTGTTGTCTCAAAACACCCTAATTGGTAGCAATCGTCCAATTTTAGACGTTGTCGATCGATATTTAGAATAAATCAACTCGATTGAATAAAACAACTAGACCGAGACCAAATCTTAGGCATAAAATGCTGGTAGAGAATACTTAGAACATCAAAGATTAATCTATAACATTGGTATTTTAATTTCAAAATCAATCAAATGCAAGTAATTATCATTTGCATTTAAAAAATTACAAGATTTTAATAAAAGGTAGGCCACTAATAGTCCACATCGCTCTTGTTTTAATAAGAGCGAGCAAAAGAGGTAATACAGATGAGCAACGACACCCAAGGAAAATGCCCCGTCATGCACGGTGGCCTAACAAGTAACAATTCAAGTGGGACCAGCAATCGTGACTGGTGGCCCAATCAACTAAATTTAAGCATTCTTCACCAACATGATCAAAAGTCTAATCCAATGGACGAAGATTTTGATTACAGTGAGGAATTCAAGAAACTTGACTATGCAGCACTCAAACAAGATCTGCATGATTTAATGACTGACTCGCAAGACTGGTGGCCAGCAGATTATGGTCACTATGGCCCGTTTTTCATCCGTATGACCTGGCATGTTGCCGGAACCTACAGAACGGGCGATGGGCGCGGGGGCGGCGGCACTGGTGCACAACGTTTTGCACCACTCAATAGCTGGCCTGATAACGGCAATCTCGACAAAGCCAGACGACTTCTGTGGCCTGTTAAGCAAAAGCATGGCAACAAAATAAGTTGGGCAGATCTGCTTATTCTTACGGGTAATGTCGCTATCGAATCTATGGGTGGCAAAACCTTTGGTTTTGGTGGTGGACGTCCTGACATTTGGGCCCCAGAAGAAGATATTTATTGGGGTGCGGAAACCGAGTGGCTGGATAACAAGCGTTACACCGGCGAGCGCGAACTAGAAAATCCATTAGCGGCAGTGCAGATGGGTCTAATCTACGTCAATCCAGAGGGACCGGATGGCAACCCAGATCCACTTCTCAGTGCTTTCGATGTGAGAGACACGTTTGCTCGAATGGCGATGAACGACGAAGAAACTGTTGCCCTAGTGGCTGGCGGCCATACCTTTGGTAAAGCACACGGTGCTGGCGATGCCGGACTTGTTGGCGTTGAACCTGAAGGCGGACCTATTGAAGATATGGGCTTTGGCTGGAAGAGTACCCACGGCTCGGGCCAAGGCAGTGACACAATCACTAGTGGCTTTGAAGGTGCTTGGACTGCCAACCCCACTACTTGGGACAACGGATACTTTGATCTTCTTCTTGGCTACGAGTGGGAGCTAGTGAAAAGCCCTGCAGGTGCGCAGCAATGGCACCCAATTAATCCAGCTGAAAAAGATCTGGCACCAGATGCCGAAGATGCATCTAAGCGCGTGACTACATTTATGACCACCGCTGACATCGCCATGCGTGAAGATCCAGCCTACCGCGCAATTTCTGAGCGGTTCCACAAAAACCCTGACCAATTCGCAGATGCCTTTGCGCGCGCTTGGTTCAAGTTACTGCACAGAGATATGGGGCCCATTGCCCGCTATCTTGGGCCAGAAGTACCTGCCGAAGAACTTATTTGGCAAGATCGCGTGCCTCAAGGTGCGGCAGATTATGATGTAGACGCAGTTAAAGCAAAAATCGCTGCTAGCGGTTTAAGTGTTCAAGAAATGGTTGAAACTGCTTGGGCAAGTGCCTCTACTTATCGTGGTTCAGATATGCGTGGTGGCGCTAACGGCGCACGTCTTCGTCTTGCACCACAAAAAGACTGGGCAGCAAACAAGCCCGATCAACTCGCCAAAGTATTAGCCGTTCTAGAACCTATAGCCGCAGAGTCTGGCGCTTCAATTGCCGATGTCATCGTACTGGCCGGTAATGTTGCCATTGAGCAAGCATCTGGCGCTAGCGTTCCATTTGCTCCCGGCAGAGGTGATGCTTCTCAGGAGCAAACCGATGTTGAGTCATTTGATGTACTCGAGCCTAACGCTGATGGTTTCCGCAACTACCTGAAGAAAATGTATTCAGTTAGTGCTGAAGAAATGATGCTCGATAAAGCACAACTCCTTGGCTTAACCGCTAAAGAGATGACCGTGCTGGTTGGTGGGCTTAGATCTCTGGGTATTAGTGCAGATGATCGCGGCGTGTTTACCGACAACCCCGGTACACTTAGCAATGACTTCTTCGTCAACTTGCTAGATATGGGTGTTGCTTGGGAGACCACTGGAGGCAATAGCTACCAGGGAACAGATCGTGCCAGCGGTGAGAAGGTAAGAACCGCGTCAAGAGTTGATCTTGCCTTTGGTTCTAACTCTCAACTTCGTGCAATCTGTGAGGTCTATGCCACAGCAGACGCAAAAGCAAAATTCGAGAAAGACTTTATTGCCGCTTGGAACAAGGTAATGAATGTTGATCGGTTTGACTTAGACTAACACTGCAATAGAAAAACGCTAAAACGGAAAGGGCTTGGTTAATACCAAGCCCTTTTTTTGCCACAGAAATCGTATAACAAGATACTAAATTATTTGTGTTTTATGATTGGCCCAATACTTATCTTTAAGCAGACGCTTATAGAGTTTACCCGTGGGATGACGCGGTAATTCTTTGTCAAAATCGATAGACTTGGGACATTTTATTTTCGCCAAGTTCTGTTGGCAAAATGCCATCAGTTCTTGCTCGAACTCCGGCCCGACATCTGCCCAGTCCATGGGTTGCACTACCGCTTTAACTTCTTCACCAAACTCGTTATTGGGCACACCAAACACCGCGACATCAGCCACCTTAGGGTGCATGATTAAGCGATTTTCCGCTTCTTGGGGATAGATATTTACACCACCTGAAATAATCATAAAGGCCTTACGATCGGTCAGGTACAAGAATCCCTCTTCATCTAAACGGCCAATGTCACCCAAGGTGGTCCAGCCTTTTGGATGTTTAGACGCTTGAGTTTTGTGGGGGTCATTGTAATATTCGAACTCAGGGCCATCGGCAAAATAAATAGTGCCTGCCTCTCCAATAGCAACATCGTCCCCCGCATCATCACAAATATGTAAAACACCCACCATAGCCCGGCCAACACTTCCCCTATGGGCCAACCATTCAGAAGAATTAATCGCACAAAAGCCATTACCTTCTGAGCCTGCATAATATTCAAAAATAACCGGACCCCACCAATCAATCATTTTTTCCTTGATCTCTATTGGGCACGGCGCCGCTGCATGAATAGCAACCTGCAATGAGGATACATCGTATTTATGGCGTACCTCTTCCGGCAACTTCAGCATTTTAACGAACATGGTAGGGACCCACTGGCTATGGGTAATCTTATATTTTTCAATCAACCTCAACGCTTCCTCGTCATTAAAGTCTTCCATCACCACACTGGTGCCACCAAACAGTAATGTGACTAGGTTATAACGCAGTGGAGCGGCATGATAAAGAGGTGCCGGCGACAAATAGATCGTTTCATTGTCAAAGCCATAGAGAACTTTTGAAAGTAATACTAAATTAGCGGACTCATCTCCCACGTTTATATCTGGTAAAGGAATTTTAACGCCCTTGGGCTGTCCGGTAGTGCCCGAGGAGTAAAGCATATCAATGCCTGCGGCCTCATCGGCAATCGGTTGTTGCGGCATCTGATCGCGAGAGGCCTCGTAACTGTGATAGCCCGATACCGTGCCATTCACCATTAGCCTAGCTTCAACGGTAGGTGTTTTATCAAGTAACTCAGAGGCAAGCTCTCCTTTGTTAAAAGAGCTTATAAACAACTTTGCTCCGCAGTCGTTAATAATATAAGCCGCCTCGGTAACGGTTAGCCGTGAACTAATAGCGGTATAAAACAAGCCCGATCGCGCAGCTGCCATACAAATCTCAAGATACCGGGCATTATTCTCCATCAGCAGCGCGACATGATCACCCGTTTGCAAACCCAGTGATCTAAATAATTGCGAGGTTTGGCAACTTCTATCATTGAGTTGCCGATAAGTGGTTATTTCACCGCTGCCAGCCATTATGTAAGCTGGTTTATTGGGTATCTGCTTTGCAATGTCGCCAATGTACATTCAAGAACTCCGTTAGAGGTTTAATACAACAATCAGCATCAGCGGAAAATTAAATCACTATTTGCCACCACACTGCAAATAAAGCGTTAGCATTGCTTAAGGATCGCCTGTTAAGGTCGACATTAGAGGTAGTTTTCGCTACTGTCTAGGGCGTTAATCTATTCATTCGGAGTCTTCTATTGAGCAATATTATTACTGACGTTGTGGCTGGTATTGGGCAAATTACCCTTGACCGTCCGGCAGCGCTAAACGCGTTAAGTTTGGATATGGTACGCGATTTGACCAGCATCCTAAAAGCCTGGCGTGAAGACCCTTCCGTTGAAGCGGTTGCGATACGCGGCTCTAACAAAAATGGGCCGTTTGGGGCCTTTTGTGCGGGAGGCGACATTCGCTTTTTCCACACGGCGGGTATTGCTAACGACCCCGATCTTGAGGCGTTTTTTACTGAAGAGTACCGACTTAACCATCTAATTTTTACCTACCCAAAGCCTTACATTGCGTTTATGGATGGCATTGTGATGGGCGGAGGCATGGGCCTCTCTCAGGGGGCGTCCCTGCGTATTATTACTGAGCGCACTAAAATTGCTATGCCAGAAACCAACATTGGCCTTTTTCCTGACGCTGGTGGCGGTTATTTTTTACCCAAGTGTCCGGGCTATAGTGCCGAGTATTTAGGCTTAACTGGCAAGGTGCTGGTGGGCGGTCAAGCCCTAGCGGTTGGCTTGGCAGACCGAGTGGTAAATAGTGACAACCTTATTGATTACTGGGATAGCCTAACCAATAACGAGATGATGTCAGTAGACCAGCGTATTACTCGCCTGCACAGCGTCCTTGATAGTACCAGTAGTCTTGAATCAAGCGATTGGCTTAGTGACGAAGTGGATGCCACCTTTAATTGTGATACGCCTGCAGAGATTTTTCAGGCACTCCAAGCCAGCGGTTCACCATGGGCCACGGAAACCCTTGAGATCTTACAAAAACGCTCACCTCTAATGCTGTATGTATCTCTGCGTCAGATTAGACTGGGTCGACATATGAGCGTTGCTGATGAGTTGAGACTGGAGCGTACGCTAGTGCAGCATTGCTTTTACACGCACCATCTTGGGCGTAGTGGCGCTGAAACCGATACCGTTGAGGGTATACGTGCGTTGGCGATAGATAAAGATCATAGTCCAGTGTGGAACCCCGCGCGTATTCAGGATGTGACCCCCGAAATGGTAGATCCATTCTTTGAGAGCCCCTGGGCAAAGGACGATCATCCTCTGGCTGACCTAGACTAGGACCTAATTTAATGACGCCCTGTTTAAACGAGATACTCACGTGAGCGAAGAACGCAGTCGAGCCATTATTATTGGTGCTGGTTTTGGCGGTCTGTCGTTGGCATTGCGTCTGCAAAGTCTTGGCTTTGATACGACGATTGTCGAGAAACTTGATGGTGCTGGTGGGCGTGCGTATGTAAAAAAAGTCAATGGCTTTACCTTTGACATGGGGCCTACCGTTATTACCGTCCCGCACTTCATTGAAGAGCTGTTTGCGTTAGATCGCGACAGTGCCAAATTAGACCAACCTGACTTCCCTGAGCACATTCTTACTGGCGAGCAACAGCCGGGGACAGCCACAGCAAAGTATGCTGAAATTGTGCCTATTAAGCCGTTCTATCGTATTTATTTTGATGATAAAAGCTACTTTGATTACGATGGCGATCCAGTGCGCACCCGCGAGCAAATCCGACAGATTGCGCCGGAAGATTTAGACGGCTATGAGCGCTTTCATAAAGATGCCGAGGCCATATTTAAGCGCGGCTTTTTAGAGCTGGGCTACACCTTTTTTAATGATGTTCCCACCATGCTGAGAGTATTGCCTGATCTATTGAAATTGGATGCAGTACGTAGTTTGTTCTCGTTTACCAGCCGTTACTTCAGTAGTGACAAACTGCGCCAAGTATTCAGCTTTGAAACGTTATTAATTGGCGGGAACCCTTTAGTCGTCCCCGCCATTTACGCCATGATTCACTTTGTTGAGAAAACCTGGGGTGTTCACTATGTCATGGGCGGCACCGGCGCACTGGTTCAAGGAATGGTTAAAAAGTTTGAAGAAATGGGTGGCGTTATTCGCTATGAGTCAGAGGTAGCTAGTATTGATGTGGCTGACCGTAAAGGGTGGTTCAAGAAACCCACTATCAAGGGTTTAACACTCGCCAATGGCGAGGTACTAACGGCTGATGCAGTGATTAGCAATGCCGATTATGCCCACACCTATATGAAACTGATTGACCGCAAGCATCGTCGTTGGAACCCCGATTGGCGAGTGCGCAACATGCATTACTCTATGTCACTGCTGGTCGTTTATTTTGGGTTTAAAGACACCGGTAACCTAGACCTTAGGCATCATAATATTGTTCTTGGGCCACGCTATGAAGAGCTACTTACTGATATTTTTAAGCGCAAAATATTAGCCAGTGACTTTAGCCAGTATCTTCATGTACCCACCATTACTGACCCTGCATTAGCTCCTGAGGGGCATCATGCGGCCTACACCCTTATACCTGTACCCCATAATGGTAGTGGTATTGATTGGTCAATTGAAGGCCCAAAACTAACTGACACGGTACTTAGATTTCTAGATGATGAGGGCTATATTCCAGGCCTTATGGACAACTTAGTCCACAGTGAATTTGTCACCCCCAATTATTTCGAAAATACCCTAAATAGTCATTTGGGCAATAGCTTTGGAGTTGAGCCCCGATTAACGCAGTCAGCATTCTTTAGGCCGCACAATCGCTCAGAAGATATTAATGGCTTATATCTAGTCGGCGCTAGCTCTCAACCTGGAGCTGGAACGCCCAGTGTAATGATGTCAGCAAAAATGACTGCGCGCGCTATTGCTGAAGACTTTTCCGATACTATTAGCCAATGGCGAGATGAGTAACCTATGTCTTTTGAACTTCTAGAAGAGTTAGTGACCTGCCCCTTCTGCTGGGAGAGCATCACCCTTTTAATAGACCCCTCAGAGTCACAGTTGTACACCGAAGACTGTTTTGTGTGCTGTCGACCCATACTCATTAACGCCGAGATCCAAGGTGATTCTGTCCAGGTAAGTGTTACTCAAGAAGATCTGGGCTTCTAAATAATACATTCACCGCCTCTTCCCATTTCTGCTTAAATCCGTTTGAATAGGGGTCTTTAAAAGGAACGCAATCGTTAGGAGTTAGGGTTGAAAAATTTATATCTAATTGTTCTGCTTGTGCTAATTGCAGGCTGTAATAACGAGACTAACAAGGTCGCTCAGTCACAAAAAACTATTTATTCGGGTGGTGATATTATCACCATGAGTGGCTCCTCTCTTGAGTATGCAGAGGCCGTGGTGGTCGACAAGGGCAGTATTGTTTTTGTTGGCACAAGAGCCGAGGCCAATAAAAATTATCCCAAGTCCAAGCATCGACTTTTAAATGGCAGAACTATGATGCCTGGGTTTATTGAACCCCATGTCCATGCCTCTCTAGCCGCAACGATACTACCCAATGAAATTATCGCCCCTTATGACTGGATTCTGCCCGGAGAAACCAAAAAAGGCGTTACCGGTCATGATGCTTACAGGCAACGTCTGACTGAGTCGGTGGCGGAAAAAGCCAACGCTGACGAAATCTTCTTTGTATGGGGTTACCACCAACTGTGGCACGGTGACCTATCTCGATCATTACTCAATGACATTTCTACTGACCAACCTATTGCGGTTATCCATCGGTCATTTCATGAGGTTTACCTTAATGACGCGGCTATTGATGCAATGAACATTACTGAGAGTGACTTTAGCGGTAATCCACAAGTCGATTGGGCCAAGGGTCATTTTTATGAAGGCGGATGGATGGCATTGGCACCAAGAATGGCACCACTATTACTGGATGGCAGTAACTATATGAAAGGCTTGGGCATGATGACTCAGCTGATCAGACAAAATGGTATTACAACTATTGCTGAGCCTGGATTCCCCAGTGTTAGTTTCGAGGGCGAATATGCACTGCTAAAAGCTGAAATGGCGAAAAATCCACCTTTTGATGTTTACTTGATTCCCAACGGAACCCAACTCGCGTCTATGAAAGGTGGTAATCAAGAAGCACTCGCCTTTATTAAAACGTTGCCTGAGTACACTACCGACAATATTAAATTTTTACCCCATCAGGTCAAGCTGTTCGCTGATGGCGCTATTTACTCCCAATTAATGCAAATGAAAGATGACTACACAGACGGTCATCATGGCGAATGGATGACGCCACTGAATATGCTGCAACAACAAATGAGCCTCTACTGGAACCAAGGTTACAAACTGCACATCCATGCCAATGGTGACAAAGGTATTCAGCAGGTACTTGATTTTGTAGTCATGGATCAGCAAGCCAAACCACGTCAGGATCACCGCCTAACACTACATCACATGGGCTATTTCACCGACGCCATGGCGCAGCAAATTGCAGATATGGGTGTGGAAGCGTCAGTGAATCCTTACTATCTTTGGGCGCTTTCCGATAAGTATGCGGAAAACGGGTTGGGTACAAAAAGAGGTGAGAATTTAGTAGCTTTAAACTCCCTCGCCAAACGGAACGTACCAACCTCCTACCATTCAGACTTTGCCATGGCACCCATTGAGCCATTGACCCTTGCCTGGACGGCTATTAATCGGGTTACCTCCAATAACAACAAAGTATCCCAAGACCAGCGTGTTAATACGTACACCGCGATGAAGGCTATTACTATTTCTGCTGCTAGAACGCTAAATCTAGAGGGTGATATTGGTTCCATTGAATCAGGAAAAACCGCCAACTTTACCATTCTCAAAGAAAATCCCTTCAAAGTTGACCCTATGCTAATCAAAGATATAACGGTTTTAGCGACGGTTTACAAAGGCACATTGCATGTTAAACAAAGGCACATTGCATGTTAACAAGGCCGCTAATTTGAAAAAATCAGCCTTATCTGTGGGACTGATCCGTCCCGGGCGTTTGTTTTAATTAATGAGCCGTCTTAAAAAAAGCAGATTCATTACCCGTAAAACACATTACCCCTTCACAAGGTTAGTAAATAATCTATTGGGAAATTAGGTTACGAAAAAGGCCTCTACCTCTACCTCCACTTTTACCCCCGTAACTAACATGATCGGAATCACCCCCTGGTTTGGCTTCATGGGTATTAGTAAACCAATTAAGTCATCTCGTCGTATTTACTAGTGAATAAAATCATCCACGAAGAAATTATCGAGGCCTCAACTTCAAATAATTTACACGGAAGGTATTATGAAATTCTCAAAGTTGCTTGTTTTAATATTCTCTAGTCTTTTGATCCTTCAAGGTTGTGGGAGTGGTACTAAACATGAGGTTACTCCAACACCGGTTGCACCAGCTGATCCACAAAGCATTGTGGACGTTGCTACCGCCAATGGTAGTTTTACAACACTTATTGCTGCACTAGAGGCCACAGGCTTAGATACGACCCTAAGTGACATGGACAGTAAGTTTACTGTCTTTGCCCCAACCGATGATGCTTTTGCATTATTAGGTCAGGACGTCATCGATTCTCTTTTGGCTGACACAGATACCTTGAGTGACATTCTCACTTATCATGTGATCTCAGGTGAAGTTGACTCAAGCGCCGCAATATCAAGCGCTGGCTCTCTTGTTGAAATGGTCAATGGCGATTCCGTCGGTTTGTCTTTGGACGGCGATAATCTTTTAGTCAACACTGCCACTGTAATTTTGGTTGATGTGGCCGCAGACAACGGTGTAATACATGTAATTGATGCGGTGCTAACGCCTCCTGCGGTCAAAGGAACGCCCACCATGAACATTGTGGACACCGCCGTTGCAGCTGGAGACTTCGGCACTTTAGTGACTGCACTGCAAGCAGCAGGCCTTGACGCAACGCTCGCAGACGAAACGCAGTCCTTTACCGTGTTTGCGCCAACTGATGCAGCGTTTGCAATGATTGACCCGGAAACTCTGAATTTGTTAATTGCCGATACCGATGCTCTTTCCAGTGTGTTGCTGCAACACGTGGTTAGCGGCGAAGTAAACTCTGTAACTGCTTACACATTAAATGGCTCATCCGCTACTACAGCATCAGGTGCGGCAATACCCGTGGCCATAAATACGGAGCTAGACACCTTGACCTTTGGTGGTGCCACCGTCCAAACAACTGATATCTATACAACTAACGGAATTATTCACGTGATTGACACCGTTGTAATTGCTGATGTTGAATTGCCAACGCCGCCTGCATCAATAGTCGATGTTGCGGTCAGTAATGGTAGTTTTACCACCTTAGTCGCCGCGCTGCAGGCCACAGGCTTGGACACTGTATTAGATGACCAAGAGTCAACATTCACTGTTTTTGCTCCTACTGATGCGGCTTTTGCCTTACTAGGGCAAGATACTATAGACGAGCTGCTGGCCGACCCAGACACGCTCAAAGACATTCTTTTGTATCATGTAATTAGTGGGCCAGAGATCTTGCAAGATGCTGCCATTACTGTTGCTCAATCAGAAAGTAACAAAGTGGATATGGCAAATGAAAGACAAACCGCTTTAACTCTAGCAGATAGCAAGCTTTACATTAACAAGTCGGCTGTTTCTTTGGCGGATGTAATGTCTGATAACGGCGTAATACACGTGGTCGACCAAGTCATTCTTCCACCGCCAGCTGTTACCGATTCAACTCAAACTATTGTTGATATTGCGCTAGCAGAAGAAAACTTTTCTACACTAGTTGCGGCACTGACCGCCGCAGACTTGGTGACAACCCTAAGCGATGAGACAGCCACCTTTACTGTCTTCGCCCCAACTAACGCAGCCTTTGACAAAATTGCAGATACAGCATTGGCAGATTTATTAGCCGACACCGACGCTTTGACCGACGTACTACTCAAACATGTCATAAGCGATGCAATAATAGATTCTGTCTCGGCCTATGCCGCTAACGGGGGCGTTGTTACCTCAATTGGCAATGACAGCTTAGGTGTGAGTCTGGTGGACTTTACTAAGACTACCAATGGCGATAGCGACGAAGTTGCCTATGACAGCGCTAGCCAAAGGTTAGTGGGCGGAACTAACTCAACCAACCCAGGTTTTACCCTGTACGCGTTCGATAGCGACCTTGGCTCTGCCGGAAGTACATGTAACGACAGCTGTGCAACAAACTGGCCACCTGTTTTGGTGACCGACGGCGAAGTTGCCAATATTTCTGGGTTAAGCTTAATGACGCGTGATGATGGAAGCTCGCAGGCAGCCTACAAAGGCCGACCACTTTACTTCTATTCAGGGGACACAGAAGCATCGGACACAAGCGGCCAAAGCGTTAGTGGATGGTGGAAAGTGGGTCAAGAGCAAGTCGCTTTGCAAGTACAGGGGTCCAATGTGACTAGCGTAGATATTTACGCCAGCAATGGCATCCTTCATGTTATCGACACCGTTATTACAGCTCAATAACAGAACATTGTGGTATTCTTACCGAGAAGCCCCTGAAATCAGGGGCTTTTTATTGCATGCTATATTGTTAGCCTATTTGGATGCCATTAGTAACTTAAGCCATGACCAAATTCAAACACAGGTGCCTCAGAATCGTCTGGCATATCTTCTTGCTGTGCCATTACTGCTGTCATGGACGACGGTATCTCAAAGGGTAGTTTTCCCTGGGGAGAAAACTGACCAAAAATGACGTCAAACAGCACCGAATCATAAACACCAAAGGTGCCAATCAGACCGTCGCTAAGCTGGTTTAGTTCGGTCAAAATCGCTGGGCGGTTAAGGTCAACCACAGTAATTAGACGAGCACTTTCGCTGTAACCTTTGGCTTTATCTAAGACTGCTGGGCTAAAGGCAAGATTATCATCCGGTAAAATAGTACTCAAAAACTGATCCATCAGCTCATCCGAGCCCGGCACTTGATTGCCATTAAAAATGGTGGGTAAATACAACACCACCACATCCGCCTGATCCGCGCTATCAACCACTGTTCCGTAGCGCTTAGCCTCATTCGCATCTAAACCATCGACAAATATTTTAGTACCCTCGGCAACAGGCAACGCCTCTGTATCAGCCATTTTATTATTCAGTAACACAATCGATTTGCGCTGCGCTTCTAGTCCAGCAGCAAGGTACTGGGGGGTTCGAATGAGCGCGGGTATGGCGTCTTCATCCACCAATGACTGCTCAAATAAGCCTAGCTCAAACTTGTTAAGTAAAATTCTTCGTACTGACTGGTCTATGCGTGCTTCGCTAAGCTCCCCTGACCTGACTAAATCAACAATATGTTCAGGGTCATTCTCACCACCATATTGGTCAACACCTGCATCAATGGACTTTTTATAGCGTTCGCGCACCGACAGCGACTCAACACCCCAAGCGCGGCTGGCGACAATACCCCAGTCAGTACAGACCACACCGGTAAACCCTAATTCGTCTCTCAATAAATCGGTTAGAATCATTTTGTTAAAGCCCATGGCGACATTTTCATCGGTCTGATCAACAGGCACACCGTAATACGGCATAATCACCCGTAGGCCATTATCAATAGCTTTTTTAAACGGCTCCACATGGTAATCAAAATTATCTCCCGGATAGACCTGCCGTTTACCGCTAGGCAAATGGGCGTCCAAACCAAACTCCTGTGGCCCACCCCCAGGAAAATGCTTAACCATAGTCATAACACTTTTCTCTGTTAGCGCAGTACCTTGAAAACCTAACATATAGGCGTTAGTCATCTCGGCAGACAACTGTGAGTTAGACCCAAAGGTTCCAAAATTTCTAGCCCAACGGGGTTCCGTGGCCAAGTCTGCCATTGGATGTAACGCTGTGCGTAGGCCAACGGCACGATACTCAGCTGATGCAATTTCACCAAAACGTTTAACCAAATCAACATCGCGCGCGGCAGCAAAGCCAAGTTGCGATGGCCAACCAGAAAACCCTTTTACCGAGAACGCGGCAATGCCACCACTGGCTGCCTCATGCAGTGGGTCTGAACTAATTGTCAGCGGAATGCCGAGCCTTGTTCGCGCTGCGACTCTCTGAAGATCATTGAGTTTTTGTGCAATCTCTAAAGGCGTTGGCGCACCATAGAAGTTAAAGTGGCTAATATGTTTATCAAATATCTCTACGGCATCTATATCGACTCGCCCCATGGCGAAGTGAAAGGCCATCAGCGGAAAATCGGGCTTAATAGTAATGGCCGGGTGCATCATCTGACCGACTTTTTCTTCTAAGGTCATCTGGCTTAGCAGGTCTTCAACTCTATCCACTGCCGCGGCTTGAGGATTTTCATAGACATCTAAACGCCGGTTTTTATTTAAATCGCGGTAGGTCACACCATCGCTGATTAACTCCTCAGCCTCAGCCCCAAGGCTAAGATAAATACGCATTTTATCGTAGGGCTGAAGCACCAAATTAGCGGCAAACAGCACGCCAACAACCACTAATGACAGCGCGCCATAGCCAAAATATTTAAATAGTTTTTTCATTTAAGTCCCTTCTACAAAGGTCAAAGTGTAAACCTAACCTTTTTGGTTTGCATCCCTCTCGGTGTGATTGCATGAAAGGTAGAAAAAAGACATTAGCCACAGTATATTTAGGATGTTGAAACAATTAGTGCATGACGCGTTATAATTCGCTAATCGACTGACTATTCGTATAATTTACACCCTTAAAAGAGAGAACCGATGATTCCTGAAGCACTACAAAAATGGCACTTGTTCGCAGAAACAAAAAATACTGACCTGCTGGATGAGATGTTAGCTGACGACGCAAAAATGCATTCACCTATAGTGCATACCGTGCAAGAGGGCAAAGCAATCACCAAAATGTACCTCACTGCCGCCTCTGTAGCCCTATTTAATGGCACCTTTAAATATGTGCGTGAGGTTTATGACCAGAGCTTCGCACTGTTGGAATTTGAAGTCGAATTAGATGGTATTTCAGTTAATGGTGTAGACATGATCTCTATGGGCCCAGACGGCAAAATCACCGACTTTAAAGTTATGATTAGGCCACTTAAAGGCATAAACGCCGTGCATAAATGTATCGGCGAAGCACTTATGCAAATAAAGAAACCCCTTTAAGTTTGAAGACGAATTACAGCAAATCGCTGATAGCCCAGGCGTCAGGGTTAAACCCTCGGGCTCTGCATTCATCCTGTGGTTTGTGAACCACAATGGCTCTTTCAGAAAACTGTCTAAAATCGCCTTTTATAAGGCCCAATATTTCCCAACTAATCATTCCAGTCTTACAGTTAAAGAATGCGTCAACTACATAGCCGCTTTGATACAACACATCACTTGTTTGGTGCATAGCGGCAAAGTCGATGGTTGTTCCGCTCCACCCTGCAAAGGGGTAGTCGTACCCGCCTTTTGTGTTGTCCACACTCCTTATGTCAGCAACCAACCCAACTACTAACGCAAAGGTTGCAAAGACCCCTACCACTGCGAATACAGATTTAATCAATTTATATGACTCCTGAAAGTACTAGTAAATGAACCCTACTAAGTATAAAAGTAACAGGTATCAACATTAATTACTTTAATGCCTACGCATTACTTTGCGTCGCAGATACATAACGTCCTGTTTAAGCCAAATAGTCTAGTGATAGGCTCACTGGCTAAACGGCCCCATGTAATTAAAATTGCCTATTAATGAGTGTTATTGAGTGCGGTTAACACCTTGGCACTGCTGCGTGCTGTACTATGTATTTTCTGAAAATAATCTAAAAAGCGATGACTCATGGCTCTTAGTGCAACGATCTATAAAGCGGACATAAATGTTGTTGATATGGACCGTCATTATTATGAGCAGCACAGCCTAACGCTTGCACAACACCCCTCTGAAACGGCCGAGCGGTTAATGTTGCGACTGTTAGTTTTTGCCCTGCATGCCAGCGAGACTATGGCATTTACTAAGGGGTTGAGTTCCGATGATGAGCCAGACCTGTGGCAGAAAAGTCTTAGTGATGAAATTGAGCTGTGGGTTGAACTTGGCCTGCCCAGTGAAAAACGTCTAAAAAAAGCCTGTGGTCGATCACAGCAAGTGATTGTTTATGCCTATGGCGCTGGCTCTGCCAACCTGTGGTGGGAAAAGATTCAGCCGCAGCTTTCGCGCTTTAAAAACCTTACGGTTAAACGCATTGATGCGGCACCTTTGGAACAGTTAAAAATGTTCTTAAAGCGGACTATTGAATTGCAGGTTAGCATTCAAGATAAAGAAATTACTTGCCTGTCTGCTGATAATGAACTGGTGCTAATGCCAGAAATTTTGTCGTTACGTTTATAATAGAATTTTTATAAGAGTCATTTGCGGTCTTTTTGGCTAACTAATACGTATTTTCAATATATTAACAATAATAAGTGGGCTCACCATGGTGCTATTTAACTGTTTAACCCTGCGTATTTTAACGCTTCGTATTGTCGCAATAGCCGCTCTTATTGCACTGTCAGGCTGCGCCAACAAATTTGCTATGGATGACTATTTAACCCTTGGTGACAAGTACCAGGTGGTGATTGAGCGTGACCATCTTGGGGTGCCGCATGTTATTGGTGAACGCGATGTCGATGCGGCTTTTGGTTTTGCCTATGCACAGGCCGAAGATAACTGGCAAATTATTCATGACACTATTCCGTTTTATCGCGGGACTAATGCAGCCATTAACGGAAAAGATGCGGCAACGGTCGACTTTTTAGTTCAATGGCTGGGCATTTGGGAGACCATTGATCGTGACTATGAGACTCAGCTAAAACCTGAAACTCGCGCTTGGATTGGTGCCTTTGTTGATGGCATTAATTATTATGCGGCGTTGCATCCTGAACAGACTAATCCATCGATTTTTCCAATCACTGAAAAAGATGTTGTCGCCGGTTATATGCTGCGGCATCTATTGTTTTATGGTTTTGATGCATCTATTACTGAGCTGTTTGAACCGCAACGACAGCGTCCCGTGAGCCGTGGCCCTGCTGATGCAGACAAACAAGCTAGGCCCATGGCTGAGGGAGTAACTATTGGGAACCTTCCGGTGGGGTCTAATGCCATTGCGGTGTCAGCGCCTTTTACTATTGACGGTGCAACACGCTTGGCTATTAATTCTCACCAGCCCACAACAGGACCGGTAGCATGGTATGAAGCCCACATTCAGAGTAAAGAAGGCCTTAATGTTATGGGAGGTCTGTTTCCAAGTAGTGCCACTATAGGCGTAGGTTTTACCGAAAATCTGGCATGGGGTGCAACGGTCAATAAACCTGATTTGGTTGATATCTATGTGTTGGACATGGATCCCAACGATCCCATGCGCTACAAACTAGATGGTGAATGGAAAACCCTAGAAGCGAAAGACATAGAGATTGAAGTAAAGCTATTTGGCTTTCTGCCATGGACTGTCACAGAGGTGGGCTTAAAGTCTGAGCATGGCCCTGTGATTCAGAACGACCATGGCACTTATGCGGTGCGTTATGCGGGCATGGGCGAGGTGCGTCAGTTAGAGCAGTGGCTGGCGATGAGTAAAGCGCAAAATTTTGAACAATGGCGTGATGCGATGCGCATACAAGCCTTTGCCAGTTTCAATTTTGTTTATGCTGACCGCGAAGGCAATACGATGTTTGTGCACAATTCTCTAACGCCCAAACGATTGCCTAGTTATGACTGGACACAGTATTTGCCGGGTGATGACAGCCGTCTAATCTGGCAAGACTATATGGCCTTTGATAACCTGCCACAGGTCATTAACCCCGCATCAGGCTACTTGCACAGCGCCAATCAAACACCGTTTCGGGTTAGCGCGGAAGCGGATAACCCCAACAAAGATGACTACGCTATTGAAGACGGCTTTCCAACGCGGATGACCAACCGCGCCGACCGTGGTTTAGAGTTATTAGCGGAACTTGAGTCAATCTCAGAACAACAATTCTTTGACATCAAACACGATAAAAAATACAGCGTTAACTCCAGAGCTTACGCTTATTTGCAGCAGGCAGGGTCCGCTGATCTTGGCGCCATACAGAGTGATAATTTACAAAACTATCAAGATGCGCAAACTCTAATTACTAACTGGGACCTGTCCACTGATATTGAAAACCGTGGTGCGGCACTTAGTGCCTGTGTTTTGGGTGGGGAGTGGTTGTCTGAACAAAGGGGTAATGATGCCCCGAAAGCACTAGATGAACTGGTGCGCTGTACTGATTTGTTAATGAGCACCAGTGGCCGTATTGACCCGCTCTGGGGTGATGTAAACCGTCACGTCCGCGGTGACCTTAATATTCCAGTAGCCGGCGGCCCTGATACATTAAGAGCCATTTATGGCATGGGGATGGAAAAGGACGGGTACCTCACCAACGTGGCCGGTGATGGTCTTTATTATCAGGTTTCTTGGGATGCTCAGGGTGATTTGAAAGTGCGTGGTGTACACCAATATGGCGCGGCCACAATAGATGAGAACTCTCCTCATTATGCGGATCAGGCCGAAGATTATGCCAATGAGATTTTGCATGACCCACTGTTTGATGATGCTCGACGGCAGAGCAAAATAGAACGGCGCTACCGCCCCGGAGAATAGTATTACTGCTGAATCTGGAACTCCGGCGCCGTTGCAGCACCATAAATAGCGAGATTGCTCCTTTCGCACATTGGCTCAGAAACACATGCAGCACTTTGTATTGTGGTTATTAGCTCTTGGCGCGTGCCTTTATTATCTGTCTGTTTTAACTTACCGCTATTGAGATAGAAATCGATGTAATCGACCACGGCGGTAGCTTTTGCAGTGTCGTCTCCAATCTGGTTATCCCACACTGCATTTAAGCCACTAGTATCCAGTGATACTCTGACTTGATCTTTGGTGAAAGGCTGACGTCTATAATTCACAACGCCATTATTTAAAAACTGGTGATACCCATTGAGCATAGAGTACATTTGGCTTTCAGTAACCAGTGTAAGCTCAGGTGCAACCAATCCTTGGCTCGCAAGAGAACCGGCAGGCGAGTAGTCAGGGGAGAAGAAATTAAATACTGATGGCGCACCAAGAGCTTGTTGCCCTACTGCCGTTGCGATATTGCCAAGCTTAATAATGGTAGCTCCGGTCGCAAAGTGGTTAACATATTGATAATTGGTTCCAATAATATCGGAATCCTCGTCGTCTGCGCCTAACGCAAGTCTAGAATTTGCTTGGAAAAGGCGCATAACTGCGGTCAGTTGTAACAAAGGCTCTTTAAATTTACCAAAGGTTGCCGAATTCGCAACAGACGGAGTCCGTGCTTCTTGATCTAATAAAATAGCTTTAATAACTGACTGCATATCGCCTGTCTCGCCAAAGGCAATAGCAACTCTCTGGATATAATCTCGGCTTGGGTTAGAAGTCACAAATCGTTGAATAAGCCGTCGTGCAATGAACGGCGCGGTGGTGTTATGATCTATCAGACCATCTAAAACCACACCTAACTCGTTCACAGCTTCACTTAATTCTGCACCTGAACTAGCTGAAATAACTAATTGTTCACCATTATCAGTGAATAGTTTCTTCTCGCCAAAATCATGGTGACTCGGGAAGAATTTCATCGGCTGGGTCCAGCAGTAATGGGCTGAATTAGCTGGGCCGCAGCTTGTCCGATTAAACGAACCATTTTCTTTCACGTTAGTGCCGTCGTTATCACTCCTGTAACTCAAGGCTAAACCGGTAAATACTCGAGCCAGATTTTGGATAGTTTCATTGTCATAAGTGGCAATTGGAAGATCGTCTTGCCCAAGAATGATAGATCCATCTTGATTGCGGTGAACTAAACCAAAAGTAAACAGCTGCATAACTTCTCTGGCATAGTTTTCATCAGGGAATGTGCCTTCTGCTTCATTGGCCTTTTGATTGCGCAGATGGCTCAAATAAACACCCATCATTGGGTGCATTGTGACGTCTTCAATGAGCTGTCGGTAACTGCCAAAGGCATTATTGGACAATGTATCCCAGTAGGAACCTATTCCTCGAGCTCTCTGACGTATCTTGCTATCTTGGCTACTGATAACCATTATTTCACTCAACGCAAATGTCATTCGCTGGCGCAGTTGATCCTTTGCAAAACTAGCTATCGACCAAAAACTTTCAGGCTTTAATCCCGCATGGTTATAACTTGGGAAAAGCGCATAAATATGGTCATCAAGGTCGAGCATGCTCGTTGCCGGCATCGCGAATTGCTGCTCAATCCATAATTCATATACTTGCTGACGATTATCCCCATCAATGTCTATTAAAGATCGAAGTTCTGAGTAATCTTCTGGGGTTGCGCCGAAGGTAGCCTGAGTTAAGAAGCGAACGATATCGAAGTCCACATCTGCTGTAGAGAGCGGAAGCTGTTCTGGTGGCTCGGCCGAAGCATCGAATATTAAAGGCGCATATATTTCCCCGCCGGGGAAGTCTGCAGAATGCACGTTGATATAAAACTCACCATCAAATAAAGCATCGAGCATCTGCTGTTTAGTTGTAAAAATTCCACCGGGGGCCAGGTCCCATTGATAGTCACTGACATTGCCTGCACTTTGTAAATCTTCATCCTTAATATCGTGAATAATGGTCCCAGATGGAGACAAGTGCAGATGCTGATCTGTTCGCTGAGTCCCTAGGTTTGCATAGGTATAAGTTAGAGTCCCTTTGTCGTTATCGCCTTGAAGGATAAAGCTAAGCAATCCAGAAGCAGACGTTGAGATGCCGTCTTGGGCCTTGAAAGTACCCAAAAATAGGCGACTATTGCTAACATCATTGGTTGCTTCGCTGATGATAATCTCGGCGCTGATATTTTCGCTTAAGCTATATCCTGATCCCGTAGCGAGAGTTAACGTTAGGGTTTCAGGAATTTCGCGCTGATTATCTACCAAAGGTCTCACTTGAATCGTCAGAGAATTTTGATTTTGAGATAGATTAATAGTGCTGCCAATAGCTGATCCGTCTTCATAAAGCATTTCATAGTCTCCGCTAGAAGCAGATCCAAGACTGGGTTCACTATGTCCTGCTGTGACGTAAGAGATACTCAGCGCAGCAGCAGAACCTGTGCGATTAATAGTCAGTTCAGCTGAATTTTGGTTGCCTTCATAGGCCTGGCTTTGAACTACTAATAAGCTTATTTCGGGCGCAGGAGCAGGCGCCATTGGTGGGATATTGTCTGATGCCCCACCTCCACCTCCACCACAAGCCGAAAGACCAAAAAGACTAACAACTAAAACTATAAAATGCCCACTAAATATTCGCATCCCAACTAACTCGCTTTTATGAAATTAATATTACTATTTTGACTAAACGAACTTGGGAAGTTATTGAGTGAAGGGAAAATTTGGTTAACGTCCCCCTCAGCAATACCCATCCAATTAGCTATTACTGCTGAGCACTGAGAGGATGAGTTTGTCGGTATAAATCGACCCCGGCCATCAACATCTAAGCCTTGATTGACCAATAAGTCGGGATAAGTGCCAAAAAGCTTTCCGCCATCAACCATTCCGCCGAAGGCCATAGCATTACCACCCCATCCGTGGTCGGTGCCGCTGCTAGTGGGATCATTTCCATTAGGCGTTATAGTTCTTCCAAACTCTGACCCCATATAGGTCAGAACTTTGTCAAAATCACCTTGCTCATAAAGAGTGTCTCGGAACCCTTTAATAGCAGCATTAAGCTCAGTCATTTGATCGCTATGGTTAGGCAGCATATTAGCGTGGGTATCAAAACCATTCATTTCAACAAAGTAAATAGGCCTTTTATTAGATTCTTCTGACCGTCCTTTAATCATTTTTGCTACCGTTTTTAAACGGTTGCCTATGTCGCTATCAGCTGAAACTCCGGCTGATGCAAATATCTCATCAAAATTCACTCCCGAAGATTCAGCCGTATTAAAAGTTGACTCAATGATATCTTGTGCCGTCCTGGCAGAATCAAAGATATCAGCGTATTTCTGGGCCATCAGATGAGAGGATGTATCAATAGAAGTCATATAGTTAGTCACCATTGAACTTCTTGCCCCAGTAAACCCATTCAACGGCACAATACCCGTATCGCCGAGAGTATAAGAGTTAATCTCACCCTCTAAGGTCACTTGAAAAGGATTACGCCCAGCCAATGATATTAGTGGCGAAACCAGTGGATTATTATTGTAAGACTCCAGTAGTTCAGATAGACGACCGCCCCAACCATAGTTGAACGTTCCTGTGGGCTCACTTTGGAATTGTCTCTGTTGGTCTGAGTGAGAAAATAATCGTGGCGGTAAAATAATAGACTCACCCGTATTTCCCAAATACTGATCTCGCGTAATCGGTGCGGTAAGATTTCCAATATTGCACAATACTGCCATCTCCTGACTATTGAACATGTCTGCCATATTTGAACAGTTGCCATGAAAGCCAAAATCGCTAGAGTCTATATCACCATAAATGTTCGCTGCGGACTGCAGGTTAAGTCCATTTAAACTACCTTCAGAAAGAGCAACCACCCCGCGATTTAATGCGTAATTCGCCCGCAGTTGGCCTGCTCCTCTGGGAACCACCATATTAAAAGAATCATTGCCACCATTTAGAAATATAAACACTAGAGCCTTGTAATCATCGGCGCTTGCCAAGGCTTCGCTTGTATTGAGCAATCCCATTAAACCCAGTGAATTGGTAGCCAGAGAAGATGCCACCGCGAAAGAGGATGTTTTTCTTAGAAAAGCTCGGCGTGATAAAATATGGTCGTCACAGTTACGGATCATTTAAATCTCTTATAAGCGGATTTTAAAATCAATGTTTGTTTATTAATAACGCAGACAACATCAATCGGTTGACCATTATCTACGGCGTAAACTGGTATTAAGGAAGGTACCTTTAGATAAGATTTATTATTATTGATCCCATCATATCGGTAATAGCGTATGTTTCCAAATCAGCCTTTGGTAAACTGTTAGGTCAATATGATTTGAATCACTAACTAACCATCGAGACTAACATGTCCATTCAGTGGTATCCCGGTCACATGCGCAGGGCCAGCAACGAGATGATCGAGGCGCTGCCTCTGGTTAATGTGGTCATTGAAGTGTTGGATGCGCGTATTCCGTTCAGCAGTTCAAACCCGTTTATTCAAGAGCTTAGTTCTGAAAAGCCACACATAAAACTACTCAATAAAACTGACCTGGCTGACCCTGATATTACCAAGCAGTGGCAAAATTATTTTGAGCAGCAAGCGAACACTAAAACATTGCCTTTAAATCTGAAAAACCATGATCCGAGTAAGCAGATTATTGATCTAATTAATAAGCTCAGTCCGCAAAAAGAGGGACGTAACACGTTAGTCATGGTGACGGGTATACCTAATGTTGGTAAGTCATCCTTAATTAACTGTCTGGCTGGAAAGCACATTACCAAAACGGGTGATGAGCCTGCAGTGACAAAAGGACAACAAAAAATAAATCTTCGTAACGGAATAATGCTATTGGATACCCCGGGTATTCTGTGGCCAAAGATAGAGAACCCCCAAGGCAGCTATCGTCTTGGTACGACGGGGGCCATTAAAGATACTGCAGTAAGCTATGAAGATTTAGCCTTTTTTGCCGCAGAGTTTTTGCTTGAGGCATACCCCCAACGACTGCGAGAACGATTCAATGTTGAGGAGCTTCCGCGCACAGAAATTGCACTACTAGAGCTTATCGGCGCTCAACGCGGTTGTCTTAGAGCGGGTGGTAAAGTCGATTTAGAACGGGTCTCAACCATATTTATCAATGAGTTACGTGCCGGTTTATTTGGCCCCTTGGGGTTCGAAACACCTGAAATTATTGAGATCGAAATGCAACAAGTCGCGGTATTGAAGGCTGAAAAGGCAGAGCGTGAAAAAGCGCGATTAGAAAATGCCGCTGCGCGGCGTAGAAAAGCCAAGTCAAACCGTAAATAAGTCTAGGCGTAGGATCCTGCCGCATAACCAGACGCCCAGGCCCACTGGAAGTTGTAGCCTCCCAAGTGACCGGTAACATCGAGAACTTCGCCAATGAAATAAAGATCTGGCTGAGCTTTACACGCCATAGTCTTTGAAGAAATATGGTCTGTATTGACGCCGCACAGAGTCACCTCTGCGGTTCGATAACCCTCAGTTCCTGATGGTTTTAATTGCCAATTAGACAAATGATCCGCCAAGGTCTCAAGCGTTGCATTGGCTATTTCCGCAATGGGTGTTTCGGCGTGTTGTGGCCAATAACGCGTCTGTAAGGACTGTGTCAAACCTTTGGATAGCAATGGCGCAATCAGATTGCGTAATAGACTTTTAGGGTTGGACTGTTTGTAACCCAGCAAAAGCGTCAGGGCATCTTGACCGGGCAATAAGTTCACACTAATAAATTGCCCTGGTTGCCAATAACTAGAAAGCTGAAGGGCCGCGGGGCCGCTAATGCCACGATGGGTAAACAGTAAATTCTCTCGAAAGCTAATGCCATTGACGGACATCTCTACATCAACGGACAACCCCGAATTGGTCTCGCTAATGTCTTTGACCCAATCACTAAAGGTAAAGGGAACAAGTCCCGCAGTACGAGGTAGTAATTCGAGACCAAACTGTTCTGCAATATCATACCCAAACCCAGAGGCTCCCAGCGTTGGTATCGACAGACCACCAGAGGCAACGACCAATGACTCGCAATGAATTTTTTGGCCTGCCACAGAGAGATTAAAACCGCCCTCTTCAACAGGTTCAATTTGACTGATAATCGACTTAGTTCGAATAACCACCTGCACTGCGCTGCACTCATCAAGCAACATTTTCAAAATATCTTTGGAAGAGTTATCACAAAATAGTTCACCATGACTTTTTTCATGATAAGGAATGTTATGACGTTCAACGAGATCAATAAATTGCCATTGGTTGTAGCGATTCAGCGCAGAAATACAAAAATGCGGGTTTTGGGAGAGATAATTTTCAGGCGTTATGTCCAAATTAGTGAAATTACAGCCACCACCCCCTGACATGAGGATCTTCTTCCCGACTTTATTACTGCTATCTAGCACTAATACCGAACGGCCTCGCTGTCCCGCAGTAAGGGCGCAGAACAAGCCCGCAGCACCACCGCCAATGACAATAACATCATAGGTCTTCATAGTGCTGTATCACCTAATAGCTGCTGCCAACGCTGTTCAATGTCGTTCCGACCAATGTCTTGGAGCGTCTCAATATTGCGGGCAGGTATTTGCTCGGGGTTAGTAAAGTTTTGTAGAGCTGATGCCATAATATCTTCGCGTAAAAAATGGATCAGCGGATAGGGTGACCGGTTGCTGAAATGGCTTGCCGACTCGACTGGCTCTTCTGCAAATTGGTAGTGTGGATGAAAACTGGCTAACTGAATAACACCCTCTAAGCCGGCGTCGATTAAAAGGGTTTCAGCAAGATCAACAACATCGAGATAATCTTCAAAGTCACCCAAGGCGTTGGGAATGACCAACAAACTGGTAGCAATATCCAGCTCTGATGTGCTCTGAATAAGATTTAACTCAGTCAGAAAGGTTTGCATGATCTGCTCTAGATCAGTTGACTCGCATATTTTTATTCTTAGCCCATCGGACGTTACCACGGGCGCCGCGAACGGGCATAAGTTGAGGCCCACAACAAAGTGTTCGAGCCAAGCTCGAACCTGCTGTTCTATCACGGACACAACCATCGCGGGCATAGTAAATCCAAGCTGGATAATAATAGGTGCAGGATACCCATTACCATGAACCGGAACAAGGAATGACTGACAAGCAAGGTAGGAGATTTCCTCTAATCAGAGAGCTTTTTCCGTTAAATAGGCTTTAATTGGTAGGGCTAACTCATCGCTGAACCAGCCTTCTTGAAGATGAGAGTCTAACTGCTGTAAAAAGACCTCATGACCCTGCTCTTGCAACAACTCAAAAGGTCCTTTTGAAGCACTCATAGCGACCTTCCAAGCACCGTCTATGATCTCTGGGCTGGCGATCTCATTAGCCGCTAATTGGAGCGCATTTAGAATTAAAGTAGAGCGCAGAAGACTGATCGTTTTATCAAGACTATCTCCCTTTGAGGACTCTACAAACCCTTCAGACTGATAACTAGGCTGCGGGTACTGATAAAACCCTTTCATAGATTTTTCACCCAGCTCTTGTCGGTCAATATAGGGCTGTATCAAGGCCATAACATCTGCCTTATTTTGTTCATAATTCGGTGTAGAACGGGGCTTTTGCCAGCTGTCATAAATAACATTAATGCCAAATAAATCGATTAAACCGAAGGGTCCAATTGGTACCCCCTGCTGAATCATCCAGGCACGATCAATCTCTTCTATGGTTGCTTCGCCTTTCTGACGCATCAGCATAGCCGTAGCCAAGACAGGCCCCAGTATTGCATTAATAACATAGCCTGGATTCTCTTTCTTGAGAATTAACGGCACTGCATTAAGACTCAACACATAGCGCTCTAAAACATCGACGGTATGCTGCGACGTTCGCACACCACCAACAATATCAATCAGTATTGAACCCAAATGTGAATGCAGTGCCGCAAACAAAGTGCCACGAGCATGAGACATCACATCTTGGATTTCAGACACCATAATCGAGGAGGTATTGGTGGTAATAATCGTGTGTGGCGGACACACCTGATCTAACTTAGCGTGAACCTCACGTTTTATATCCACACTTTCAAAAACCGATTCACTCACTAAGTCTGCATCACTGGTGGCTTTATTAAGATCATCTGAGCATCCAATTTGGCTGACGACATAATCAAACGCAGGTTGAGAGCAAATATTCTGAGCGACAATATAGTCTCCTATACCCTTGAATCGACTCGGGACTAGATCAAGGCTGGCTTTGCTAATATCATAAATAACTACCTTATAGCCTGCCAAACCAGCAACTACTGCATTAGCACATCCCATGGTGCCAGCACCGACAAAGCACACCTTGTTAATTTCGGCGATCTTCACGTGTATTATTTCCTTATTTTAATGCTCTGGGGAGGCGGTCTAATACAAACAAATTAGCACTACCTTTGGTCATAATGGCGGGTAAGTACTCAATAATCGGCAGGTCTGCCATGGCATTAGCAATGTGATACTGGGTTGGGTTTTGCTCCCATGTTAGGTGCTTCCAGTTGACTTCACCGGTTCCTATTTTCACATCGGTGAATTTGTTTTCAGATGGAAATAATGTCGGCTGACCTACCCCAGGTCCCCAGCCGCCGATAGTTGGCATATATCGGTAACCCATGGGATTGTCAGTGGCTTTATTAGCTTTTTGCTCGGCTAACACCACGTCTAACGGGACCTGAGACAAGCCGGTTAACGACATATCCATAATGTCATGACCGAAATGATGAGCCTTGGTACGCCAAATGTCTTCGCTCAGGTGATGATCTGGAATATCAGCATAAATTTTAGAAATTCCCTGCATCTCACGACCGGTTAAAATAGGGTCGGTGAGATTTTCCCACATAACCAAAGTGTAGCTACCCACCAATTGCTCTTTATCACCTTTATAAATAACCGAAGCATGCACCCCAATTAAGTTATAACCATGACCCGCTAACCAATCGATATCTTTATTGCCAGCATAGGCCACTGTAATTACCGCCTGCTCAGGCACGTCAAAGCAATCAGGTAATAATTTAAGCAATGCATCGCGATCAGTGACATAGGACACCATCATGGTAGTCACATCGTGGTACCAACCTGATGACTTTTCACCGGCGTATCGTGGCCCAAAATGCGCAGGCATAAGGTAATTTTGATTGGGGTCTAACTTGTTCATCTTAAGCATCCTTTGTCGCGTTAATAGCGTTTAATTTAGAGATTATGAGGTGGCATCAAGGGTTTTTCTGAGTTTGGCGTGGTCATCACGATTGAGTCGGAATTGGGTAGTAAAACCAAATCCGATCATGGAAAAACCGGCAACGATGATTAGGGTGAACCACCCTAATGACTGAAGAACATCGGCGGGAACCTGTCCTGGTACAGATTCGCTTTGAATCCCGACCCATTGAATGACAACACCGGCAATAAGCGCACCGGCACCGATAGTTGCTTTACTCAAGAAGGCTCCAACTGCAAAAATAACTCCTTCCTGACGTTTGCCTGTCTGCCATTCGAGTTCATCCAATATGTCCGCTGCAAAAGAGGCGGACATAATCTGTAGACACACGATGCTGAACACCGCTATGCCCGTATTCAGCAACAGTAAAGAATAGAGCATGGGATGACCATTGGACGGCAGCACATCAAAAAGACGACCACCGAATAGCCACACTGAATTAGATGCCAGCACTAAACTAAACACAGCCATTAATGTCGGTTTGTCAAAACGTCGACCTAAGGGCCCCAACACCATAAAAGCAACCAGTGTAGCAATGGCGGTAGGAACCACGAAGCCAGCTAGTTGTGCAACACTAAGCTCCCAAAAGTAGGTGGCCAGATAAAGACTTAAAGTGGCATAAGCACCTGTAGACATACCAAAGGCTAAACTGGAACCAATAGAAATACGGAAGTTACGGTTTACGCAAACACCGATAATGTCATTGTATGGGTCGGTCCATTTGAAGGGTGCTTTGGCTGTAGCCACCGGTAGCCATGGAATCACCGATCGGGTGCCTGTGATACAAATCAAGGCCGTCACCCCAGCGACTGCAGCTGACAAAATGCCGTAGTACCAATAATTTTCTGCTACTAGCCGGCCGTCTATTCCATTCTGTGACTGAAAGAAAAACGAAAAAGCGATGGCAGGCAAAGCCATTCCGGCAATCCACCCCAGAGTTACTCTAGCTTTAGCGATAGTAGTACGCTGATCATAGTCTGTTGATAACTCAGCACCCATTGCCGTGTAGGGAACAAAGTAAACCGTCAATGTGGTGCGAAGCAATATAGACACACCGAGTAACCAGGCAAAGATACCCATTTCGCTCATGCCTTGGGGTGGTGCAAAGAGAGCCAAAAACAATACCGTTGTAGGCAGTGCCCCGGCCACCAAAAGCGGATGGCGACGGCCCCATCGAGAGCGGAAATTATCACTCCAGCTACCGACCACAGGATCAGAAATAGCATCCCAAGTGAGTGCAAAGAACATGGCTAGGCCAGCTAAACTGCCACTAAGACCATTAACTTGGGTGTAATAAAAAACGACGAAGTTGGCGAAGGCGGCTTCTTTAACTGAAAAGGGAACATTGCCAACGGCATAGCTCCATTTTTCTAACCCTGTGAGAGAGGCCATAGCGGGAATTTCCTTCGTGACGTAAGGGGCTGTAACGCAGCTAGGTTACTGCGTTACAGCAATTACCAATTTGGCTAAAAGAATACCGCCAGTTCTAGACCGTAGTTACGAGGGCTGATTGGACGTCCAGACCGTCTGACTCCATCAGCAAGACCACTAACGGAGTAGTCATTAGCATAACTGAGTTCATCAGTTAAGTTTGACCCATAAATTGACACTTCATATCGTTCGCTGTTTGGCTGCCATGAAATGCGGCCATTAAGCTGTGAATAGCTGTCGATGGTCTCTATATCATCATTAAATACCGTCACAAACTGCTCACCTACATGGGTGTAGTTACCGGTGAATAAGAGTGTTCCCGTTTCCATCGGTTGACGATAGTACGCTGCTAGACTAAATTTCGAATTGGGTGAACGATTGAGTTCATTGCCTTTGGCATTACGAATAGTATTGGTCTTATTGTCTGATACAAAGAAGTCATCGTCATATTCGGTTTGCAACAACGACATATTAGCCAGAACCGTTAGTTTTTCGGTCGCAGCCCACTGGGACTCAATCTCTAAACCAAAGATTGTCGCGCTTGATGCATTAGCAAGCTTAGAGGTAGCAATACCAGAAGTAGGATCAAGAATCGCTAGCTCTACCTGAAGATCGCTGTAGTCATAATAGAATGCAGCTGTACTCAATGAAAAGCGATCACCAATGACGCCTTTGTAACCTACTTCAAACGCTAACAAGTCTTCGTTATCAACAATCGACTCATTAACAGCCGTTGTTGCATCATCTTGCAAGCCACCCAGACGGAAACCACCTGGCTTATAGGCCGATGAGGCTGTCGCATAAACCATAGCGTCGTCGTCTAATTGATAGGTTGCATTTAGGCGCCAGTCAGTAGCATCCCAGTCCGCTTCATGATCGGCGGCTCCGCCACCAACGATCATGCCAAACCGACAACCCGTAAAGGCAGGGTCTAATGCTGCGAGATCCAAATAGGGACCATAGGCCTGCACATAGGGTAGTACCGCGGCGCCTCCACAATAATCTACAACGGCATCATAAATCTGCAACTGAGTCTCGCTTCCCTGCTTATCGTCTTGACTATAACGCAGTCCAAAGGACAGTGCTAACTGATCGCTGGCCTGCCAATCAACCTGTCCATAAGCCGCTTTGGAAGTGGACTCGAGTAATCCTCGTTGAGTGTAAAAAATACCATCTGGATTAGTCGTACCAATCAGCCAAGGATTAGCTGCATCGGTCAAAGTGTATGGTTGGTCTAACTGGACGTTATAGTAAAACAGCCCCGCCACCCAACTAACATCGCCATCGCCATTAGAAATAAACTGGATTTCATGCTGCTTGTTGGTTTCAGCCTGGCCAATTTTCTCGACATAAGACACTGGACTAGCAGTGCCATCAAAATCTTTCTCACCGTACCAGCTGTAATCCTGATAACCATTAAGAATTTTAATCTGCATGGCATCGGTATCAATGGTCAGCGTTGACTGGTAAGTTCTTTGATCATCAATACCAACAAAACCAACCATATCCGAACTTATTTCAAAAGGATCGGTAGGTGCTGTAGCCAGCGGTGAAAATAGCTCAGGATTAATCACCAGTTGACCCAACTTCGATGGAGCGCCCGCCTCATTGCGATAGCCATCAAGCTTATTACGCTCTAGCGTTTCGTTATCAAAACTGGCACTAAAGTAACGCATGTTCCAGTTAACATTATCGCTAAAATCAACGTCTAGCTGAGCTTCCATATAATCTGAATCAGTACCTTTAGGGTCTGCACCAGAAACATTGGTAAAAAAGCTGTCTTGCTCCAACGTTGAGTAATGAACTAAGTATCCCACCTTGTCAGTAATAGGGCCGCTAGAGGTCACGTCCGCATTGACCATATTGTAATTGCCGCGTCTCAACCGAACGATATGCTCTAAGTCTTCACCCGGCTTCTTAGCGACCACATTGATTGCACCACCAGTGGTGTTGCGGCCGTACATTGTGCCCTGAGGCCCACGCAATACTTCTATGCGCTCAATACGATCAAAAGAGCCACTTAATACGCCAGCTTCGGTAGTATAGAAACCGTTATTGTATACACCAACACCAGGGTCAGTACCGGTACTGCTGGTTTCACGACCAACGCCACGGATATAGATACGATTGCCTTCACCACCGCCAGCCGATTCTTGATACGACAT
>Ga0209710_1000056_pt1 | contig 125792 bp, 114 predicted proteins | sample ArcticOcean_MG_C_5_FD_187436 | JGI IMG/M metagenome (GOLD analysis project Ga0209710, IMG submission 187436) | Marine microbial communities from western Arctic Ocean - ArcticOcean_MG_CB4_138 (SPAdes) (version 2) | ecosystem: Environmental > Aquatic > Marine > Oceanic | place: Arctic Ocean...
GATTAAATATTCATTGCGTAGAGTTAAAACATTTGTATTTTTGTTGTATAATTTAATATTATTATTATGAATTCTTTTGATGTTGTAGTTATTGGCTCAGGACCAGGTGGTTATGTTGCTGCTATTAGATGTGCACAGTTAGGTATGAAAACTGCTATAATTGAAAAATACAATACTATGGGAGGTACTTGCCTGAACGTAGGTTGTATCCCTAGTAAGGCTTTGTTAGATTCTTCTCATCATTATGAAGAGGCTACAAAAAATTTCTCTAATCACGGAATAAATATTGATGGTAAAATTTCATTGGATTTTAGTAAGATGATTTCTAGAAAGAATGAAGTGGTTTCTCAGACGACAAAAGGAATTGATTTTTTAATGAATAAGAATAACATAACTGTATTTAATGGTTTAGGTTCTTTTGTGGATCAAAATAATGTAAAAATATCCTCAGAATCTTCTGAAGAAATTATTGAGTGTAAGAATATAATTATTGCAACTGGAAGTAAGCCTACGGTTTTACCGTTTGCAAAAATAGACAAGGATAGAATTATCACTTCTACAGAGGCGTTAAAGCTGAAAGAAATACCTAAACATCTTATTGTAATTGGTGGTGGAGTGATTGGATTAGAGTTAGGTCAGGTTTATAAAAGATTAGGGTCAGAAGTGTCTATTATAGAGTATATGGACAAAATAATACCCACAATGGATTCAGGACTGTCTAAGGAATTGACTAAAGTATTTAAAAAACAAAAATTTAAAATTCATACTTCACATAAGGTAACTTCCGTTGTAAGAGATGGTGATTATGTTAACGTGATTGCTACGGATAAAAACGATCAAACTATAGAGTTTAAGGGAGATTACTGTTTAGTGAGTGTAGGTAGATCTGCATATACAGATGGACTAAACTTAGAAGCATTATCTATAGTAACTAATAAAAGGGGTCAAATTGAAGTAAATGATAAATTACAAACAAAACATTCAAACATTTATGCAATCGGAGATGTTGTAGAAGGAGCTATGTTGGCTCACAAGGCAGAAGAGGAAGGTGTTTTAGTTGCTGAAATTATCGCTGGTCAAAAGCCTCATATTGACTACAATTTAATACCTGGTGTAGTATACACTTGGCCAGAAGTTGCTTCTGTTGGAAAAACAGAAGATTATTTAAAAGAAAATAATATTACATACAAGGTTGGTCAATTCCCTATGAGAGCTCTTGGAAGAAGTAGAGCTAGTTCTGATTTGGATGGTTTTGTGAAAATTTTAGCAGATAAAAAAACAGATGAAATTTTAGGTGTTCATATGATAGGAGCAAGATGTGCTGATTTGATCTCTGAAGCCGTTGTTGCTATGGAATTTAAAGCTTCTGCTGAAGATATAGCTAGAACTTCTCATGCTCACCCTACTTATTCAGAGGCTATGAAGGAGGCTGCACTCGCTGCTACTGAAAATAGAGCTCTACATATATAATTCAATTATATTGATATAGATCTTTATTATATTTGTAATAAATAATTACAGTATATAATGTTTGAAGAGTTTAAATCTCATTTAATAAATGAGCTTCCTTTTTTGTTTAATAATAAGATTTTAATAGCTACTTCATCTGGAGTAGACAGTGTGGTCTTGTGTACTTTATGTAATGATTTAGGTTTAAATTTTTCTATTGCTCATTGCAACTTTTCTTTAAGAGGTGAGGAGAGTGATGAAGATGCTGAATTTGCTAAAGCTTTAGCGAAGTTATTAAATGTGGATTTTTATTTAAAAAAATTCAACACCATTAGTTATAAAGAAAACCGTGGTCTCTCTACGCAGATGGCGGCAAGAGAGCTTAGGTATAAATGGTTTGATGATTTACTGATTAATTATGATTGTCTTTTAACAGCACATCATTTAGATGATCAGTTAGAAACTTTCCTTATAAATTTATCTAGGGGGAGTGGTTTAGGTGGTCTGTTGGGAATTCCAATTATAAATAAGAAAAAAATTCGTCCCTTGTTGAACTTTTCGAAAAATCAAATTGTTAATTACGCTAGAGAAAATAATATTAGCTGGAGAGAAGATAGTAGTAATCTGTCAAATGATTATTTACGAAATGAAATAAGAAATAATGTTATTCCTGAATTCAAGAAATCAGCTCCTGATTTGCTGAAAAACTTTAATAAATCCTTAAATTATTTAAAAAATTCAAAATCTTATATTCAAGAAAAAATTAATGAAACCTCTAAAAAAATCATATTTGATAAAGGGCATCAGGTTAAGTATGATATCAAGGAAATTTTGAGATTAGATAATTTAAAGATGTGTTTGTTTGAGTTTTTCCACAAATTCGGTTTTAATCAACTAACGGATATAGAGAACATTTTAACTTCTCAATCTGGTAAGCAAATACTTTCTAAAACACATAGAATAGTAAAAGATAGAGATTTTTTAATTTTAGAGGAAATATCTAATATGAGTTTTGTTTCAATTGATGTGTGTAGTGACGCTGCTCAAGTTGATACTATTTATGGCTCATTATTTTTTAATTTGAGTTTAAATTTTGAAAAAAGTGTAGATCCTTCATCTGTATATGTTGATTTGGGTAAGTTAGTGTACCCTCTCAGGGTTGAGGTTTATTCTAAAGGGATGGAATTTATTCCTTTTGGGATGAGTGGTAAAAAGTCTTTAAGTAAATTTTTTAAAGATAAAAAGCTATCAATTATTGATAAAAACAGATCCTTAGTTCTTGTAAATGGAAATAATGAATTAATTTGGGTTGTAAACCAAAGAATGGATGATAGGTATAAAATTACTGAATCAACCAGTAGAATATTAAAAATCAGTTTTAATTAATTTTGATTTCTTTAAAAAACATAGGTCCAGGGACCGTTATTGCTGCGGCTTTTATTGGCCCGGGTACAATTACTATGTGTTCAATTGCAGGTGCTAAATATGGATTAGATCTATTATGGGCGTTGTTGTTTTCATTGATTGTGACAACGATCCTTCAATTTACTGCTGCAAAAATCGGATTAATAACCCAGAAAGGATTATCGTCGAATTTGATAAATAGTTTTGATAATTCATTTTATAAATATTTAGCTGTAGCTCTTGTTCTATCTGCTATTTTAGTAGGAAATACTGCTTATGAGGCTGGTAATATTAGTGGCGGTGTTTTGGGAATGAGCTCTGTATTTGGAGAATTGACATATTTTATTGCTGGTTTTAAGATAAATTTTTATTCCATATTAATTGGCTTTATAGCTTTTGTAATCTTGTTTCTTGGTAATATAAGAGTTGTAGAGAAAGTGTTAATTATTTTGGTTTTATTAATGAGTTTTGCTTTTTTAACTTCTGCGATAATTGTTAAACCTAATTTGCTTTCACTTGTTGAAGGTTTGTTTGTGCCAAAAGTACCAGAAAATAGTTTACTTGTCATAATTGGATTGATTGGAACTACAGTTGTTCCTTATAACATCTTTTTACACGCCTCGTTAGTGAAGGATAAGTGGAGTAAGCCTTCGGATATTCAGTTTGTAAAAACAGATACATTATTAGCTGTTGCCTTAGGTGGAATAATTTCAATGTCTATAGTGATTACAGCTGCTGCGGTTGGTGATTTCCAGATTAATAACGCGTCAGATTTAGCTTTAGGTATTGAGCCTGTTTTTGGAAGTTTTTCTAAAACAATAATATCATTAGGTTTGTTTGCTGCAGGATTGACAAGTGCGATAACAGCCCCTTTGGCTGCTTCTTATGTTACTTGTGGTTGTTTGGGCTGGGAAGCTAAAGCTAATTCAAAAAGATTTAGATTGATCTGGATTGTGGTTTTGTTTTTAGGAATATTATTTTCAAGTTTAAATTATAAATCTATTGAGATTATTAAATTTGCTCAAGTAGCAAATGGTATGCTACTACCGGTAATTGCGATATTTCTTCTTTGGGTGGCGAACAATAAACAGCTTTTAAATAACCATACTAATGGTTATTTGTTTAATTTTATTACAATAATCATTGTGCTTGTAACAATGTTTATGGGCTTAAAAAGTATCTTGTCTGTGATAGGTTTAATTTAATTATAATGAAAAAGTTACTAATAAATTCTGATGTTGGTGAAGGAGTTTTAAGAGAGAGTGATTTGATGTTTTATTTACGCTCCTGCTCTGTTGCGTGTGGTGGTCATTTCGGTGATACGGAATCTATGAGAAAGACTGTTAAGTTAGCTGTTGATAATAATGTTCTTGTTGGTGCTCACCCATCATATCCAGATAGAGTTAATTTTGGCAGAAAAGAAATGTTTATCAATTTATTGGATTTAAAAAACTCTTTACATGATCAAATCTCTTCTTTGTTAGAGGTGATGAGTGAATTTGGAATAAGTAAACTTCATCATGTTAAAGCCCATGGAGCTTTGTATAATAAATGTGTTATTGATGTTGATTTGGCTGCTTTATATGTTGATGTAGTAAAATGTTATGATAATGTAAAGATTTACGCCCCCTACGGCTCAGTTGTTTCTAAAATAGCTAAAGAAAATGGCGTTGGGGTAGATTATGAGGTTTTTTTAGACAGAAATTACAATGATAACCACACTTTGTTATCTAGAAATGAAGTTAATTCAATGATTTTAAATCCATCGAAGATGTTACTTAGATACAATAGGGTGATGGGTAGTTCAAAAATTAAGACTATTTCAAATAAATTAATTAAAACAATAGGGAATACCTTTTGTGTGCACGGAGATACTGATGATTCACATTTATTATTGAAAGATCTATATAAAAATTATTTTACAAAATGAATAAGAATTTCTTTATAAATTATTTTCAGTTTAACTCAAGTTCGATCTTAATTAGTTGGGAGAATTCTATTGAAAATGATATTATTTTTGATGTACTTTCATTTAAAAATGCGATAAATAATAATATTAAACAAATACTTGAGGTAAGGAACGCATACTCTTCATTATTAGTTACTTACAAATACAGTATAGATAATATCTATAGCGAAATAAAGACCTTGAAGCAGGTGTATTTAAATAAGATTAAAATTAATTTAGTGGAACGTAAAACTTGGAGAATTCCAGTATGTTACGATAAATTTTTTTCTAAAGATTTAGATAATATTAGTACATCTTTAAACCTAAGCAGGAATCAAATAATCAAGCTTCATCATGAAAATAAGTATATGGTATGCTTTTTAGGGTTTTTGCCAGGGTTTCTTTACTTAAGTAATTTAAATAAAAAACTATATTTTCCTAGAAAATCTGTACCTGACTTGAGTGTAGCTAAAGGGTCTGTAGGCATTGGAGGGTCTCAAACAGGTGTATATCCTTCTGATAGTCCAGGAGGTTGGAATATAATTGGAAATTCCCCTGTAAATTTCATTAATACATCTACTGATGAAATATCTTTTGCTCAACCTGGAGATTTAATTAAATTTTATCCAATTACCTTAGAAGAGCATCAGGTTATTTTAAAAGAGTCGAACAAATTCAAATTTGAATGGGAGGCAATCAATGATTGAAATACTAAAACCTGGACTTTTTTCAACTATTCAAGATAAGGGAAGGGTTGGCCTACAATCTTATGGTATCCCACATTCAGGTTCTATGGATAGCTTCTCTTCTGATTTAGGAAATAAAATATTGGGTAATAATGTAGAGAATGCTGTTATGGAAATAACAATGATAGGACCAGTATTGGAATTCAAAACCTCTTCAATTATATGCATAACAGGTGCTGATTTATCTCCATTTATTAATAATGTTAATGTTCTAATGAACACCTCATTAGTTGTTAAGAAAAATGATGTGTTAAGTTTTGGCAGGTTAATTGACGGGTTAAGGTCTTATATAGCAATCTCTGGTGGTTTTAAGACTGAAAAAGCATATAACAGTAGAAGTATGTGTAAAAACGTGACTAAAGCTGTTAGGTTGAATAAAAATGATATTTTAAAGTTTGATAAATCAGTTACTTTGTCCGATTCTGAACTATTAGTGAAAAATATTAAAAGTTTCGGAAATGTGTTAAGTGTTTATAAAGGTCCTGAATTTTTTATGTTAAACTCTTATCAACAAAATTATATTATGTCTCACGAGTTTTCTATTTCTAATAGTTACAATAGGATGGCTGTACAATTAAAGGATTTAATTGTTAATGAGTTAGTATCAATTATTACTTCCCCAGTTATTCCTGGTACAGTCCAATTAACTCCCAACGGAACATTAATTATTTTAATGAGGGATTGTCAAACAACAGGTGGATATCCAAGAATTTTACAATTAGAAGAAAAATCAATAAATTCTGTATCACAACTTAAAAAAAATTCTAAATTAAATTTTAAGTTAAAAATCTAAGTAGCTTTTTTAGACTACTTAATTTACCAGAGTATGGCGCATACCTAGTGGGTATATCTAACCAGTTTGCTTTTTTAATTATTGGTTTCTGATGAGAAAATAGCTTGTAGCCAGATTCTCCATGATATGAACCCATACCACTTTCCCCAACTCCACCAAATGGAAGTCTATGATTTCCAAATTGAATCATAGTATCATTTATAACACCACCTCCAAAACTAACCTTATTTATGATTTCATCAGAAAATTTAGAATTTTTAGTAAAAACATAGAGCGCTAATGGTTTTTCAAATCTATAAATTAATTTAAAGATATCTTCTGTTTTCTCATACTCTAATACTGGAAGAATAGGGCCGAAAATCTCTTCACTCATAATGCTAGAATTCAACTCTGGATTATTAATTATAGTAGGAGAAAAATACTTGTTTTTTAAATCGTAATGTCCGCCATATAAAATTTCTTGATTCTCAATTAACGAAGCTAAATTTTTTAAATTTTGTTCATTTATGATTCTTGGGTAATCGCCAGATTTCTCTTGATCCTTTCCATATGCTTTTTCAATTTCTACAATTAGTTGTTTAACTAAATTGTTCTTAATAGATTTTTCAACAATTAGATAATCAGGAGCAATACAAGTTTGGCCAGCATTTACAAACTTACCCCAAACTAATCTTTTTGCAGTAAGTTTAATATCTGTATTCTTGTCTACTATACATGGGTTTTTACCCCCTAATTCTAAGGTTAATGGAGTTAAGTATTTAGATGCTGCTTTGGCTACAATCTTTCCGACTCTTACACTGCCCGTAAAAAATATATAATCCCATCTTAATTCTAATAATTTTGTAGCTATTTCAGAATCACCTAATACAACTTTCACATAATCTTCAGGAAAAATATCTAAAATAATTTCCTCAATTAATTTAGAAGTATAAGGAGAATGCTCACTTGGTTTTAAGACAGCTGTATTTCCAGCAGAAATAGATGAAATAAGAGGAAGTAATGCTAATTGAAAGGGGTAATTCCAAGGAGAGATAATTAGCGTAATACCGTAAGGTTCTTGAAATAGATAATCTTTAGAAGGGAAGTTTGCTAAAGTTGATTTTATTCTTTTTGGTTTACTCCAATTTTTTAGTTTTTTTTTAATCAATTTGATCTCACTTTTTAAAATAGCGATCTCTGTCAAATAGCTTTCAAAGTTAGATTTATTTAAATCTTTTTTAAGTGACTCAAATATTTTTAATTCATTTTTCACAATAGATGAATTTAATTTTTCTAACATTTCAATCCTCTTGCTAATACTTCTAGTTTTTCCAGATAGAAAATAAGATTTTTGTTTAGCAATAAATTCAAAATTTTGCATAAGAAATGATTATAAGCAAGAATCCCAAATGGGATCTTTAGGGGTTTGTGAAGTTAAATTAATATTTTTTTTACTTACAGGGTGGATAAATTCTATATTTCTAGAGTGTAAGCAAATACCACCATCTTTGTTACTTCTTTTAGCGCCATATTTTAAATCACCTTTTATAGGAGAGCCAATTGAACTAAGCTGACACCTAATTTGATGGTGTCTACCTGTTTTAAGGTTAATTTCTAATAAGCAGTAATTATCTAAATATTTTATTAATTTATATTCTAGAATCGACTCTTTACTGTCTTTTACTTGTTTGTCGTAACTAGTTGACTTGTTATTTTTTGGGTTTTTTTTGAGCCAACTATTAATTGCACCGACCTCATTTTTAGGTTTATTTTTAACTATAGCCCAATACGTTTTTTTTATCTCCTTATCTACTAGCATTTTATTCAATCTAGATAATGCTTTGGAGGTTTTAGCAAATATGATTGCTCCACTTGTAGGTCTATCAATTCTGTGAACCGTACCTAAGAATACATCCCCTGGTTTATTGTACTTAATTTTTATGTATTTCTTTACATAATCTAAAAGAGGAATGTCTCCAGTCTTGTCTCCCTGTACTAGATCACCAGATCTTTTATTTATAACAATTAGATGATTGTCTTCATGTAGAATCAATAAATTTTTTTCATTACTTCTATTAAGCATACTTTTTTTTAATTTAGTATTGCTCTTCTGAATTTGGAAAATCTCTACTTTTAACATCCTTACTATATTGGGATATTGCTTTATGCATGTCGTCATAAAGACTCAAATATCTTCTTAAAAATCGTGGATTGAATTCTTTAGTCATCCCAAGCATATCGTGTAGAACTAAAACTTGACCATCTACTTCATTACCTGCTCCAATACCTATTACGGGTATTGTTAAGGTCTTTGAAATAATAGCTGCGAGTTTTGCTGGAATTTTTTCTAAAACAACAGCAAAACACCCAAGTTTTTCTAACATTTTCGCATCTTCAACTAACCTTTGTGCTTCAGCTTCTTCTTTAGCCCTTACTGTGTATGTTCCAAATTTATATATTGATTGCGGGGTTAGCCCAAGATGGCCCATCACAGGTATCCCTGCATTAATTATTCTTTTAATAGAATCTTTAATTTCTTTACCACCTTCAAGTTTAACTGAATGTGCGCCACTTTCTTTCATTATTCTTATTGCAGATCTTAAAGCTTCTTTAGAATCACTTTGATAGGTTCCAAATGGTAAATCTACTACTACTAAAGACCTATTTACTGCTCTTATTACAGATGAGGCATGGTATATCATTTGATCCAATGTAATTGGTAGAGTAGTTTCGTGTCCAGCCATTACATTACTTGCTGAATCTCCAACTAATATGACATCTATCCCAGAACCATCAACAATTTGAGCCATTGTATAATCATATGCAGTTAACATAGATATTTTCTCATTTTTAGACTTCATATCTGTTAAAGTCTTAACAGTAATTCTTTTGTATCCTTCTTTGTTTATTGACATGAGAGTAGATTTAAGTGTAAAAGTAATAAATATAAATAGAGTTATAATTTTATTTAAACAAATCTTGTATTCTTCTTTTACCTATAAAAATGACAAAATGGCATATTTATATAAAAACAAATGACAAATTTGATATAAATATCTATTGGCACAATACTTGAATATTAGTAATTGAATTTAAAAAAAGAATTTAAAATTTAAATAAATATATTATGAGTAAAATTATTGGAATTGATTTAGGTACTACAAACTCTTGTGTTTCTGTTATGGAAGGTAATGAGCCTGTAGTTATTCCAAATGCAGAAGGTAAAAGAACAACTCCTTCAGTAATTGCATTTGTAGAAGGTGGTGAAATTAAAGTTGGAGATCCAGCTAAAAGACAAGCAGTAACAAACCCTACTAAGACAGTTTACTCTGTTAAAAGATTTATGGGTAACAAGTTTTCTGAATCTTCTAAAGAAGCTGGTAGAGTCCCTTATAAAGTTGTTAAAGGAGACAATGATACACCAAGAGTAGATATAGATGGAAGACTATATACACCTCAAGAATTATCTGCAATAATTTTGCAAAAAATGAAAAAAACTGCTGAAGATTATTTAGGTACTACAGTTACTGAAGCTGTTATAACAGTTCCTGCTTATTTCAATGATTCTCAACGTCAAGCTACAAAAGAAGCTGGCGAAATTGCTGGTCTTAAAGTGAGTAGAATTATTAATGAACCTACATCTGCTGCATTAGCATATGGAATGGATAAGAAAGGAAAAGATCAAAAAATTGTTGTATTTGATTTTGGTGGAGGAACACATGATGTTTCAATACTGGAACTAGGTGATGGAGTTTTTGAAGTTCTATCAACTGATGGAGATACGCATTTAGGTGGAGATGATGTTGATGAAAAAATAATCAACTGGTTAGCTGAAGAATTTAAATCTGAAGAGAGTATAGACTTAAGAAAAGACCCTATGTCTTTACAAAGATTAAAAGAGGCTGCTGAAAAAGCAAAAATTGAACTTTCTGCTTCAGCTCAAACTGAAATTAATTTACCTTATATAACCGCTACTGCAAGTGGACCAAAGCACTTAGTTAGAACACTAACTAAAGCTAAATTTGAGCAATTAATTGACGACTTAATAAAAAGAACAATGGCTCCATGTAAATCAGCATTAAAAGCAGCAGATTTATCAACTAGCGACATTGATGAAATTATATTAGTAGGTGGTTCAACTAGAATACCTGCTGTACAAGATGCTGTTGAAAAGTTCTTCGGAAAAAAACCAAATAGGGGAGTTAATCCTGATGAGGTTGTAGCAGTTGGTGCTGCCATTCAAGGTGGGGTTTTAACAGGAGATGTTAAAGACGTTTTATTGCTTGATGTTACTCCTTTATCTCTAGGTATCGAAACTATGGGTAATGTGTTGACTAAATTAATTGAGTCCAACACAACTATTCCTACAAAAAAATCACAAGTATTTTCAACTGCGGCAGATAATCAGCCTTCAGTAGAGATTCACGTATTACAAGGTGAAAGGCCTATGGCAGTAGATAATAAAACAATTGGAAAATTTCATTTAGATGGAATTCCTCCTGCACAGAGAGGAACTCCTCAAATTGAAGTTACTTTTGATATTGATGCTAACGGTATAATAAAAGTTTCGGCAACTGATAAGGCAACTAATAAAACTCAAGATATTCGAATTGAAGCTTCTTCAGGTTTAACTACTGAGGAAATTGAGAAAATGAAACAAGAAGCTGAAGCTAATGCTGAAGCTGATGCTAAAACTAAAGAAAAAGTTGATAAACTAAATAGTGCTGATGCTATGATTTTTCAAACTGAAAAACAGCTAAAGGAATTTGGTGATAAATTATCAGAGGATAAAAAGAAGCCTATTGAAGAAGCTTTAGAAGAATTAAAGAAGGCTTATGAAACAAAAGAAATTGAAGTTATAGACCCTGCTTTAGAGAAAATCAATGAAGTTTGGAAAGCTGCAAGTGAGGAAATGTATAAGGCTCAAGCTGAGTCTGGACAAGGAGCTCCGAGTGAGGCAGATCAAACGCAAGACAAGAGCTCAGCATCTGATGATGTTGAAGATGTTGATTTTGAAGAAGTTAAAGACTAATTTTTTTAAATTACAAATTAAAAAGGACGTGTAATAGCGTCCTTTTTTAATTTATAATAGATTCTATAATATCAACATTCACTTGATGGTTACCCTCAAAGGAGATGGAGTTAACACTTTTAAATATATTTTTAATTTTATTTTTTTCTAACTTTAAGAACTCACCATTTATATACTCATCCTTTTCTCCATACACATAATATACTTCTGATTGGTCCCCTAAATATTTAAAATCTTCACTTGTTAATTCGTTAGGGATTCCTCCAGACATTAACAAAAGTTTCGAAAAAGATATTTTTTTTCTTGCTATATACCTCATGACAACAGAAACTCCTTGTGAATACCCTATAAAAATTAAATTTTTACCTTCAATATTTTCATTTTGGAATACGCTATCAAAGTAATTGATAACATTTTCTATCTCTTTTAAGGTGTTTTCCTTAGTTAACCATGATGCGCCAACATGTTTCATTTTTGGTGCTATATAATACTTGCTTTGTGCTTGTGGTACAATGATATAATTTAGATCACTATCAAGACCTTTAAAATACTTCAAGAAATACCTACTTAGATAACCCATCCCATGGCAAGCAAATATCACATTTTTTGTTTTACTACTTAAAGTATTTAATGTAGAGTAGGAATTAGAAACTTTATAAACTATTTCTTTTTCAGTTGAATTCATTTTTAAACTTGGTTTTGTATTTTTGATAAAAAAATTAATTATGCTAGAGAATAAAGATATAATATTACAAGAAGCCAACAAAGTTTGTAAGAACACTTTAATGGAGACTCTTAATATTGAACTAGTTGATATAGGGGAAGATTTTTTAACTTTAAAAATGCCAGTTAATTCGAGAGTTTATCAACCTGACGGAGTACTTCACGGGGGGGCTACGGCTGCTTTAGCTGAATCTGCAGGGAGTATGGCTACACATATGTTACTTAAAGACTCTAGTTATGTAGTAAGAGGGATTGAAATTACAGCCAATCATTTAAAAAGCGTCAAAGATGGTTTTGTTTATGCAAAAGCTACGTTTATTCATAAAGGTAGAACTACGCAACTTATATCAATTAACATCACAGATGATTCTGATAATTTAATTTCTCATTGTAAATTAACTACAATATCTCTACCTAAATCTAAATAGATTAATGAATCAATCCGATTTATTTCAAATTATTATTGATCACAAGGATAAGAACTTGCCTTTTGTAGTCTTTAATGAGCCTTATTCAGATGATATAAATGCTAAACTCCAAATTGACAACAAATTACACACAGAATGTGATTTAAGTAGCGAAGCCTTCATTTTTGCTCCTTTTGATGCAAAAAAATTCGATAAAATTTACATGCCTTTTGATAAATGTAATTCTTATAGATCAGTTCATTTAGATATAGTACTCAAATCTAATTCTAAGAATAATGAGTTAGATAATACATTGAATAAAAATAAACATACTAGCCTCGTCGAAAAATCTTTAATTGCGATGGAAGAAGGTGTTTTAAAAAAAGTAGTGTTATCTAGAATTGAGCTTATGTCAATCTCTTCAGTTGATTTAACTTTAGTATTTAATAAGCTGCTTTCTTTTTATAATAACTCTTATGTTTATATTTGGTTTCATCCAAAAGTAGGCTTTTGGGTAGGTGCTACACCTGAAAAATTATTGACTATTAAAGGTGACTTTATGGAGACTGTGGCTCTAGCTGGTACAACAAAAATTGATTCTGAAGGGTTAGTCACTTGGTCAAAAAAAGAGATTGACGAGCAACAATATGTAAAATCTTACATTTTAGATTCTTTAGTTAATATTGTTGATAATTTATCTTATAGTAAAACAGTTAATATAAAATCTGGTGATTTATATCATCTATGCACAACTATCAGCGCTAACTTAAAGCCCTTTAGTGATTATAATAGCATTGTTGACTTAATTCATCCAACGCCAGCTGTGTGCGGTATCCCTTTAGATATTTCTAAAGAATTTATAAGCGTTAATGAGGATTATGACAGATCTTACTATACTGGTTATTTAGGAGTTATCTCTCCGAAAAACAAATCTGTAAAGTTGTATGTTAATTTAAGATGTGCTGAAGTATTTAATAATTTTATTAAGATTTATATAGGTGGAGGTATAACTAAAGACTCAAATCCTTTAGATGAATTTGAAGAAACCTTAGCTAAATCTTCTGTAATGAAAAATGTTTTTTATTAAATATTAGTTCTCTTAATTCTTATCTTTACAATCTATATTTATTTAAATGAATTTTTCTAAAAATATTCTTGCTCAATCGATAACGGACTTATGTTATAAAAAGAATATTAAAAACATAGTTATCTCACCTGGAAGTAGAAATGCACCGTTGGTCTTAGGGTTTAATAATAACCCATTTTTCAAAACATACAGTGTTGTTGATGAAAGAGTAGCTGCTTTTTTTGCACTTGGAATTGCTCAACAGATTAACGAACCTGTAGTTTTAGTTTGTACTTCTGGTAGTGCATTGTTGAATTATTATCCTGCTATTTCAGAAGCTTACTTTAGTAATATTCCTTTAGTCATTCTTTCTGCAGATAGGCCAAAGAAATTTTTAAATATTGGTGATGGCCAAACGATAAATCAAAAAAATGTTTTTCAAAAAAACATTGAATACTCAGTTGATTTAGATCAAAAAGATAAATCTTTTTTTAGTTTATTAGGTTTAAGACTGGATAATCAAATAAAAATTAATAAAGCTCTAAATATATCTATAACAAAACAAATGCCAGTTCATATTAATGTTCCCTTTTCAGAACCATTATATGATTTGACAGACAGTATGTTGGTTCATACTACAAATATTTTACCAAAATTTAATAACTCAAAAGTTAATAGAATTAATTCCTTTACAAAAAAATGGCAAAATTCAATTAAAAAAATAATTCTCATTGGAGTCTCTTCTCCTGGATTATTAAGCAAAAAATCAATTGATTTGCTAGCAAGTGATTCTTCTGTATTAGTTCTAATAGAAAACACATCTAATGTTTACCACCCTTTTTTTTGTAACAAAATTGATCAGTTAATAGCTCCTTTAACTGATGTAGAATTAAAAGATTTTAAACCTGAAATTTTAATCACTATGGGGGGTATGATTATTTCAAAAAAAATTAAAGTAATTTTTAGAAATAATCAGCCTAAAGAACATTGGCATATTGGTTGTCAAAAAGCAAATGACACTTTTTTTTGTTTAACTAAACATTTCAAAAGTAGCCCAGATGATATTATAGCAAGGTTGTATGAAAATTTCATGGACAATACTTCTGATTTTAATAATAGATGGACTTCAGTTATCTCAAAAAGAAAACTAAAACATGAAGAGTATCTATCTAGTCTTGATTATTGTGATCTTAAGGTTTTTGATATTGTATTAAAATCAATTCCCTTAAAATCAATGTTACAAATATCAAATAGCTCTGCTATTCGTTACTCACAATTATTTGATATTGATAACTCGATTAATGTCTTTTGTAACAGAGGAACTAGTGGAATTGACGGAAGTACATCTACAGCAATAGGCGCTTCTGTCACTTATAATCACAATACCGTATTTATCACTGGAGATTTAAGTTTCTTTTATGATAGTAATGCTCTTTGGAATGATTTTATTCCTGTAAATTTTAGAATAATACTAATTAATAATAGAGGTGGAGGTATTTTTAAAATTTTAACTAAAGACAACAATAGCGAGATATTTAAAAAATTCTTTGAAACAAAACATCAACTTTCAGCAAAAGAATTATGTAAAATGTATGGTTTTGAATTTTATGATAGCGATGATGAGTCAAATCTAAAATCAATGTTAAGTAATTTTTATAAACCATCCAAAAAACCGAGATTATTAGAAGTGATTATTGACAGAGAGAATAATCAAGATTACTTATTAAATTATTTTGACTTTATAAAATAAGCATTCTAATATTTGTACCTTTGAAAAATGATAGAATTAGGTGTAGTAAATAATTTAAAAATTCTTCGAGATACCCCTCCAGGTCTTTTTTTAGGGGATGAAGACGGTAATGAAGTTTTGTTACCAAATAGATATGTTCCAGAGGTTCGTGAAATTGATAGTTATTTAGATGTATTTGTTTATTTAGATAATGAAGAGCGTATTGTTTCAGTTACAGATTTACCTTATATACAAAAAGGAAGTTTTGCTCTGTTAAGATGTAATGAAGTCACGAGCTTTGGTGCTTTTTTAGACTGGGGTTTAGTGAAAGAATTGTTCTGTCCTTTCAAGGAAATGGCTTTTAAAATGAAAAAAGGGGATTGGTATTTGGTTCATTGTTATTTGGATGATGAGACAAATAGATTATTAGCATCAAGTAAAACCAATAGATTTTTAGATAATAAGACTTTAAGTGTAGAACAACTTGAAGAAGTAGATATCATTATTTCACACCCATCAGAATTAGGGATGAATGTAATTGTCAATAATATCCATTCTGGTTTAATATTTAGTGATAATATATTTAAAGATATTTCAGTTGGAGATAAACTTAGAGGAGTAATAAAAAAAGTTCATGAGAACAATAAGTTAGATATTTCTCTTGGTCATATTGGTTATAGAAATATAGAGCCAAACTCAAACTTTATACTAGATAAGATTACTGATTCTGACGGTTTCTTAGCTGTAACAGATAAATCCTCTCCTGAGCTTATTAAAGACACATTTCAGATGAGTAAAAAATCATTTAAAAAAGCTTTAGGAAGTTTATACAAACAACAATTGATTACTATTAAAAATGATGGTATCTATTTAAATGATAAATAACTTTTTATGATTAAAATTGATTGGAAAATAGCAAAAACTTATAAAGACATTACTTACAAGAAGTTTAATGGTGTTGCTAGAATAGCATTTAATAGACCAAATGTAAGAAATGCTTTTAGACCTCAAACAACTTCTGAATTGTATGACGCTTTGTATGACGCTCAAGAAGACATTTCTATTGGTGTAGTTTTATTAAGCGGTGAAGGACCATCAACAAAGGATGGTGTTTATTCATTTTGTAGTGGAGGAGATCAAAAATCTAGAGGAGATCAGGGCTATGTAGGGGATGATGGTTATCATAGATTAAATATACTAGAGGTTCAGCGTCTTATTAGAATGATGCCCAAGGTAGTTATTGCTGTTGTTCCAGGCTGGGCAGTTGGAGGAGGGCATAGTTTACACGTTGTTTGTGATCTTACTATTGCAAGTAAGGAACATGCTATTTTTAAGCAAACTGACGCTGATGTTACAAGTTTTGATGGTGGTTATGGTTCCGCTTACCTAGCAAAAATGGTAGGTCAAAAAAAAGCTAGAGAAATATTTTTCTTAGGTAAAAGTTATTCTGCATCTGAAGCTTATGAAATGGGGATGGTAAATACAGTGGTTCCTCATGATGAGTTAGAGACTACAGCATATGAGTGGGCTCAAGAGATTTTAAAAAAATCCCCAACTTCTATAAGGATGCTAAAGTTTGCTATGAACCTCACTGATGATGGTATGGTTGGTCAGCAAGTTTTTGCTGGTGAAGCAACTAGATTAGCTTATATGACTGACGAAGCAAAAGAAGGACGTGATGCTTTTTTAGAAAAAAGACCTCCAAACTTTAATAAGAAATGGATTCCTTGATATTATGACTAATTTTAAAGTATGGATTTCTAGCTTTAGATTAAGAACACTCCCTTTATCAATCTCTGGTATATTAATAGGAAGTTCTTTTGCTTACGCTGAACAAAGTTTCAACAATACTATTTTTTTATTAGCACTTCTAACCACAGTTTCTCTACAAATATTATCTAACCTTGCAAATGATTATGGAGATGGGGTTAAGGGAACGGATAATAATAATAGAATTGGACCAGAAAGAGCTATCCAAAGTGGAGTAATTACACCAGATAAAATGAAATCTGCTATTATAGTTAATGTAATTATTTTACTAGTATTCATTTCTTTTCTTCTCTATTGTTCTTTTAAACCGGACGAATATTTTAATATTATAATTTTCTTTTTTTTAGGATTTATTAGTATTTTTTCAGCTATCAAATATACAGTAGGTAATAAAGCTTATGGATATTATGCTTTAGGTGATATTTTTGTTTTTGTTTTTTTTGGGTTCCTTAGTACGATGGGTTCTTATTACTTATTCACTAAAAGCTTAGATATAATATTGATATTACCTTCTATTTCTGTCGGCCTTCTAAGTGTTGGGGTTTTAAATCTTAATAATATGAGAGATTTAGTTTCCGATAAATTATCCAATAAAATCACTGTAGCTGGTAAGTTAGGATTTGATAATGCAAAAAAGTACCATCTTTTAATCTTAATAATTTCTATTCTTATTTCTGTAATTTTTATAGTTAGTTTTTATTTCACATCAATAAGTTTAATTGTTTTACTATCGTATTTTCCAATTGTACTACACTTTAAAAATGTCTATCAAATAAAGGAACCAAAACTTTACAATAAAGAATTAAAGATACTTGCAATTTCTACTTTCATGTTTAGCTTAATTCATTCTTTAATAATTATATTATAATATGTTTTGTAATTTTAAGACACTGCAGAAGTATGACTAAATAGTTTAGATTATGAAAGCGACTTATAAAAAACGTAATTTTTTATTTAAAATTCCAGGTGGAACCTCTAGAGGTGTATTACATTCTAAAGATTCCTGGTTTTTAACATTAACAGATGATTTAAAAACTGGATTAGGAGAGTGTAGTATAATTGAAGGGTTAAGTATTGACGATCTTTCAGGCTTTGAGTCTAAACTTGAATGGCTATGCCTAAATATAAATAAACATCCATCATATTTATTTGTTGAGCTGTCTAATTACCCATCTATAGTATTTGGATTAGAAATGGCATTAAGATCATTAAATTCACTAAAAGAAAACGTCTTATTCCCTTCTGATTTTACTGAGGGTAAAGATAGTATACCTATTAATGGTTTAGTTTGGATGGGAGAGATAGATTTTATGAAAAAACAAGTCGAATCAAATATATCTAAAGGATATAATTGTATTAAACTTAAAATTGGTGCATTAGATTTTGATAAAGAATTTGCTTTATTAAAAAGTATAAGAGATAAATACGACCCTTCAGAATTAGAAATTAGACTTGATGCAAATGGAGCGTATTCATATAAAGATTCAATGAGTATTTTAAATAAACTATCTAAATTAAGTATTCATTCTATTGAACAGCCTATAAAGGCAGGGCAAATAAAATACATATCTGAACTGTGTCTAAAATCACCAATTCCTATCGCTTTAGATGAAGAATTAATTGGGGTTAGTGGTTTAGAAAATAAAATACAATTATTAGATAAAATTAAGCCGCAATATATAATTCTTAAACCAAGTTTATTAGGAGGTTTTAAAGCTTCCGAAGAGTGGATCAAAGTGATCCCAAAAAACACAAAATATTGGGTAACGAGTGCTTTGGAGAGTAATGTTGGCTTAAGTGCTATATCGCAATGGGCATACACGCTAAACAACTCATTGCCACAGGGTTTAGGTACTGGCTCATTGTTTTCCAACAATTTTGCATCTCCATTATCCATAAAAAATGCTAAATTGCACTTTAATAAAAATAATAACTGGAATATAAATATTTAGATTATGTACATAGAACAAGCTCAAAAAAATTTAACTGATTGGTGGAGATATTTTATTGGATTAGCAATTGCTTTAGCTGGAGTATTAGTTTTTTCAATACCACATACTGTTGCGCTAATTGGTAAAATAGCAACTGGAGATGTTGATATGGATAAAATGCAAGATACTTCATATATTATGGGGTTGTTTGAATCAAACCTCAATTTTTTATATATATTATTGCCTTTCGCAGGTGGTTTAATATTTCTGCTGTTTATAGCTGTAAAGTTTTTACACAAACAAACTATAACAAACCTTACTACTTCAAGAGCTAAAATTGATTGGAGTAGGGTTGCATTTGCATTTATTTTATGGGGAGTTATATCTACTATAATGACAGGTATAGATATTTATTTTTCTCCAGATGATTATGTTTTTAATTTTAAGCTAAACAAGTTTTTAATCTTAGCTGTAATAGCAATTTGCCTTGTTCCTTTGCAAACTAGCTTTGAGGAGTATATTTTTAGAGGTTATTTGATGCAAGGGATTGGAAATATATTTAAAAATAAATGGGTTCCTCTCATCGTAACTTCTATAATCTTTGGTTTATTGCATTTAGCTAATCCTGAAGTTGAGAAGCTTGGTAATATTATTATGATATATTACATAGGAACTGGATTCTTTTTAGGGATTTTAACACTAATGGATGATGGTATGGAGTTAGCGCTTGGTTTTCATGCTGCTAATAACTTATTTACAGCCCTGCTTGTAACTGCTGATTGGACTGCTTTTCAGACCCATTCTGTGTATAAATCAATTGCTGACCCATCAACTATGGGTGCCTCAGAAATAATTGTACCCGTATTTGTTATTTTCCCAATATTACTGTTTATTTTTTCGAAGAAGTACAATTGGAATAACTGGTTTAATAAGTTAGCTGGTCCAGTTAAAGATATTTCAGCTCCTGAAGATGATATATGGAGTAAACGATAATTTTAAAGTTTGAAAAAGTATATAAATCTTTATGTAATATCTGTTTTATTTATAGCTGCTGGAGCTGCTCATTTTTCAGATTCAGATTTTTATCTTAAAATTATACCTAGATACATTCCTTTTCAGCAATTTATAGTTGATTTAACGGGCTTATTAGAGATACTTGGCGGATTACTTATTCTATTTAAAAAAACTCGTAAAACAGGAGTTAACTTGCTTGTATGTTTACTTGTACTTTTTTTTATTGTACATATAGATATGTTATTCACCTATACAGTAAGCAAAAATATAATTTTGAGTAAAAGTTTATTATTTGGTAGAATTCTGATCCAAATTTTATTAATTATATGGGTAAAAAGTTTAATAAAATTATTTCCTGACAAATAAAATCTCTACTTTGTTAAAGTCCGCTGCTGCATTAATTACATTCCTGAACTCATTGTACCTATACTTACTATACTTTAATGATTTGTAGAACTCTTCAATTGAGATCACAATCGTATCTCCTATGACTCTATATTTAGATTCAAATTTCGCAATTATATTTCCGTTAGAAATATAATTTTCGTTTATATTGATTTTCTCTACACCTTCAACTTTATATCCTCTTGGGATTTTTACAGAGATATCGTATTCATAATAATTAGGGTATTTTATCTCAATTGGGCTTACTCGAGTTTTATTAGAATATAATTCACTTTGTGTTCCAATAATACTGCCTAACTGAAATTTATATATTTTAGATTTCTTTACAGGAATATTTAAGACATGCCTGCTAATGATACTATTTGAAGAGATTACAGAATTTACAATAAACGGATTATTGTAAATTGGTTGAAAAATATCATCATTTTCAATAGAGTAGTCTATTGTTTTTTTTCCTCTTATTCCAGATGTGGTTAAATAATCTTTGAAATCACTTGTGTTAACATTGTTTGATAAGTTTAGCATTGCTCTGTTAGTTATTGCCCAATGGCCAGTGAATTTTTGGTTTTCACTTATTATAACCTCTTTCATTTTTTTAAAATTAACATCTATTGTTCTGATTATGGTGCTATACTTCTTATCATTTTCAATTATTTCACTAAAATAATAATCCTTATTTCTATCCATAAATATTCCATAATTCCCCAAAACATTATAGGGTGCTTCACCAACTCTATATTCAATTCTGTCAGGAATTAGATATTTTTTTTCTTCTGGAAAGTAGAATAAAATCTCTCTTAAATTATCAGGGTTAAAAAATTCAGGATCAAATTTGTTGAAATACCTGTTTGAAGTTATTAAAAGTTCATAATTGATAGTGTTATGTGTTAATAAACTGGAATACAACTGAATGAATCCAATATTGCTCCCTGTTTTATTTTTTAAAATATAATCTAAACTTGATAATTTAGAGTTTCCGTTTTCTATAATTTTGAAATTGGTTTTAATATAATTGTCAATTAAATTTAATCTTTGAAATTGAGTGTAATTTTCTCTTTCCGAAAAAATTAAATCATTTAAAATAATTAATTCTCTAGAGAATTTAGTTGGAAATGCTATTGGATGTATGCTATTGGTGATGTTTCTCCAAAATTCATTTTGAGAATTTTTCTTTTCATCCTTGTAACATTGATAAATTATGTTTACTCTGTTTGCCTGGCCTGTTGAGTACTCTTCATTAACATAAGAGTCTAGGTTATTAAGTGTGATTTTTTTTATTGGAATTTCGTCGATTAATTCTGTGTTAAAAATAGCATTAGTATTGTATGCTTTCACTTTAGATTTATATTTACCAGGGATTAAAATAAATTCTGTTTTAACATTAAAGTATTCTTCCTGTAGTATTTGGCTACCATGAATTTCATTCTTTTCTTTGGTTGTATAAATGTATTCTACGATGGAGTTTACTTTAAGATCTGTTAATTGGTATATTTTAAAATTACTATTATAATCTTCATTATCTAATTCAATCAAATTTGAATTGTCTAAGTTTTTTATATTGCCAACACTATCTATTACTCTAACTTTCAAATCGATTAAACTAACTGAATTATACATCGGTACATATAAGATGTTATGAAACTCAACTCCCTCTAAATCTAATATTTTAAACTTAGAATGTCTTGTTAATAATTTACTAAAAGTGCTATTTAAACTGTCATTTAGTTCGTAATACTCTAGTATATACTTATTTATTAATCCAATTGAAGATTTATTAAAGCTTGAATCAATGATTTCTTCAACAATTACTTGATTAGACCAATCATAATTTTTGTGAAATTGAGAAAAAACTAATGTGTCAACAAATATTAAAAATATAATAACAATTTTTTTCATTATTTTTTTGGATAAAAGTTTATAATTATTCCTTCAAATATATTTATTATAATTAAATATAAATTATACCTAGGGTTAAAATAATTATAAATTTAACGAATTGTATATTTGTAATAATGATAGTTAACATCCATAAAATATTTAAATTAAATTCTATAAACTACAACAGAGAGGAATTAATAAATTTTGCTAATAATAACATTGAGAGTCAAAATAGTAATTCATTAATTCTGTCTGAATTTATTTTAGAAATCTTTAATAATGCATCTTTTATTTTATGTAAAACTTCAGGCTCTACCGGTAAACCAAAAAGCATCAAGCTTGAAAAAAAATCACTAGTTAATTCTACTTATATGACTAGAGATTATTTTAATTTAACTCCAGGTAAATCTGCAATCTCCTTTTTACCATTAAGTTTTATTGCAGGTAAAATGATGTTAATAAGAGCAATGGTTCTAGGTTTGGATTTGCATTTATTTAATCCAACTTCAAACCCTAGTAAATTCATAGATAAAAATTATTTTTTTTCTGCTATGACGCCGATGCAAGCAAGTAATTCAATTAATAAATTAACATATATTAACACCCTTATTTTAGGAGGTGGTTATGTTTCAAAAAAATTGAAGTTAAAAATTCTTTCTAAAAAAAATAAATATTTTGAAACCTATGGAATGACAGAGACAGCCACTCATATTGCGATTAAAAAAGTTTCTAAAGAAGATGCATTAAATAACATCTTTTCAGTATTAAAGGGAGTATCTATCTCAGCTAACAAAAACAATTGTCTAGTAATTGAAGCTCCTCATATATCCGTTAATAAACTTATTACAAACGATATAGTAAAAATCACATCTCAAGGTGAATTTATTTTGCTTGGTAGAATTGATAACATCATTAATTCTGGTGGGTTAAAATTAATTCCTGAAGAAATTGAAGAAAAATTAACTCATTCTATTTCTGAAAGATTTATCATATCATCTGTTGATAGTGAGTTACTAGGAGCTAAAGTTGTATTAATAATTGAATCTAAACGATATAAGCTTCAACAAGATGTATTCAAGTATTTAAGCAAATTTGAAACCCCAAAAAAAATATATTTTATTGATAGATTTGTATACACCAAAACAAATAAAATTGATAGATTGAAGACTACAAAATTTATAAATTAAAAATCATGTATAAGTTAATTATTGCACTACTAATAACAACTAATTTATCTTCTCAAGAGATTCTACTTGAAAAGGATAGAGCTGTTGTTGTAAACAATATTTTAAAAGATAGATTAAATAATCTTCTGCCAGAATTAATGGATCAATCAGGGATTGATATGTGGGTACTCATTTCCAGAGAGTATAACGAAGACCCAGTACTAAAAACTATGTTACCTGCAGAATGGCTTAACGCTAGACGAAGAACAATTATACTATTCTATAGAAATAAAAAAAACAATACAATTGACAAATTAGCTGTAGCTAGATATAACTTTGGAGATAATATATTATCCGCTTGGGATAAAGAAAAGCAGCCCGTTCAATGGGAGAGATTAGTAGAGTTAATTCAAGAAAGAAATCCAGAGAAAATAGGTTTAAATTTCTCTACTGATTTTAATATATCTGACGGATTAGATAAAACAGATTATGATGAATTCATGGATTATCTTCCTCTAGATTATCAAAATAAAATTGTTAGTGCTCAAAAGTTATCAAATTTGTGGATTGAAACAAGGACTGATTATGAAATGAAACTATATGAAAACATTATTGACATAACACATGATATAATTTTAGAGGCATTTTCAAATTTGGTAATAAAACCAGGTTTAACTACAACTACTGATGTTGAATGGTGGATGAGGCAAAAGGTCACAGATTTAGGTTTAGACACTTGGTTTCACCCAACTGTAGATATTCAACGTAACAGTGAATTGCAACAAGATCATCTACACTCTTTTTCAGATAGACCCAATGATAAAACGATTATATATGGAGATTTACTTCACTGTGATTTTGGTGTAACATATTTGAGATTAAACTCCGATTGCCAACAAATCGCATATGTAATGAAAGAATCAGATATAGAAATTCCTGAATTTTTAAATAAAGCTCTTCAATTAGGAAATAATTTACAAGATATTCTAACTAATAATTTTAAATATAATCATACAGGGAATGAAATTCTTATTAAGTCTTTAGAAGAAGCTAAGCAAAAGGGTTTGCGACCATCAATTTACACTCACCCACTTGGATCATACGGACACTCCTCAGGTCCAACTATAGGAATGTGGGATTCTCAAGGAGGTGTACCTGGAGCTGGTGATTATCCTCTTAATTACAATACTGTTTATGCTATAGAACTAAACATTACTAGCTTTATCTCTGAGTGGAATAGAGATATTAAGATTATGCTGGAGGAAGCAGGTTTTTTTGGTAATAAGGGATTTAGATATGTTAATAATAGGCAAACTAAAATAATTAAAATCCCGTTTATTAATTAATAATTTCATTAATTTCGTAAAAATTATTTCAAATGAAAAGAATTTTAATTACAATCATGCTTCTTTTATTTTCAGCACTATCTTTTTCTCAACAACTAAACAATATACAAAGAGGTCAAAGAGGATATGCTCCAATGCCTAAATATGATGGTTCTGCATATGTCTCTAGTCTAGATATATACAAAGAGTTAGATAAAGTTTTACCAAAATGTAAGCTTGAATTTAATTTAGATGAGTTTGAAATGCAAATACTTAAAGGTTTGCTAATTGATAAAATGGAGGGTTATAATTTAATTATAGATAATGAAGATTATACTAGAGATGTAAGGCAAAGTAAGCTTAAGTTAAATGAATTTGAATTTGTAAAATCTTTAAACTCAATATTTACTTCTGAAGAAGTTTCTAGATATATTGAAATGGATTTTGAAAGTGACAAGGTAGAAAAAAAGAAAAAAAGAAAAAAAAGAAAAAAATCATAGTTTGATATGAAAATGATGAACAAAAATACAGTATTGGGATGGGCGACTTTTATAATGATAATTATTGGTCTAGTTTTGGTTGGATTAGGAGCTTTTAAATATAATGAAATAGCTGGCTGGGGTTTTGTCTCAGTTGGTATAGGGTTTTTTGCAAATGCATGGGTTTTCTATGCTCTTAAAGGAAGAGTTTAATGAGTGATGATAAAAAAATAATCTTTTCAATGTCTGGTTTAACCAAGACATTTCCAGGAGAGAGTAAGCCTGTTTTAAAAAACATATATTTAAGTTTTTTCTATGGAGCTAAAATTGGAATTCTTGGTTTAAATGGTTCTGGTAAATCTACTTTATTGAAAATAATTGCTGGTATAGATAATAATTTTCAGGGAGATATTAACTTTTTAGAAGACTATTCAGTTGGATTTTTAGAACAAGAGCCTATACTTGATGATAATAAAACTGTACTTGAAATAGTTAAAGAAGGTGCTAGCGAAACAGTAGCTATTCTGGATGAATATAATTCTATTAATGATAAATTAGGATTAGAGGAGGTTTATTCTGATGCAGAAAAAATGCAAAAGTATCTAGATAGACAGGCTGTACTTCAGGATATGATTGATGCTTCAAATGCATGGGAATTGGAAACGAAGCTAGAAATCGCCATGGATGCTTTGAGGACTCCAAGCCCAGAAAAGAAAATCAAAAACTTATCTGGAGGGGAGAGAAGAAGAGTAGCTTTGTGTAGATTATTATTAAAAGAACCTGATGTATTGTTGTTAGATGAACCTACAAATCACTTAGATGCAGAGTCTGTTGATTGGTTAGAACAGCATTTGTCTAGGTATAAAGGAACTGTAATTGCAGTAACTCACGATAGATATTTTTTAGATAATGTAGCAGGTTGGATCCTAGAACTAGATAGAGGTGAGGGTATACCTTGGAAGGGTAACTATTCTTCTTGGCTAGATCAAAAATCTACAAGGTTAGCTCAAGAGAGTAAGACTGCATCAAAGAGGCAGAAAATTCTTGAAAGAGAGTTAGACTGGGTCAGGCAAGGTGCTAAAGGTAGACAAACTAAACAAAAAGCCAGATTAAGTAATTATGATAAATTATTAAATCAAGATCAAAAACAACTTGATGAAAAACTAGAAATATACATCCCTAATGGACCTCGTTTAGGCACGAATGTTATTAACTCAATTAAGGTTAGTAAAGCATTTGACGATAAGTTATTATATGATAATTTAGAATTTAGTTTACCTCAAGCTGGAATCGTAGGGGTAATAGGACCTAATGGAGCAGGTAAGACAACTATATTTAAAATGATTATGAAAGAACTTAATCCTGATAAAGGTGAGTTCTTAATCGGTGAAACAGCTAAGATTGCTTACGTGGATCAGTCTCATACAAATATTGATCTTAATAAAAGTATATGGGAAAATTTTTCTGGTGGACAAGAACTTATCACAATGGGTAATAGGCAAGTTAACTCTAGAGCTTATTTAAGTAGATTTAATTTTAGTGGTAGTGAACAAAACAAAAAAGTTAAATTACTTTCTGGTGGAGAAAGAAATAGACTTCATTTAGCAATGACATTAAAAGAAGAAGGGAACGTTTTGCTTTTAGATGAACCTACTAATGACCTCGATGTAAACACTCTGAGAGCCTTAGAAGAAGGTTTAGAGAGTTTTGCAGGTTGTGCTGTAGTAATTAGTCACGATAGATGGTTTTTAGACAGAGTTTGTACTCATATCTTAGCCTTTGAAGGAAACTCTGAAGTATACTTTTTTGAAGGTGCGTATAGTGAGTATGAAGAAAACAAGAAAAAAAGACTTGGTAAAGAAACTCTTCCGACAAGGATTAAATACAGAAAACTAATTAGATAGATAACTCCATCTTTATGTTTGCTCTTTTATATGGACAGTTTTTTTCTAATCGAATTTCAACAAATTTATATTTGCTATACAAGTAGATAGCATTTTCTAATTTCTTATTTGAATACAGTATTAGTTTATTTAATTTTTTCTCTCGTGCTATAAATATAATTTGTTCTAACAGTTTTTGTCCAATCTTTTTACCTCTATAATTTGGGTCTACTGCCATTTTAGTTAACTCATATGTGTCGATATCACTTGTTGGCATAAGAGCAACCGTTCCAACTATTTTATCACCACAAGAAACAAACAATATAGAACCACCTTTATTAATGATATACTCTTCAGGATTACTTAATATTTGTTTATCGTGTTCTTCTACATAAAAATATGATTCTAACCATTCTATATTCAAATCATAAAATTTATTAGAATATTTCTTGTTAAAATTTAAAAAACTGATATCCATTAAAATATATTTTATTTGAATAATTAAATTTAATATTAATATATTTATTTAATAATATAAATTATGCAATTAATTGAATGTGTTCCTAATATTTCTGAAGGTAGAGATAATATTATCATTAACAAGATTGTTGATGTAATTGAAACTGTTGAAGGTGTAAAGCTACTTAATGTTGACCCGGGAAAAGCCACCAATAGAACAGTAATTACTTTTGTTGGTGAGCCTCAACCAGTTATTGAGGCAGCTTTTTTGTTGATTGAAAAATCTAAAGAACTTATTAATATGAGTATTCATAAAGGGGAGCATCCAAGAATGGGTGCTGTTGATGTTTGTCCTTTAATTCCTATTTCAAATATTACAATGGAAGAAACCGTTGAATATGCTCATAAACTTAGTCAAAGAGTTGGTGATGAGTTAGGTATCCCTGTTTATTGCTATGAAAATGCAGCTAAAGAAGAAAAAAGAATAAATTTATCTAACTGTAGATCTGGTGAATATGAAGGGTTGTCAAAGAAAATTATTACATCAGACTGGGAGCCAGATTATGGTCCTAATATATTCAATGACAACGTTGTTAAATCTGGAGTTACTGCAATTTCTGCCCGCGACTTCTTAATTGCCTATAATGTTAATTTAAATTCAACTTCATCAAGAAGAGCTAATGCAATTGCATTTGATTTAAGAGAAGCAGGAAGAATTCAACGTGAAGGTGGTGAAATCTCAGGTAAAATTTTAAAAGATGAAAATGGTGATGCTGTGAGACAGCCAGGATTATTTAAAAATCTAAAAGGAATTGGTTGGTTTATTGAAGAGTATGGAATTGCTCAAATTTCTTATAATTTGACCAATATTAATGTTACAAGTCTACATGATGTGTTTGAAAAAACTTGTGAAAGAGCTAACATAAGAGGTTTAAGAGTTACAGGTTCAGAGTTGATAGGCCTTGTTCCAAAAAAAGTATTGATTGATGCTGGTAAGTATTTTTTAAAGAAACAAAGTAGATCTCTGGCTATTTCAGATAAGGAAATAATTCACATAGCTGTTAAGTCTTTAGGCTTAGATGAGCTACAGTCATTTAATCCAAATGAACGTATAATTGAGTATGCTTTAAATGATGATGATCAACAACTAGCTAAAATGAATTTGATTGATTTCGCTAATAAAACATCTAGTGAATCACCTGCGCCAGGGGGAGGTTCAATTTCAGCTTATTGTGGTGCATTAGGTGCTGCGTTATCAACTATGGTTGCTAATTTATCTGCAAATAAAAGAGGTTGGGATGATAAGTGGGAGTTTTATTCTAATTGGGGAGAACAAAGTCTAGGCTACCAAAATAAATTAGTACGTCTTGTTGATGAAGATACTGTTGCCTTTAATAAAATAATGGCAGCGATTTCTTTGCCTAAAGATTCACCTGAACAAAAGAAAATTAGATCAATAGCTCTTCAGAATGCTACAAAATACGCAATTGAAGTTCCGTTTCAAATTATGCAAACTGCGTTTGCATGCTTAGAAAGTATAAAATGTATGGCCGAGCTCGGTAATCCTAATTCTATATCGGATGCAGGTGTTGCAGTTTTATGTATTCGTACCGCTGTTATGGGCGCTTTTTTAAATGTCAGAATTAATTGCAAAGATTTAAATGATGATAAATTTATTTCACAAATTCTTAAAAAGGGCAGGGCATTAGTCGAAGAAACTAATAAGATTGAAAGTGAAATACTTTCTTTAGTTGATATTGAGCTTAAATAATCTAAATAAGATTCCCAGCTAAAATAATCTTACTGATTTTAGATTCACCAAAGTTATAAGGTAATTCATTAATAGTTTTTATTTTTTTTGTAATAATTAAGTTAGCAATTTTACCTTTGGTAATACTCCCTACTTTATCGCTTATTCCCATAGAATATGCACCATTTATTGTAGCTGCATTAATAGCTTCCTCAGCAGTCAACTTCATTTTAATACAAGCTGTGCTTATTACAAAATTCATATTACCACTAGGAGAAGAACCAGGATTGAAGTCACTTGCTATCGCTAAGGGTAGGCCGCTATCAATTATTTTTCTACCAGGCGTGTAATTAAGTCCAAGAAAGAAAGAACATGTTGGTAGTGCTACAGGCATAGTTGTTCCGTTTTTTAAAACATCTAAGTCTTCATCATTTAAAATCTCAAGATGATCAACTGATAATGCATTGTATTTAACAGCTAATTTTACACCACCTATTGAATTGAACTGATTTACATGAATTTTAGCTTGAATTCCAATTTTTTTAGCTGCAGAAATTATTTTTTCTGCTTGATTTAAATTAAAATACCCTTCTTCACAAAATACATCTACATAATCAATTAACTTTAGATCATTAAACTCTGGAATCATCTTATTTATAACTAAGTCAACATACCCATCTTTATTTTGTAAAAACTCCTTAGGAAATGCATGTGCACCGAGAAAGGTTGACTTAATTATAATATTATTGCTTTTGTCAATATCTGATATCACTTCAAGCATTTTCTTTTCGGAGTCTATATTTAGTCCATACCCAGATTTAATTTCTATTGCTCCAGTTCCTTGCTTAACCACATTCTCTATTCTTTCTAAAGATTGTTTTAATAGATCTTCTTTACTGGTGTTTCTTAGTATTTCAACAGAATTTAGTATGCCTCCTCCGTTGTTTGCAATTTCAGTATAAGTCAAGCCTTTAATTCTATCAATAAACTCATTTGATCTATTTCCAGAATAAACTATGTGAGAATGAGAATCACACCAAGAAGGTAGGACCATTTGCTCTTTGCAATCAATTACTTTGAATTTTTCTAATTTTTTTGGACAGTCCTTCATCTCTCCAAAATCTTTTATCAAAGAATTTTCTAATAATAAATACGCATCATTAATTGAAGGAATAATATTCATTTCCTTTCCAGAAACGTAATGCAAATTACTTTCCCTAACCTGTAAGAGTTTTTTTATATTAATTAATAGAGTGAATGACATATTTTTTTTATTTAAACCATTTTTTCTGGTTTTACCCAATCATCATATTCTTCAGGGGATAAATAGCCTAGTTTAATAGCTTCCTCTTTTAGGGTAGTGCCATTTTCATGAGCCTTATTGGCGATTTTAGCTGCTTTATAATATCCGATTTTTGGATTCAATGCTGTAACTAACATTAAGGAACTGTTTAGTTTATCTTTAATTACTTCTACATTTGCTTTAATACCCTTAACACAATTGTTATTAAAACTATTACATACATCTGCTAATAACTTACTGGACTCAATTAAATTTGAAGCCATCATAGGTTTAAAAACATTTAACTGAAAATGACCTTGAGTAGCTCCAAATGAGATTGAAGTGTCATTCCCAATTACTTGTGCGCAAACCATAGTTAATGCCTCACACTGAGTTGGGTTTACCTTTCCAGGCATAATAGAACTTCCAGGTTCATTTGCTGGTAATGAAATTTCCCCTATACCACTTCTGGGTCCTGAAGATAAAAACCTAATATCGTTACCTATTTTATTAAGTGATATTGCGAGACCTTTTAAGGCGCTATGAGTTCTAACTATTGCATCATTGGCAGCTAATGCTTCAAATTTATTAGGCGCACTAACAAAAGGTAGTTTTGTTAAATCAGAAATTACCTTAGCGACTTGCTTAGAATACCCTTTAGGAGTGTTTAAACCAGTACCCACGGCTGTTCCACCAAGAGCTAACTCACTTAAATGCTCTAAAGATTCTTTTAATGCTTTAATACCGTGATCTAATTGAGACACATAAGAAGAAAACTCTTGACCCAATGTTAGGGGAGTAGCATCCATTAAATGAGTCCTACCAATTTTAATTATTTTTTCAAATTCCAAAGTTTTTACTTCAAACACAGCTTTTAAATTTTCTAAGGCCGGAATGGTAGAATCTATTAATATCTTATAAGATGATATGCTTATCGCTGTAGGGAAGGTGTCATTTGAAGATTGAGATTTATTCACATCATCATTAGGCTTAACTAATTTATCACCTTTACCTAATTTATATCCCTGTAATTGATGAGATCTATTTGAGATTACTTCATTTACATTCATATTTGTCTGAGTCCCTGAGCCAGTTTGCCAAACTACTAGAGGGAATTCATCATCATGTTTTCCTTTTAAAATCTCATCACAAACTATGACTATCAAATCTTTTTTAACTGTATCTAGTATCCCTTTTTCGTGATTTACAATCGCAGCAGCTTTCTTTAGATATGCAAAAGCATAAATAATTTCAAGAGGCATTGAAGAAGTTGGGCCAATTTTAAAATTATTTCTAGATCTCTCAGTTTGAGCTCCCCACAGTTTATTTGAAGGTACATTTACATCACCTAAAGTATCTTTTTCTATCCTATAGCCCATATTTTTTATATGTAAAATTAGACTACAAATTTACGAATTTTAGTTCAATTATTTTTTATTATTAATTGTTTAAGATTATTAAAGATTATATCTTAGCGGCTTATACTGATAATTATGTTTGAATTTGACCAATATTTAGGATTTTTAGCTTTTGCAACTATACTTACAATAGGTTTTTGGCTAATGATATTTTTATTAACCTTTGTTATTCCTTACTGGGTAGGTGGCTCATTATTAGAGAGGTTAAAAGAAATTCGTGAAGAAAAAAAGAATAAACCTAAAAAGTAATTGCACTTCACATTCGACTAATATCAAAATTTCTTACTGAACAGTATCTAAAGTATTTTCTCATTTCAACATACCTACAGCTACTATAGTCTATTTGTCTTTTTTAGCTGATTTTGAATTATGCCATATATTCCAGATGGTGAAATACATGTAAGCAACCCAAATAACACCTCCAACTATATACATTTCTATACTCATGTTGTTCTTCTTTGTCTTAGTGCTATTGCAAATAATAAGATTGTTCCTGGCCAGTGAGCTGAATATTGAGCTGATTCTGTAAGTTCGGGGTTATCTAAGATAGATCCAGAAATCCCTAAAACTATAGAATATAACATTGCTACGAACGCTATTATAATTGGGTAATACTTTGAAATAAATTCTTTCATAATTTTATAGTTAATATTGTTAATTTTAATTTTTTTTATCCACCATATTCTTCGCCGCCACCTTGATAACTTTGTCCACCACTTTGATACCTTTTCTTCTTTTGATTAATTCTGTAAGTTAGATTAAATGTAAAACTTCTTGAGCTCCATCTATATTTTGATTCAGAATAAAAAGTCTCTGTAAATGCTTCGCTAATGCTAGCTCTAGAATCAAATAGATCTCTAACATTAAAAGATAATGTTCCCTTTTCATTAAAAATATCTTTGCTAAATGCTAAATCTGCAGAGTAACTTGCTTTTGACTTGTTTATTGCATCTTCTCTTGGACCTCTGTAATTCATTCTTGTTTGCCAATCAACTTCACCTGGTAAAGTCAACTTATTATTTAACCTCATACTCCAACTTAAATTTTCGCTTCCGTAATCAATATCATTGTATTCCCCTTCAACTTTATTATTATACAAATTAAAATTTGAATTTACACTCCATTTTTTACTAGGTCTATAAGAGAGATTAAATTCAAACCCGAATCTTGAATTGGTAGCTAGGTTTATAGGAAACCTCTCAATTATTGGAACATCTGTTCCGCCTAGATTCACTGTTTCTCCTGTATCTTGGGTTATAAAATTAAATGTATTTGTTGATTTTTGAAAATAGATTGAAGAATTTACTGAAAATGAAGATTCAAATGTTTTTAAATACCCAAAATCAAAATTGTTAGAGAATGTAGGATCTAAATTTGGATTACCTCTAAATATACTTGTAGGGCTGTTTTTAGTAGGGAAAGGGTTTATAAACCTAGACCACGGTCTTCTTAACCTTCTGCTGTAACCTAGAGTTATACTTTCGTCATCAGAAATCTCAAACCCAAAATTAAAAGTAGGAAATAAACCTGTGTCATCTTTTTTTATTAGTTCATCAGTTGTGATTTGTATTATATCTTTTATTGTTTGTTCTACTCTAACACCAAATAGAAATGAGTATTTATCGTCAACTTTAAACCCATATTGAGAATAAATAGCATTAATTTGTTCTTTATATTGAAACACATTACTTTGATCTGTATCTAATAAAAGTGAATTGTTTACATCTGAATAAACTTTATAATCTTGATGTAAATCTGATTCTTCTACTTTAAACCCAGCTTCAAATTGTCTGTTTTCACCAATTGGTAAAACATAGTCAGCCTTTAAAAGTTTATTTTCATTAGTCTCATTAGAAGTAACTTGTTCAAAGTTTAAGCTGTTTTGAGTTAAAATAGAATTTTCATTATCAAAGTTATTACCGATCTGCATATCGATTACTAGTTTATGCCCAGCATCGTTAAATCTTTTGTCAAAATTTAATGAAAATTCTTTATTTTCATTATCACCTGATTCTGATTCTAAACGAAAAGTTTCATTTAAAATATTATTTGAACTATCCAATTCTAGAGTAGTATTTTCATTCTTACTTGTACCATCAGATTTGTTTATTAAAAATGAAGTGGTTATTGATGTATTATCGTTTAAGTACCATTCTAAACCAGTATTACTAAATAAACTTTGGTTATCTCTCTCCCAGTTCCTATTATCTCTAATAAAAGAGTTTGGTTCATCTCCATTGTAATATTCTGCATAAGAATAGGAATCCCCAACTCTAAGGCGATCACTTAATCCTGTAGAATTAAATATATTAACGTCTCCTGTTCTGTAATTTAAACTTGTAGATAATCCAGTGCTAGTAGGGTTACCTACATTAGCATTTACTATACCGTTAAATCCTAATAATTTATTTCTTCTTAAAATTATATTTATAATACCACCGCTTCCTTGAGCATCATATCTCGCAGATGGTGATGTTATCACCTCTACTTTTTCTATTGATTCTGAAGGTAATTGCCTTAATGCTTCCGCAGAATTTAAGCCCACTAAACCTGATGGCTTACCATTAATTAAAATTCTAACATCTTCACTGCCACGAAGTGAAACATTTCCTTCTACATCAACTGAAATTGATGGAACATTATCTAAGACATCGCTAACTGATCCACCATTTACAGTTAAATCTCTTCCTACTGTATATATTTTTTTATCTAACCTTATATCCACAGTAGTGTTTTCTGCAATAATTTCAATTTCGTCTAAAGATTCAATATCAAGATCTAATTCAATTTTGTTAAGGTTTAGATTGTTGGATATTATTAGACCTAGTTGCTCGAAATTTTTATAAGAAATATATTCAACTAGTAAATTGTATTCACCCTTTTTCAAAGGAATACTAAATTCACCTTTGCTGTTAGTTAAACCACCAGTAACCACAATATTGTCAGAGCTTAAAACAGTTACTGTAGCATACTCTAGTTCTTGTTTAGTTTCAGACTCTAAAATGACTCCTGTAAGTGTGAATTCTTGAGAATCTCCTTGAGAAAGTATTCCGTTAACTGTTAATAGACTTATGAATATTAAGAGAGTAAAATTTTTCATTACAAAATGTTTTTTGCAAACATAAATACCCGCAGTACTTTTAACTGTTAAAAGTATGTTATTTTTTTTCTAAAAAAGCTACTAAATTTTCAATAGGCCTAGCTATTACAGCATTTTTTTCTGCTTCAATAATTGGTCTTTCAATTAGCTTCGGATTAGAGGATAAGATATGGATTAATTCCAATTCTGATATTTTTTTATTTTTATAATTTTCTTTCCATATAGATTCATTTTTTCGTACTAAGTCTATTGGTCTTATTCCAAGTTTTTTAAGTAATAAAGATAGCTTTTCTTCACTTAAATTTTGATTTAGATAATCAATTACGTTAAAATTGATATTTTTGTTTTTCAGATACTCCATTGCTTCTCTAGATTTTTTACACCTAGAGTTGTGATAAATATTAATCATATTACAATTCGTTTGAGTTTTTAGATTGTCCAGACATCATTAAAAAGGATTTTAAAAATGGTTTAAGTTCTCCATCAAGAACAGTATCTACATTTCCAGTCTCAAATCCTGTTCTCACATCTTTAATTAATTTATATGGATGTAATACATAGTTTCTAATCTGACTACCCCATTCGATTTTCATTTTATCTGCTTCTATATCAGACCTCTCAGCTTGTTGTTTTTTTATTTCTATTTCATACAATTGTGATTTTAGCATTTGCATAGCTCTTGATCTGTTATCGTGCTGTGACCTAGTTTCAGAACAAGAAATTTGAATACCGCTAGGCTTATGAGTAAGCTGAACTTTTGTTTCGACTTTATTAACATTTTGTCCTCCAGCACCACTTGACCTTGCTGTTGTAATTACAACATCAGCGGGGTTGATTTCGATTTCAATAGAATCATCTACTAAAGGATATACATATACAGATGCAAAACTAGTATGTCTTTTTGCATTACTATCAAAAGGAGATATACGGACCAGCCTATGAACTCCATTCTCACCCTTTAGCCATCCGAAAGAAAAATCACCTTCAATTTGCAAGGTCACCGTTTTTATACCAGCAACATCTCCATCTTGTAAGTTTAATTCTGTAAGTTTAAAATTATTTTTTTGACAGTACATGATGTACATTCTCATAAGCATCTGAGCCCAATCGCAGCTTTCAGTCCCACCAGCACCAGCAGTAATTTGAAGAACGGCACTCATGCTATCACTTTTTTCAGAAAGCATATTTTTAAATTCTAACTCCTCTAAAAAACTTATGGATTTTTGATAACTATCCATAATTTCCTTATCGCTTGCTTCTCCAAGTTTAAAGAATTCTAAAAACACCTCTAAATCATTAATTTGCTCTTCAAGATTAGAGAAATCTTTAACCCACTTTTTATTAAATCTTAATTCTTTTAATAAAACTTCTGCAGCTTTAGAATCTTTCCAAAAGTTAGGGTCAAATGTTTTTTCCTCTTCATTTTGTATTTTTATTTTTTTGGCATCTAAGTCAAAGATACCTCCTTAACGCACCAAGGCGATCTTGAAGATTTCTAAATTGATCTGTTGTAATCATTGTCAAAATATTTACAGCTAAACTACTATTATATAATTTCTCAAAAAAATTATTTATTTTTCTTTTGTTATTTTTTTACAAATAATTATTCATTAGTTTTATGATAAATATTTACCCTTATGAAAAATTCACTTCAATTATTAACTTTTTTTTTATTTTCAATTAGTTTTTCTCAATCAATTTTAGACAAAGATTTAGAAAAATATGAAGGTTTTTTTAATTTTTACTATGACAATTCAACTGATAAAATTTACTTAGAGGTTGAGAAATTAAATACAGACTTTTTATATATAAATTCTTTAGCTACAGGAATTGGTTCAAATGATATTGGGTTAGATAGGGGGCAGCTTGGAAACGAAAGATTAGTTAGTTTTCAAAAAGCTGGTAATAAGTTATTGTTAATTCAGCCAAATTTATCCTTTAGGGCAAACACAAGTAATAAGGCGGAAGAAAAAAGTATTGAACAAGCATTTGCTAAATCTGTGATCTATGGATTTAAAATATTAGAAACTATTGACAGCAAATATTTAATTGACTTTACTTCATTTTTAATGCAGGATAAGCATGGTGTAGCGGATAGGTTAAAATCTGCTAAACAAGGAGTTTATAAAATTGATTTAACAAAAAGTGCATTACAACTAGATAGAACAAAATCTTTCCCTAAGAATTCTGAATTTGAAGCACTGTTAACTTTTTCAGGTAAACCTACAGGTAAATTAATCACTAGTGGAGTTTCCCCTGACCCTTCATTAGTTAGTGTAGTTCAACACCATTCATTTATAGAACTCCCAGATAATAATTACATTCCTAGGGTTTTTGACCCCAGAAGTGGTGCATTAGCTATTTCGTTTATGGACTACGCTACACCAGTCCAAGAAGAAATAAATAAAAAATACATAACAAGACACCGATTAGAGAAAATTGACCCTACGCTTGAGATTAGTGAAGCTAAAGAGCCTATAATTTATTATTTAGATCCTGGGACTCCTGAACCAGTTAGGTCTGCTTTAATTGAAGGCGCTTCTTGGTGGAATCAAGCATATGAAGCTATAGGTTATAAAGATGCTTTTCAAGTAAAAATATTACCCGAAGATGCTGATCCTATGGATTGTAGATATAATGTTATACAATGGGTCCACAGATCTACAAGAGGGTGGAGTTATGGTTCTAGTGTAGTTGACCCTAGAACAGGTGAAATAATTAAGGGTCACGTAAGTTTAGGTAGTTTAAGAATAAGACAAGATTTTTTAATTGCTCAAGCTTTATTGTCTAAACCTTTTGTTAAAGACGATAATTATGAGCCTATGTTAGATATGGCAATAGCCAGAATCAGACAACTTAGTGCGCATGAGGTTGGTCATACAATTGGATTTGCTCATAATTTTGCTGCTAGTACAAATGAACGTTCATCAGTAATGGATTATCCGCACCCATTAATTAAATTAACTGATAAGAAAATTGATTTAAGTGATGCGTATGCAGTTGGAATAGGGGCATGGGATAAAGTATCGGTCGCTTACAGTTATTCAGAATTTAACTCAGAAAACGAAAAAGATTTATTGAATAATATTTTGGATAATGCTTATGATAATGGTCTAAGATTTATTACTGATTACGATGCTAGAGCTAATAGCGGGGCTCATGTGAATGCGCATTTATGGGATAATGACGGTAATGTTTCGGATGGATTAGATAAAATAATGTTAATTAGAGATAAAGCCATTAATAACTTTTCTAAATATAATATTAGATCTTTTGAGACTTATAGCAAATTGGAAGATGTTTTTGTTCCTCTTTACTTTTTACATAGGTATCAAACCGAAGCAGCATCAAAACTTATTGGAGGACTCGATTATAATTATGCTACAAGGGATGACAACCAGACTATAGTAAAAGACGTTTCCTTTAAAGAGCAAAACAATGCTCTTCTATCGGTGTTAAGTACGTTAGATGCTAAAAATTTAGCCATTCCAAAATCAAAATTAGAGCTTTTTCCACCAAGAGCTTATAGCTTTCCAAGAACTAGAGAATCTTTTAAAAGCATGACAGGAGTTAGTTTTGATCCTCTAAGTGCGGTATCAACTGCTAGTGAAATGACCCTTTCTTTGTTATTAAACCCTGAGAGGATGAATAGATTAGTTATTCAGAGCAGCCTGTCTAATTCTGGATTACAAAACATGAGCTTAAATTATTTGCTAAAAACTCTAACAAACAACACCTTTAAAATGGAGAATGGATCCGGTCCAGAAATTAATGACAGTTATTTGTTTGAGGTACAACAGGTAATAAATAATAATTATTTAAAGTTTTTATTAAATTTAGCTTCAAACAAGAAATCTTTCTTTCAAGTAAAAGCAGAGTCTAGAAAAGCATTGGGCGATATTATTCAAATTTTAGGTTCTAAGAAACATAAAAACAAGTATAGTAGAGAATATTTAAATATTATTAGAAAATTTAATTCTAAGCCAGAATTATTTGAATTAGCTGATAGTCCTAAGATACCAGATGGATCGCCTATTGGATCTATTGTATGTAACCTAATTAATTAAATACATGATAGTTGATTTAAGAAGTGATACTGTAACTGTGCCTACAAAAAAAATGCTTGAATCTATGATGGATTCAAAAGTTGGTGATGATGTTTATGGTGAAGATCCAACAGTAAATCTTTTACAAGCTAAAGTTGCTTCAATGTTCGGTAAAGATGTGGGGATGTTTTTCCCTTCAGGTACAATGGCGAATCAAACTGCTATAAAACTACATACAAATCCAGGTGAACAGATAATATGTGATAAGTACTCTCATATTTACAATTATGAAGGTGGAGGAGCATCTTTTAATAGTGGTGTTTCGTTTAATTTAATTGACGGAGATAGGGGTATGTTTAACAGCAAACAAGCTGCTGATTCGATAAACCCAAAAGATTTCTATCACAGCCCTTTGTCTAGTCTAATTGCAGTTGAAAATACTACAAATAAAGGGGGCGGTGCTTGTTGGGATATTAATGAACTCAAAAAAATTCAAAAAGTTGCTAAATTAAATGAATTAGGAATGCACTTAGATGGAGCTAGAATATGGAATGCTATGGTGTATAAAGAACATAATCCTTTAGATATAGGTGGGGTTTTTGATACAATATCTGTATGCTTAAGTAAAGGTTTAGGTTGTCCAATCGGATCAGTTTTAATTGGTGATAATGAAATAATGAGTAATGCTTTAAGAATTAGAAAAATTCTAGGCGGCGGAATGAGGCAAGCTGGCTATTTAGCTAGTGCTGGTATTTTTGCTTTAGATAATAATATAAATAGATTATCTGAGGATCATCAAAGAGCTCACGAAATCGGGGAGGTTTTAGCAAAATCAAAATATGTAAAATCTGTAGAAAAAATTGAAACTAATATTGTGATCTTTGAATTAAATAAAGAAATTAATGAAACATCATTTATAGATAAGCTAAATAGCTTAAATATTAAGTTAATATCGATGGGTAGTAATAAATTAAGGTTAGTTACACATATAAACTATACAAATATCCATCACGATTATTTCTTGTCATCAATTAAATCTTTATAATTTTAAATTCTTAAATTTTGCTTTTTAGAGCTTAAAAAACTATAACGATTTAGTGTCTTATTTTTTAGAATTTAAGAAGATACCATCTTGATTTAAAAAAAAACTCTTATTTTTGTCAAGTTTGGTTAGTATTTTAAAATTATATAACTTGACTAGTAAATAATATAGATGAAAAAACATAAATCAGTTTTTAATAATATATTACAATTAATAGGGGATACCCCCCTTGTTAAGCTAAACCATATTACTTCAGGTTTTAAAGGTAATTTTTTAGTGAAATTAGAATCATTTAACCCAGGCCATTCTTCGAAAGATAGAATTGCACTATTTATTATTGAAGAAGCCGAAAGAAAAGGTATTTTAAAACCAGGGGATACAATAATTGAAACTACATCCGGTAATACAGGTTTTAGTATTGCCATGATAAGCATCATTAAAGGTTATGATTGTGTTTTAGCAGTGAGTTCAAAATCTTCTGCTGACAAAATCGACATGCTGAAAACTATGGGAGCTAAGGTATATGTTTGCCCTGCTAACGTTAGTGCAGATGACCCTAGATCCTACTATGAAGTCGCAAAGAGATTAAATGAAGAAATAAAAGGTTCTGTTTATATTAACCAATACTTCAATGGGTTAAATATTGAAGCGCACTATAAAACTACTGGTCCAGAAATCTGGACTCAAACAAAAGGAAAAATAACCCACTTAGTTGCATGTAGTGGTACTGGAGGAACTATTTCAGGGGTTTCTAAGTTTTTAAAAGAGAAAAACCCAAATATTAAAATTCTTGGAGTGGATGCGTATGGATCTGTTTTAAAAAAATATCATGAAACTAAAGAATTTGATGATAAAGAAATTTACCCATATAGGATTGAAGGTTTAGGTAAAAATCTTATTCCATCTGCAACAAACTTCGATCTTATTGATGAATTTATAAAGGTAAAAGATGAGGACAGCGCACATACTGCTAGAGAACTAGCTAAAAGTGAAGGAATGTTTGTCGGCTATACAAGTGGAGCTGCTCTACAAGCAGTTAAGCAGTTGAATGCAAGAAATGAATTTAAGTCTAATGATCTGGTAGTTATAATTTTTCCTGATCATGGATCTAGGTATTTGAGTAAGATTTATAGTGATAAATGGATGGAAACCCAAGGATTTTTTGATAGTGAGCATGAAAAGACCATTGAAAAAATACAGTATATAAAATAATATAATTGATTGATGAGAGATTTATTTGACAGAATGTATAAAGACAAAGGTCCATTAGGAAAATGGGCATCTATAGCAGAAGGATATTTTGCGTTCCCAAAATTAGAAGGGCCAATTTCTAATAGGATGAAATTCCAAGGTAAAGAAGTAATTACCTGGAGTGTTAACGACTATTTAGGTTTAGCTAACCATCCAGAGGTACGTAAGGTAGATGCTGAAGCAGCATTGGAATATGGATCTGCTTACCCTATGGGTGCTAGACTAATGTCTGGTCATACTGATTTACATGATAAACTACAAAATGAATTAGCCAAATTTGTACATAAAGAATCTGCATATCTGTTAAATTTCGGATACCAGGGGATTATGTCTACAATTGATTCACTTGTTTCTAAAAACGATGTAATTGTATACGATGTTGATTCGCATGCATGCATTGTAGATGGAGTGAGGCTTCATATTGGTAAAAGATTTAATTATAAGCATAACGACATTGAAAGTCTTGAAAAGAATCTCGGAAGAGCTACTAAAATGGCTGAAGTTACAGGAGGTGGTATTTTAGTTATTTCAGAAGGAGTTTTTGGTATGAGGGGTGAGCAAGGAAAATTAAAAGAAATTACAGACTTAAAAGCTAAATTCAACTTTAGGTTATTAGTTGATGATGCTCATGGATTTGGAACTTTAGGTAAAACAGGAGCAGGTGCTGGAGAAGAGCAAGGTGTTCAAGATAAAATCGATGTTTATTTTGCGACTTTTGCTAAATCCTTAGCAAGTACAGGCGCTTTTATAGCTGCAGACAAAGAAATAATTGATTTTTTAAAATATAACTTAAGATCGCAAGTGTTCGCTAAATCTTTACAAATGCAACTTGTTGTGGGTGCTTTAAAGAGATTAGAATTAATTAAAACAAAACCAGAAATTAAACAAAAATTATGGGCTAATGTTGTAGAATTACAATCAGGCTTAAAAGAAAGAGGTTTTGATCTTGGTTCTACTCAAAGCTGCGTAACACCTGTTTACTTAAATGGCACAGTTCCTGAAGCATTTGCCTTAGTTAAAGACCTTAGAGAAAACTATGGTATATTTTGCTCAACAGTTATTTACCCTGTAATACCAAAGGGCTTAATATTGTTAAGGTTAATACCTACAGCCACACATAACTCCAAAGATATTCAAGTTACACTTGATGCTTTTTCAGCTATTAGAGAAAGGTTAACTTCTGGGGTTTATAAAGAGCTTTCCAAGGATCTGCCAATTATGGATTAGATAAATCTTTTTTAAATGTACATCTAGTTTTATAGGTAATAGGATTAAAGTTTTTCCATAGATTATTTATTGCTGTGTTATTCTTAAGCTCTGGAGTTCTTATGCATTCCTTAATACCTTTATTTTTTAGAGTTTCCAAAAGTGAATCGAAAAGTACTGCTGTAACTCCTTTATTTTGATAGTCTGGATGTACACCTATCAGAAATAGAGTTACATTTTTTGGAAAGGTCTTTGCGTATAATAAATGTAGAAACCCCAATGGATATATTTTACCATTTGATTTTTGTAAAGATTCTGCGAAAGAAGGCATAATTATAGCAAACCCAATAAGTTTATCATTACTGTCCAATGTGAATTTTATAAATTCAGGATTTATAAATGAAAGAAATTTTTCTTTCATATATTTTATTTGCCTTGTGTTAATCGGGATAAATGAAGATAACTTTGAATAAGAGATATTAAATAAATCAAACATTTCATCTGCATAACTTAAAACTTTTTTTGTAGATCTAAAACTTATTGATTTAAGTAAAAATCTTTTTTTTACAATTTTAGCCATTCTAGAATAATAGTCAGTATCAATATTATTAAAATCAAATTTGTTTTCTAAATACTCTTTTTCGATTTGAAAATTTAATTTCTCGAAATGATCTTTATAGTATGGATAATTATACCAAGTAATCATGGTGCTAATTTCATCATACCCACTTGTAAGTACTCCGACTTTATCTAAATTAGAAAACCCTATAGGTCCTTCAATAAAGCTTAGTTTTTTGCTTATCCCAATCTTATCAACTTCATTGATTAGAGCTTTAGTAACACTTATGTCGTCGATAGTGTCAAACCAACCAAATCTAATTTTTTTTATTCCTTGAGTATTTACCTCATACCAATTAATAATAGCTGCGATTCTTCCAACTACTTCATCATCTTGAATTGCTAAAAATAAACTAACATCACAGTCCTCTAGATTAGGATTAACCCCTTTAGTAAAACTATTAATTTCTTCTTTTATCATAGGAGGTACCCAGCACTTAGAGTCTTTATATAGTTCGAACGGAAACTTAACAAATTGTAGTAATTGACCACTGTTGCTAACTTTTATTATTTTCATCTTTCTATAGCTTTATCTTTATGAAAATCAAACCTATAACTTAAACCTAAATTTAATCTCGAAACCTTTGGAGTGTTTTTGTTATTTGTAGTTAAAGAACCATCCATTTGAAGATCTTTGTTAAAAAGGTACGCAGTTCCAATACTAAATAAATTATCTGCATAAAAATCACTTTTTATTCCTTGGGTTTCTGCAAAAATTACCCAATTCATATTCAAGGCTTTGGTTAGAGTGATAATATATTCAAAGTCAGTTTGATTACTTCCTAATCTGTCTAAGATTAAATTTGTAATAAGCACAGTATTGTTTTTAAAATTGTTTTGAGTAGTAATCAAAAAAAATGGACTTACTCCTTTAATTCCATTAGTTGTATAAGGATTACCTTCTGTATCAATATTTACACCAGTCATTGTAGCTACAGCAGGTATTAGAGACCTCCATTTAAACTTTTGATTAGCTCTGTAGCTATACACATTTGGAATGTCTTCATAATCTTTGTGAGGATCGTAAATTAAGTATTTCACAGCAATTTTAAATTCTTTAAAATTCTTTCTGTTAATTTCTTGGGTTGGATTATATCTATAATCATAAAAAATATCATTTTGATAGGTGCCGTATGTTAAAAACTCTAATTCCTCTTTAAAAAAACCATATCTAATGGAAAAATCTAATCCATAACCAATAAACTTGCTATTTAATAAATCATGCTTTTCTTTTAAGAAAGTCACACCAGTTTCTATTTGGAGAACATTGACGCCGACTGAAAATGCACTGAATGATTCACCTGGTTTGTTAGAGTTAATTACATCAGTATATTGCCCGAGCATCATATAAGGAAATAAAAATAGTCCTATTGTGTATAGAGTGTTTTTCATTATGATTTAATTTATTCAAATATATAATTTTTATTATTTTATTAACTTTATTAATCTACAATAATTGTATTTTTGACTTATTATATTTTATTACTATGAGCTATATTTTTAATTTTTTGTTATGGTCTTATTTGATATATTTTATCTTAAGATTTTTGATTAGGTTATTATCTCCACTTTTATTCAGACACTTATCAAATAAAATGAAAGATAATATGAATAAGACAAGAAATAATAGATCTGAAAACAAAAAAAGCGAAGGTGAAGTTACTATTGATAAAATGCCAAAAAAAACAAAACCCTCAAAAAACAATATTGGTGATTATGTAGATTATGAAGAAGTTGAATAATTTAAGCACATTTTTAAAAGCTAACACACATCATTTGTTTGTGTTTATTTTATTTATCGTTATATCTGTTTCTTATTTCTATCCTATACTAGAAGGGGAGAAAATATATCAAAGTGATATTGTTCAATACACTGGAATGGCTAAGGAGCAGATCGATTTCAGGGACTCTACTAAAACTGAAACTTACTGGACTGATAGTGCTTTTTCAGGTATGCCAACTTTTTTGCTTGGGGCTAAATATCCACACAATTATATAAAAAAAATAGATCTATTTCTTAGGTTTTTACCAAGGCCAGCGGATTACTTATTTTTATACCTTATTGGTTTTTATGTTTTTTTATTAGTATTAAAAATAGATTATAGATTAGCATTTTTAGGATCTATATTTTTTGCCTTTTCAACCTATTTAATAATAATTATTGGCGCTGGACATAACTCTAAAGCTCATGCCATTGCTTACATGCCATTGGTATTAGCAGGTATTATTCTTGTTTTTAATAACAAGTATTACAAAGGTTTCTTTTTAACTACACTTGCCTTAGGACTTGAGATTTGTGCCAATCATTTTCAAATGACCTATTATTTAATGTTTATTGTTATATCAATTGGAATATATTTCCTTTTTGATTCTATAAATAACAATTCTTTAAAGAAATATTTCAAATCTCTAACATTATTATTATTTGCTCTATTTTTAGCTATTGGGTTTAATGCTAGTACACTTATGAGTACCTATGAGTATTCTAAACAAAGTACTAGAGGAGCTAATGAAATCACTATCACCCCTGATGGAAATCAAACAGAACCGAATGGTTTAAATTACGATTACATTACTGAGTACAGTTACGGAGTTTTTGAAAGTTTAAATTTATTTATTCCAAGAATAACAGGAGGTGGGAGTGTAGAAAAACTTGGTACAGACTCAGAGTCTTACAAGTATTTTAAATCTATTGGTGCAAGTTCTATTCAAGCTAGGGACGCTACTGAGTATAGCCCTACTTATTGGGGTAGTCAACCCATAGTTGAAGCCCCTGCATATATTGGTATAGTTGTATTCTTTTTATTTATTCTCTCTTTATTTTTAGTGTCCAATAAAAATAAATATTGGTTACTTGGCTGTATTATAATCTCCTTAGTATTATCCTATGGTAAGAACATGTCCTTTATTACGGACTTGTTTATAAATTATTTTCCTTTTTATAATAAATTTAGAGCTGTCAGTTCAATTCAGGTGATTCTAGAACTTTGTATTCCTGTTTTAGCTATATATTCATTACATACTATCATAAGACAAAAAAAACCAAAAAAGGAAGTAACTGTAGCTTTAAACAAGACTTTAGGAATTTTCATGCTTTTATTGACGGTTTTATACTTCTCGATTGATTTATTAGACTTTAAAGGTGTAAGTGATTCAATGTACTTAGATGCCTATGGACTTGGTTATTTAGACGCTCTAAGGTTAGACAGAATTGATTTATTTGAATCAGACTTAATTAGAACCTTTATCTATGTAATTCTTTCTTTTTTATTACTAAGTATTTATAAGGTTAAAGTAATCTCCTCAAACGTACTAATCCTTTCATTATTAATCTTGGTATCATTTGACCTTGTATCTTTTAATAACAACTATGTTAATTCAAATAATTTTGTTAAAGCAAACAAGGTTGAAGTTCCTTATGTTGCTAATAAAGCAGATATATCAATTTTGAATGATACAACTAAATTTAGAGTACTAGATTTAACAACTAATTCAACAAAAGCATCCTATTTTCATAATTCTGTATTAGGCTATCATGCAGCCAAGCTCTCTAATTATGACGCTTTATTGAAGTTTTATATATCAAAAAATCACATGCCTGTTTTAAATATGCTTAATGTGAAATATTTCATAAGTAAAAACGATAATGATCAGTCAGAAGCTTTTATAAATGAAAATGCTCAAGGAAACGCCTGGTTTATAGAAGACCTGTATAATTTAAAAAATCAAAATGAAGCTATATTAGCTTTAGATACTTTGAATTTAAAAAATAGTGCTGTGTCCACTAAATTAAAATCTGAAAATTTTAATGTTTCAGCTAATGCTAAATTAGATCTAATTAATTTTAAATCTAATTATTTAAAATACTCTAGCAAAAACAATGAAAACGGATATGCTGTTTTCTCAGAGATTTTTTATCCCAAAGATTGGAAAGTTTTTGTTAATGGAAAAGAGACTAGTTTTGACAATGTTAACGTAGCGCTAAGAGGTTTGCATTTAAATAAAGGAAATAATATAATAGAATGCTATTTTAGCCCAGATGTTATAAAAAAATCATCTTATTTAAGTTTAATTAGTTCTTTATTAGCAATGTTATTATTTGGGTTTTATTTATTTAACTATATTAAAACAAAACAACTAGATTAAATTGAAAAAAAAAGTCTTAATAATTACTTACTATTGGCCACCATTTTCTAGCCCAGGCGTACAGAGATGGCTTAAGTTCGTTAAGTATTTTGACCAATTTAATATTAAGCCATATGTATATACTCCTGACATATCGAATATTCATCAAGTAGATGAATCTTTGACTTCAGACATACCAGAATCTGCTATTATAATTAAGAGACCTATTTTTTTATTTGATTCTCTGTTAAAGTTATTTTCATCAAACTACTACAATAAATACAATAGAGGGCTTATTCCTTCGAAGAAAAACCTTAATGTTATAGATAAGATATTGCTTTATGTAAGAGGTAATTTTTTCATTCCAGATCCAAAAATTTTTTGGACAAACAGATCTCTAAATTTCATTAAACAGTATATAGATCTAAATGATATTGAGACGATTATAACTACTGGACCACCGCATAGTATGCATTTACTCGGTCAGAAAATAAAAAATTCTACAAACGTTAAATGGATTGCGGATTTTAGAGACCCTTGGACTAATATTTGGTATCACAAAAAGTTTTATTTTTCAAAATCTACTTTAGCTAAACACAACCTATTAGAACTTGGAGTTCTTAACGATGCAGACCATGTAATTGTCACTTCAAACACTTTGAATGATGAATATAGTAAGCTAACTAAAACTAGTATTTCGACTATTACAAATGGGTTTGATTATTTTAATGATAATGAAGCCGTATTAGATAAAAAATTCACAATTTCTCACATTGGCTCTATTTTATCCGACAGAAACCCTGAAATGTTATGGAGGGTTTTAAGTAAAGTTCTAAAAGAAGTCAAAGGTTTAAAAGATTCATTTATATTGAATTTAATTGGTAATGTTAGTGATGAAGTTAGACATTCTGTTAAAGAATTCTCTTTAGAGAACTATGTTAAATATATTGGACATATCCCTTATAGTGATACTAATAAATATCTAAAGAAATCACAAATTCTTTTATTGATTCAAACAAACCACAATGAATCAAATTCAATAATTCCTGCAAAATTATATGAGTATTTAAACTCTAACAGGCCGATTATATCTATTTCAAACAACAAAGATGTGAAGAGTATTATTGAAGAAACAGGAGTTGGTTATAATTTTAATTATAATGAAGAAGTTGAGTTGTTTAATTGTATATCATCGAGTTACAGTAAGTTTATGGATAATACACTGAAAATTTCTCCAAATAATATTAATAAATATAGTAGATTTGAATTAACGAGATCTATTTCAGATATTATTTCAAAATTATAATGGGTGTAGTAATTAGACAGTCAATAAAAAACACAATCTTTACTTATATTGGATTTGTTTTAGGTGCATTTAATGTTCTTTTTTTGTACACCTATTTTTTATCAGATGAGTACCATGGTCTTTTAGCCTTTATTATTTCTACAGCAACCATTATGCTTCCGTTTATCTCACTAGGTACTCACAATGCTATAATTAAGTTTTACTCTTTCTACGATAGCGGAAATGAAAAGGATTATTTTTTAAGTACAATGTTAGTCATTCCTTTAATCAGTGTAGTTATCCTTTTAATTGTAGGGTTAACATCTATGGATTTTATAAAAATTATTCTTCCGAAAAACGAATATATCACAAGCGTGAATGTTTGGGTAATAATTATTACAGCATTTAGTTTTGCTTATTTTGAGGTCTTTTACTCTATTGTTAAAATCAAATTGAAATCTGTATTTGGAAATTTCCTAAAAGAAATTTTTCATAGACTCTTAATCTTCTTCTTGTTATTTTTAATTCATTATGAGTTTTTAAATGAACAACAATTTATTTTAAGCGTTTTATGTGTATATGTAGTGAGAACACTAATCATGATGATTTATGCTGTTGCTTATAATCCCTTTCATTTTAAATGGAAAAAGCCAAAGAATCTAAATCAAATAATTAAATATTTACTCGTAATATGCCTTGCGGGAGCTGTTGCTAATATTGTTTTAGAAATCGATAAATTTATGATCGCACAGTATTTAGATATTTCCAAAGTAGCGTATTATGCCGTTGCAATTTACGTTTGTTCATTAATTACGGTACCTAGAAGGTCTTTGTTTCAAATTGCTAATCCACTAAGCTCTAAACTTTTAAATGATAAAAACTATATTGCTTTAGGTATTTTGTATCAAAAATCTAGTTTAAATTTATTAATTGTATGTGGGCTGATTTTCTTATTAATTGTATTCAGCCTTAGTGATTTCTACTCATTTATTCCAAATAGCTATAGAGAAGGCTATTATGTTGTGCTGATCATTTCCTTTACAAAGTTATATAATGCATTTTTAGGCAATATAGATGGTATTATCTTCAACAGTAAATATTACAATGTTATAGTGTTTACTGGTGTCTTGCTAATTTTTGCAACAATCTATTTAAACTACATTCTTATTCCTTTATACGGAATTGAAGGAGCTGCTATCTCTTCTTTGATATCAGTTTGTTTGTATAATACAATAAAAGTTTACTACGTGTACCTAAAATTCAAATTACAGCCTATATCAGTAAATACTTTTAAAGTAATTTCACTTATTTTGTTTGGATTCTTACTGTCATTAATTTTTAGCCTTAATTTCTCTCCAGTCATAAACATTATCTTAAAATCCTCTATTGTTTCTATTGTATATATATCTATTGTTGTATTCTTTAAATTTTCGGTTGATATAAATAACCTTATCGATAAGCTTTTAGGGAAATAAAAAAAACCTTGCAAAATTTTAGGAAAGATTTTACAAGGTTTTTGACTAACTATCTAATAAATTAAACTAACTTATTTATAAATATCAAATAGCGTGCCAAAGTTTATTATTACACATATTCTTTTAAATATTTAGCAGTTAATGATTTTTTGTTTTTAGATAGCTCTTCTGGATCTCCTTGTGCGATTAAATATCCTCCATTTTCACCACCAACAGGTCCTAAATCAATTATGTAATCAGAACATTTAATTAATTCCAAATTGTGTTCAACAATTATTATCGTGTTACCGAGATTAACTAATGAATTAAATGATTTTAACAACTTATTTATATCATCGGTATGTAAACCGGTAGTTGGTTCATCAAATATGAATACTCCTTTCTTGTTTTGATTAGCTTTGCCTAAAAATGAAGCTAGTTTTATTCTCTGAGCTTCTCCACCAGAAAGAGTAGATGAACTTTGACCTAATTTTACATAACCTAAACCAACATCTTTTAATGAAAAAAGTTTTTTATGTATCCTAAGTTCCTGAGATTTTTCAAAAAATTCCAAAGATTCATTTATAGTCATATTTAAAATATCAAATATATTTTTATCTGAATACTTAACATCTAATATCTCTCTTTTGAATCTACTCCCTTTACATTCATCACAAACTAGATGTACATCAGCCATAAACTGCATTTCAATCGTTATTTCACCATCACCTTTACATTTATCACATCTTCCTCCGTCTACGTTAAAAGAAAAATGTTTTGCTTTATATCCTCTCTGCTTGCTTAATTGATGATTAGAGAAGAGGGTTCTTATGTCATCATAAGCTTTTATGTAGGTGACAGGGTTAGACCTAGATGACCTTCCTATAGGGTTTTGATTTACAAACTCTACAAAATCCACCTCATTTATATCGCCACCAATCTTTGTGAAATCTCCAGGTTTGTTTTCATAAATACCTAACTCGTTCTGTAAAGCAGGATATAAAATATTTTTTACTAATGAACTTTTACCACAACCTGAAACACCTGTTATTGTTGTTATAACACCAAGTGGTATACTAACATTAATGTTTTTTAAATTATTTTCTCTAGCCCCTGTTATAATGATATTCTTATTGCTATTTCTTCTTTTTGTTGGAACAGTTACTTCTAAACTCTTATTTAAGTAATTTGCAGTAATTGACTCTTTTTTAATAAATTGTTTATAATCACCTTCTGCGACTAAATTACCTCCTTCTGAACCAGCTTTAGGGCCAATATCAATTATATGATCTGCTTGTTTCATTATATCGTGATCATGTTCTACCACAATCACCGTGTTACCTAAATCTCGTAACGACTTTAATACTTGAATTAACTTTAATGTATCATTAGAATGCAAACCTATGCTCGGCTCATCTAGAATGTATAATGACCCCACAAGGTTACTTCCTAATGATGTTGCGATATTAATTCTTTGGCTCTCGCCTCCTGATAAGCTTTTTGATTTTCTGTTAAGAGTTAGATAGTCTAAGCCTACATTAGACAAATAACTTAACCTGGAATTTATTTCAATTAGTATTCGTTTTGATATTTCTTTATCGGTTTGATTTAATTTAATTTTTTTAAAGAAAAGAATTAAATCTTTGATTGATAGATTTATTAATTCTGATATAGATTTACTATTTACCTTCACATAATTTGTTTCTTTTCTTAATCTATTTCCTTTGCATGTTGTACATAATGTTTTCCCTCTGTATCTAGATAATAGAACTCTATTTTGAATTTTATATGATTTTGCTTCAATTTTATTAAAAAACTGATTTATTCCTTTAAAATATTCATTTCCATCAAACAATAAGTTTTGTTGATCATCAGAAAGCTCGTGATAAGGTTTATGTATTGGAAAGTTAAATTTGTGACTTTGGTTAATAAAATCTTTTTTGTATTTACTTAATTTTTGACCTTTCCAAGGAAGAATGGCATCATCATATACAGATAGCTCTTTGTTTTTGATTACAAGGTTTTTATCAATACCTACAATGTCACCATAACCTTCACATTTAGGACATGCCCCATAGGGGTTATTAAAGCTAAAAAGATTAGTGGAGGGTTCTAAAAACACTTGACCATCTAATTCAAATCTAGTATTAAATTCATAAGATTTATTACTTTTTAAATCTTCAATTAAACAAACCCCATTACCTTCAAATATTGAAATCTCTACAGCATCTGCAAGTCTATTATAAAATGATTCGTCATTTTTTGTAATCACCCTATCAACAACTAAATAAAACATATCATTATTCAAATATTTTACATTATCTATTTTGTTAACTTCGTCATTGTACTTAATTCTACTGTAACCTTGATTTTTTAAAAGTTCTAATTTTACTAAAAAATCTTTTTTCCCCTTAAAATATATAGGTGATAATAGTAGTAGTTTTTGATTAAGGTTAAGGCTCTTAATAAAAGAAATTATATCTGTAACAGTGTCTTTTTTTACTATTTTATTAGAATTAGGAGATCGGGTTTCTCCAATTCTAGCATATAAAAGTTTTAAATAATCATATATTTCAGTACTAGTCCCAACAGTAGATCTTGGGTTAGTTGTATTTACTTTTTGCTCTATAGCAATAGCGGGAGATATTCCTGAAATATAATCAACCTTAGGTTTGTCTAATTTCCCTAAGAATTGTCTTGCATAGCTAGATAAACTCTCGACATATTTTCTTTGCCCTTCAGCATAAAGAGTGTCAAATGCTAAGGTAGATTTTCCAGAACCTGACAATCCGGTAATAACAGTTAATTTATTTCTGGGTATTTCTACATCAATATTTTTTAAATTATGAAGCTTTGCACCTTTAATGAAAATATTTTTATTACTCTTTTTCTTCATATTTTTTAGTAAACTTAACAAGGAATCAAAGGTAATATATATTAAATTTATCTTAAGTTAAAGGTTACTTTTTTATTGATTTTTTTGGAAATTAAATCAATAAGCCTATATTTGAATATAATCAATCAAAATAAAGCCTATAAAATAACATTACTTTTTTAAATTTTAATTTAAATATATCGCAACAACCTTGTTGTGAAAAAATGTAATGGTATGGTTGATAAATATAAACTCTCAGATTCAAAGTTAATTAGTGATTACTTAAATGGTGATGAGTTTTGTCTTGAAATTTTAATTAAAAGGCATAAACAAAAATTATATAATTTTATATATTCAAAAATTCTTGATAGAGATTTAACAGAAGATGTTTTTCAAGACACTTTTATTAAAGTAATAAGAACTCTTAAGTTAGGGAATTACAATGAAGAAGGTAAATTTGTTTCTTGGGTCATGAGGATAGCTCATAATTTAGTAATTGATCATTTCAGAAAAAACAAAAGAATTCAAAAGTTTCAAAGTTTTGATAATTTTGACATATTTTCTGTTTTAAAGGACAATTCTCTTGATGCTGAAGATAGTATGATCAAAGATCAAATTAATAATGACGTTAGAGGTTTAATAGATTTATTACCTAATGATCAAAAAGAAGTTTTAGTCTATAGGTTTTACAATGATTTAAGTTTTAAAGAAATCTCTGAGAAAACTGGGGTTAGTATTAACACTTCTCTAGGTAGAATGAGATACGCATTGATTAATCTTAGAAGTATAATTTCGAAAAAAAATATATCACTAACAAAATGACAATAAATTCAACTTTTGCCCGTTATTAATAAAAAAAATAATATGCAAAAAAATTACTTTAAACAGAATTTAAAATCTACAAATTTAAACCCTAAAAAAGAAACTGTTAGTTTCTTATTAGCTTATTCTAAATCATTGAGAATTATAAAGTTGAATTATAAAAATATAGAAATCAATCTTAATTAGATTTAATATATTCTTTAATTATCTTTTTTCTGCCAATTGTACTAGTTATTATATCTTTTTCGAGCTTCCAAGCTCTTGCTGGGGAATATTCTCTTCCATACCAAATAATTTGCAAGTGTAATTTGTTCCATAAGTCTATTGGGAACGCTTTTTTAGCATCTTCTTCAGTCTTTTTTACATTTTTACCTGTAGATATTTTCCACCTATAAAGTAATCTGTGGATATGAGTGTCAACAGGAAAAGCAGGGATGTTAAATGCTTGAGACATAACCACACTAGCTGTTTTATGACCAACAGCGGGTAACTCTTCTAAAAGTTTAAAATCTGCAGGGACTTCACCATTATATTTATTTATTATAATTTGAGATAACCCATGAATCCCCTTACTCTTCATTGGAGATAAACCACAAGGCCTAATAATTTCTTTAATCTGCTCTACAGACATTTTTATCATATCAAATGGGTTATCTGCTTTATTGAATAGGATAGGGGTGATTTTATTTACTCTAACATCAGTACATTGTGCGGAAAGTAGAACAGCGATTAAAAGCGTGTAAGGATCTTTATGTTCTAATGGAATTGGAACCTTAGGATATAGTTTTTCAAGTTCGTCTATTATAAAAGTTATTCTTTCTTTTTTGTTCATTTATATTATCTTTACTAAGAATTTCAAATATACTAATTATGGGATTATTACAAGTAGGGGACTCTCTTCCAAATTTCGAATGTTTTGATGATAAAGGAAATGTTGTTAAATCTCAAGATTTAATATCAAAGAAATGTATTATTTTTTTCTACCCAAAAGCTAATACTCCTGGCTGTACAGCTCAAGCATGTAATCTATCTGAAAATTTCTTTGAATTATCAAAAAATGGATTCTCAATTTATGGCGTGAGTGCAGATAAAGTCAAGTCTCAATCTTCATTTTCAAATAAATTTGGTGGATTTCCTTATCCCTTATTAGCAGATATCAATAAAGAACTTATCAATTCTTTTGGAGTTTGGGGTTTGAAAAAATACATGGGTAGAGAGTATGAAGGTATTTTAAGAACTACATTTGTTACAGATAAAGAAGGGATAATCACTAATGTAATTGAGAAGGTAAAAACAAAAGACCACACTAGTCAGATACTTGGTTTATAATACGGTTATTTGTAGCCAAATAACTTTTGTTCTTTAATTAATTTGCTAACACCTTTTGGTAACATTTCTTCCCACTTTGGATCGCCACTATTTATTAATTCAAGAACCTTTCTAGAAAATATTTTCAAATTTTCAACATTATAGTCTTCCACATCTTGAACTTTACCATTGTATTTAAAAAATTTGTATAATTCCTTCATTCTAGGGTGAACCTTTAGGTTGTCACTGTTAATTATTTGACCTTCTTCATTTAGCATTGGGTAGGCAAATACTTTAACATTTTTGAAAAACAATTTACCAAAGGCTTCTAATATACCACCACTAAGATGTGTGTAGTATTTAGGGTCAAAAATTTCTATTAAATTATTTATACCCATTGTTAATCCAATTTTTTTCTTCGTATACAAAGAAAAATACTCAACAAGTTTATAATATTCTTTAAAATCTGATATCAATACTGTTTGACCTAAAGAACATAAGAGTTTAGCTCTATCTAAAAAATCTTGTTCATCTATTTCTCCATCAGACTTTAAATTAGATAATGTAATCTCGAACACAACTTGTGTTTTTTCTAAGTCTACACCTTTTTGTTTTAAGAATAACTTTATAGAATTCAAATACATTTCTACATTAACTTTAGTTACAGGTCTAAAACTACCTCTTAAAGCTAATATGTTTTTTTTATATAATACTTTTGCAGGTAGAACGTTCTTCCCGTCAGGTGAAAACATTACAGCATCTGTCATTCCTCTTTTTACTAGTTGTAAACTAATAAGCCTGTTGTCAACCTCTTTAAAAACTGGTCCAGAAAAGTTTATAGTATCAATTTCTAGTTGATCTTTTTCTAAGTTATCGTATAGATATTTTAATAGTTTTTTTGGTCTATTATATTTATAAAATGCACTGTAGATTAAATTTGTACCTAAGATACCTAAGGTTTCTTGCTGTAATCTCGCTACATTTTCTTTGAATCTAATATGAATAATAATTTCATTGTATTCACCGCCAGGCTCTACTTGAAATCTTACACCTACCCAGCCATGGCCTTTAAATTTTTTAGCAAAATCAATTGTAGCTACAGTATTGGCATATGAAAAGAATAATTTTTCCGGATACTTGTCTCTCGGTAATCGTTTTTCAATTAAATCACTTTCCCATACAAGCATTTTTCTTAACCTTTGTTCTGTAACATACCTTTTGTCATCTTCGATACCGTAGATAGCATCGCTAAAGTGCTTGTCATATGCGGAAATCGACTTCGCTATTGTGCTAGATGCTCCTCCAGCTCTAAAAAATTGCCTAACAGTTTCCTGGCCAGCTCCAATTTCAGCAAAACTTCCGTAAATGTTTTCGTTTAGATTAATTTTTAAAGCCTTCTGTTTCGTAGTAGGAACAGTTATTACTTTTGAATCACCATTGTGAATTATATCGATATCCATATCTATATTTTATAACACATAAATTGTATACTACAAATGTATTAAAAATTGATTTGGTCAAAGAAAAATATTCTATTTTTATAATAATAATAATTTATGTTACAAATCACTTTTTTAGGAACAGGAACATCTCAAGGAATCCCTGTCATAGGTAGTACTCATCCAGTTTGTAAAAGTGATAATGTGAAAGATAAAAGATTAAGATCTTCGATTTTACTTAATTGGAAAATGTTTACATATGTAATTGACTGTGGTCCAGACTTTAGATATCAAATGCTAAGATCTAATTGTGATAAGATTAATGGTGTGTTTTTCACACATGAACATAGTGACCATGTAGCTGGATTAGATGATTTAAGGCCTTTTTATTTTAATCAAGGTGAATTACATGTGTATGCTCATAAAAGAGTATTAGAGAAATTAAAAAAGCGTTATGACTACATATTTGATAATAAAAACAAATATCCAGGTATCCCTGTTATTAACCCAATAAACATAAGTAATATTCCTTTCAATGTAAATGGATTAGATATAGTACCGATAAATGTATATCATAATAAGCTACAGGTATTTGGTTTTAGGATTAAAAACTTTGCTTACATAACTGACATGAAAACTATTTCTGTAAAGGAATTAAAAAAGCTCTCAAACTTAGATACTCTAGTTTTAAATTGTTTAAGAATAGAAGAACATCATTCACATTTAAATCTAACTGAAGCAATAGAACTTGTAGAAAAAATAAACCCTAAAGTATGTTACTTTACTCATATTAGCCATCATTTAGGTTTTCATGAAGAAGTTGAAAAAAGATTACCTAAAAATATATTTTTAGCATACGATGAGCTGAGTCTAACGGTTAGTTAGAAGTATCAAGCCAGCTTTTGAAATCATAAAAATTATCAGGTGAAATTGTATGCCCTGAGACAAACTCCTTATAGTTATGGTTTATTTTCTCTTTCTTAAGAATCTCAATTGATTTTCTTGCCCAATCTACAGGAATAACAGGGTCTTGAGTTCCGTGTGAAATATATAAATTTAAATTAGAGTAATCTAAGTTATTGGTATTCGTAAATACCATAGATTCATCTATATAGCCACTGAAACCAATTATTTTTTTAAATCTTTCAGGAAAATTTAATCCAAGTGCATAGCTAAGAATAGTCCCTTGACTAAAACCCAGCAGAGAGATATCATTAGACTCAATTGAGTATTTCTCAATCAATTCATCTAAAAACTTCATTATTAACTTGATAGAATTTTTTGCTTGATTATGATCATTAAACTTGTTCATGTCATTATCAAAATTAATGTTATACCAGGCAAAACCACCGGAAGGAAGTGCATGAGGTGCTCTAATAGAAACAACAGTGTAATGTTCAGGTAGATAATTAGCAAATGAATGTAAGTCTGCTTCATTACTTCCATATCCATGCAGCAACAGTAGTAAAGGACTTTTAGAGTTTAAAGTTGTTGATTCTTTGATTAAATAATTTATGGATAATTCTTTATTTAGCATTACTTATAGATAGATGGTTCTTGTTTATAATACCATAAACTTTTCCTCTAAGTTTAGTTCCTAAAAAAATAGAATTTTTAGATTTAGAATAAATATTCTTATTAGTAAAAACAAATTCCTTGTTTGGATTAAATAGCGTAAGATTAGCAACCTCCCCAATCTCAATTTTCTTTTCTGGTATATTGAAAATGTATCTTCCAGCAGTTAATAATTTTATACTCATTTTAGTGGAAAATATGGAGTTTAATGCTCCAAATGAACTTTCCAGTCCAATAGTCCCAAACCCTGCATTATCAAACTCTGTTTTCTTTTGTTCTATATTCAGAGGATTATGATCTGAAGTGACCATATCTATTGTACCATCCTTTACACCATTTATTAAAGATTCTATATCTTTTTTTGTTCTTAATGGAGGTTGTACTTTAAAATTTGTATTAAAATTCAGCAACATACTATCTGAGAAAAATAAATTATGAATAGCAACACTGCATGTTACATCTAATTTATTTGCTTTTGCATCTCTGATTAATTCTACAGATCTAGAAGTTGAAATCGTAGGTATATGTAATTTACCACCAGTGTAATCTAGTATTGACAAATCCCTCATTATTTGTACTTCTTCTGCTAAACTAGGATTGCCTTTCAAGCCCAATGAAGTACTTGTAATATTTTCATTCACAACGCCACTGTTTGATAAAACATCATCTTCTGGATAAGAAAGGACTATTCCATCAAATGGAGCGGTGTATTGTAGAGCTAATTTTAATGTGTTTGGATTCTTGATTGATTTTTTGTAATCACCAAAACAAATCGCTCCTCCGTTTTTCATGTCAAACATTTCTGTAAGTACTGGATTAGACTCAGACTTTGTTAAAGCACCAATAGGAAATATTTCAACTTGATTATTAATGCATTTATGCTTGATATATTCAACCTGAGATCGTGTGTTTATTACAGGGTTTGTATTTGGTTGCAAAGCAATAGCTGTAAACCCAGATTTTGAGGCTACCTTTAATCCGTTTTTAATTGTTTCTCTATCTTCATAACCTGGTTCTCCAAAAGATACGCTAGAGTCAAACCAACCTTTAGAGACGTGGAGGTTAGGTAAATTTATTTCTTTAAAATTTTTAGGATTATTGATGTTGAAATCAATATTGATGATTATTCCATTTTCAATTAATATATCAACTTTATTATTATGGAATTCACTGTTTTTATCTAGAATTGTAACTGATTTTATTAGTGAGTTCATTTACGGTTATATATATTTAAATGAAATATTTTTACAAAAATAACAAAAGCATTTATATTTTATTTGGCTCAGGCCTTTTTTTATTATTTAGCAAAAGAAATAATAGTCTTTCATGCAGATTAAATTTTTAGAACTAAAAAAATCTTTAATTAGCTTTTGTGAATCTTTGCTAGCAACAGTTATCACACTTTGAAAGTTATTTAACCTATTTAGGTAATCGACATTAAGTATTTGATTGTTATATATCTGCTTACCTATTTTATTGGGATTGTTACATACCCATGAATATCTAATGTTTTGCTCTGATAATTTTTTAGCAAGTAATTTTCCTTTTTTTCCAGCTCCCCAAATCACTAGCTCTTTTCTGTTATCATAATTTAATTCTAAAAAATATTTTATTTTTAAATCTAAAAAATGATTGTCAGCATAATTTGAATCAACTCTAGATGTTCTGTTTGAGTAATCTCTCCAAAGATGTAACTTTTTTACTGATGATACTATCTTAATATTATTTTTATAAAATCTAAAAACTAAATCATAATCTTCAGGATATATATTTGAATTAAATGCATCACTGTTCATTAAGTCCTCTCTATGAATCATCCAGTTTGGGGATGGTATTACACACTCTTTATAGATGTCTTTGAAATTACTTTTGTTAATCATTAATTCATTTAGCCAATCTTCATAGTTTTTGTATCCTTTCCCTATACCTTTTTTTGAAAAATACTTTACACATGAAGTTGAAACAAACCCCTTTCCTTTTTCTTTTAAGTTTAGGTATAATTCTTCTAATTTTATTGTTATCATTAAATCATCACTGTCCATTCTAGTTATATAATTTCCGACAGACTTATTTAATCCTATTCTTAAAGTTTCTATTATACCATTATTTCCATTGTTTTTGTAAAGTTTAATTCTATCATCTTTTAAAGACATTCTTTTTACAATATCAAAACTATTATCTGTAGAATAATCATCTACAATGATTAACTCCCAGTTTTTAATTGTTTGCTTTAGAATTGAGGTTATACAATCTTCAATGTACTTTGAAGAGTTTTTAAATGGTGTGATTATACTGATTAAATCATTATTAATCAAAGTAAGAGTTGTTTAATAATATAGTTTTAACATTATGCCCATTCGTAGTGTCTGTCCATGTAATGATTGTTTTGGCATCATCAATGATATTTATTTTAGGAAAACCTGAAGCCCTTGTATTAGAAATCTCTTCAATTATAATAAATTTATTATTACCAGTTAGACTGTTAACTTTTTGCACTTTTAAATATGCTTTGTCACCTATATAGTCCATGTAGCTAATTAACGATGAAGTCTCATTAATCATTTCTATATCTACCCTTCCTATTGGGTCATTGGCATTTATTATAATAGGATCATTAAAACCGTTTGTGATGTTCTCGGAAAAAGCAATTTTTAGTACACTCTCTCCTTTCTCTTCAGTGTACCAAACTACTGAAGATGAATTTCTGAAAGTTGAAATTGCAGGTCCATTTACTGGACATCCTGAAATTATCCAATTATCATCATTAATAGAAAGTGGAGTTGACCACTTTGCGTCTTTAAAAAACGAATAGTATATATCTCTAGTTTCATTTTGTGATCTATCCCTGTAAACTGTTATCGGAATATTATTTTGAGTTATCCCTAAATCTGTTTGACAACAATCACATACCTTGTTGTCAATTAATTTATCTAATAAAATTTCCCCATCTATATTATATGAAGTCGACCTTAAAGTCATTTGTGGACTTAAGCTCTTATCATGTTTTGCTAATTCATTTTGTCTACCATCTAGGTATGTTGAAAGAAAATTGTTATTATAATTAATTGTTGATACGAAACCATGTTCAGTTTTAGTACTATCATTATGTAGCTTTAAAGGTTTGTCCCAATTAGCTCCTCCATCTTTTGAGTTCATAACTTTAATATCATATGAGTAAGTACCCTCTCCACTTTTTTGCAAGTAATGAACAGAAATGCCATTGTTGTTGTTAGAAGTAATTCTCGGAAAATCTGCCCAATTAACAAACCAATCGGTTGAGCTATTTATTAGACTTGGTTTATTCCATTTTAAATTAGCTAGATCTAATGTGGAAAAGTAAAGTTTACTTTCTTCAGTATCAACTTCAGAAGATATAAAGCTTAAATAGGTTTTACCATTATCAGAAGTATATAGATTAGGTTCAGAGGATTGGACATTGCTGTTAAGTGCAACAGGTTGTAATACAAGATCTTTACTACATCCCGAAATCAAAACAAATAAGCCTAAAAAACAACTAGTAGAAAAATTATTCATATTTAGCAGATTTTCCGTTAGATAAAGAGTTTTTAATAAATACTCTTAGATCTTCATTTGATGATTCCAAATCCTCAGATCTTAAATACATCATATGACCACTCCTGTATCCTTTATATGTAAATCTATCTTTCATTTTACCACTTGGATCAACATGCCACATAGTATATTTTGCTTGAAAATATGTTGTAGCACCATCATAATATCCAGACTGTACCAAAACTTTTAGATATGGATTTTGTGCCATTGCTTGCCTGAGGTCATCTCGTGTGGTATCATTTCTGTTGTCCCAAGGACGAACAGTACCAAATAGATTATATTTCAAATCTGTTTTAAACCCTAAATCATTTCTTAAATAATGATTAATAGCAGGTGTAAAGGAATGTTCCCAAGAATCAAGTTCTGCATTTGAATCTGGTCTAGATCCAGCTTCAGTTTTGTCCAATCCTAAGTATCTTGAATCTAGTCTTCCTATTGTATAACCACTTTTATCTCTTAATAAATCTTTCCAAAAAAACTGTGTAGGTATATCTAAGTTGTGTTGTAATATAGACTTTTTGCTTAAACCTGAATAATAAGACATTTTTTCTGCAATCATTTGTTTTTCATCATTAGAAATAAAACCTCCTTTTGCTAAAGCTGGAATTAGTGTATTGATTGTAAAATTTTCAGACTCGGGCAGTATTTCTAATAAGTCTTTTTCTTGTAATTTAGCATCTAAAGCTTTATGATACCATGCGGCAGCAGTAAAATACGGTAAGTTTATAGCAGAACTAACTGCTCCGCCTGTACTGTAAACTTTATAATCTGCTGGAGAAACCATAATCACTCCATTTAAATACATCCATTGTCTTTCTTGTAATTCTAAAGCCAGCCCCATAACTCTAGTTCCACCATAACTTTCTCCAATTATGTATTTAGGAGATTCCCAACGATTATTTCTACTAACAAATGTGTTTATCCAACCTGCTAAGTACTTAATATCTGCATTGATTCCGAAAAAAGTGCTTTTATCTGGCATTTTCCCATTTGAATCAGCAATCATTCTAGAATAGCCAGTATTTACCGGGTTTACAAAAACTATATCTGCAACGTCTAAAATAGAATATGGATTGTCTTTAACACCATATGGCTGCACAGGAAACCCCTCACTGTCAATTTTTAATATCTTAGGTCCAGTATATGCAATATGCATCCATACAGAAGCAGAGCCTGGTCCACCATTAAAAGAGATAACTAATGGTCTTTCAGTAGTTTTTTTAACATCTGTTCTTTTATAATATGTATAATACAAAGATGCAATGACTTTTCCTTTGGAGTCCCAAACAGGCTGAGTTCCCGTAGAGGCTAAATAATCAACTGTTGCATTTTTAATCTTTGTAGTATGACTACTAGTAATTAACGTGTCTACAGGTAATTTTAAATCTTGACTATATACTATTGAAGAAAAAATAAATGTTAATAAAATAAAATAGAGTTTCATGAATTTAGATTTAGATAACTAAATTTAATGATTTTAAAATGAAAATATCAAAAATAGATTGTTAAAATGATTCGAATACACCTAATCCAAAAAGTGCATAATCATATTTTACAGGATCATTAGAATCTAATAACCTGAGTTGATAATCTAGCTCAATTAAAGCTTTTGAATCATTTTGTTTTCTATTTAAGAGACCTAATTTTCTTGCAACATTTCCGGAATGTACATCAAGAGGTATTGATAAATAACTTGTTGGTATATTTTTCCATATACCAAAATCAACGCCATTATTATCTTTTCGAATCATCCATCTTAAAAACATATTAATTCTTTTAGCTGATGATCCTTTATAGGGATCAGCAATGTGTTTTGTTATGCGTTTGTCATGAGGATGTTTAAAGAAAATTTTTTTTAAAACATGTATAGAGTTTTGGGTTGAAGCATTTAAACAGTTCTCTGTAAAAATAGGTTCTAAACCATCATGCTCATTATATATATGTTTTAAAGCACTAATAAAGTAAATTAAATCTAATGAATTAAAGGTGCGATGAACAAATGAATTAATAGACTTTAAGTCTTTTTCAGTATGGTTTAAAATAAAATCATATGGTGAGTTATCTAAAAAACTCATAATTTCTTTAGCGTTTTTGATAATAACTTTCCTATTCCCCCAAGAAATTACTGAAGTTAAAAAACCTGAAATCTCTATATCTTCTTTAATAGTAAATGAGTGTGGAATCTGTATAGGGTCTGAGGAAATAAACTTAGGGTTATTATATTGTTTATACTTTTCGTCTAAAAAAGATTTTAAATCATTGTGATCAAGCTTCTTCAATATTATTTATTTATGATACCGTCTGTAATTTCAATTTTTCTATCAGCTAGATTAGCTAACTTCTCATTATGTGTAACTATAATAAATGTAGTGTTATACTTACTCCTAATGTCAAAGAAAAGCTTATATAAATTATCAGCACTTACGCTATCTAAATTACCAGATGGCTCATCAGCAAATATTACTTTAGGGTCATTAATTAAAGCACGAGCAACAGCAACTCTTTGTTGTTCACCGCCTGAAAGTTCATTTGGTTTATTATGCAATTTTTTATCTAAGTCTAAATAAGAAAGTAATTCTTTAGCTCTTGATTCAATTTCGTTTTTCCCTCTTTTTTTTATATAGCCTGGAATACATACATTTTCGAGTGCTGTAAACTCAGGGAGTAATTGATGAAATTGAAATATAAATCCAATATTAGTGTTCCTGAATTTTGATAATTCATTCTGTTCTAACTTTAGTATATCAGTATTGTCGATTAATAATTGACAATTGTCATTTGAAGGAGCATCTAATGTTCCTAGTATTTGCAGTAAAGTTGTTTTTCCTGCTCCTGATGCACCAACAATAGAAACAATCTCGGATTCAGCTATATTTAAGTCAACTCCTTTTAATACTTGGATAGATTTATAAGATTTTTTTAAATTTTTAGTTCTAATCATTGTAAATAATAAATAATATTGTGAAATTACCAATTAATAATCATTAGACAAGTTAGTTAGTAATTATTATACTATGAACAATATAAATAAAGCATATTTTGCTGGTGGATGTTTTTGGTGCACAGAAGCAATATTTTCAAGATTAAAAGGAGTTATCGAGGTGTTTCCAGGCTACGCTGGTGGGGGAGTAGTAAACCCTAAATATAAACAAGTATGTTTAGGTATTACGGGACATGCAGAAGCCATTGAAATTATATTTAATAAAGATATTATTACATATGACACTTTGCTAGAAGTTTTCTTTTCCACACATGACCCAACTACATTGAATCAACAAGGGAATGATAAAGGGACTCAATACAGGTCTGCTGTTTTTTGTTTAGATGATAGTGAAATTCAGTTTGTAAATAATTACATAATAAATTTACTAAATGACAATATTGTTACGGAAGTTAAAATGTTGGATAGATTTTATAATGCAGAAATTGAGCATAAGGAATACTATGATCAAAATTCAAATCAACCCTACTGCTCGGCAGTGATTGGGCCAAAAATTAAAAAACTAATGGAGAATAATAAAGAATTTCTTAAATAATTAGTTTTTGAAAAGTTGTCCAAAGGATAATAGTCTAATCATACTTTTCATCATTTTTATAGACATGTTGTAAAAGAAATTAAAAATAAAATTATTATTATTTTTATCAATAACACCTGTGATTAGGTTAAATATAAAACCGAACCAAATTAACAGTATTTGATAAATTGGGAATAGAATAAGTATTCTTAAAGGCCAATAAAAAAAAACATTTAATTCATCTAAATTAAAGTAGTTTGAAATTGGTCCAGAAAATTTAGCTGAAACAGATCCAGTAACTCCAAAAACGATAAACATAACAATAAGTTGAGTTATGTTTACATTGTATTTAAGCATTAGTTTCTTTAACATAGACTAGCTTAATATTTGAATTATTTGCTCTGCCAACTCTAATCCGATTCTGTCTTGAGCCTCATTGGTAGCTGCGCCAATATGTGGTGTTAGCGATATGTTAGGATTCATTAATAATTTAATCTCAGGTTTAGGTTCGTTTTCAAAAGTGTCAAGTGCTGCAAAAGCTATTTTTCCCTCAGTCAAATATTTATCTAAAGCAACTTCATCTACTACTCCTCCTCTTGCAGCATTAATCACTCCAACTCCAGGCTTCATGATGTTAAACTCAGAATCACTAATAACATATTTTTTTTGTGCAGGAACATGTAATGTTATAAAATCCGAAATACTTAAAACTTCCTTAAAAGTAGATCTTTCTAGATCAAATTTTAGATTGGATTTATTAAAAAACTTTAACTCTAAGCTTACACTCTCAGTATGAAGGTCATAAAAAACAACATTCATACCTATACCTAGAGCAATTTTAGCAACTTCTTGTCCTATTCGTCCAAAGCCAATAATCCCTAGAGTCTTGCCTCTTAACTCAACTCCTTTAGCATATAACTTTTTTAATACTTTAAAATGAGTATCCCCCTCTAATGGCATACTTCTATTAGAATTGTGTAAGAACCTAACACAGCTATATAAATGCGCTATAACTAGCTCAGCAACAGAGCTAGATGATGCTGCGGGTGTATTTATAACTTTCAATCCCTTTTCTCTAGCATAATCTACATCTATATTATCCATTCCGACTCCACCTCTTCCAATTATCTTTAGAGTTGGACAATTGTCAATGATATCTTTCCTTACTGTTGTAGCACTCCTTACTAATAAAACAATAATGTTGTTTTTATTAATAAAATCTACTAACTGCCCTTGTTCAACAGTAACTGTTATGACTTTAAAACCATTTTGAGTTAACTTGTCAATTCCACTTTTTGACATACCGTCGTTTACTAATACTTTCATTTTTATTATGCTTTAGATTCTAATTCGCTCATTACTTCTACTAGAGTTTTGACACTATCTAGGGATAAAGCATTATACATTGAGGCTCTGTAACCTCCAACACTTCTATGTCCATTCACGCCATCAATTCCTGCTTCTTTTAACATAGATTCAAAAGTTACTTTTAAATCAGTATTTATCAAACTAAAAGTTGCATTCATAGATGATCTATCTTCAATCGATGCAAAGCCTTTGAATAGCGGGTTTAAATCAACTTCAGAGTACATTACAATAGCTTTTGTTTTATTTATTTCTTCAATAGCTTTAATTCCGCCCATGTTTTTCAACCATTTCATAGTTAGAAGAGAAACATATATGGAGAAAACAGGGGGAGTATTAAACATACTGCCTTTATCAATCATAAGTTTGTAATTCATCATTGAAGGAATTTCTCTTGTTACTTTACCTAATATATCTTCCTTTATTATAACAATTGTAGCGCCAGCCGGACCCATGTTTTTTTGAGCACCAGCATAGATTAAATCGAATTTAGTGAAATCTAATACCCTAGAGAAAATATCACTACTCATATCACAAATTAATGGAATAGGACATGATTTGAAGTTTTTTATTTGGGTTCCAAAAATTGTGTTGTTAGAAGTGCAATGAAAATAATCACAATCAGTTGGGATTGAATAATTTTTTGGGATGTAGTTGAAATTAGAATCTTTAGAACTAGCCAACTCATGAACAGAACCAAATAATTTAGCTTCTTTAATAGCTTTATCACTCCATGATCCAGTATTAAGAAAAGTAGCTTTAGTTTCTAGTAAATTATATGCAGACATTAAAAATTGGTTACTAGCTCCACCTTGTAAGAAAAGGACTTCATATCCTTTATTTTTAAGATTTAAAAGCTCTAGTGCAGTTTCTTTAGCTTCATCAAGCACATCAATAAATGCCTTACTTCTATGAGAAATTTCTAATAGAGATAATCCGCTTTCGTTGAAATCCATAACAGATTCTGATGCTTTTAATAAAACTTCCTGTGGAAGTATTGAAGGTCCGGCACTGAAATTATGTATTTTCATAGTATAAATTTAAAAAAACAAATTTGGCAATTAAATCTCAAAATAATGTTATTTATTAGGATAACTTTTTAACTATATTGTTAACAAAAATTCTACGACATCAATATTGTCAGCATACTGACTTAATGAAGGTTTTTGAGTTTCTCCAAAATTAATTTTATTCTCAATTTCAGTATTACTTACAATGCATTGTATGTCTTTATCGTCAGCCTTTATTTTCTGCTTTAATGTTGATATGTCATTGTAAAATTCATAATTGATTGTGGAAATAGGTGAGTATAATTCTGAGCCTTCTTTTACCATAAAAAATCCATTATCAAAAAACTTGTATTCACTCATTAAATAAATTGCTTTATTATAATCATAGTTATTAGCATACTTGTGACTATTAATTAAATCATTCCATTTGAAAATAGAATTGAAAAACAAATCAAAGCAATAATTTTCAGGTACATAAAGCTTAGATATACTTCTACAGCCAAGACCAAAATATGTAAAAATATCATCCCCTAGTAGTGAAAGATTATCTTCATTCTCACTTCCATCTAAAACAGCAATAGAATTTCTGTTTTTTCTAATTATAGATTTTTTATTTTTAAAATAATACTCAAAATATCTGCTAGTATTATTTGATCCAGTGGCGATAACCGCATCATAACCTTGTAATTTCCCTTCTATATAGATGATTTTTTTTGATAGTTCATTGTTTATTGATATCATAAGATTGGTTAAAAAAGGAAGAATGTGCTTATCATTGGAAGACAACTTGATAATTGAATTATGTCCACACAGAAATACAGAAAGAAAATCATGAAAACCAACAAGAGGGATATTTCCAGCCATAATTATAGCTACACTTTTAGAAGAAACATTCATGGTGTCGTAATTATTCATCCATTGGGTCAAATCATATTTATTTAACTTTTCCGCCCAATAAGATAAGTTCACTTTCATGTTTTGATCAGTAAACCATGGGTTGTTTAATTTACCCTGTTGAATTGTTTTCTCAAAAGCAATTAACTTATCATCATTAGTATTATCATAATTTGTGTCTAAATATTTTTTAAAAAACTGGCCTAGTTCAGATACTAATTCTATTCTATCATTTAAATTCATTTAACTTCTTGGTTTTAAATTCTTTTGGAATTACTTTTGTAACAAATTTATAAAACATTAATCATATGGCAATCATAATTACTGATGAGTGTATTAATTGTGGTGCTTGTGAACCAGAATGCCCTAACACAGCTATCTATGAAGCTAGTGATGACTGGAGGTACTCTGATGGAACAAGTTTAGAAGGAGATGTGCTTTTGACAAGTGGAGAAACAGTTAACGCTGATGTTAACCAAGAGCCTGTCAGTGATGAGATTTATTATATAGTTCCAAGTAAGTGTACTGAGTGTGTTGGTTTCCATGAGGAGCCTCAATGTGCAGCTGTATGTCCAGTAGATTGCTGTGTTCCAGATGATAATAATGTTGAAACTGAAGATATTTTAAATAGAAAGCAACAGTTTATGCACCCCAAAAATTAATGAAAGCAGGAATAGTAGGATTACCAAACGTAGGAAAATCAACTTTATTTAATTGTTTATCAAACTCAAAAGCTCAAAGTGCAAATTTTCCTTTTTGTACAATTGAACCAAATATCGGAGTGGTCAATGTTCCGGATGATAGACTTTTAGTATTAGAGAGCTTAGTTAATCCAGAAAAAGTTATACCAGCTACTGTTGAAATTGTAGATATTGCTGGGTTAGTCAAAGGTGCTAGCAAGGGTGAAGGGCTTGGTAATCAATTTTTAGGTAACATTAGAGAAACTGATGCGATTATTCATGTTTTAAGATGTTTTGATGATGATAATATTATTCATGTAGATGGTTCTGTTGATCCCGTTAGAGATAAAGAAATAATAGATTTAGAGTTACAATTAAAAGATCTAGAAACTGTAACCAAGAAATTAGAAAAGACAGTAAGGACTGCTAAAACAGGTAATAAAGAAGCTCAAAAAGAATTAATTATTTTAAATCAAATCAAATTTCATTTAGAGTCTTTTAATTCAGTTCGATCTATTGACTTTGACAAGGAAAGTTATTTAATTTTTGTGGCTCCATTGCAGCTAATAACAGATAAACCTGTTTTATATGTTTGTAATGTTGATGAAAATAGTGCAAACACCGGCAATCATTATGTTGATACAATTAAAAAACTTGTATCAACTGAAAATGCTGAAGTTATCACTTTAGCTGTCGGGATAGAAGCTGACATAAATGAATTAGATGATTTTGAAGAGAGAAAGATATTCTTAGAAGATTTAGGTTTAAAAGAGCCAGGCTCTTCAAAATTGTTAAAATCTACTTATCAATTATTAAGTTTACAAACTTATTTTACCGCAGGGGTTAAAGAAGTTAGAGCTTGGACAATTCCAATAGGATCAACCGCACCTCAAGCTGCTGGAGTAATACATACCGACTTTGAAAAAGGTTTTATTAGAGCCGAAGTCATATCATATGAAAATTACTTAACATATAAAAATGAAGCCAAAGTAAAGGAAGCTGGTAAAATGAACATTGAAGGAAAAAACTACATTGTTAATGATGGTGATGTAATGCATTTCTTATTTAATGTTTAAAAATCTTTAAAAATTTTTAGATCTAAAATTAAAGTTGATGTTCTCAACAAACATTAGATATTTGTTAATTACTTTGTTGATTCTTGATTTCTTTTTTTATTATGATATACTATATTAGCATCTTGCATATATAGATTAATTCAGATGTCATCAAATAATAATTATACAGAAGATAATATTCGTTCTTTAGATTGGAAAGAACACATCAGAATGCGACCTGGCATGTATATAGGTAAGCTTGGGGACGGCTCTTCTCAAGATGATGGTATTTATATTTTATTAAAAGAAGTTTTAGACAACTCTATTGATGAGTTTGTAATGGGTGCTGGAAAAACTATTGATGTTTCTATAAATCAGACTAAAGTAACCGTTAGGGATTTTGGACGTGGTATTCCCTTAGGTAAGGTTGTCGATGTTGTTTCAAAAATGAATACTGGTGGAAAATATGATTCTAAAGCATTTAAAAAAGCAGTCGGATTAAACGGAGTAGGTACTAAAGCAGTTAATGCTCTTTCAGAGTTCTTTAGAGTTGAGTCGACAAGGGATGGTTTTTCAGTTGCAGCAGAATTTAATAAAGGTTCACTTACAAATCATGAGGATAGATCTGAATCTACAAGGCGTAAAGGTACTAAAGTTACCTTTATTCCAGATCAAACTATTTTTAAAAATTTCAAATACAGAAATGAATATATCTCTAGAATGCTTAAGAATTATGTTTATTTAAACCCTGGTTTAACTATAGTTTTTAATGGAGAAAAGTTTTTTAGTGAAAACGGGTTAAAAGACTTATTAAGTGAGAGAATTAATGAAAGCGATATGCTTTATCCAATAATTCATATAAAGGGTGAAGATATTGAAGTTGCAATTACACATAGTAAAACACAGTACAGTGAAGAGTATCATTCTTTTGTCAATGGCCAAAACACTACTCAAGGAGGTACGCATTTATTAGCTTTTAGAGAAGGCTTGGTACGAACTATTAGGGAGTTTTACGGAAAAAGTTATGACGCTTCAGACATTAGAAAATCTATTGTATCTGCAGTTTCAATAAAGGTTATGGAACCAGTATTTGAAAGTCAGACAAAAACAAAACTTGGATCTACTGATATGGGTGGTAACTTACCAACGGTCAGAACATATGTTAATGATTTTTTGAAAAATAGTTTAGATAATTATCTTCATAAAAACCCTAAGATTGCAGAATCTATTCAAAGAAAGATTTTACAAGCTGAAAAAGAAAGGAAAGAGCTTTCGGGTATAAGAAAATTAGCAAGGGATAGAGCTAAAAAAGCAAGTATTCATAATAAAAAACTTAGAGATTGTAGGATACATCTTGGAGATCTTAAAAGTGATAAAAGATTAGAATCAACTTTGTTTATAACAGAAGGTGACTCGGCTTCTGGTAGTATTACTAAATCACGTGATGTAAATACTCAAGCTGTGTTTAGTTTAAAAGGTAAGCCGTTAAACTCTTATGGTTTAACAAAAAAAATCGTGTATGAAAATGAAGAATTCAACCTGCTACAAGCTGCTTTAAATATTGAAGAGTCAATCGAGTATTTAAGATATAACAATGTTGTTATAGCTACGGATGCGGATGTCGACGGCATGCATATTAGATTATTATTAATTACTTTTTTTCTTCAATTTTTCCCAGAACTTATAAAAGAAGGACATATTTATATTCTTCAAACGCCACTATTTAGAGTAAGAAATAAAAAAGAAACTATTTATTGCTATTCTGAAAGCGAAAGAGTAGATGCTATAGCAAAATTAAAACCTAATCCTGAAATAACAAGATTCAAGGGTTTAGGCGAAATTTCTCCTAACGAATTCAAACACTTCATTGGTGACAATATTAGACTAGATCCTATAATGCTGGATGAAGGAATGTCTATTGAAGACCTATTAAGTTTTTATATGGGTAAAAATACTCCTGATAGACAAGAATTTATCATAAATAATTTAAAGGTTGAATTAGATTTGATTGAAAATAAAAAATAATAATGACAGAGGATAAAGGTGTTAATAATAATTTAGAAGGCAATGAGTCTATTACCAGAATTACTGGTATGTATAAAGATTGGTTTTTAGATTATGCATCTTATGTTATTTTGGAAAGAGCAGTTCCAGCAATTGAAGATGGATTCAAACCTGTTCAGCGAAGGATTATGCAGTCCATGAAAGACTTGGATGATGGTAGATATAATAAGGTAGCTAACATAGTTGGTCATACCATGCAATACCACCCTCATGGAGATGCAAGTATTGCAGATGCTATGGTTCAAATCGGACAAAAAGATTTATTAATCGACACGCAGGGTAATTGGGGAAATACCTTAACTGGTGATAGGGCTGCTGCTGCAAGGTATATTGAAGCTAGAATATCAAAATTTGGTTTAGATGTTATTTTTAATCCAAAAATTACAAAATGGCAAGCATCCTATGATGGGAGAAGAAAAGAACCTATTAATCTACCAGTAAAATTTCCATTATTACTAGCGCAAGGTGCAGAAGGTATTGCTGTGGGCTTATCTACTAAGATATTGTCACATAATTTTATTGAACTAATTGATTCCTCGATTAAGCATTTAAAAGGAAAAAACATAAACATACTTCCAGATTTCATAACTGGTGGAATTGCGGATTTTTCAAATTATAATGATGGTTTAAGAGGTGGTAAAGTAAGACTTAGAGCTAAAATCTCCACAGTTGACAAATCAACATTACTAATTTCTGAAATTCCACACGGAACGACCACTACATCTCTTATAGATTCTATTTTAAAAGCTAATGATAGAGGTAAAATTAGAGTTAAGAAAATTGATGACAATACTGCATCAAAAGTAGAAATACTTGTTTACCTACCTAATGGAATATCGCCAGATAAAACAATTGATGCACTTTATGCTTTTACAAATTGTGAAACTTCTATTTCACCCCTAGGTTGTGTTATTGAAAATAACAGACCTCTTTTTATAGGTGTCTCAGAAATTTTAAAAATATCAACTGATAACACTGTTGATTTATTAAAGCAAGAATTATTAATAAAACTAGGGGAGCTAGAAAATCAATGGCATTATTCATCACTAGAGAGAATATTTATAGAAAACAAAATCTATCGTGATATAGAAAATCAGGAGACTTGGACTGGTGTAATTAAGGCTATTGAACTTGGATTAAGTCCATTCACATCGCATTTAAAAAGAGGTGTCGTTGAAGATGATATTATAAGGTTAACAGAAATTAAGATTAAAAGAATCTCAAAGTTTGATATTGATAAGGCTAGTGATAAAATTATTGATTTAGAAAATCAAATTAAAGACGTGAAAAATAATCTTGATGATATTATTAATTTCTCCATCTCTTATTTTAAAAAATTAAAAAGTGACTATTCTGGAAATAGAGAAAGAAAAACTGAAATTAGATTATTTGATGATGTAGATGCTACTAAAGTAGTTATAAGAAACACTAAACTTTATATAAATAGAGATGAAGGTTTTATAGGTACTTCTCTAAGGAAAGATGAATATGTTGGTGATTGTAGCGATATAGATGATTTAATAGTATTCACTAAAGATTGTAAAGTAGTTATCACCAAAGTAGGGGCTAAGACTTTCATTGGTAAAAATATTATTCACGCAGCTGTATTTAAAAAGAAAGACACTAGGACTATATATAACATGATATATAAAGACGGTGATAAAAATTTTTACTACCTAAAAAGATTTGCTGTTTCTGGGGTTACCAGAGATAAATCTTATAGTTTATCTTCTTCTAAAAACGAATCTAATGTTGCCTACTTTTCAGCTAATCCTAATGGGGAAGCAGAAATTGTTTCAATTCTCTTAAGACAATCATCAAAATTAAAAAAAATTAAATGGGATTTAGATTTTTCAGATTATTTAATCAAAGGCAGGTCGTCTAAGGGTAATGTAGTAACAAAGCATAGTGTTAATAAAATTGAACTAAAAGAAAAAGGAGTATCTACATTAAAACCAAGAAAAATTTGGTTTGATGATGCAGTGCAAAGATTGAATGTTGACGCAAGAGGGGAGTTACTTGGAGAATTTAGTGGTGAAGACAAGTTGTTAGTTGTTAGACAAAACGGAATTCTTAAAACTATTTCTCCAGAAATCACTACTCATTTTACAGAAGATATGATTGTATTAGAGAAGTGGGTTCCAAAGAAACCTATCTCAGCAGTATATTTTGATGGGGTTAAGGAGAAGTATTTCTTAAAAAGATTTTTAATTGAGAATGAGAATAAAGAGGAATTGTTTATATCAGAAAACAAGAATTCATTTTTAGAACTTATTTCAACTGATTGGAAACCAGTAATAGAACTAGTTTATAATAAAGAACGAAATAAAGACAAAAAAGAGAATAACAATATTAATATTGATGAATTTATATCTGTAAAAGGAATCAAAGCCCAAGGTAATCAGTTGACTAGCTCAAAAATAAAGCAAATTAACTTATTGGATTCAATAGAGTATACACCGCCTGTTGAGCTTTCTGCTAACGAGATTGAGGTAGTTGATGTAAGCGAGGTTAATGAAGAAAAAGAAGACCATGATGATACTGATTTAGATAAAGGTCAAATTACATTATTCTAAGATTTCAGCTTTTCCCTGCTGTTTTTTGGTTTCGCCAACATATGAGTATTCAAAGTCATAAGACTTTTCATAAGTGCGTAATATCTTAACAAGAATTGGTTTTTTTTGTTGAATATTTTTTGGATTGATTGTAGTAAAAACAACTTCACAATTGTTTATCCATCTTACATTAGTAGAGTCTACGACATTGTTAAAAATTTCAACTTGAATACTATCATTTCTAGTGAAAATTGAAGTATATTCTATGTTGTCGATTTTAACTACACTTTTATATTTACCTGTTTTAAAATCTTCACATAATCTTTTTTGATTAAGATTACAGTTGAATAATAATATTAGCATTGATGTGTAAAAATATCTCATACTTGAAGTGTTGTTATTGATGCAATTTAATTAAAAATTATAACTTAGCTTTCATTCTTATATCATGAATAAAATTAAAGATTTAACTGACATATTTATAAACTGTAGATTAAGTGGTTTATCCTCTAAGTACTTAAATAATGATCATTTAAGATTAGATGAACTTAAGCCTTTATTTAAAGTTAGTGAGTTAGGTTATAGTGTTAATCAAGAAACTATTTATTGTATTAATATTGGGAAAGGTAGAACTAAAGTTCTCTTGTGGTCTCAAATGCATGGTAATGAGTCTACTTCTACTAAAAGTTTACTTGATTTAATGAATGCTTTCAATAATAATGAATTCTTAGATGTTTTAGAAAATTGCACTTTGTTTATTATTCCTATCTTAAATCCAGATGGCGCAAGAGAATACACTAGAGTAAATTATAATAAAGTTGATTTAAATAGAGATGCTAAAAACAACTCACAACCAGAATCTAAATTGTTAAATGATTATTATGAAAAAATAAAACCTGATTATTGTTTTAATCTTCACGATCAAAGAACTATATACGGAGGTGAGAAGGGTATAAGCCCTTCAGGGTTAAGTTTCCTGGCACCTTGTTATGATATTCAAAGTTCAATCAATGTGAATAGAAGAAAGTCAATGTGTGTAATTGAACATATATATAATGATCTATCACTTGTTATTAAAGATAGAATTCGCTTATATGATGATGATTATAACGAAGATTGTTTTGGGGATCATTTTCAGAAAAAAGGAGCAGCAACTATTCTATTTGAATCAGGATTTTTTGAGCTAGATTATAATAGAGAAATAACAAGAAAATACATGTTTATCTCAATTGTAACGGCCTTAAATTTAATTTCAGATAAATCAAAATCTATTATTACTACAGAGTATCTTTCGATTCCTACAAACAAGGTTATATTTTATGATATCATTTTAAAAAATGTTAACGTAGATAGCATGAACGTTGATATCGGTATAAATTTTATAGAAACCCTTAAAGGTGGAGATGTTGAGTTTACCCCATATGTATTTGCTAGAGAAGATCTTTCTAAGTACTCAGGGCACAAAGAAATTGACATGCATAACAGAAAGATAGCTAAAGGGGCTCTTATAATAGATGTTAAATTGAATAAATCCTTGGTAAATGAGCTTAATATCAAGTTAAATTTATAAAATACACACTTTTAATGAGAATAGTTTAAAGTTTTTTATAAATTAGCAATTAATTCAAATAAAACCTTATGCAAAGTAAATTTAAGTTAGATGAAATTGATCATCAAATTTTAGATATGTTAATTGACAACACTAGAATTCCTTTTACGGATATAGCAAAAAAACTATTAATATCAGCAGGGACTGTACATGTAAGAGTTAAAAAAATGGAAGATGCTGGACTAATTAAAGGCTCGTCACTTATATTAGATTATAATAAATTAGGTTATTCATTTATAGCTTATGTTGGAATATATATTGAGAACACCTCTCAGATAAAATTTGTTATTGAAAGAATTAATGAAATACCTAATGTTACAGTAGCTCATATAACAACTGGAAAATTTAATATATATGCTAAAATAAGAGCTAAAAGTACTAACGATGCTAAGGACATTATTTTTAAATTAGATGATATTGAAGGTGTTTACCGTACAGAGTCAATGATTTCTTTAGAAGAGAGTATCAATGACAAGAAAAGATTAATGCACGCGATTTTCAACGAATTGGTCTAATATCATTTAGATATAAAAAGGATTTTTTTATCAAATCTATATCAACTTTTTGATCAATAACAGCTTTGCCGATCTCTTTTAATAAAATAAAATTCAATTCTCCTTTGTTATTTTTTTTATCAAATCTCATGAGTTTTATGATCTCTTCTATATCATTACTAGAGAATTTGATTATTTCAAAATTACTTAAAAGAAGATTTTTTATTGCATTATTCTGATGCTTATCAAAATTCAATTTTACAGTTGAAATATAACCTTCTAATATCATGCCAATAGCTATACTATGCCCATGTGTTAACTCCTTGTGATTATCAGAAGTTAAACAAAAAGACTCTATAGCATGACCAATTGTATGACCATAATTTAAAATTTTTCTTATTTTTTTTTCATAAGGATCTTTATCGACAATTTCAGTTTTAATTACTATTGAATTATAAAAAACATTCTCAGCGTATAGATTTTTAAGTTCAATCGATCTAATTGAATTCCAATAATCTAAACCTGAAATCAAAGCATGTTTAATCATTTCACTAAAGCCAGATTTTATTTCGTCTTGTGGAAGAGTTTTTAAGAAAACTGGGTCAACTACTATCATTGACGGATTATTAATTACCCCAATTTGATTTTTTAAGTTATTTAAATCTACTCCAGTTTTACCACCAATAGAAGCATCTACCATAGACAAAAGTGTTGTGGGTATATTAATAAACTTTATGCCTCTCATAAAAGTCGATGCAATGAACCCTCCTAAGTCAGAGACAACTCCACCACCTAAATTTATTATTAATGAATTTCTGTCAGCTCCTAATTTTGAAAGCTGATTCCATATAGATTCGCAAGTCGATATGTTCTTATTTTTTTCTCCATAAGGAAACGTAATATTAGAAATAGCACCTGTGTTCAGTTTGCTTAATTTTGAATTAAATATTTCAAAACAATATAAATTAGTATTACTGTCTGTTAATACTATTATTTTTGAAAAACTATTATTTTCTAGAAAAGAATTTAGCTCAGAATAAGCTACTTTATCAAAATAAATTGGATAGTTTTTTGTTAAAATTGAATTCATAGGATATAATTAAAATTAAAAATAATAGTTTATTATTTAAAAAGTACGATGTATATAAATATATTTGTTTAGTTTTTTAAATCATGCAAAACAAAATATTTAATAATACTGAAATAGCTTTTAAGAATAAGTCTTTTTTGGACTTGTTAAGAGCTTATTTAATTTTTAAAATTATTTCCTTTCCAGTTTTAGTTACAATTGGTAAATATGTATTGTTATTACTTTTGAAAGCTAAATTTCCTATAAAATTTTTAATAAAATCCTCTATTTTTAAACAATTTTGTGGAGGCGAGAATGAGGATGAATGTAAAAAGACAATCGACAACTTAAGGACTAGTGGTATTTATTCCATCCTAGACTATTCAGTTGAAGGGTTAGTAAGTAATAAAAGTTTTGACAATACAGTTTTGAGAACTTTAAACCTTATTAAATTAAACACAAGTAATAACTTTCCTTTCATAGTTTTTAAGCCTACTGCAATTGGAGAGTTTAAATTATATGAAAAAGTTTCTAGTAATAAAAAATTATCTAACAAGGAAGCAATAGAATGGGGTAGTGTTATAAATAGATTCAACTTAATTTGTGAGAGTGCCTTGAAAAATAATGTATCTGTATTAATAGATGCTGAAGAGAGCTGGATACAAGCCAGTGTAGATGAGATATTTGAAAACTTAATAGTTAAATACAATAGTGAACGTACCACAGTTTATAATACTGTTCAAGCGTATAGAGTTGATAGATTAAACTACATAAAATATCTACAGAATAAGTTTGAATCTAAAAAGGTTTATATTGGAATTAAACTTGTTAGGGGAGCATATATGGAGAAAGAAAGGGAAAGATCTTATAAGCTCAACTATGCATCTCCAATTCATAATAGTAAAAACGATACAGATGTGTGTTTTAATGATTGTATTAATTATATGTTTGAGCATATTAATTTGTTTTCGATCTTTATAGGAACTCATAATGAAGAAAGTAATGCGTTAGCTATAAAGAACATTAAGAATCATAACGTAAACATCAAAGATGGAAAAGTTTGGTTTAGTCAATTGTACGGAATGAGTGACCATATTAGTTATAACCTTTCTTTTAATGGTTATAGAGTTGCTAAATACTTGCCTTTTGGACCAGTTAAGGATGTTATACCTTATTTATTAAGAAGAGCAGATGAGAACACTTCAATTGAAGGTCAAACATCAAGAGAATTATTATTATTTAAGAAAGAATTTAAGAGAAGAAAAAGCCTACTCTAAAGTGTAGGTCAATATTTTTACTACATTAGTGCAATTTTCTAATTGTACAGAATAATTTATTTCGTCGATGCTTCTTTCAATAACATAAATTTTACAGCTATCTAATTTAGTCTCACTTTTCGTGAAATTTACATCACCATATTTTATTATATTTTGAATTCTTAATGCAGTTATTTCATTTTTTAAAAAAGCAGAATGTAATTCACTTGAGTAATGTATATTTTTACTATTAATATTTTTTATTACTCTAGAATTAGGAGCGTAATCGCAGCTAGTTTTTTTTCCTGACAAGAAGAACATTAGCAATATTAGTCCTATAGAAAATCCACCAAAAAAATAAATAAACCTGTTAATTAACTTCATATAATAGTATTAATATTTTTATAATCAATCTCGAATAATTCGTAGATCATTTTGTTTGTGTTTAAGCCATTGAATAAATAAACTCCATTTTTCAGAGAATTATTATTTCTAATAAAGTTTTCAAAACTCCCATATTTTTTTGACTTAACTAAATATGGAGTAATAATATTACTTATACATAATGATGAAGTTCTTGAGTATCTAGAAGGAATATTTGGCACGCAGTAATGCGTGACACCATATTTTTCAAAAGTGGGTTTATCGTGACTAGTTAGATTACTGGTTTCGAAAGTGCCTTGAGAGTCAATACTAACGTCTACAATAACTGCTCCTTTTTTCATTTTCATCACCATCTCTTCACTAACTACAAAAGAAGTTGTTTCATTTCCTTTTATTGCGCCTATAGCCACATCACATCTCATTAAAGCTTTAGTTAGTTGTTTACTTTGTATTGTTGAAGTATATATAGAACTGTCAATTAATACTTTAATTTGATTTAATCTAAAAATAGAGTTGCTAAACAATTTCACTCTTGACCCAAGTTTTGTAGCTGTAATAGCAGCAGATTTAGCTACATTTCCAGATCCAATAATCACAATTTCGGTCGGAGGAACTCCGCTTAAATTACCGAAAAACAAACCTTTTCCACTTTTAGTTGTGTTGGATAATAATTCTGATGAGATTAAAATAGAAGCTTGACCTGCGATTTCACTTAATTGACTTAAGACAGGGAAAGAACCATCATCCTCTTTAATATATTCAAAAGCAATACAGGTGATTTTTTTACTTATTAATTTATCCAAAATATTTAAAGAATTCTTATTTAAATCTAATGCAGATATTAATATTGAATTAGACTTAATTAAGTTAATTTCATTCTCAGTTGGTGGAGCTATCTTTAAAATGATTGGACATTTGTAGATGTCTTCTTTATTTTTCACAATTGTTGCTCCAGCTTCAGAATAATCAAAATCAGTGAAGTTAGAACCAAGACCAGCACCTGCTTCAATACTAATTTTAAAATCGTTAGAAACAAGAAAACTTACCGAGTCAGGAGTTAGACAAACTCTTTTTTCATTTATAGATGATTCTTTCGGAACTCCAATAAGGAATTCCTTTTTAATTTGAGTAAGTTCTAGCCTTTCTTCCTGAGGGATTAATTCCTCTTTACTAAATGGATAATTAATTTTATTCATTTAAATCAATTTCGATTGTTCTGTTGTCATCATCTAATACCTTAAAATTAATATAATTTACATTATCTGGTATTAAATTTGGTATTTTTTCTGACCATTCCATAAAACACCAACTATCTTCTAAGAAATAATCCTCAATTCCAATATCAAGCACTTCTGTTTCATTTTCAATCCTGTAAAAATCAAAATGATAAGCAATAGAGTTGTTTATTTTATACTCGTTAACTAGTGAGAAAGTTGGGCTTGATACAGAATCAGTACTACCTAATTTACTAACTATAGCTTTGATTAATGTTGTCTTACCTGATCCCATTGTACCGTTAAATAGCAAAAACCTAGTATTTATATTACTTAAAATAAAATTTACAGCCAATTCAATATTCTCCAATTTATATTTAATTTTTCTAACCATAACTATTTTGGATCTAATACAACATAAGGAATTATAATTTCTTCCATAGATACACCGCCATGCTGATATGTTTCTTTGAAATAAGAAACGTAATGATTAAAATTGTTTGGATAAGCAAAGAATTTATCATCTTTTGCAAAAATATATGGGCTATTAATAGATACAGATGGTAAGCCTATTTTATTTGGATTTAAAAATGAAACAACATCCTTCTCATTATAGGATAGGCTTCTACCTGTTTTGTATCTTAAATTTGAACTTAAATCTTTATTTCCTATTACTTTAGTAGGGTTTTTTACGTTTATAGTCCCGTGATCTGTTGTAATGATCAATTTGTAATTTAAATCACCGGCCTGTTTAATAACACTCATAAGAGAGGAGTTGTTAAACCAACTTGCGGTTAGTGATCTATAACTTTTGTCATCCGAGGCTAATTCTTTGATCATCTCCATCTCTGTTTTAGAATGAGAAAGCATATCAACAAAATTGTATACTAAAGCTATTAAATCATTTTCTGATTTTGAACTAAAATCTTCTTCTAGTTTTTTTCCATTTTTTAGATTAGTGATTTTTATATACTCTGTTTTTAAATTAGATAAGCCTAAATTTTTTAGATTCTCTAGCAGTAATTCTTTTTCATAAAGATTCTTACCACCTTCTTCGTGATCAAATTTCCAATATTGAGGAAATCTCTTTTGGATATCTAATGGCATTAAACCAGAAAACAAAGAATTTCTAGCATACTGAGTTGCTGTTGGCAGGATACTAAAATAGGGTTCTTCTAAAATTTTATTGTAATACTTCAAAATACTGGGCTCGATTGTTTTCCACTGATCATATCTGAGGTTATCTATAACTATAAATAGTGTTTTTTGGTTTGGAGAGATATCCTTAACTAACCTTTCAGATATTAGTCTATTAGAAAGTAGCGGCTTATCATCTGTATTGTTAATCCAGTTTTTGTAGTTATTTTCTATAAATTTTCCAAAAGCAGTATTACATTCTGTCTTTTGAGAAATTAATATTCCCTGCATTGTCGATTCATCCGTGTTATTTAATTGTAATTCCCAGTAAATAAGCTTTAAATATAAATTAACCCAATCACTATAGCTGTTTGCATCCGTTAATTCATTTGATATTTTCCTAAACTCCTGTTGGTAATTACTTAATGTCTTCTCGGAAACTAACTGAGTCTTTGAAATGGATTTTTTCAAACTTAGTAAGATCTGATTTGGATTAACTGGTTTGATTAAATAATCAGAAATTTTATTACCAATAGCATCTTCCATTATATTTTCTTCTTCACTTTTGGTAATCATGATAATTGGAATATTAAAATCTAATTCATTAATTAGATTTAACACCTCTAAGCCAGTTAATCCGGGCATGTTTTCGTCTAATAATACCGCAGAGTATTTGTTCTTTTTAAACATTTCCACTCCTTCAATACCATTGTTTGATGTGTCTAGCGAATAACCCTTGTTCTCTAGAAATATAACATGTGGTTTTAATAATTCAATTTCATCATCTATCCAAAGAATTTTCATATTTAATTAATTATTATTAATATAATTTAAAACGTATAAATTTACACAATTATTACAACCAAATAAATATATGTCTATTATATAATCATACATTATGAAATAGTGCATCTTTTATCATATTTTTCATATTTTTGCATAGTATGAACTATAGTGCTTTAAAACTAGCAGAATATTTAAATGGAGATCTTGAAGGCGATCCTGAGGTGATTGTTTCTAAAATTACTAAAATTGAAGAAGCTGAAATGGATTCTGTTACATTTCTGTCAAACAAAAAATATACTTCTTTGGCTTATAAAACAAAGGCAGCGATATTAGTTGTAAATAAAGACTTCAAAACTGAAAAGGAAATTACTCCCTTATTAATTAGAGTTGACAATGCTTATGTTAGTTTTGTTAAACTATTACACCTTTTTAATAAATCAAATGAAATTAGAGTAGGGGTTAGTGATTTATCTCAAATTTCAAAAGATTCAGATCTTTCTAAAGATGTTTTTATTGGTGCCTTTACAACAGTTAGCCCAGGATCAGTGATTTCAGAAAAGGTTCAAATACATGAAAATGTTTTTATTGGAGAAAATGTAAATATTGGTAAGAACACTATTGTTTACTCAGGTGTTAAGATTTTAAAAGACACTCTTATTGGTGAAAACTGTATCATTAACTCAAATGCTGTTATAGGTTCTGATGGTTTTGGGTTTGCACCTAATAAAAACGGTGTTTATATAAAAATACCACAGATTGGGAATGTGATAATTAAAAACTCTGTAAGCGTAGGAGCATCTACTACAATTGATAGAGCAACATTAGGTTCAACTATTATAAACGAAGGTGTAAAACTTGATAATCAAATTCAAGTTGCACACAATGTTGTGATAGGTAAAAATACAGTTATTGCGGCTCAGTGTGGAATAGCAGGATCTTCAACTATTGGAGAGAATTGTCAAATTGGCGGACAGTCTGGTGTTAGTGGTCATTTAAAAATTGGCGATAATGTTATTATCTTAGGTAAATCTGCCGTAACTAATAATGTTAAAAGTAATACTACTGTAAAAGGTTCTCCTGCATTTAATGCGTTGGATTTTAACAAATCGTATGTGCATTTTAAAAATTTAAACAATTCAAAATGATTACTACTACTAAAATTAAACAAACTACAATATCTAAAGCTATCTGCTTAAGTGGAGTTGGCTTGCATACTGGTAAAGATGTAAAGTTAACATTTAAGCCTGCTATTGCAGATAATGGTTACACATTCACAAGGGTTGATTTAGATGGTAGCCCAATAATAGAAGCTAATATAAATTTTGTAACCAGTACTCAAAGAGGTACTGTACTTGAAAAAAATGGAGTTGCAATACAAACATGCGAACATGTTTTAGCTGCACTAGTTGGATTAGAAATTGACAATATTAATATTGAGTTAAACTCATCTGAACCTCCAATTATGGATGGTTCTTCCAAATATTTTGTTGAAGCTTTAGAGAATGCTGGACTAGTAAATCTTCAACATTTCAGAAAGGAATACGTTGTTAAAGAGGTTATTACCTACAAGGATGATAAGTCAGGAAGTGAGATTACAATTATACCTAGTGATCATTATGAGGTAACTACAATGGTGGATTTTGGAACCAAAATATTAGGAACTCAGAATGCAACTCTAAATAATTTAAAAGATTTTAAAACAAACATTTCAAATTCAAGAACTTTTAGTTTTTTACATGAGATTGAAATGTTATTAAACGAAGGTTTGATTAAAGGAGGGGACTTAAACAATGCAATAGTGTATGTTGATAAGGAACTTTCAGAGTCTACAATGGCAAAATTAAAAATTGCTTTTAATAAAGATGACATTAAGGTTAAGTCAAATGGTATTTTAAATAACTTGACATTACATTACCCTAACGAAGCTGCAAGACATAAATTACTTGATGTCATTGGAGATTTAGCACTATCAGGTATTAGACTAAGGGGTAAGGTAATTGCGAATAAACCAGGTCATTTTGTAAATACTAAGTTTGCAAAAAAATTGAGTGATATTATTAAAATTGAAAGAAAAAACAATGTTCCAATCATAGACTTCAGTAAAGAGCCAGTAATGGATACCAATAAGATAATGGAAGTATTACCACACAGGCCACCGTTCTTGTTTGTAGATAAAATACATGAATTATCAAGTTCAAAAGTGATTGGAATTAAGAACGTTACTATAAATGAATCATTTTTTCAAGGTCACTTCCCTGGATTCCCAGTTATGCCTGGTGTTCTTATTGTAGAAGCAATGGCTCAAATTGGTGGTATTCTTGTACTGAACACCTTGGAAAACCCAGAAAATTATTTAACTTTTTTCGCGAAAATTGATAAAGTTAGATTTAAAAATAAAGTTTTTCCAGGGGATACAATAATTTTTAAATGCACACTAATTACTCCAATAAGAAGGGGGATTTGTCATATGCAAGGATATGCTTATGTGAATGGAAAACTATGTGCCGAAGCTGAATTAATGGCTCAAATAACTAAAGTCAAATAAATGAAACAACCTTTATCATATATACATCCAAGTGCAAAAATAGCAAAGAATGTAGTCATAGAGCCTTTTACAACAATTGATGGAAATGTCGTTATTGGTGAAGGAACATGGGTTGGTCCTAATGTTACTATTATGGATGGTGCACGAATTGGAAAAAACTGTAGTATATTTCCAGGTTCTGTGATTTCAGGTACTCCTCAAGATTTAAAATACAATAACGAAGAGACGACAGTAGAAATTGGTGATAATGTAACAATTAGAGAGTGCGTAACTATAAATAAAGGCACTACAGATAGAATGAAAACTGTTATTGGTAATAATTGTTTAATAATGGCTTATTGTCACGTAGCTCATGACTGTATAGTAGGAGATAATTGTATATTTTCAAATAACTCAACTTTAGCTGGACATGTAACAGTTGGTGATTATGTTATTATTTCTGGATTAACCGCAGTTCATCAGTTTTGTTCAATTGGAGATCATGCTTTTGTTACTGGTGGATCACTTGTTAGAAAAGATGTTCCTCCATATGTAAAAGCTGCTAGAGAGCCTTTATCTTATGTAGGAATTAATTCTGTAGGATTAAGAAGAAGAGGGTTTGATTCAAAAAAAATATCTGAGGTACAGAATATATATAGATACTTATACCAAAAAAATTATAATAATTCACAAGCTTGTGATATAATTGAAGCTGAAATGGAAGCTTCTCCAGAAAGAGATAAAATATTACAATTTATACGAAATTCACATAGAGGTATTATGAAAGGATACTTTAAATCAAACTAATATGGCAAATACAAGTGATATAAGGAACGGATTATGCATTAATTATAATCATGACATTTATAAGGTAATTGAGTTCTTACATGTTAAGCCAGGAAAAGGGCCTGCATTCGTTAGGACAAAATTAAAAAGTGTTACTAATGGTAAAGTTATAGATAATACTTTTTCTTCTGGACACAAGATAGATGAAGTAAGGGTAGAGACTCATAAATTTCAATTTCTATATAAAGATGGTGATGATTTTCATTTTATGAATACAGCTGATTACGACCAAATATCTTTAAGTAAAGAGCTTATTGATAATTCTAATCTTTTAAAAGAAGGAGTTTTGGTCACTGTAATAATTAACTCAGAAGATGGATTGCCATTATCAGTGGAAATGCCTGCTAGTGTTGTCTTAGAGGTTATTTCATCTGAACCAGGAGTGAAGGGTAATACGGCTACAAATGCAACAAAACCAGCAACAGTAGAAACTGGAGCAATAATCAATGTCCCTCTTTTTATAAACGAAGGAGATAAGATAAAAATAGAAACGGAAAAAGGAACCTATAAAGAAAGATATAAAGAATAAAATATGAGCGTATTAGTTAATAAAGATTCTAAAATTATAGTACAAGGGTTCACAGGTAGTGAAGGTACATTTCATGCAACTCAAATGATTGAATACGGAACAAACGTTGTCGGTGGTGTTACACCTGGAAAAGGAGGTTCTTTACACCTTGAAAAACCAGTATACAATACTGTAGAAGAAGCTGTAAAGAAGTTAAATGCTGATACTTCAATAATATTTGTGCCACCTGCATTTGCGGCAGATGCAATAATGGAAGCAGCAGATGCAGACATTAAAACAATAATAACTATAACTGAAGGTATTCCAACTTCAGATATGATTAAAGTAAAAAACTACTTAAATGGTAAAGACTGTGTATTAATAGGCCCTAATTGTCCAGGTGTTATTACTCCAGGTGAGGCAAAGGTTGGTATAATGCCTGGATTTGTTTTTAAGAAAGGGAATGTAGGGATTGTGTCCAAATCAGGAACTCTAACATATGAGGCTGCTGATCAAGTCGTGAAACAAGGTTATGGAATAAGTACCGCTATTGGTATTGGAGGAGATCCTATAATAGGGACTACAACAAAACAAGCTTTAGAAATGCTTATAAATGATGATGAAACCGATTGTGTAGTGATGATTGGAGAAATAGGAGGGCAGCTAGAGGCAGATGCAGCAAACTGGTATAAGTCAAGCGGGAGCACAAAACCAGTAGTTGGTTTTATAGCAGGAGAGACCGCGCCGGCTGGTAGAACAATGGGTCATGCAGGAGCGATCGTTGGTGGAAGTGATGATACTGCACAAGCAAAAAAAATGATATTAAGTAAATGTGGAATTAATGTAGTGAATTCACCTGCTGATATAGGTAAGGAAGTTAAACTAATTCTTAATTAAATATATGTTACTAAAAAACAAAAATGTAATTATAACTGGTGCTACCAGAGGTATAGGTAAGGGCATTGCTTTAGAATTTGCAAAACAAGGAGCAAATATAATATTCACATATAGTAGATCTCATGATGAAGCAAAAAAACTTGAAGATGAACTAAACAATCTCGGAGTTAAAGCTATATCATTCCAAAGTGACGCTTCGAAATTTGATGATGCACATAGCTTAATAGATAAAGTATTATTAGATTTTGACACAATTGACGTATTAATAAACAATGCTGGAATAACTAAGGATAACTTATTGATGAGAATGCAAGAATCTGATTTTGATACAGTTATAGATGTTAACTTAAAGTCTGTATTTAATATGACTAAGGCTGTACAAAGAACAATGCTTAAACAAAGACATGGATCAATAATTAATATGAGTTCTGTCGTTGGTGTAAAAGGGAATGCAGGACAGACTAATTACGCTGCTTCAAAGGCAGGTATCATCGGTTTTTCAAAATCTGTGGCATTAGAGCTGGGATCAAGAAATATCAGATGTAACGTTGTAGCTCCAGGGTTTATAGAAACTGAAATGACTGCAAAGTTAGATGAAAATACAGTAAATGAATGGAGAAAAAACATACCTCTTAAAAGAGGAGGAACTCCACTTGATATTGCCAACACCTGCGTTTGGTTAGCTAGCGAGCTTTCTTCATACGTAACAGGTCAAGTAATTAATGTGGATGGCGGAATGCTAACATAAATAATAATTTTAATAACATAAAAACAAAAAACATGGACAAATTACCGAAAATTGGATTACCCTTAATTTTAATATTTTCTTTTATCTTATTGATAGGAGGAAAGACTTTAGTAACAATTAACGCTGGTGAAGCTGGAGTTGTATTTAAAACCTTTGATGGAGGTGTCGTAACGGATAAGCCTCCATTAAGTGAAGGTTTACAATTCATAATGCCTTGGAATTCAGTAGTTGTATATGAAGTTAGACAACAAGAGGTTTTTGAAAAGATGAATGTATTATCTTCTAATGGTCTAGAAATTAAACTAGAAGCTTCTGCATGGTTTCAACCTACAATAGAAAACTTAGGTAAATTACACCAGGAGAAAGGAGTAAATTATAAAAGTAGAATATTATTGCCCGCAATTAGATCTGCAGCAAGAAGTGTTGTAGGAAGATATACGCCAGAACAACTATATTCTAGTAAGAGAGATGCTATTCAATTAGAGATTTATGATGAAACAAAGAAAATTGTAGCTGATCAATACATACAACTTAACGAAATACTTGTTAGAGATGTGACATTGCCTCCAACAATTAAAGAAGCGATAGAAAGAAAATTGAAGCAAGAACAAGAGTCTTTGGAATATGAATTTAGACTTGAAAGTGCTAGAAAAGAAGCGGATAAAGTTAGAATTGATGCACAGGGTAAAGCTGATGCGAATAGAATACTAAACTCTTCTCTTACAACTAATATTTTAAGAGATAAAGGAATTGAGGCTACTATAAAGTTAGCTTCTTCAAACAACTCTAAAGTGGTTGTTATAGGAAGCGGAAAAGATGGATTACCTCTTATCTTAGGGAATAATTAATTTCTACTTTTAAAATTAAAAAAAACCTCATAAAGTACTTATGGGGTTTTTTTTATAAAAAAAATCAGTAAATAAATGAATTTAAATAATTATTATCTAATACATATTCAGTTTTTAGGGTATAGGTTTCATGGTTGGCAAAAACAGCCTAATCTAAAAACTGTGCACTTAATGATTGATAGAACTATTAATTATGTATTTGATGGCGACAACAAATTTAAAACATTAGGAACAGGCAGAACAGATGCAATGGTCTCAGCCACCGATACAGCGTTCGAGTTATTTACAGACAAACCACTAATCAACTTGATAGAGTTCCAAGATTTAATAAATAAAAATTTTCCACAAGACATTAGAGCCTTATCTATAGAAAAGGTCAGTAAAGAGTTTAATATCATTAATAGTCCAAAACTAAAGGAGTATAAGTATTTGTTTTCTGAAGGGATAAAAAATCATCCTTATTGCGCACCATTCATTACAACATTTTTAGATGATCTAGATATTAATATAATGAAAGATGGCGCTAAATTGTTTGAGGGCAAGCATAACTTAAAGTCCTACTGCTATAAACCAAATGACAATGGATTATTTGAAAGAGAAATAAACTATTGTAGAATTTCTACAAATGAAACTCTAAAAGCAAGTTTTTTTCCAAAAATTAGTTATGATTTAACAGTTGTTGGCAAAGGATTCATGAGGAATCAAATCCGATTAATGATGGGGGTTCTTGTTGAACTAGGTAGAGGGGAGGTAGACCTTAAATATATAGAAGACTCCTTAATTGAATATAACCCTACAATAAATTACATAGCACCTGCTTCAGGATTAAGGCTTAATAAAGTGACATTTACAACTTAAGATTTTTAATACTCACACTAGAAGGCATTTCAAATATATGTAAATCGAAATACTTAACTGATGAAATGATATGATCGAATATATCTGAAATTATGTATTCGTAATTTTGCCATTCTTTATCTGAACTAAAAGCGTAAACCTCTAGAGGAACACCATGTATTGTCGGATCTAATTGTCTGACCATTATAGTCATATCTTTATTTATTGCCGAGTGCGTTTCAATGTAAGTTTGCAAGTACTTTCTAAAAACCCCAATATTAGTTAAATTCCTTCCGTTAAGAAGAAGGTCTTTATCAACATTGTTTTTTAAATTAAAACCGTCAATATCATTCCTCCTGTCATTAACATATGATGAAATAATCTCAATTTTTGATAGTTTTTGTATATCCTCTTTATTAAGAAATTTAATACTATCAAAATTAATATTTATAGATCTTTTAATCCTTCGACCTTCTGAACTTACCATACCTCTCCAGTTTTTAAAAGAATCTGAAATAAGTGCATAAGTTGGGATAGTAGTTATAGTCATGTCAAAATTTTGAACTTTAACCGTAGCTAAATTAATTTCAATAACATCTCCATCAGCACCATACTTTTGAAATGTAATCCAATCTCCAATCCTAACCATATCGTTTACAGAGACCTGGATACTAGCAACAAATCCCATAATAGTGTCCTTAAATACTAAAATGATTATTGCAGACGCAGCACCAATTGTAGTGATGAACTCCATAAAGCTTCTTCCTGTTATAAGAGCTAGTAGACTAACTACAGAGAAAGTCCAAATAAACATCATTATCACCTGAATATAACTATCTATAGGTTTATCTTTTAGCTTAGGAAGTGTCTTGAAGTAATCTCGTACAGTATAAATTAAACTTCTCAATATAAACACAATTACTAGTACTAGTATCATTTTATTGACCCTTATCAACAAATCAGAAATAGCTGTAAATTCATTAAATATGAAAGGGATAATAAATAAACTAATAGAGAATGGAATTAGATGAGCTATATATCTTGGAGTTCTATTTGTTATTAATATATCATCAAATCTAGACTTTGATTTCTTTGCGAATCTTATAAATACAACTCTTATTATCTTTTTACATATAAAATCAATTACGTATAGCCCAACAAGACTAATCAAACTTAGTATTAAAACATATAATATTAATGTATTTTCATCAGTCATACCAATTTCCATTAGATATTCATGTAGTATCTGAGATAGCTCTTTCATTTTTTACGGTTTATCATAGTTGTGAATCCTATTTTACATAATATAAATTATAGGACAAATAGGTGTGTGTTAAAATTTTCTCAATAAATAACTATTGAGATATATTATTAGTCGTTGGAAGTAATAACCATTTCCCTATCATACTTACAACACATTGGTAGTTTATCATAATTTTCAGCAACCGCTAAACTAATTTCGGTATCGTAACCAGATTTAGATATAGCATTATGAATATCAGAAAGTAACTCATCGTTAAGATCAGAATTGATATTAATGTTAATTATTTTTGATTCTGTAGACCAAGAAGCATTTTCTACACCTTTGATAGACATAGCTGCTGCTTCGATAGTAGATTTACACATACCACAATTACCTCGAACTCCGAAAGATATATCACTTTGTATTTCGCTTGTAAGTTGTATTTCTGGTGTGTTTACAATTTCTATAACCTCAGGAGTTTTCTTGTTTAAACAAGAAACTAAAAAAATAACACTTGTAATCAGATATATTTTATTCATAATTTAAAAATTTAGATATTAATATTGGTTTTTTCTCTATTTGCTTTAAAACTTCTTATAAAATATAACATCGATACTAAAGAAGTAGATATCATAACTAAAATACGTATTAAACCTAGACCTCCAGTATCAAAAGATTTTGGTAACCTCATTATTACTAAAGCTAGTAAAATTATTAAAGTTAGCAAAACTGCAATATGAGCTATAAGTTTATTTTTATTTTTCACCCCTTTACTACATAACAATAGAATAAATCCAAACACTACAGGAATAAGAGCTGTTAGAGATAAAACTTCTAAGTAACTCCAAACACCAATAGAAATTAGCGCAACAGAGTTAATTATGTTTGCCTTATAAGAATCCATGAAATATTGTTTTATTAATTAGTTTGAGAAATAAATATAATTAAAAATTAACTAACTGTTACTGTCTCTTTAATTTTATCAAAGTTTTCCCTTAAATAAGATCTTAATCGTTTCTTGTAATCATCGGTCAGCCAATCTAAAAAATTATGTGTACTCTTACTGATACATTTTGAGTATCTATTTATTCTAAAATCTATATCATCATTAAGTTTTTTGGATAAAATAAGAGCATCAAAAATATCTTCACTGTTTTCAATACATATTTCAGCATGTTGAATTATAGATCTCTCTAAAACAACTTTTGAGGACTCACCTTTTCTTATGGATTGAACATAAGTTTTATTAATATCGAAATAAACTTCTTTAGAATTCAAAAATTCTTGCCTTAATTCATCTGGCATTTCATATCTAAAATTACCCTCGATTTCTTCATCGGTAATTATACTGTCTAGGTAATAATTTGGTGATTTAAATATTCTTTGCCAATCTAAATCAATTCCCCATTCACCAAACCTGTGGAAATTATTACCTAAATCTATAACATTAAAGTGAGGTTTGTTTTTTAGTATTCTAGACCCCCTACCAATCATTTGATAGTATAATGTTAATGATTTTGTTGCTCTATTAAGTATTATTGATTCAACAGTTGGTTCATCAAATCCAGTTGTTAATATACTAACTGAAGTTAAGATTGCGCCAGGCGTGACTTTAAACCAATGTAAAATTCTAGCCCTTTCTTTTTTAGATGCTGTGTTATCTAAATGAGCTACATCATAACCTGCAGTCTTGAACATATCGTAAACAATAAGTGATGTGTTTATTCCATTGTTAAAAATCAATGTTTTTAATCCTTTACATTTTTCTTCATATGACATTAACAACTTAGATAACATGTCGTTGTTAGTGTACAGGTCCTCAGAAGACTTTACAGTGTAGTCACCATTAGCACCTATAATTAAAGAGGTTAGGCCAACATTAAATGAATACATATTAGCACTGGCTAAAAATTCGTTTTTTATTAAATCTTGGATAGACTCCCCTACTATTAATTCATCATAGTTGTCAGTCATAGGCAGCTCAATATTAGAGCTTAAAGGAGTAGCCGTTACTCCTAATATAAATGAATTACTAAAAAATTTAAATAGCTTAGTGAAGGAATTATAGTGAGCTTCATCAATTATAACTAATCCAATTCCAGAAATATCTAACTTACCATCATTAAGTCTATTGTTTAGAGTCTCCACCATAGCTACAAAACAGCTATACTTGGACTGATCATCTAGATTAGCTTTACTATCAATAATTTTATTAACTACTCCAAACTCAGATAATACTTTTGAAGTTTGTTTACACAACTCTATTCTATGAGTCATGACTAATACTTTTTTATTGTGATTTGACAAGTACTGTCTAACAATTTCTGAAAAAATTACAGTCTTTCCACCACCTGTAGGTAATTGATACAACAGATGATAATCTTCTCTAGAGTTCTCAAAACTATCAAAAATCTTATCAATAGCACCTTTTTGATAACTATATAAGCTTTTGTCAGCTTTTCTTTCTTCTTTCTCGTTTAGGGTAATTATCATTTGAAAAATGTTGGTGGGCAAAAATACCAACTTTAGTTAGTTTTTCTACTATAAAACATTATTTATTTTATATTTTTATACTTAAACACTTACTGATGAACTCTTACCTCAAAACCATTTTTTTACTTATAATTATTGCTGTTATTTATCTTTTAAAGATTAATAATGACAAAAACACTCTTATAGAGAAAGCGAAATCAATACACAATAATATTATAACTCTCGACACACATTGTGATATTGATGTTCGAAATTTTACTGACTCAATTAATTATTCTCAAAATTTAAATACACAATGTAATATTCCAAAAATGGAATCTGGTGGCTTAGATGTTGCTTGGTTTGTAGTATATACTGGTCAAGGTGAGTTAAGTGATGAGGGCTATGAAAAAGCTTATAATAATGCGATATCTAAATTTAATGCTATTCAAAATTTAGTTAACATCTATGCGCCAGAAAAAATTGGATTAGCACTTACTTCTGCAGATGTTAAAAAAATTCATAGAAGTGGTAAAAAAGTTGCAATGATTGGTATTGAAAACAGTTATCCAATTGGACTAGACATTAAAAACGTAGAAAAATTTTATGACATGGGAGCACGCTACATGTCATTAGCTCATAATGGACATAGCCAATTAAGTGATAGCAACACTGGGGAGTCCGACGGAGTATATCTTCACAATGGGCTTAGTGAACTAGGCATTGAAGTGATTAAAGAAATGAATAGGCTTGGTATAATGATAGATGTTTCTCATCCATCTAAAGAAGCTATTAGACAAATGATTGAGATAAGCAAAGCTCCTGTTATTGCATCCCACTCTTCAGCAAGAACATTATGTAATCATAGTAGAAATTTAGATGATGAGCAGCTAGGTTGGATAAAAGAAAATGGTGGTGTTGTACAAACTGTTGCATTTAAATCGTATTTAAACTCTGAAAAATCTAAACCAAGTAGTAATAACAAAGTAGATGTTTCAGATTTTGTTGACCATATTGATTATTTAGTAAAAAAAATAGGAATAAATCATGTAGGCATAAGTAGTGATTTTGATGGTGGTGGTGGTATTGAAGGGTGGAAAGATGCCTCAGAGACCTTTAACGTAACATTAGAGTTAGTTGAAAGAGGTTATACTGAGGCGGAAATTGAAAAGATATGGTCAGGAAATTTACTTAGAGTTTTGGACGAGGTTTCTGTAATTTCAGATAAGTTAAAAGATTTGTAGTTTTTATTATTATTAGTATAAAACTAATTTTTTTTAAGAAATAAATAATATAGGTTAATTAAAATAATAGCAAGGTTAGTAATAACTATAGGGTATTGAGTAATTAATGAACCATATATTACGAAAAATAGACACCCAATACTGTTAATTATTCTAAGTTTAATTACGTTTTTCATCATAAATGAAACAAGTAAAACAGTCATTGCTAAATAACCTACCCACTCAGTTAACTCTATACCTAAAAATAATGTGTCCATTTGATATTTTTTTTTAAATGTAATCAAATCTAATACTTAAATTAAATATTAATACCTTCTTTTAACCTCTCTTACAATATCTTCTAATCCGTTTAATTGTAATTCATAGACGAGCTCTAATTGTTTTCCTATTTTTCCAGCTGGAAAACCCTTGTTTTTATACCATACTATATAATGCTCGGGTAGGTCTATTAGGTACCTCCCCTTGTATTTACCAAAAGGCATTTTCATTTTAGCTATGTCTATAAGGATTTGTTTGTCTTGAAACATTTAAATATAGCTTAATAATTAAGTAATTTATCCAGTTCTATTTCAAATCTATTGTATGGTAGGTACTGATCTTCTAGACTTTTTTCAAATGGAATAGGAGTATCTAAACTTGCAACTCTTATAACAGGTGCATCTAAGTGTTCAAAGCAATTTTCCATTATAATTGAAGAGATCTCAGAGGCTAACCCTCCAAACATGGAATCTTCTTGTAGTATTATTGCCTTTCCAGTTTTTTTAACAGAACTGATTATAGACTCTTTATCTAAAGGGCACAACGTTCTTAAATCAATTAAATCAAAAGAGTATTTATCTCTATTTTTTACTATCTCTAAAGCTTTATGTACTGGTGCTCCGTAGGTAATTATAGTTAAATCACTACCGGTCATTAAACTGCAAGCTTTTCCAATAGGTATATTGTAATAACCGACAGGCACATCTTGTCGAATACTTCTATACAATGCTTTATGCTCAAAAAATAAAACAGGGTTTGGATCTTCAATAGATGCTGTTAACAGACCTTTTGCATCTGCCGGAAAAGCAGGGTAAACAACCTTTAAACCTGGCGTTTTAGTAAACCAAGCTTCGTTTGTTTGAGAATGAAAAGGACCTGCTCCTACTCCTGCTCCACAAGGCATTCTTAATACAACATCTGCGTTTTGCCCCCATCTATAATAAGATTTAGCGAGATAATTAACTACTGGATTAAAACCAGAAGTTATAAAGTCTCCAAATTGTAATTCTACTACAGATTTTGTATCACAGATAGATAAACCCATTGCTACTTCAATTATAGAAGATTCGCATATAGGAGTGTTTCTTACTCTATCTTTACCATACTTCTCAACAAAACCTTCTGTAATTTTAAAGACACCACCATATTCTGCAATATCTTGTCCCATTATAACTAATGAGTCATTCTTTTTCATAGCTTCATCTAAGCCTTCAGAAATAGCATCTACTAACCTTATGTATTTTGTTTCTATTGAAGGAGAAATAAGTTTAACTTCAAACTTTTTGAAAACATCTGATAATTCAAATTCCACATTTGCAATTGGATAATCTTCATTATATGCAATTTCTAAATTATCGTTAATCTCTTTGTTTAATATTTCTTTTATAGATTTAATATCTCCGTCATTAATTAATTCATTTTCTAATAGAAAATATTCAAAGTTTGAAATCGGATCTTTTTTAGCCCAAGTGTCTATAAGTTCTTTTGGAACATATTTAACTCCACTAGCTTCTTCATGACCTCTAATTCTAAAAGTTTTAAACTCTATTAATACAGGTCTAGGGTTTTTTCTAATATCTTTTGATATTTTAGATATTTTACTGTATACTTCAATAACATTATTTCCATCTATAATATGTGATTCCATCCCATACCCTACTCCTTTATCCGCTAAGTTTTCGCAATTATATTGTTCTTTAGTAGAAGTTGATAAACCATAACCGTTATTTTCGATACAAAAAAGCACAGGTAAATTCCATACTGAAGCAACATTTAAGGCTTCATGAAAATCTCCCTCACTAGTACCGCCATCTCCAGTAAATACAGCTGTAACTTTATTAGTTTTATTAATTAGTTGGTGTAACGCAATACCATCAGCAACACCCATTTGAGGGCCTAAATGAGATATCATCCCAACTATATGAAATTCTTTTGTTCCAAAATGAAAAGACCTGTCTCTACCTTTTGTAAATCCTGATGCTTTGCCTTGCCATTGGCTAAATAATTTTGAAAGGGGGATGTTTCTAGAAGTGAATACACCTAGATTACGATGCATAGGTAAAATAAACTCATCATCATTTAAAGCATTTGTTAATCCTATCGAAATTGCTTCTTGTCCAATTCCAGAAAACCACTTGGATATTTTTCCTTGTCTAAGAAGAATTAACATTTTTTCTTCAATAAGCCTAGACTTCATCATAGCGGTATATAACTCGACTAATTTTAACGTTTTAATACCGCCTGTTTTATACAACATAAAAAATAAAAATTTTTCATTAAAAATATAAAATATATAATTCTAATAAGCTTAATTATTAATTAACTTTATTAACTTTATTAACTATTACATAATAATTATAATATTAGTGAAAAATATGACTACAAATAAAATCCCCAGTGTAAATTTAGCAGATTTCCTTTCTGCAAATGTTGATAAAAAGAATGAGTTTGTTCAGTCAATTGGTAGAGCTTTTGAAGAAATTGGCTTTGTAGCCTTAAATGGACATTTTCTTAATTCTGAATTTAACGAAAAATTATATAGAGAAATAAAATCATTTTTTGACCTACCCCAAGAAACTAAAAACAAATATGAGATACCTGGTATTTCAGGTCAAAGAGGATATGTTTCCTTTGGAAAAGAATCAGCTAAAGGTAGTAAGCATGGAGATTTAAAAGAATTTTGGCATTTTGGTCAATACGTAGAAGGAGATGAAAAACTTTTACAAGAATACCCTTTGAATGTTGAGATTTCTGAGAATAACGAGTTTAACATAGTAGGGAAGGAAACATATAAATTACTAGAGAAAACAGCTAAATATGTACTAAGGGCTTTAGCTTTATATTTAAATCTAGATGAGTTTTATTTTGATAAATATTTAACTAACGGCAACTCTATACTTAGACCTATTCACTACCCTCCTATCTTAGATAAACCTAAAGATGCTGTTAGGGCTGCTGCACACGGGGATATAAATTTAATTACTTTATTAATGGGAGCTCAAGGAAGAGGATTACAGGTTAAAAATAATAATGGTGAATGGATTGACGCTATTGCTTCAGAAGATCAGTTAATGATAAACGTTGGGGACATGTTATCTAGACATACTAATAATAAATTAAAATCTACAGTACATCGAGTTATTAATCCGTCTAAAGACTTAATGAAGAAATCTAGGTATTCTATTCCGTTTTTTATGCACCCTATAAGTGATATGAAATTAAATGTTCTTGAATCATGTATTGATAAAAAAAACCCTAAATCATTTGAAGATATAACTGCAGGGGAATTTTTAAATCAAAGGTTAGTTGAACTAGGTTTATTGAAAAAGTAATGGATTTACAAGATCAATTAAAAAATTTCTTCCCAGATCATAAGTTAACTGACAATAATTATTCTACAGATGAGGTTAAACAATCTCAAGATGAACCCATTATCTGTAAGTATGAGAAAAGAAAGGGCAAGCCTATAACTATTTTAGAAAATTTCAAGATTAATAATAGTGAACTAAAAATTATTGCAAAAGATTTGAAAAAATTTCTTAGTGTTGGTGGAACTGTAAAAGAAAATTATATTATAATTCAAGGTGATTATAGGGATAAAATTATGAAAATATTAAATTCTAAAGGCTTTGAAACAAAGAGAGTTGGAGGGTAAAATCAAAATATGTTAAAGCAAAAAGAATCCGAATTAATATTTAATGAAGATGGTAGTGTTTACCATTTAAAATTAAAGCCTGAAAATATATCTAATACAATTATACTAGTCGGTGATCCAGCAAGAGTAGATTTGATTACTCAGTATTTTAGCTCAATTGAATTTACTATCCAAAATAGAGAATTTAAAACTGTTACTGGTATATATAAAAGCACTAGACTTTCAGTTTTATCAACCGGAATAGGTTCAGGTAATATTGACATAGTATTAAATGAATTAGATACCTTGGTTAATATAGATTTCAACACTAGAAATGTTAAAACTTCACTATCTAAGCTAAATTTAGTCAGAATCGGCACATCTGGTTCAATCCAAGATGATATACCTGTAGACTCCTTACTAATTAGCTCTAAGGCAATTGATATAGATGGATTTCTAAATAATTATAAAATAAGCAAGGAACATACAGATAACTCTGTGGACCAATTTTTAGATAATTATAAAGAAAACAACAATAAAACTTCACCTTTATGCTTTAAATGTTCTGATAATTTAATGAATAAATTAAAGGATATAGCTGACTTTAGTGGTGTTACAGTAACTTGTAATGGGTTTTACGGTAGTCAGGGTAGATCAATAAGAATGCAGTCTTCTAATGATGATTTTATTAAAGAACTTAATAAAATTCAATTTATCAATGATAGAGTAACTAATCTAGAAATGGAAACAGCAATTATCTATGGTATGTCAAAAATATTAGGTCATGAAGCGATTTCATTAAATGCAATTTTAGCAAATAGAGAAAATGGCACTTACAGTGAAAATCCTAGTAAAACAATAAATAAATTAATTCTGTTAACACTAAATAACTTATCGAACTTATAATTTCAACACTTTTCATTTTTATACTTAGACTGGCAGATCAGAGTTTAGGTACCTTAAGAGCATTATTAGTTTCAAGAAATAAACCATTTCATGCTGCTTTAATTGGTTTAGTTGAGTCTGCTATATGGATTATTGCAGTTTCAAAAGTAATACAAAACGTTGCTGACCCTGTTTTAATTGCTGGGTATGCTTCAGGTTTTGCTGCTGGCACTATACTTGGTTCATATCTAGAGGGTGTAATTGGAGTCGGCAGTATGGTCATTAAGGTATTTACTGCAATAGAATCTAATAACTTAGCTGATGTGTTAAGAGAAAATGGATATGCTGTTACTGTTATTAATGGAGAAGGTAGAGATGGGGCAGTTAAAATTTATTGGTGTATAGTTTCTAGAAAAAAATTAAAAAAAGTTTTGAAAATTATAAATGACAATAACCCGAAAGCATACATTACTACAGAGTTAGTTAATCCTATTTCTTTGAAAAAATAAAATTTTTACCAATTTATCTGATCTTTACTTTTGGCAATTAAATAGGTATTTGTTTTACTAAAATGTTTGTTTCCAAACCAGTAACCTCTATTGGCACTAAGTGGAGATGGATGGCCTGAATTCAACAATAAATGTTTGCTATTGTCTATTAAATTACTTTTTAATATTGATTTATTTCCCCATAATAAAAAAACTATATTATTTTTATTTTCAGAAATGTAGGATATAATACTATCTGTAAATGTTTCCCACCCTAAGTTATAATGACTTCCAGGAGAGCTGTCCCTTACCGATAAGCAAGAGTTTAGTAACAAAACACCTTGATTAGCTAAATAAGTAAGATCACCGTTTTTAGGAATTGATTTATTTAAGTCATCCTGTAATTCTTTAAATATATTTTTTAAAGATGGTGGTACTTTAACATTTTTATTCACTGAAAAGGACATTCCATTGGCTTGATTTGGCTGATGGTAAGGGTCCTGCCCTATAATTACAACCTTTAATTTTGAAAAGGAACACAAGTTTAAAGAATCAAAAATATTTTTGATTTCAGGATAACAAGAATATTTTATATACTCGTTTTTTACAGTATTAGATAATTCCTGGAAGTAATCTTTGTTTAATTCTTCTTGTAATATACCCCTCCACTCTTGGCTTAAATTAGATATCAAAATTAAATTATTTAATTCCCTTAAACTTACCGACTGAGCGTCCGACTATCATAGATACAGCTGCATCACCAGTCACATTAACAACAGTTCTGCACATATCTAAAGGTCTATCTACAGCGAAGATTAAAGCTAGACCTATAGCTAGTTTATCAGAAGGGAATCCAATTGATTCTAATACAATCACTAGCATTACCATCCCAGCTCCAGGAACTGCAGCACTACCTATTGAAGCTAGTAATGCTGTTAATACAATTGTAAGTTGATCTGCTAATGTTAAATCAAATTCTAATGCTTGGGCTATAAATACAGCAGCAACTGCCTGATATAAACTTGTACCATCCATATTAATTGTAGCTCCTACTGGTAAAACAAAACTAGAAACTTCTTTATCAACCCCTATATGGTTTTCAACCCTATCCATAGTTAATGGTAAAGTTGCAGCACTACTACTAGTTGAAAATGCTAAAAGCTGAGCAGGGCTAATTTTTTTTAAAAACACTAAAGGATTTGAATTAGTGAAAAAATAAACTGCTGCACAGTAAAATAGTATCATAATAAATAGTCCTAGACAAACCACTCCACTATATTTTAAGAGTGCGAGTAAAAGGTCTGGATCGTTTGATGAAGTTATAACACTAGCAAGAAGCGCAAATACAGCATAAGGAGCTGTTTTCATGATTAAATCAACCATCTTTAATACAACAAAGTTAAGTGAATCGAAAAAAGATTTAAGAGGCTTAGATTTTTCTTCACCAATTAAAAGCATACTAATCCCTAAAAATATTGTAAAAAAGATAACCTGTAACATTAATGAGTTATTTGACATTGCTTTAAATGCATTGTCAGGTACTGTATCCACAAGGAATTGTAGAGGACTGCTTTGTATTTGATTCGTAGCTTCTGCTAATTTTGATTGCACTCCACTACTTTCAGAATAAGTAGTGGTTAATCTTTCTACAGTTTCACTAGAAATACCAGCGCCAGGATTAATTACATTAACTAAAATTAAACCAATTGATATTGCTATAACTGTTGTTATAATATATGTGACAATTGTCTTGGAACCAATAGTTTTAAACTTTGATATATCTTTAAGATCAGAAATACCTTTTATTAAAGAAGCTAGGATTAAAGGGATGGCAATTAATTTCAAAAGTTTAACAAAGATTGTACCAAGAGGTTTTATCCAGTTATTTACAAACAAATCTCCACCATTTATATTTAGCATTATAATACCAAATAAAACTCCAGTAAGCATTCCAATTAAAATTTTCCAATGTAAAGCCATTTTTTTCATATTTATAATTTATTTAATCTAGAGAGAAGCATATAGTCTGCAATAACTAATGCTGCCATTGACTCAACGATAGGTATAGCTCTTGGCAAAACACACGGATCATGTCTACCTTTACCCATCATAGTCACCTCTTTATTATCTGAATTAATAGTGGTTTGCTTTTGCATAATTGTTGCTACAGGTTTGAAAGCAACATTAAAATAAATATCCATACCATTACTTATTCCTCCTTGAATACCACCCGAATTATTTGTAACAGTAGTATTATCTTCATTAAATAAATCGTTATGTTCACTACCCTTAAGTAATGTTCCTTTAAAACCACTACCGAACTCAAATCCTTTTACAGCATTAATAGTTAACATAGCTCTTCCTAATTCTGAATGCAGTTTATTAAAAACTGGTTCACCAAGGCCAATAGGTACATTTTTAATTACACATGTTATAACCCCTCCTATAGTGTCACCATTTTTTTTAATGTCCTTAATTTTTTCAATCATAAGGTTTGCTGTAGATTCTTCTGGACATCTTATAGAGTTGTTTTCTATATTATTTAAATCTAATTCAGAATAATCCTTATTCAGTTTAATATCACCAACAGAAGAAGTATAAGCAATGATTTTAATATCATTGATTAATTGTTTTGCTATAGCACCGGCAACAACTCTACAAACAGTTTCACGTGCAGAACTTCTTCCCCCTCCTCTATAATCTCTTAAGCCATATTTTTTTTCGTAAGTAAAGTCAGCATGACTAGGTCTAAATACATTTTTTATATGATCATAATCTCTAGATTTTTGATTTGAGTTTTTAATAATAAACCCAATTGAAGTTCCTGTAGTAGTACCTTCAAAAATTCCTGATAAAAACTCTACTTTATCTTCTTCCTTTCTTTGCGTAACAATTTTTGACTGACCTGGCTTTCTTCTTTGTAATTCATAATTAATTTTGTCAAAATCAATTTTTAATCCGGCTGGACAACCATCAATTATGCCACCTAAAGCTAATCCATGAGACTCACCAAATGAAGTTAATTTAAATATGTTACCAAATGTGTTCGCAGACATAAGTTTCAGATTGAGAAGTAAAAATAGATTATTAAGATTAAAACAAAAAATAATGCAATAATATATATATATTTATTTTAATATTAATTTATTTAATATAATGGATTACAAAGGCACGCTTGTTTTAGATTTAAAAGCAATTACTGGTGATAAATATATAATTACCGCTAATTGGAAAAAACAACAGTATAGCAAAGGTTGGAGATATGGTTCCGGAGAGGCTTTAGCAGTAGCTAGACCAAGCACACTGTTGGAGATCTGGAAAATTTTACAGATTTGTGTTGAAAGAGATATTATTGTTATTATGCAAGCCGCCAACACAGGTTTAACTGGTGGGTCTACACCTAATGGTAATGATTATGATCGTCCAATTGTAATTATAAATACTATGCGTATAGATAACATACAAATCATTAATGAAGGTAAACAAATTGTAGGATTTTCAGGGAGCACATTATTTGGGCTTGAAAACAAGTTAGCACCATATGGAAGGGAACCACATTCAGTCATTGGTTCGTCTTGCATAGGTGCTTCAATTGTTGGTGGTGTTTGTAATAATTCAGGTGGAGCATTAGTTAAAAGAGGTCCAGCCTACACCGAGCTTTCAATTTATGCACAAATTAATTTACAAGGAAAATTAATTTTAGTAAATGATTTAGGAATTGACCTTGGTGATAAACCTGAAGATATATTAACCAATTTACAAACTCATAATTATACTAATGATCAAATACAATTCTCTGACAAATTAGCATCAGATAATGAATATCAAGAAATAGTAAGAGATGTAGATGCTCATACGCCTGCACGTTATAATGCAGATGGCCGAAGACTACATGGAGCTTCAGGGTGTGCGGGTAAAATTGCGGTTTTTGCAGTTCGTTTAGATACTTACCCTATACCTAGACGACAACAGGTTTTTTATGTAGGGACTAACAGTCCATACGTACTAGGTGAAATTCGTAGAGATATACTATCTAAGTTTGAAAATCTACCTAAATCGGGTGAATATATCCACAGAGACTGTTATGATGCTGCAAAAAAATATAGTAAAGATACTTTTATTGCTATTGATAAAATGGGGCCCAGCTTTATTCCGAAATTATTTGAATTCAAGAGAAAGGTTGACCGTATCTCTAATAACCTTAAATATCTTCCTAATAAGTTTTCTGATAAATTAATGCAGTTCTTAAGTAATTTCTGGCCTAATCATCTCCCTAAGCGAATGGAGCAATATAGAGATAAATACGAACATCATTGGGTTATTGAGATGTCTGATGATGGGATTGATGAAGCAAAAAAATACTTTAAAAAATTCTTTAATATGAATGAGGGAGACTTTTTCGAATGCTCTAAAAAAGAGGCGAAAAAAGCAATATTACATCGATTTGTTGCTGCTAGTGCTTTAGGGCGATATCATGCTATTAATAATGACAAATTAGGAGCAATGATGTCTATGGATATAGCTTTTCCAAGAAATGAAAAAGAATGGTTTGAAAAATTGCCACCTGAAATTGATGATTTAATAGAGTTGAAATTGTATTATGGTCATTTATTTTGTCACGTCTTACATCAAAATTATGTTGTAAAAAAGGGAGTAAATGCAGCTGACTTGAAAAAAAAATTATTAAAAACATATGATGCTAGAGGAGCTGAATATCCAGCTGAACATAATGTTGGTCATGAGTATATAGCAAAACCTTCACTTTCAAGATTCTATAAGGAGTTAGATCCAATTAATGGATTTAATCCGGGTATTGGACAAACTAGTAAGCGTAAGTATTGGAAATAGAGTGTAAATAAAAAGTTTAAATAACTCTTAAAAGTTCAGATTTTCTTGAATTTTTCCAACTACCACCTGTGAAATCTGGAATTTTAATAGTTTTACTTTGATTTAGTACAGACATTTCTGAAAAAGGTATTATGGAACTCCACATAACACTATCGTATACATTAATATCTAGGGGCAAACCTTTATTTAAACATCTAATAATTCTATATATCATTACAAAATCCATACCGCCATGCCCTACTTGATTTTTAGATATTTCATTTTCCATTTTATCCCAAAGAGGGTGATTATATAAATCTCTGTATTTCTTGTATTCCTCTTTATTTAACCAACTGTGGCCCCACTGCAATTCAGGGTTATTGATAAATAATTTTGATGGGTATCCTTGATGAGAGGCTTTTGTTCCGTTTACATTATTTAACCTTGTGTATGGTCTTCCAGTATGAACATCAAACTGAAGTTTAATTGTTTTACCTAAGTTAGTTTTAATTAAAGTAGTGTTCATATCTCCACAAGAAAACTTTTTAAAATCACTATCTATAGATTTTGATGCTATGCTTAGTGATTCTTCATTAGAACTCATAGAAACTAAGTGGTTAAAATTATCACCTCTCCCAATATCCATATATGAACAAACTGGCCCAAGACCATGAGTAGGATAAAGGTTACCATTTCTTGTTTGATGATGCTTTATTCGCCATTGGTTATGATAATAACTATCATCTAACATGTGTTTTCTTAAATCATGAATATAGGCACCTTCTGCATGATTAACATTTCCGAAAACTCCCTTATCTATCATGCTCAACAGCCATAGTTCTTCGTTGTTAAAACAACAGTTTTCCATCATCATACAATGCTTTTTAGTAGACTCTGCAACCTCAATTATCTTCCAACAATCTTCTAAATTATTAGCTATAGGAACTTCGCAAGCAACATGTTTATCATTCTGCATAGAAGAAATACACATCTCTGTGTGTGTGTCCCATGGTGTAGCGACGATTACTAAATCTATATCATCTCTTTTTACTAATTCTTTCCAGGAATCTACACTTCCTCTGTATACTTCTGGAGTGTGTTCTTGAATTGTTTTTAAATACTTTAAGTTTTTATTTATACTGTCATCATTTAAATCACATAATGCAACTATCTCAGACAAATTATGTTTGATTAAATAATTAAACATTTGAATTAAAACACTACCTCTATTTCCTAGACCTATTATACCAACTTTAACTTTGCTAATTGACTCATGTTTTAAACCAAAACAAGATCCGTCATTTTTATAATCGTTATTTAAATAGTCAAGATTATTATCAGGGTTAGCCATTGCTTTTGGTGAAATACCTAAAAATATCGCAGCACTTGCGGAAATTTTTAAAAAATCTTTTCTTTTCATAATAAATCATTTGAGGATTATTATTTTTCTAAAGTCATTCTATATATATTCTCATAACTAGGCACTATGTTGTGAACATCGAATTTATTAGCTTGAATTTTTGCATTCTTTTTAAATTTAATCAAATTATCTGAATCTTCTAAAATTTTGATAGCATTTTCAGCCATCTGATTTATATCTCCAACGTTTGAAAGAAAACCTGAGAATCCATTTAAATTTACTTCAGGAAGCCCACCTGAGTTGGTAGATACAACAGGGACAGATGAAGCCATAGCTTCCAAGGCAACTAATCCGAAGCTTTCTGTAGTTGATGCTAATATAAATACATCACTTAAACATAATATTTTTGCGGTTTCATTAGATGCACCTAAAAACAAAACTTTATCATTTAGATTTAACTCATCACATAATTTTTCTGCTTTTATCCTTTCAGGCCCATCACCTAACAATATTAATTTTGAGCTAATTTTATTATTAATTAGATTAAATGAATTTATAACATCATCAATTCTCTTAACTTTTCTAAAATTACTTATATGTGTAATTATCTTTTCATCATCATTAGCTAAAATCCCTCTATCACAATTTTCATGTAAATGATTATATTTTTCTAAATCTACAAAGTTTGGTATTACTTCTATATCCTTATCAATATTAAACAAACTAAGAGTGTCATTCTTTAGATCTTCAGAAACTGAAGTAACTGCATCAGAATTATTTATACTAAACTCTACTGCAGTTTTATAATAAGGGTGACTACCTACTAAAGTTATATCTGTCCCATGCAAAGTAGTAACTATAGGTAAATTGATTCCTCTAGTCTTTAACATCTGTTTAGACATATATGCTGCATAAGCATGAGGTATAGCATAATGTACATGAAGAATATCTATTTTATGCAACTGAACCATATCTACAATCTTGCTAGATAGTGCTAATTCATATGGCTGGTAATGAAATAAAGGATAGTCAGGTACTATCACTTCATGGTAATGAATGTTATTATTAAATAAATCTAATTTAACAGGCTGATTATAAGTTATGAAATGAACCTCATGACCTCTTTTACTTAATTCTAATCCAAGTTCAGTAGCTACTACTCCACTACCTCCATATGTAGGATAACATACAATTCCTATAATCATAATGTTTATTTTATTATTGATTCATAAATTAGGTTCTGGATATCCGTTCTAATATTGCTATTTAATAATTTATTTTCCTTAGAGTCAGGATATGATCTATTAGACAAGAAAACGTAAACTATTTTTTCTTCAGGATCAGCCCATGTATAAGTTCCAGTCCAACCAGAATGACCAAAACTATCCATAGAAATACATCCACATGTTGGACCATCACCTTCAATTTGTGGTTTATCAAATCCAACCCCTCGCCTATTGTCATCATCACAATAGTAACAATTATTAAATAAATTTATAGTTGATTTGTCAAAATATTTTTTGTTTCCATAAAGACCTTCTTGCAAATACATTTGCATAATTTCAGCAACATCTCTTGCATTGCTAAATAAACCAGCATGTCCTCCAACCCCTCCTTGCATGGCAGCTCCCATATCATGAACCGTTCCTTTAATTTCTTGATATCTAAAATAATCATCAATTTCTGTAGGTGCTATATTATTGATTGAAGTAATCTCTTTTGGAAAATAGGATGTATTAGCTAACCCTAGTTTATTAAATAATTGTGCATTAATTATATCGGACAAACCTTTAGAGTAGTAATTTTCAATATATTCTTTAAATATATAATATGGCAGATCACTGTATTTATATTTTTCATCATTTAATTCGCTATCTTTAATTTGGGTATTTATACTATCTCTATATGTAGATAATAAATATAAGCTATCTGTTACCTTGATGTTAAATTTATTGCTATAAAAACTATTATAATATAGTGAATTGGGTTTTTTAGTTAGACTGTCTAACGTTGATTTATAAAATGGTATCCAAGATTTTAGATTTGAATAATGAGATAACATTTCTTTAATAGTTTTATCTGATTTGTTTGAATCTATGTATCTAGGTATTAATTCTTTTAATTTTGTATCTAATGTAATTGTGCCGTTTTCAACAAGTTTCATGATAATCGGTAAAGTAACCAGTATTTTGGTTAATGAAGCTAAGTCATAGATTGTATTGTTTTTGACTTTTATTTTTTTATCATAAGTCAAATAACCAAAGCTTTTTTCATATATAATTTTACCATTCTTAGCGACTAACAACTGTAATCCTGGTGTCATGGTTGAGTCAATAGCTATATTAGCCAAGGAGTCAACTTTTTTTAACTTATTAGAGTTAAGTGAAACAGATTCTGGAATTCCATAAGAAAATCTGTTAATATGATCTATTTGAATACCTTCACCTACAGAAAATAATTTACCAATACTAACAGGAAGAATACCTTTCGAATCAATAGCTCCAAAGATAAGTTGCGCTGATTTCTGCTGAAATACTACTGAGTTTTGATATGATATTATAACTCCTTTAATATGTTTTATATTTTTAAAGGAATTTAAACTATAAGGACTTCCAAATACATTTAGAATAACATTGACTTTTTTTGATATATGATTAATCAAATTAATCTCTTCTTTCTTAATTTTATAACTTTTCCATGGAGTATTACTGTTAGCGTGAATTCCAATTATAATCGTATTGTATTTGCTTATTAAGTCATCTACATTTGTAAAATCAAGATTTGATAAGTAATTAACTTTTGAATATTTATTTAAATAAGAGAAAAAGGAAGTATTAGAATCATTACCAAAACTTAAATAACCAACTCTTTTACTTAAATCTTTTATTGGAATTATATTTTCTTTATTTTTTATTACTGTTAGAGAGTTTTCAACCAACTTTTCATTTAATATTTCATCTGAAACACTATTCAAATCGTTATCTAGATCATAAGTAGAAATAGGTGAGAATTTGTTTAATCCAACTTTATATTTAGCTTTCAATATTTTTTTTACAGAATAGGACAATCTTTCTTCAGTAATTGAACCAGTATTATATTCATTGATTATGGAGCTAATACCTTTTGAAACATTTTCTGACATTAATAAAATATCATTTCCTGCTTTAAACGCTAACATGTCTAGATTACCTTTAGACTTAAAGCTAGAAAGACCCTTCATTTCTAAGGCATCCGTAATAATTAGGCCTTTAAAACCTAATCTGTATCTTAAAAGTTCCGTTACTATTGCAAAAGATAAAGTTGAAGGTAGACCTCTTGTTTTTTCTAGACTTGGGACTTCTAAATGTGCTATCATAACACTTTCAAGACCATTGTTAATTAAATTTTTAAAAGGTTTTAACTCAACGTTTAAAATCCTTTCTTTTTTATGATTAATAATTGGTAAACTCTTATGAGAATCTGTACTTGTATCTCCATGTCCAGGGAAGTGTTTTGCACTAGATAAGATATTCATCTGTTGTTGTCCAATCATATAACTTAATGATTTAGAAGATACGTTTTGCATACTTTCACCAAAGGACCTATTCCCTATAATAGGATTTTTAGGGTTTGTATTAATATCTACAACAGGAGCAAAATTAAAGTTTACTCCGATTCTTTTACAATGAGCTGCAATTCTATTACCGACATGTTTGATAAGTTCATTATCGCTTATAGCACCCAATGTCATATTCCAAGGGAATGAAAAAGTTGAGTCTAGACGCATACTAAGACCCCATTCAGCATCCATACCTATTAAGAGAGGTATATCAGACATCTCTTGATATAAGTTGGTTAATTTAACTTGCTCTTCAGCAGATCCATTTGAGAATATAATTCCACCAACTCTATTGCTAGTTATTTCATCTAAAATCTTAGTTTTATGACTTATACCCTTATTAGAGACTGCTTGTACTACAAATAGCTGTCCTACTTTTTGATTTAATGTCATGGAAGAGTATACACTGTCAACCCATTTCATCTGATACTCATCCCCTAAGACTAAAAGGGGGTCAGCAGAAGTTTGACCTGTAACTTCATTAAATAATAGTGATAAGATAAGAAAAGATCTTATTATCATAATTTAACATTTAGTATTAGATTAAAAGAATCTATTATGCCAACTTTCTTCTATAGGCACTTCCCAGTTATTTAAAAACTCAGACTTACTATTGATTAGGTTATTGAAAACAATAGTTTTTTTCGAAATAGATCTGTTTTTAATCATCTTCTTAAATTCGATTAATGGTTTGTATGCAATAAATTCACCGTGTCTGTAGGAAACATTCATTTTGTCTAATAAACTAACATCATACTCTTCTTCAAGATCTTGAATAAACCTCACTGATGAATCAATAGAACAGCCAGTTGCAAGATTAAATGATTCATTCAAAGAAATAACAATGAACCTACTGTATTTAATTATAAAACTAGCCTGGAGATCACTACCGTGAGCAGTCCAAGAAATCAAAAAATCTTTAATTTTAAATTCAATTTCATTAATCTCTGTTATAGAAAAAGTTCTGTTTGATTGATATATCCATATTCTAGATTCTTCACTTATTACATCAAAGTCGACAATCATACTTTACAAATCTTGAGCTGTTACTATTAATTCTACTATATCTAAAACTTTAACATCATTTTCTTTTTCTTTCGCCTTAACTCCATCGCTAATCATAGTGTTGCAAAATGGACATCCTGCGGCGATAATACTTGTCTTGGTATTAAGTGCTTCTTCGGTCCTTTCAATATTTATTTCTTTGTTACCTTTTTCAGCATCTTTAAACATTTGAGCACCACCAGCACCACAACATAACCCTTTTGACTTACACCTTTTCATTTCAATCAATTCTAACTCTAATTTCTGAATTAGCTCTCTAGGCGCTTGGTATTCATTGTTTGCTCTACCTAAGTAGCATGGGTCATGATAAGTTATTTTTTTTCCTTTGTATTCCCCACCTTCAATTTTCAACCTACCATCTTTTAATAAATTATTTAAAAATTGAGTGTGATGTAGTACTTTATACTCTCCTCCAAGAGAAGGATATTCATTTTTAATTGTATTAAAGCAATGAGGACATGTAGTAACAATAGTTTTAACACTGTATGAGTTTAACACTTCGATGTTTGACATCGCTTGCATTTGAAATAAAAATTCATTTCCTGAACGCTTAGCTGGATCGCCTGTACAAGACTCTTCAGTTCCAAGAACTGCAAACTCTAAATTAATTGAATTTAATATTTTAACAAAAGCCTTAGTTATCTTTTTAGCTCTATCATCAAAACTTCCAGCACACCCAACCCAAAACAAAATTTCTGGTTCTTTTCCTTCGGCGGCATATTCAGACATTGTTTTAATATGTAAATTATTCTCCATTTTAATTATATTTCGTCATCAAAAACTTGCACTTTAACTTTTTTTTCTACTAAATCTGTGAATTTACCTTTATATCTAGTAGCTCTTACTAAATGATTGTCAATCCAATGATAATTTCCTCCCCTAGGTTTACCCATTAGTAATGAATGGTATTTAAAACCATGTTTTTTTAACCAGGTTTCAGTAACAACTCTGTTTTCTTCTATTCTAGAAGTGAAAAAACATATCATATGTCCTTCATCATACCATTTATTACACGTCTCAAGAGCATCATAAAAAGGCTCACAAGTCCCCATTCTTTCAGGTTCTTCATTTGGAACATCATCTGTAATGGTCCCATCAATATCAATTAAATAATTTTTTATACCATTAGGTAAAATTGGACTAACTTTTTCACCAGCTTCAACTTTATCATGAAGTATTTTATCTATATCTTCTCTTTTCATTCTATTTTGTTAATTTATATTTTAATTTTATTCTTTCCAGTTTAATCTATCCATTTGATTGTAAGGCCATGGAGCACCATTGTTTTCAATATTTGACATCATGTTATTTAATTCTAATGGAGCTGATGATTCTTCCATTACTAAATACCTTCTCATGTCTAATATAATAGAAAGAGGGTCAATACTAATTGGACATTCTTCAACACATGCGTTACAAGATGTACAAGCCCATAATTCCTCTTTAGATATATAATCGTTAAGCAAGGATTTTCCATCAGGAACAAACACATCCTTATTCATGTCTATATTCTTCCCGACTTCTTCAATTCGATCTCTAGTATCCATCATTATTTTTCTAGGAGAGAGTTTCTTACCAGTTATATTAGCAGGACAAACACTAGTGCATCTTCCACATTCAGTACATGAATACGAATTTAATAATTGTAATTTATTTAAATCCATAACATCAGAAGCACCAAATTTTTCTATCTCTTCAGAATCAGTACCATCATTGGAAAATGCCATGTCAGGATCCATCATCAATTTAACTTCTTTTGTTACACTGTTTAAATTATTGATTTCACCTAAGTTGTTAAGTTTAGCGAAATATGTGTTTGGGAAAGCTAAAAGAATATGTAAATGTTTTGAAAAATATAAGTAATTCATAAAAATCAATATCCCTATAATATGAGCCCACCAACAAACTCTTTCAATTATATGTAAAGAATCATTAGAATAACCTTTAAAAAAATCTGCAACATAGCTACTAATTAAATTTCCAGAATTCATATCTTGGAACCTCAAATCTGCAGCATTCATAGTAATGAAAAGTGTCATTAATATAACTTCAAAATAAAGAATAAAGTTAGCATCATTCTTAGGCCATCCTTTCATGTTATCACCAAAGAATCTTTTTATTTTGATTACATTTCTTCTAATCCAAAAAATAGAAACAGATATAATAACTAAAACAGCTAATAATTCAAATGTGGCAATTAAATAACCATACAAAGACCCTAAGTAATTAGAAAACAATCTATGCGTACCTAATAGGCCGTCTAATACAATTTCTAATAGCTCAATGTTAATAACTATAAATCCTATATAAACAATCACGTGTAATATTCCAGAAACTGGACGCTTAATTATTTTACCTTGACCTAAGGCAATTTTGCACATGTTTAAAAGCCTTTGCTTTTTATTATCTCTAGTATTAATTTCTTTTCCAAGATTTATATTTCGGTAAAGACGATTTAAATTTCTTACAAAGAAATATAAACCAAAAAACAAAATGCTGACAAAAATTATATTAGGTAAATATTCAGACATGCTTTGTTAATTAATTTTTTTTAGGTTTTTTTCCAAATATAGAAAAGTGAACATATCTATTTGGATTAGTTTTGATGTCGTTAATCAATATTTCTAATTCTAAGGTAGCATTTTCCAAATTATTAAACACAGCATCGTTTTCTAGAAATTTTGAAACACTCCCCTCTCCATCATTTACTTTATTAATTATTGAATTAAAACCAGTAACTGTTGAATTAATATTATTAATTAAATCTTTGATATTAGCTTCTGAAATATTTTCAGTTATAACACTAAGGTTCTCAGAAGTTAATTCAATGTTTTTTAAAGATTTATCTATGGAATTAGAATTGTCAGATATTAATGAATGTAGATTTTCAGTTGTCTCATTAAGAGACATTGAGAGATTCTTGAAGTTTCTAATACTTTCTTGTATAGAATTTTTAGTTTCATTATCAAACACACTATTGATAGTTAGCATAACATTATCTGCGTTCTTAATTGCACTCTCTAGTTTCTCTTGTAATGGAGAAAGTCGTTGATTAACTAATTCGGTAAATCCAGGCTTAATTGTGCCTATTAAGTAATCTCCGTCTAATGCAATAGATTTATCATCATAATTAGGAATAATAGCTATTGCTTTACCACCAATTAATCCAGTCTCATATAGCTCTGCTTTACTACTTTTAGAAAATTTCACGTCATTATCAATTAACAGTTTAATTTCAAGTTTATTAGTCCCATCATTACTGATATTAATATTCTGAACTTTACCAATTTTGTAACCACTTATTGTAACTGGGTTTGAAGGTTCTAATCCTTCTACATTTTGATATACTACAGTAAAAGTTCTTGACTTTTCAAAAAGATTTATTCCCTTTAAATAATTAAATGAAAAAATAGTCATTACTAGTCCCGTAATTACCAATACTCCTGTTCTTATTTCTTTTGTGATTTTCAAGATTTTTTATTAAGACTCTAAATTAATAAATAATAAATCAATTTTTTTATAATATTAAATTATAATGTATTAATCTATACTAATTTGAATTCCATTTTCGAAACCAACAATAAATGCATTTTTAAAACCCTTAGAAATTGCAAAGTTTTGTTTCCTTTTCATTTCTTCTAAACTGTTAGATGAACTATAATAGTATTTATATAATTTTGCGGATTTTAACCTTGAAATGTTGCTTAATCCTTTAAAATTATATGATTTAAGTTCAATTTTTGTTTTACTAGCTGCAATCTGCACTTTATATGTAATATTAGAGTTAGCATATTCTAATCCTGAAATTAAATTACCAATATTTAAAGCTTCTTTATATTCGATTACAGCAGTATTAATGTTATTCGCAATATCTCTCTGAGCTTTAGAAGAGTTTAAATAAGCTGCTTCTTTGGGATTACTTATAAACCCTGTTTCTACCAAGACACTTGGCATATATGTATTATGTAAAACCCAAAATCCGGATTGTTTAACTCCTCTGTTTTTTAAATTTAAATTATTTTTAAAATTATTTTGAATATTAGTGGCTAATAATATACTTTGATCTAGATAATCTTCCTGCATTAAAGTAAGTCCGATAAGGCTTTCTGAAGAGTTTGGATCGTAACCTTCATAATTATCTTCAAAGTCTTCTTCTAGAAAAATAACCTCATTCTCTTGCTTAGCTATATTAAAATTTCTCTCATTTGCATGTAATCCTAAAACAAAAGTTTCACTTCCAGAAACGGATGAATCATGAAATGAGTTACAATGTATTGATATAAATAGATCCGCATCTGCAGAGTTCGCAATTTTTGCTCTTTGTCTAAGACCTAAATAGACATCTTTTTTTCTGGTGTATATCACTTTATTTGATATATCTTTCTCAAGTAATTTACCGAGATTTAATGCGATTTTTAATGCAATTTCTTTTTCAGTAAAACCAAGTTTGGTTGGTTTTCCTGGATCTTTACCTCCATGGCCAGCATCAATAACAATTTTAAATTTCTCTTGAGAGTAAAATTCGGTTATACTAAATAAAAGAATAACAAAAAAAAGATATTTTGTTAAACTCGGGTTAAAAATTCTATTATATTTATATGAGTATGACATATTTTTATATATTAATTTTTGAAAAAAATATACGTAACTTTATCAAATATTATTATGATAATAATCCATTTCAAAAATACATTATAAACATTGCATAAATTTATTCTTAATATAGTTTTAGCTTTAAGTTATACAATGTTTATAAACAGCTCTTCTATGGCTCAAGAAAATGGTTCTTTAAACATAGAAACTGCCAATACTACAATTAAGGATAGCGTAAGTTCTGATACAACTCAAGTTAAAAAAAACTTTTTTAACAGTGGTGCTGTATACAAAGCCTCAGATACAGTTTCAATAAACCCTAACCAAAAAAAAATCACATTATACAATAATGCTAAGTTAGTTTATGGAGATATGGAAATCACATCTGGTAAAATAGTTATTGATTATTCGAAAAATGAAATATATGCTGGAAGAATAAAGGATTCTAGTGGTGCCTTAACACAATCTCCAATATTTAAACAAGGTAGCGATATTATTGAACCTGACTCAATTCGATTCAATTTAGATACTAAAAAAGCTTTAATCTTCAACTCAAAGACAGAACAGTCTGGAATGAATATTATTTCAGAAAAAACTAAAAAAGAGAATGATTCTGTTTATTTTATGGATAGGGCTAAATTTACAACATCAGTTGACGTTGAAAACCCAGAGTACTATTTTTTATTAAGAAACGCAAAAGTTGTTCCTGGTAAAAAAATAATTACAGGGTTTACTAATATGTATATAGCCAATGTTCCTACACCTATTGGTTTACCTTTTGGATATTTCCCACTTACTAAAAAAAGAACATCAGGAGTGATTTTTCCCTCTTTTGGCGAACAAAATGATAGAGGTTATTTTCTGCAAAACGGAGGTTACTATTTGGCTATAAGTGACAATGCTGATTTAGCAATATTAGGAGATTACTATACTAATGGAAGTTATGGGTTTAGGTTAGAAAATAATTACGCATATAGGTATAAGTTTAGAGGAAACTTAAGCTTTAGGTATGAGAATTTAATTAAAAGTGAAAGAGGTTTTCCAGATTATTCAAAAAGCGCAATTTATAATTTAAGGTGGTCCCACAATCAAGATGCGAAATCAAATCCTAATTCTAGATTTTCAGCATCTGTTAATTTAGGTAGTAGTAAATATTTTCAGCAATCAATTAATCAATTAAATGCGTCTAGTTTTTTAAATAATACACTGTCCTCTTCAGTCTCTTATTCAAAAACATTTATTGGTGAACCCCAAGTAAACATGAGTTTAACTGCAACACACTCTCAAAATACAAATACTCAAACAATTAATATGACCTTGCCAACATTTCAGGGTAGTGTTAGTAGGGTTTTTCCTTTTGCTCCTAAAAATGGAACAAAAAAAGGTATCATACAAAATATGAATTTACAGTATAGTGTTAGAGGGGAAAACAGGATCCAAACGACGGATTCCTTATTTTTCAAAAAAGAGATGTTTGAATCTGCTAAATCAGGTTTTCAGCATTCAGTCCCATTAAGTACAAATTTTAAATTATTTAAATACTTAAGCTTATCTACAAGTGCCAATTACAAAGAAACTTGGACCTTTAATACTATAACAAAATCATTCGATAACGAAGCTAATGAAGTAATTACACAAGAATTAAATGGGTTTGATTCATTTAGAACATATAATTTTTCATCGAGTGTTGGAACAACGGTTTACGGTATGTATGATTTTGGTAGCGAAAGTAAGCTTCAAGCTATTAGACATGTGATGAGACCTTCAATTAGCTACACCATTAATCCAGCATTTGATAATTACTATGAAACTTACGAAGTAATTGATGCAGATGGATTAACTACTTCAGAATTAGAATATACAAGATTTGAGGGGTCTATATTTGGATCTCCCAATAACAACTTCTCTAGTTCAATTGGAATGTCTGTTAGTAATAATGTTGAAGCTAAAATTACTGATAGAGATAGTACAAATACAGAAGCTAAAAAAGTAACTATTTTAAATAATTTAAATTTTTCAACATCCTACAATATGGCTAGTGATTCACTAAACTGGAGTCCTGTGAGATTGTCTGGCGGGACTCAATTGTTTGATAACAAAATGTCAGTAAATTTCGGAGCAACTTTAGATCCATATGCTTTAGATGATAATAATAATAAAATAAATGAGTTTAATGTATCTAATGGAGGAAGTCTGTTTAGGCTAACAAGTGCTAATTTAACTTTTAATTATTCTCTTTCTAATAAGGGGGAAAAAAATGAATCAAAGGAAAATAGTAGGTCTGTAAATGAATCTTTAAGAAGTGGTGGAAGAGATGATGATTTATTTGGCCAGTCATTAGATTATGCAGACAGTTCATTCTTAGATGAGGATGAGCCTGACAAAGATGAGGTGCCTAGTGAATTATTTAATTATACAATCCCATGGAGCTTAAGAGTTGCGTATGCTGTGAATTATAATAATAGTAGAAATCAAAAAGAAATATCATCACATTCTATAATGTTTTCAGGGGATTTAGATATTTCACCTAAATGGAGTGTTGGAGCTTCTTCAGGTTATGATTTAAAAAATAATGGTATTACGTATACACAGCTGAGGTTTGAAAGAGATTTACTTAGCTGGAGAATGAATTTTAGTTGGATACCTTTTAGTTCCAACGCTCAGTGGAATTTCTTTGTTGGGATAAAATCTGGGATGCTTAGCGATATTAAATACGATAAAAGAAGACAAAGGGATAAACAACTTTAATATATACATAATGAAAAAAATCTATAATACAACAAATGCACCTGAACCACTAGGGCCTTACAATCAAGCTGTAATGGCAGGTAATATGTTTTTTACCTCAGGTCAAATTGCAATAAACCCAAAAAATGGCATGTTAATTTTAGATAACATTAAAGATGAAACACATCAGGTAATGATTAATCTTAAAGCAGTTCTCAATTCAGCAAATATAGATTTTGAAAATGTTGTTAAAAGTTCGATATTCATTTCTTCAATGGAAGATTTTAATGATATAAACGATGTTTACGGTTCCTACTTTAATACAGATAATGCTCCAGCAAGAGAGACGGTCCAAGTAGCTAAGCTCCCTAAAGGAGTGAACGTTGAAATATCTATGATAGCAATTGTTTAATCAAGAAGGTTAATATGGTACTTTAAAAGGCCGTCGATAGGTCTTTTAACAATGTTACCTGCCTTTAAACCATGTTTCTTAAGAACTTGCGTTAACTCATCTCTTAGATAATAAGCGATAGATCCTGTGAAATGAATTGGTAAATCCTTTGCATTTGGAAATTGCAATATTTGTCGTTTAACAAATAGTTTCATTCCTTTTTTTATAAGTTTCTGGGCATATTTATTTTCCTTGTTTTCAATAAGAAACCTAGCGAATTTAGCTAAATAGGTGTTTGGATTAGGCTTTTTGTATAAATGATTCTTTATAGTTTCAGCCTCTAGATCAAAATCTTCTTCAAATTTCTTAGCTGTTAACTCAGGAATTCTATTGAAATAATAATCTCTCAAAAGTTGTCTTCCAAAATAATTACCACTACCATCATCCATAAGTATATAGCCTAAAGATGTGATTTTCTGTATTACATTAACACCATCAAAATAACTGCAATTTGAACCCGTACCTAATATACATACTATAGATTCTTTATTTATTTCAGCTGTAGCATAAACTGCTGCAAAAGTATCTTCTTTAACTAATATTTCAGATGACTTGAATATGTTTTGAAAAACACCTTTTATCATTACTCTTGGTGGCTCTGTACCACATCCAGCTCCATAAAAATATAATTTAGTGACAGATTTTCTGTTTTGATATAAATCAAAATTATTAACTATTCTTTCTTCTATAATATAATCAGTAAGAACTTGAGGATTTAATCCAAGAGTTTGAGTTTGGAATAATATTTCCCCTTTATCATTTATTGCAATCCAATCAGTTTTAGTTGAACCGCTATCAACAATTAAAATCATAAAATAATAGGTATTATTTATTATTAATAAAACACATTAAGTCAACAAGTTTACTAGAGTACGCGTATTCATTGTCATACCAAGAAATAATTTTAAAAAACTTCGGACCTAATTCAATTCCTGCATTAGCATCAAAATTACTAGTATAAGCACAGCCAACAAAATCTTGAGACACAACAGCGTCTTCAGTATAACTTAAAACACCTCTTAGTTCGTTTTCAGAAGCTACTTTAAATGTTTTCTTGATTTCATCATAAGAAGTTGCTTTATTTAATTTTACTGTTAAATCTACAACAGAAACATTTGCAGTAGGAACTCTAAAAGCCATTCCAGTTAGCTTACCATCTAATTCAGGAATTACTTTACCAACAGCTTTAGCTGCTCCTGTAGTTGATGGTATGATGTTATTTAATGCTGATCTACCTAGTCTGTAATTTTTAGCAGGACCATCTACAGTAAATTGTGTAGAGGTTGCAGCATGGACAGTTGTCATTAACGCTTCATCAATACCGAAATTATCATGTAATACTTTAGCAACTGGTGCTAAACAGTTTGTAGTACAAGATGCGTTAGAAACAATTAAATCTGTTGATTTAATTTTGTTATGGTTAACTCCCATGACAAACATGGGTGCATCAGCAGATGGAGCAGAGATAGCAACTTTTTTTGCTCCAGATTGTATATGTAAATTTGCTTTTTCAATTGTAGTAAATATACCTGTACATTCAGCAACAACATCTACATGAGCATCTCCCCATTTTATATCGAGAGGATTTCTTTCTGCTGTAACTCTTACATTTTTACCGTTTACAATTAAATTGTTACCTGAAACATCTATTGTAGCATCACACGTACCATGAACAGAATCATATTTCAATAAATATGCTAAATGATCTATATCTAATAAATCATTAATAGCGACAACTTCAACATCATTACGTTCTAAAATTGCACGAAAAGTAATTCTACCTATTCTACCAAAACCGTTAATTCCTACTTTTACTTTACTCATTTTTTTATTTTAAATTGACATTATATCTGAAACTCTTAAGAGTTCCTTGTTTATATTTGTATTTCCTTTTATAGCTTTGTCTAGTGGAGTTAGTTTTATTAACCCATCACTTAAACCTACCATTAGGTTAGTTTTGTTTTCCAATAATGAATCAACAGCCTTCACCCCCATTCTACTAGCTAACACTCTATCAAAACATGAAGGAGAACCACCTCGCTGCAAATGGCCTAAAACAGATACTCTAGCTTCATAGCCAGGTAAGTGTTCCTCTACATAATCCTTAAGTTCAAAAACACTCTTTCCACTTTTATCACCTTCTGCTACGACTACTATACTTGATGATTTTCCAGTTGCTTTACTTCTTTTTAATGATTCAATTAATCTTTCAAGACCTAAATCTTCTTCTGGAATTAAAATCTCTTCAGCTCCAGCACCAATCCCCGTATTAAGAGCAATATGCCCGGCATCTCTACCCATTACTTCTATAAAGAATAACCTATTGTGGGAACTAGCAGTGTCTCTAATTTTGTCAATTACTTCAACAACAGTATTTAGTGCTGTGTCGTAACCAATTGTATGTGATGTACCAAATATATCGTTATCTATAGTCACAGGAATACCAATGATTGGAATTTTAAATTCATTGTGAAAAACAAGCCCTCCGGTAAATGTTCCATCACCACCAATTACAATTAAACCATCAATATCTTGTTTTTTGACATTTTCATAAGCTTTTTTTCGACCATCTTTAGTTCTGAATTCTTCTGATCGAGCTGTTTTTAGGATTGTACCTCCCTTGTTTAAAATGCCTTTTACACTTCTTGCATTCATTTCAATAAAGTCACCTTTTATAAGTCCATCAAAACCGTTATATATACCTACTGGTATAATATTATGGTATGCACATGATCTCACAACTGAACGAATGACTGCATTCATTCCTGGCGCATCACCTCCTGAAGTTAAAAAAGCTATTTTTTTCATTTAATTTATTAATTTGTGAATTTACATAAACATTTCATGAAAATAAAGAAATAAATACGTCAAAATGCTAAAATAACTGAACAAATGAGATAATTTAGAAACTATTACGTTTGCGGAAATATTATTTAAATAATTTTTTAATTAATTTCTTAAAATCTGTAAATTCAACATTATAGGAAACTCCAACTCCCTGAGTGTAACCAATTTGTTCACCAAAGTTTCTAATAGTATTCTCGCGATTAAAAATTTTCATAGTTAAAGTTCGATCGGAATTAAGTTTTAGTTCTATTTCAAAATCTCCTGCAATAACAGTCTCACTAACTCCACCAATAGGCACACCTAATTTACCATTTATTAAAATATTTTCACTTAACCTAGTGGATAGTGTAACACCAAACTCATCATTTGATTGATAATCAGGTGTATTCTCCCCTATTTGATAATCTAACCCAAATTTTAACTTATCATTTTCATCAAATAAGATATTATTTATAATAGATGCAGCACTTTCCGCAAGATTTCCAAACAATGCTTGCTGGTTAAAATTTATGTCATTTTGAAAAGAACCTGTTGCTAACAACGATAGGGCTTGAAATTGATTGCTTTCTTTGTCATTTAAGCGGTATTGTAATTCATTATTGATAGAAGAATCAACATTAGGGAATTCTAATTTAAATTCAGGTGATGGATTTAACAATTCTCCAATAAGATTTACATTTACATTAACTGGAATACTCAAATTGACAGGGTTATCTAACAGGATTGATGGATTAGCTTCAATTTTGCTGTAGGATGTTTCTAAGTTAATAAATGCTTTCATTGGGTCTCCAGTCCATGAAAGACTACCTCCACTTTTTAAATCAAATTCTTTTTTTAAAATACCAGCATAAACAAAGTTATATTTTCCATTATCTACAACAAAATCACCAAACATATTAAACTTTCCTTTGTTATTTATTTCCATTATTAAATTTCCATTTCCATAGCCTCTAATAGTACTCCCAGAAGTTCTGTCTATTAAAATTTCAATTTCTGCATTTTCGTTAATGTTAAGATTGAAGTCTAATTCAATTCCTTTAATGTTATTAAATTTATAATCCTTTTCATTATCAGTTTTATCTGTACTACTTACAAATTTTATGTATGAAATGTTTTCAGTAAAATTCTTAGAATCATTTAAGGGTATATTAAAGACAGTCCCTTTTTCACTTGAAATGTTTGCGTCAAATGATAATCTTTCTCCTGGACCATTTATCATTATATCACCAGAAACAAAAGCTGTGCCGTAATAAACTGGATTATTGATATCTTTTGTGTCTAACACTAACAACCTATCCGAGCTAATTTGAAGGTCTAAGAACCAGTCTTTAAACTTATTATGACTTACTTTTCCATTAAGCAACCCTTTACTATTATACTTGGATTCATCAACAGCAATATTATCAAAGATAAACTCAGTATCAGTTAACTTTACCATACTATTATTTGCAAACCTGTAATCTACCTTCGTGTAAGGAACTGTCAAGCCAGAGTTGTTTACTACTAAACTTCCAGTAATATTGGGGCTAAATAAATTGTTTTTAATTTTAAAAAAACCACTGATATCTCCTCTGATTTTATTTACATTGTTTTTTCCAATAATATTCAATGAATTAATTGGAAATTTATTAAAATTTGTAATTATATTAATACTTGTATTATTTCCATCATAAAACAAAAAACCAAAGCTATTCATTGTTTCTTTTAAATTATTTTTTAGAGTAGATTCAACATTGTATTTTTTTAATACACTATCATAATTAAGTGAAATATCTAATACACCAAACTTGTAATTGTTTAAATACAAATTATCTACAATTAACTTAGATTCTGCATTAGATTCTGTATCATATATTAATTCACCATCTATGTTACCTGTTAGCTTAAATTTGTCATTATTTAAAGGTAGACTTTCGAGAGATAAATTATCAAATAATAATTTTAACTGACTGAAAGAATTTTTCACGTATTTAACATCAATGAAAATCTTTTCTGAGTTGTTAAATATCTTTACTTTGTTAAATTCTAAAGAATAATTTTTAGCATCAAAAGTGCTAGTTGAATCTAATGACAAACCCCAATCTTTATCTCTATATTTTATAAGGGAATTAATTAAACCAAATTTTAATTTCTGATTAACTGAAGAATAGTATACATCTGCCTGAAACTCGTCACTATATTGATTATTATTTTTAAAATCTAATTTAACAATCGTGGAGTCGTTAATAATTGACTTCTTAATATGTATGTATTTAAGTGTGTTATTATCTGACAGAATAACATTGTCTGCTTGAAGACTAAAGTTATTCACCTCTTTTGAATTGTCTATAGCAATAGAAACATTGTTAGCTGTAAAATTATTTAATTGAATTGTTGGAGATGAAATATTTAGCTTAAAATTAGCTGGATCTTCATCAATTACTCCATTAATTAATGTGTTTTTACCAAAAGTCAGATTAGGGTATAAAATATTTATAAAATCATTATGAATGTCAAATTTAAATATTGTACACAGTTTAGAATCATTAACAAATGAAAAATCATTTTCATATATATTATACTTAATAGATTCTTCGAAATAATTACTTAGTTTTTTAATATCAAAACCACCTTCTATAAAACCTGTAAGTAATTCTGGTGAATTAACATTAAATATTCTTTTGCCATTTTTAAACATACTTGAAAGTCTTAAACTCTCAATAAAATAATTTCTTTCTTTATTTGTATAATATGAATCCGTAAGATGCGCATCAACAATCAAGTCTTTAATATTACTACCTTTGATATTTAAATTTAACCCACCATTAAAATAGTTGTGAGAACCTAAATCAAAATTAATTAAATCAAGCTTTATGTTTAGGTTTTTTATATTTTCTGAGTAATCAATAATACTATTTAAATCAAAGTTTAGATCTTTGTTCTCAGACGAGATTTTAGCTGTGAATACATCGTTATTAGTAGTGCCGTTAATTAATATATTGCTAAATAAAGTATCATCAACATACAACTCTTTAATCACACCGCTTAAAGATGTATTAAGGGTCATGTTGGGTAGAACGGAGCCGTCAAGTATAAAGTCAGCTGAAGTTCTAACACTAGCGTTAAACAAAGAAAAGTCATTGAAAATAAAGTCATTAAGTTTAATAGTGCCATAAAGACTAGATTCTTTTGATGTAGCTAAAAAATCCATTAAATTAAGATCTACAGAAATTCTACCAAAATTTGTATTTACAACGTATTTATTATTTAACAGATTGTTACTATAGTCACATAATCCAGTTATAGAAATAAATTCTGTTGAATCTAAAAATTCAGGAAGATTATAATTACTTACATCTGGAAATTTAATTAAATCATCATAATTAGTATAAAACTCTTCCAATACAGTATTGACTTTAATGTTCTTAAGTAAATCACTTATAGAGAATTTAATTTTAGCCGTTGTATTTGACCCAAATTTAAAGTCTAAACTACCAGTAAGTAAGCTATCTAATGACCCCTTTATACTACTATTGAACGTAAGGAGCTCATTTGGAACAATAGAATTATAATAAAGTTTGAGGTCATTAGTTGATACTTGAGAGTCTAGTAAATCAACTACAACTAAAGAGTTTGTAAAACTACCTTCTTTAATATTTGATAATTTTAAATCACCTTTTATGAAGGAATTACTTGATTGTATTGAGAAATCTGCAATGTTTAGTCTCGATTGATTATAACTGATTTCTGATTCAAAGTCCAACAAATCAAAGCCATATAAATCAACATAACTAATATTATTGATCTTTAAATCTATTTTTGAACTTGAGTAAAGAAAATCAGAAATCTTTAATTTAAAATCTGCTAATTGATTAACCTTTTTTTCGTTATCCAATAGTTCAATTCTGAAATTTTCAAAATTCAAGTCTTTCAGGTTTAAACTAAAATTTTCTATGTTTTGTGAATTGTCACGTTTAATTTTATTAAAGAAAATTTGATAATTTGTAAGTGAGTCGCCTGGGTATTTATTTATTTTAATTACCCCGTTAGATAAATACAGTGAGTTTAGTC
>Ga0209710_1000059_pt1 | contig 124654 bp, 111 predicted proteins | sample ArcticOcean_MG_C_5_FD_187436 | JGI IMG/M metagenome (GOLD analysis project Ga0209710, IMG submission 187436) | Marine microbial communities from western Arctic Ocean - ArcticOcean_MG_CB4_138 (SPAdes) (version 2) | ecosystem: Environmental > Aquatic > Marine > Oceanic | place: Arctic Ocean...
TCTAATTTCTTTAAGGTTTTCAGGATTTATTTCTTGCTGTAGACCATCAGATATTTCATGTAAATTTGGTTTAAATAGAGTACAATTTTTATAGGATAAAAAATTATCTTTTTTAGGGTCTACAATTGTTGGGATATTATTTTCATTTGCATAATTAATTAATTTTGTAATTATGTTTTTTGTTAAAACCCCTTTATTATAATCTTGAAGGATTATAGCGTCAATATTTTTACTAACTTTTATTACTAAATTAAGAAATTGCTTTTCAATTTTTATTGGATGTTTATCTTCTTCGTCTATTCTTAATTGATGTCTGTCTTTGACAATAACTCTTGTTTTTGTTGTTGTTTTACGACCATCAGAAATTAACATGCCCTCTACTCCTAAACCTTGTTCTTTCATTAGCTGTTCGAAAAGTATTCCTTTAGAATCATTTCCAATTACTGTGCATAAAATTGCTTTGGCTCCTAATTCCTTAAGGTTTAATGCAACATTAGCCGCTCCACCTAAGCGATTGTCATTTTGGTTAATCTTTACATCAACAACTGGAACAGGTGCTTCCGGAGACATTCTATTAATTTCTCCCCATAAATATGAATCAATAATTGCATCACCAATTACAAGTATTTTTTTTGATTTAAAGTTATTTAGAATTTTTTCTAACCCCATTTAGCTCAAAGTGTTTAGTTGTGTTTTTATTCTTTTTGCCGCTTCTAATAATTGTTCATCTGCAGCTGCATAAGATATTCTAACACATTCAGGATTTCCAAAAGCATCACCAGCAACTAAAGCTACATGGCAGGAATTTAGCAAAAACATACAAAAATCATTTGCATTTTTGATTTCTATCTTATCATTTGATTTTCCAAAGTAAAAAGATACGTCAGGAAAAATATAAAATGCTCCTTGAGGGATATTACATTTAATACCTTCAATTTTATTTAATTCATTTATTAAAAGATCTCTTCTTCTAAGAAAAGTTTCTTTCATTTCTGCTGTTGTAGATTTTGGATCTGCCAACATTGCTTTTTCTGTAGCTTTTTGCGCTATTGCACATGTTGCTGATGTGATTTGTCCTTGTATTTTATTACATGCCTGTGCTATCCATAGTGGAGCCCCTATAAAACCTACTCTCCATCCAGTCATAGCAAAACCTTTGGAAACACCATTAACAGTTACAACCCTGTCTTTTAACTGATCTATTGTTCCAATACTAAAGTGTTCTTCAGTAAAATTAATATGTTCATAAATTTCATCTGATACAATAATTATATTTGGGTATTTAACTAATATTTCACCAAAATCTACAAGCTCTTTTTTTGTATATACCGTTCCACTTGGATTGCATGGAGAACTGAAAATTAGCATTTTTGTTTTTTCAGTAATAGATTCTTCAAGTTGCTGTGGAGTTATTTTGAAATTGGAGTCAATTGTAGAGGGAATTTCTACAGGTACACCTTCAGCAAGCTTTATGATTTCTGAATAAGAAACCCAATATGGACATGGTAGTAAAACTTCATCTCCATTATTTAATAAGCTAAGAGCTAAATTTGCTAATGATTGTTTTGCACCAGTAGAAGTAACAATCTGATCTGTAGTGAAATCTAAATTATTATCTCTCTTAAATTTACCCACAATAGCTTCTCTAAGTTCTACCAGTCCAGGTACTGGAGTATAGTGTGAATAGTTATCTGTAATAGCTTGTTTAGCAGCTTCTTTAATAAATTCTGGAGTGTCAAAATCTGGTTCTCCTAAACTTAATGCTATAACATCTTTTCCTTGTGCTTTCAATTCTCGACTCATTCTTGCCATTGCAAGCGTTGCGCTTTCAGCTAATCTACTAAGTCTCTCAGATACTTTTGTCATTATTAAATATTTTTACAAATGTAACTATTTATAAAAATTTGCATTAACGTTTTTTATATATTTACGATGTATGAAATATATAATTTTTTTCTTTTTTTTCTTTATAATCTGTTTAGATAGTTTTTCTCAAAGTGTTTTTTCTACTGATTACAATTATCAAGCAGATGTTAAAGTCTTTGTTACAAAGTATAAATACAATGCTGATTTATTAATTTTTAAAGTAAAAGAAAAATATCAGGCTAGTGGAAATAATGGTCTTTGGTATTTTTCTAATGTTATTAAATCAGATAAAAAAATATTCTTTGTTAATTATGCTTATCAAGCAGATCTTAAAATATTTTTTGTTGATTATAAGAGTAAAGCAGGTTGGGTTAAAAATGAAAAGAAACATTTACTTTACTAAATAAAATTGTTAAGTATTTTTTCTAATGAAATGTTCTTCTCTAAAACATCGGTTTCAATCTTTTCTATAGAATTATTATTTTTAAGTATATTATATTTTTTTAAGCCTAATTCTTCTTTAATTTTTTTGTGCAACCAAAAAATTTGTTGTGAAGCTCTGTTTAGTTTAATAAATTTATTTTGAGTCATTATTTTCACATAATTCTCAACTAACTTCCAGAGTTCATCAATTCCTGATGATTCTAATGCCGAGCAACAAATTACTTTCTTTGACCAATTATTTCGAATAGGAAACATAGATAATGAATTTGAATATAGATTCATAGCATTTTTTGAATTTTGAATATTATCTCCATCTGATTTATTTATTGCAATAATATCAGCATGTTCCATTATTCCTCTTTTAATTCCTTGTAATTCATCTCCTGCGTTTGATAACATTAATACTATAACAATATCAACTAATTTTCCAACCATAAATTCATTCTGACCAACTCCAACAGTCTCAATTAATATTATATCATATCCTGCTGCTTCACAAATTTTAATACTTGAATTAGTGGCTTCTGCCACTCCTCCTAAAGTTCCAGATGTTGGGCTTGGTCTTATAAATGCATTTTTTTCTTTTGAAAGTTGGTGCATTCTACTTTTATCTCCTAAAATACTTCCATGATTTGCCATACTTGTTGGGTCAATAGCTAAAACCGCAACTTTTTTATTCATTTTTAATAAAAACCTCCCAAAGCATTCAATAAACGTACTTTTCCCAACTCCAGGTACTCCAGTAATACCAATTCTTAATGATTTGCTTGGAAGATGAGAGATTTTCTGAATGAGTATTTCAGCTTCTATTTTGTCTTTATCTAAACTACTTTCAACTAATGTTATTGCTTTAGATAAGTATTCTCTCTCACCATTTATGATTCCTTTAAGTAACTCCATTCTATAAAACTGCAATTGTAGAAATTTCTATATTTACATCTTTTGGTAATCTTGAAACTTCAACAGTTTCTCTAGCTGGAAGATGATTTTGGAAATATTTTGCATAAATTGAATTTACTTCTAAAAAATTATTTAAATCTTTTAAAAAAATAGTTGTTTTTACAACATTATTAAATGTCATATTTGCTTCCTTTAAAATATTCTCTATATTTTTCAATACTTGAATTGTTTCCTCTTCTATGCAATTATTCATTAAATCTCCATTAGTATTTAAGCATATTTGTCCAGAAACATATAAAGTTCTGTCCGATAAAATAGCCTGACTGTAAGGACCTATGGCCAGTGGTGATTTATTTGTTTTGATTATTTGCTTCATGAATTTTTTATTCTTTTTCCAAATATAGCACTTCCAATTCTTACCATATTACTATTTTTAGAAACAGCAATGTTGTAGTCGGAACTCATTCCTATTGACAAAATATTAAAATTTTTTGAATAATATTTTTTGTAGATATCATTAATTAAATCAAATTCAGATTTAATTTGAAAAGAATTATCAGTATTTGTTGCCATTCCCATTACTCCCCTAATTTTAATATTATTTAATTCTTTAGTAAAAGCTATTACTTCATCAATTTCTTTAAAATTAAACCCAAATTTATTTTCCTCTATTGCAATTTTAATTTGTAATAAACAATCAATTATTCGGTTTTCAATTTTGGCTCGTTTATTAATTTCCTTTAAAATTTTTACTGAGTCAACAGTATGGATTAAGTCAATAAATTTTGCGATATATTTAACCTTATTACTTTGTAGATGACCAATCATATGCCATTTAATCTCTTTTGGTAAGTTCTCATGTTTGTTAACAAGTTCTTGTACTTTATTTTCGCCAAAATTAATATGTCCAGTATTATATGCTTCTAATATTTCTTCGTTGCTTCTTGTCTTTGAAACGACTATTAGCTCAATATCGGAAGGTAAATTTTTTTTTAAATTAATAAGGTTTTTTGTAATTGACACTATTCTATTTCATATATGATTAGTCCAGATCTTAGTTTTGGTTCTATATATGTGCTTTTTGGTGGCATACTTAATTTATTATCTGCAACTTTTTTTATTTGACTTATATCTATTGGTTTTAATATAAATACTATACTATATTGTTTTGAATCCACTAAATTTTGGAATTCTTTAAATGGTCTTTTTCCATCAATAAATTCTAGATTTTTATCTTTTCTTTCATCTTCAATTTTAAAAATTGGTTTGAGTATGTTTTCAAAAAGTAGTGATGGATCTAATTGTTCAACTACACAATTTAAGTTTTGTGTATTATTAAATTTAATACTATACCAGTTTTTATCAATATACATAGATATCTCATCTTTTTCATGAGGAATATATTCAAAATTACCTATCTTTTTAATATTACATCTTTCACTTATTAATTTTATAATATTTTCAACTGAGTGATTATTTATATTTTTTATTAATCTATTGAAATTAAAAATTTCGATTTGATCCTCTTCTACTAATAAACTCATAAAAAAATCTTTACCTTTTAAATTTGATTCTTTGCTTAGTAGTGATGATGATGCAGATCTATGGTGTCCATCAGCAATATATAGTGCATCAATTGAATTAAAAGATTTTTGAATTTTATTTATATCTTTTTTACTATCAATAATCCATAATTTATGACAAATTTTATCAGTAGTGGTAAATTCATATTCAGATCTTTCTAAAATATATTTATTTATAATATTTTCAATATCTAAATTTTTTGTGTGTGTGAGCAACACAGGATCAGCATTAAATTTTGTTTCACCTAAATACTCTTTGAACATATTCTCTCTTTCTAGAATTGTTTCTTCATGTTTTTTTATTTTACCATTATTATACTCTTCTATTGAAGTTTTAGCAATAATACCTGTTACTTTTTTAGATTTTGTTTTTTGCTGATAAATATAGAAAACATCATTTTTTTCCTTAATTAGTATCTCTGAATCGATAAATGATAAAAATTTCTTTTTTATCAATTTAAATTTTTGAATACCAGTATGTTTAAACTTGTTATTATACTCAGGATTTAAAATATGTAAAAATGTAAAAGGATTATTATCAAGTTTTTCTTTAAGAATTTCATCACTGTATGATAGATATGATCTTGTTGTAACAAGATTAGCTTTATCTCTTAAAGGTCTTATTCCTTTGAATGGAAAAACTCTTGCCATTTATTTATAAATAGCAATTATTTGATCAGCTAATTCTAATCCTATTCTTTCTTGAGCTTCATTAGTTGCAGCGCCAATATGTGGACTTAATGAAATAGCATTATGCATTAAAAGATGTATACTTGGAGTTGGCTCATCTTCAAAAACATCTAATGAGGCATAAGCTAATTTCTCTTTATCTAAAGAAAACATTAATGCTGTTTCATCAATAACTCCACCTCTAGATGTATTAATTATTCCAGCTCCAGTTTTCATTAATCCTATTTCATTAGCCCCAATAACTGCTTTTTTATCGATTTTTGGAACATGAACAGTTATAAAGTCTGATTCTTTTAAAACAGTTTCTAAATCATTAATTTCAATATTAAAAGTTTTTTTATCACCATTAAAAAAATGAACTGTAACATCTGTATCTTTAGTGTGTTTGTCATGAGCTAAAACATTCATCCCTAGTCCAATAGCTTTTTTAGCAACTTCTTGACCAATTCTCCCAAATCCTATTATTCCTAAGGTTTTTCCGGAAAGTTCTATGCCGGAAGAAAATGATTTCTTAAGTTCTTTAAAGTTAGAGTCTCCCTCCATAGGCATTTGTCTGTTAGAAGCAAATAAAAACCTTACCATGCCAAATAGGTGTGCAAATACTAATTCAGCGACAGAATTAGATGATGAAGCTGGAGTATTTATAACATGTTTTCCTTTTTCTCTTGCATAATCAACATCAATATTGTCCATGCCAACACCGCCTCTTCCAATAATTTTCAAATTTGGACAATTATCAATAATATCTTTTCTTACTTTAGTAGCACTTCTGACTAATAAAACTTCAATATTTTTATTATTAATCTTTTCAATTAAATCTTCTTGGTTAATTTTTTCAGTTAGTACATTAAAACCATTTTCTTCAAGTTTTTCAACTCCTTTTGATGATATTCCATCATTTGCTAGTACTTTAATCATTATTTTCTTTTTCTATTTGTTGCATTATGTTAATTAGTACATCTACACTTTCTTCCTTTAGAGCATTATACATAGAGGCTCTATAGCCTCCTACTGATCTATGCCCTTTTAGGCCGTTTATCCCATGTTTAAGACATAATTGCTCAAAATGATTCTCATAACTTTCATTCTTTAATTTAAATGTTGCATTCATCTTTGAGCGATCATTTGTATTAGCTAATCCTTCAAAAAGTTTATTTCTATCAATTTCTGTATATAATTTTAGAGCTTTTCTGTTATTAACTTCTTCAATCCAGTTGATTCCACCATTTTTCTTTAACCATTCAAGATTTAACATAGACACATAAATAGCAAATACTGGTGGGGTGTTATACATGCTTTCTTTCTCAATATGAACCATATAATCTAACATTGAAGGAATATCTCTATTAGTTTTGCCTAGTATATTATTTTTAACAATTACTAATGTTGTTCCTGCTGGACCCATATTTTTCTGTGCTCCTGCATAAATAAGTCCATATTTAGAGACATCAATTTTTCTGCTAAAAATATCAGAAGACATATCACAAACTAAAATATTATTTGATTCTGGAATATGATTAAATTGTGTTCCAAAAATTGTATTATTTGAAGTGTAATGAACATAATCTAAATTATGAGGAATAGAGTAATTTTTTGGTATGTAATTAAAGTTTTTATCAGATGAATCTGCAATAATTAATGTTTCTCCAATTTTTGATGACTCTTTAATTGCTTTTTTTGACCATGTCCCAGTATTTAAGTATCCACATTTACCATCTTTCTTAAGAAGATTATATGGAGTCATTAAAAATTCTAAACTTGCCCCTCCTTGAAGAAAAAGTACTGAGTAGTCACTTGGAACATCTAATAATTCTATAACTAGCTCTTTAGCTCTTTCTAAAACTTGTACAAAAGGCTTACTTCTATGCGAGATCTCAATGAGTGATAAATTATCATTATTAAAATCTAAAATAGCTTCTGAAGCTTTTTTTAAAACTTCTTGTGGAAGGATGCAAGGTCCAGCACTAAAATTATGTTTTTTCATAAAAATATTTGTTATTTTATTCTTTCCATATAAGCACCTTTTGAAGTCTCAATTTTAATTTTATCACCTTCATTGATAAATAAAGGAACTTGAATGTTTGCTCCTGTTTCTGTTGTGGCTGGCTTAAAAGTATTTGTAGCTGTATTTCCTTTCATCCCCGGCTCAGTATGTTTAATTGTTAAGATAACATGAGCAGGAAGAGATGCTGATAAGGGTTTGCCTTCATCAGCGTGAAAAAGTACGTCAATATTTTCACCCTCTTTTAAGAAATGAACATTTTCAATAAAATCTTTTTGTAACATTATTTGTTCAAAATCTTCTGTGTTCATTAAGTGATAGTCAGAGTTTTCAGCATAAAGAAACTGATATTTTCTATTTTCAATTCTTATGATTTCAATTTTAACTCCTGAAGTAAATGTATTTTCTAATAATCTTTTTGTGTTTAGATTTCTGATTTTTGTTCTTACAAATGCAGGACCTTTTCCAGGTTTTACATGTTGGAAAGATTCTATTTTCCATGGGTCTCCATTAAACTGAATACAAAGACCATTTCTAAATTCTGCTGTTGTTGCCATTTTATTTATTTTGGTTATAGCCTCTCATAATACCTCTAACAGATTTTTGAACAAAATCAATTATTTTATCTCTATTAATTGAAGCATTAAATTCTATTTCTATTTTATTAATTGCTTGACTGTTATTGAAATTTTTTTGATATAAAAATCTATAAATTTCTTGAATTTCTTGAATTTCATCTTCACTAAAGTTACGTCTTCTTAGGCCAATAGAGTTAATGCCAATAAAAGATAATGGTTCTCTTCCAGCTTTAATAAACGGAGGTACATCTTTCCTAACTAAAGACCCCCCAGAGATCATAGTGTGATCTCCTATATTAACAAATTGATGAACCGCAGTTAGGCCACCTATTATTGCGTGTTTTCCAATTGTGACATGTCCTCCTAGAGCAACATTATTAACAATAATTGAATGATTACCAACATAGCAATCATGAGCAATATGAGCATAAGCCATTATTAAGCAGTTATCTCCAACAACTGTTTTTCCAGTCGCAGACGTTGCTCTGTTTACAGTTGCACATTCTCGTATAATTGTATTATCCCCAATTATTGCTAAAGAGGCCTCTCCATCAAATTTTAAATCTTGAGGTATTGCAGAAATTACAGCACCAGGAAAAATTTCACAATTTTTTCCAATTCTAGCTCCTTCCATAATAGTAACATTAGAGCCAATCCAAGTACCACTTCCAATTTCCACATTTTTTTCAATGCAAACAAATGGTTCAATAACAACATTTCTAGCAATTTTAGCAAGTGGATTTATTGATGATAATGGATGATGCATATTTTATTATTAAAAGTATCTATTTATTCTTTAGATTGAACAGTTAATGAAACTAATTATTGTTTTTTAGCAATTTGAGCTAATAAATCAGCTTCCACAACTATTTTATTATTTACATATCCTTTTCCATGCATGTGACACAAACCTCTTCTTATTGGTGAGATAAGTTCTAATTTAAAAATTATTGTATCTCCTGGAATAACCTTTTGCTTAAACTTAGCATTATCAATTTTCATAAAAAATGTAAGGTAATCTTGTGGGTTTTCAACTGTGCTGAGTATTAAAACTCCTCCAGCTTGGGCCATAGTTTCAAGTTGTAATACGCCAGGCATTACTGGTTCTTTTGGGAAATGACCTCTGAAATAATCTTCATTTTTTTGTACATACTTTACACCAATAATATAATCTTCTCCTAACTCTCTAATTTCATCAATAAATAGAAATGGTTCTCGATGTGGTAAGATTTTTTTAATATCCTCAGTGTTATAGAATGGTTTTTCACTTAAATCTATTTGAGGTCCTATTTTTTTTTCTTGATCACGCATAATTTTATCTATATAATTTATACAAGCAATATTGTTTTTATGTCCAGGCTTAAAAGAAGTTATCTTTCCCTTAAATCTCTTATTTAGTAAGCTGAAGTCACCAATAATATCAAGTATTTTATGACGAGCTGGTTCATTACTAAATCTTAATTTTTTATTGTTAAGAATAGAATTTTCTTTTATGCTTATATTGTATTTTTCAAATATTAAATTTTTTAAACTTTCGCTAACATTATTTTTTATAAAAACAACTGCATTATTTAAATCCCCTCCTTTTATTAAGTTTTTCTGAATTAAAAATTCAATTTCATCTAAAAAACAAAAAGTTCTTGAAGAAGCTATTTCAATTTCAAAATTATTAATATCTTTAAGAATAGCGGTGTTGTTTTTTAAAAAAAAATCTTTATAGCTTATTTTAGTATTTATAGAATACTTTTCTGAAGGCTCAATTAAATAATGTGAGCCAGAAATCTTGTCAGAAAATTCCATTTTTTCCTTAACTATAAAATAATTTGCTTTTGTATTAAGTTGTTTAATGCCTACTTTTTTTATTTCTTTCACAAAGTCATCGCTTGAACCATCAAGAATTGGCACTTCTAAATTGTCAATTTCTATAGTAGCATTATCAATTTTAGCATAATATAATGCAGCTAACAGATGTTCTACAGTGTGAATTTCAATGTTTTTATATTTTAGGTTTGTACTCCTAATTGTTGAAGAAACATTTTTAAAGTTTGCTAAAACACTTATTTTTCTGTCAATATCTGTTCTAATAAATGAAATACCTTGATTATCATTTGCAGGACTAATTATTATATTAGCTGATAATCCGGAATGAATACCAATACCAGAGAATGAAATTTTATCTTTAAGTGTATTTTGATACATTATTTAAAATGCTTCATAAGTCTATCAATTTTTTCAGAAAGTAGAGGAAGTCTTTTAAACATAATATATGACCTTTGAAAATCTTGCTTATTAAATGCATAGATTCCTTGAATAGTTTGATTATCTTTTATATTAGAACCAACTCCACTATTACCAGCAATTTTGACATTATTACCAATTTTTAAATGTCCTGCTATTGCGCATTGTCCTCCAATCATACAATTATCACCAATCATTGTTGATCCTGCTACAGCAACAAGGCCTGCAATAACGGTGTCAGATCCAACAGTAACATTGTGACCAATTTGAATTTGATTATCTAATTTAACACCACTTTTAATTAATGTTGAACCAATTGTTCCTCTATCAATTGTTGTATTTGCACCAATTTCAACATTTCCTTCTGTTTTAACATTACCAATTTGAGCAATTTTATTAAAGGATTTTTTATTTTTGGCAAAACCAAAACCATCTGATCCAATAACTACTCCAGAGTGAATGATATTATTTATGCCAATTTCACATGAATGATATATATTTACAGATGGGTAAATTATTGTATTATCAGAGATAATTACATCATCTCCAATAGAACAGTTATTCATTATTGTGACATTATCTCCCACTTTGACATTATCTCCTATTTTTGTAAATGATCCAACAGATAAATTATCTCCAGATTTTAAATTATTTCCTATTTCTGATTTGTCTGAAATTATATTTTTTATATTTTGTTTCTTTTCAAATTTTTGAATCAATTTTGCTAGAGATAAATAGGCGTCATTTACAACAATTAATGTAGTGTTGTCAATGCCGTCATAATTATAATTATTATCAATTATTACAGCACTTGCTTTTGTTAATGATAGGTGTTTAAGGTATTTTGAATTTGCAATAAATGATATGTCACCTTTTTGTGCAACTTCTATTTTTTGAATATTATTTATATAGATATTACTATTTCCAATTACTTTTCCATCTAGTAAATTTGCTATTTCATTAATAGTATATCTCATTTGGTAAAGTTAAGAATTATTTGTGATTTTATTTTTATTTTTTAGCTAGTTAATTTTGGATAAGAGATAAAATATTTTTTTGTTTTATTATTCAAAGCTTTGATGTTAAAATGATCTGATGCTTCTGCTAAGTCTACAATCTCATTATTTTTCATTAAAATATTAATATTTGAGTTATCCTCGTTATATACATGATTTGAAACTTGATCATTAATCACTAAAAATTCAACTTCACTGTTATTCAATTGAAATTCTTGTGAAACTTTATTTTTTATATTAATAATTTTTTCTGAATCTATTTTTTTAGTTTCAATGATAATTTTATTGATATTTCTGTTAAGTAAGTTCTTTGAGATAAGTGAAAGTATTTTATCAGAGTTATTTTGCCATTTTTTAAGACAAAAATAAATATCGTAATCGTCAAGTTGTGCAAATTGTTCAATTATTCTTTTTTGACCTCTATTCAAATCTTCTAAGAAATCGTCATTAAGAAAATATAAAAGATTTGAGGTTATAAATATTTCTTCTCCATTGCTAATCAAAAATTTTGCTCTCTTAATTAATTTCATCAACATGTTTTCAGAAGAAATAACAGTTTTGTGTAAATAAACTTGCCAATACATTAACCTTCTTGCTAAAATGAATTTTTCAATTGAATATATTCCCTTTTCTTCAATAACTAAGTTTCCATTTGCAACATTAAGCATATTAATAATTCTTTCTGTACCTATATTTCCATCTGTTACTCCAGTGAAAAAACTATCTCTTTTTAAGTAATCTAATCTATCCATATCTAGTTGAGATGAGACTAGTTGATGAAGGAATTTCTTTTTGTAGGTGTTTTTAAATATTTCTATAGAAATAGATAATTTTCCATTAAACTCTTCGTTTAAATGTTTCATAAACATTAGAGTTAATTGTTCATGATTTATCTCATTAACTAAAATCTTCTCCAATGCATGTGAAAATGGACCATGACCAATATCGTGAAGTAAGATGCAAATTCTCAATGCTTCTTGTTCAGTAGATGTTATTTCATGGCCTTTATTTGTTAATTGTTGAATGGCCTTATCCATTAAGTGAAGACTGCCTAGTGCGTGCTGAAAACGTGTGTGCTGCGCTCCTGGATAAACTAAATACGAAAGTCCTAGCTGTGAGATTCTTCGTAAACGTTGAAAATATTTGTGATTTATTAAATCATAAATAATTTTGCTTTTAATCTTTATGAAACCATAAATTGGATCATTAATTATTTTGTATTTTTCCATTTTGTACACTCTTACAAATATCGTTTTTTAAAATAAATGAATAAAGAATATTATGATTAAAATTTTATGGGTAGATGATGAGATAGATCTTCTAAAACCTCATATAATATATTTAACTTCAAAAGGTTATAATGTAACCTCTGCTAATAGTGGAGATAAAGCACTTGACATTTTAGAAGAATATAGTTTTGATTTAATTTTTTTAGATGAAAATATGCCTGGTCTATCTGGATTAGAAACTTTATCTATTATTAATGAAAAGTACGCTAGTGTTCCCGTTATTATGATTACTAAAAGTGAAGAAGAGAGTATAATGGAAGAGGCAATTGGCTCTAAGATTTCAGATTATTTAATTAAACCTGTTAACCCAAGTCAAATTTTATTGTCAATTAAAAAGAATATTGATTCTTCTAGACTTGTTGATGAGAAAACAACACGAAAATATCAACAAGAATTTCGTAACATTTCACTATCATTATCAAATTGTCAAAATATAAATGATTGGTATGAAGTTTATAAAAAATTAATTTTTTGGGAGTTAGAACTTTCTAAATCTACTGACTCAAGCATTGATGAAATTATTAATATTCAAAAATCTGAAGCTAACACCCAATTTTTTAGATTTATTAAAAATAATTATAAGAGTTGGATAGATAATATTAATGCGCCATTACTATCTCATAATATTTTTAAAGAAAAAGTTTTCCCTCATCTTAACAATGACAAATCAACATTCATGATTTTAATTGATAATTTAAGATATGATCAGTGGAAGGTTATTGAGCCACTAGTGCAAAAGAATTTTAATGTTGTTGATGATAGTTTATACTCTAGTATTTTACCTACAGCTACTCAGTATTCAAGAAATTCAATTTTTGCTGGACTTCACCCTTCAGAAATTCAAAATAAATACCCAGATAAATGGTTAAATGACGAAGATGAAGGGGGGAAGAATATGTATGAAGAATTTTTCTTAAAAGAACAGCTGAATAGACTAAGCAATGATAATTTCAAAGTTTCTTATACTAAGATTACAAATATAGATTATGCTAGAAAAGTTGTAAGTAAAATTCCTAATCTTAAAAATAATGCATTAAATGTAATTGTATATAATTTTGTTGATATGTTGTCACATGCTAGAACAGATATGAAGGTCATAAAAGAATTAGCTGATGATGATTCTGCTTATAGATCTCTAACAGTATCTTGGTTTAAACATTCCCCTTTAATTGAAATTTTACAAAAAATCTCAAGCTTAGGATCTAAACTTATTATAACTACTGATCATGGTACTATTAATGTTACTAGACCATCTAAAGTTATTGGTGATAAAAAAGTTAACCCTAATCTTAGGTACAAACAAGGTAAAAATCTTAACTACATTAACAATGATGTTTTTGAAATGACAAATCCTAAAGAATTTTGTTTACCAATGCAAAATATTAGTAGTAAATATATTTTTGCTAAAGAAGATTATTATTTTGTCTATAAAAATAATTTCAATCATTTTGCCAATTACTATAAAAATACATATCAACATGGGGGTGTTTCGCTTGAAGAAATGTTACTGCCAATCATTACTCTTGATCCAAAATAAATGAGTTCCAAAAAAATTATTATTGGTTCTCTAAAAGAATTAGATCAAATTTCTTTATCGATTCTTTCATTTTCTTATTTTAAGAAAATTTTATTCTTCGGTGAAATGGGAGTAGGGAAAACAACAATAATAAATTCTTTGTGTAAATTTTTAAATGTTAAAGATCAAATTTCTAGTCCTACTTTTTCAATTGTAAATGAATACTTAACCTCTGATAACAAAAAGGTGTTTCACTTTGATATGTATAGAATAAAAAATAAAGAAGAAGTCTTTGATTTAGGTTTTGAAGAATATATTTATAATGATAATTATTGTTTTATTGAATGGCCAGAAATAATTACTGAATTTATCCCAAAGAATTATCTAGAAGTTAGAATTTCCATTGAAAATAAAAAGAGAGTTGTATTTTTAAAAAATATATATTAAGTGTCTGTTAGTCATAATATTAAAGAATTTGTGACTTCTTCAAATGAGGAAAGGTTAGAGATTAAAAATTCTTTTTCATCTTTAGAAATTGGAGTTCTCAAAGAGACTTCTTTTCAAGAAAATAGAGTTAGTTTAACCCCAGACTCAGTGTCATTTTTATGTCAAAAAGGTCATAAGGTTTTAGTTGAGTCAAATGCTGGCTTAAAATCAAGTTTTCTCGATAATGATTACATTAATGCTGGTGCAATAATTTCTTCAAAAGAAGATGTGATTAAATCTGATTATATTTTAAAAATTGAGCCACCAACATTGTCAGAGATTAAATTAATGAAACCTTATCAAATAGTTTTTTCAGCAGTTCAGCTAAACACTAGAAATTTCGAGTTTTTTGATTTATTATTGAAGAAAAATATTACTTCTTTAGCTTTTGAGTTTATTAAAGATAAGATGGGAGAATTTCCATTTGTTAGAAGTATGAGTGAAATTGCTGGAAAAACTTCAATATTAATTGCTGGTGAATACTTAAGTAATGAACACGGTGGTAGAGGTTTAATGTTTGGAGGTGTGTCTGGGTCAATATCAACTAATGTTGTAATTATAGGCGCTGGAAATGTTGCTGAATATGCTTGTCAAGCAGCATTAGGACTGGGTGCCTCAATAACTGTTTTTGATGACTCTCTATTTAAATTAAAGAGAATACAAACTAATGTTAGTAAATCTATAATGACATCTACATTGCAGCAATCCCAACTGCTAAATTCATTAATTAATACAGATGTTCTTATAATTGCAAAAAGATTAGAAGATGATTCATCAAATATAATTTCTGAAGATATGGTTAAAAGAATGAAAAATGGTTCAGTTATAATTGATGTAAGTATTGATCAGGGAGGGTGTTGTGAAACATCAACTATAACTAATCACGAAAGCCCTATCTTTATTAAACATGGTGTAATTCATTATTGTGTCCCAAACATTGCTTCTAGAGTTTCAAGAAGTGCATCTATCTCTATAAGTAATATTTTATGTTCAATAATTAATGAAATTAGTTTTGAAGGTGGATTAGAAAATTCTATTATTAAATATGAATATTTAAGAAGTGGAGTTTATACATTTAATTCTATGCTCACTAATCAAATTATTTCTAACAAGTTTAGTTATAATTTTAAAGATTTAAATCTAATTTTACCATTTAGATAAATATTATGTTAAGAAGATTAATTTTTTTTGGATTTGGAGTTTTTATAAGTATTATGTTTCTATCAATGGGGCCAGAAAATAGACTTAAGAATACATTTTATGCTTATATTGATTATTTTAATATTAATAAGAGAGTAATTAATCATTTAATAACTGATTCAACTATAATTTCTGAAAAAGTAAATTGTAAAATGATGGAATATGATATTTCTAAAGATTTAATGTTATCAGTTTTAAATAATGGCAAGGTGAATTTTGATAAAAGTCAGACAATTAAATCTCCATGTCAAATTTTTTATATTGAAAATAAAGAAAAATTAGAAAATTATGAAGTTATTTTTGAATACTGTGATATTCAAGATAGAGTTACTGTATTAGATTTAAACATGATAGATGGGGTGAGTAAATATTGTGAATAGAATTATTTTTTTCTTCTTTTAATTTCTGAAATTATATTTTTTAGTTCTCTACCCATTTGCCCAGAAATTGATGTATTTTCTTCTGCTCTTCTTAGAAGGTATGGCATAACATCTTTAACCGGTCCATAAGGAACATACTTACTAGTGTTAAATTGTTCTTTTGATAGATTATATGATATATGGTCGCTCATTCCTAAAAGTTGTGAAAAATATATTCTATTATCAGTGTTTTTAATATTAAATTTTGACATTAATTTTACTAAATATAAAGTGCTGTTCTCGTTATGTGTTCCTGCACATATTGATGTTATAGAAATATTTTTTAAACAAATTTCTATAGCCTTTTTGTAGTCATTGTCAGTTTCAGATTTTTTAAGGTGAACAGGACAATTATAGTTCATTGTCCTTGACCTTTCTATTTCTTTTTCATGATATGCACCTCTAACAAGTTTAAACCCAATTTTAAATCTATTATCTTTTGCTTTTTGAATTATACTTTTGATATAATTTATCCTATCATTTCTATATAATTGTACGGTATTATATATGAATACTTCATTAGTGTTATATTTTTCCATCATAATTAACGCAATGTTATCAATAGTTTCTTGAATCCAGCTTTCTTCTGCATCTATAAATACTGGTGTATTGCACTCTTTTGCTGTAGAACATATTATATCAACTCTTTCTATTAATTTCTCGTATTCATGCTTTTCATCTATACTTAAATCAAGATTTGAATTAATTTTTTCAAGTAAATTGAAATTTGATATACCAGTTAATTTAAAAACGGCAAAAGGTATTTTTTTATTATTTTTTGAGATTTTAATAGATTTTAATGTCTGATTGAAAACTTTTATAAAATCACTTTCATTTTTTTTTCCTTCAGCAGAATAATCTAGTATCGTTCCGATTCTTGAATCCCATAATTTATCAATAGTTGGTTGACTTTTAGAAATTGTTTCCCCTCCACAAAAATGTTTGTAAATCGTCCATTTTATTATTGGAACTATTGGTATTTTTAAATAAAGAGCAAATTTTAATAATGATGTTAATGTTTTTGAAATTATTGGGTTTTTAATTGTACTAAATAGTATATATGCTCTTTTTAGATCAAAATTGTTTTTATCCTCAAAAGCATTTTTGGTATTATTAAAGTCTAGCATTTATATTACTTTATTTTTCTTGACATCATTAGACCATCTCTAATACCTAGCAGAAGATTTTCAACTCTATTATCATTTGAAATTTTTTTATTATAATTATGTAAAGCCAGAGTTTCATTATCTTTTTCATCTAAAATCACTTTACCACTCCATAATACATTATCGGCAATAATTATGCCATTTATATCCATTTTTTCAAGTAATAGATCAAAATATTTTGAATAATTTTCTTTATCAGCATCAATAAATGCAAGCTGAAATTTTTTATTAATCGTTGGGATTATTTCTAACGCTTTACCAATATGCTGTATGATATTGTTATTGTATTTTGATTTTTTGAAATATTTATTTGCTAATAATGTATTTTCCTCATTTATATCAATTGTATGAAGTTCTCCATCAGCGTTTATTCCTTCTGCTAAACATAAAGCAGAATAACCTGTATATGTTCCTATTTCAATAATATTTATAGGTTTTATCATTTTACTGAAAAAACTTAATGCTCTTCCTTGAATATGCCCACTAAGCATTCTGGGCATTAAGACTTTAGACCATGTTTCTCTATTTAATTCAGATAAAAGTTTTGGTTCTTTAGTACTATACTCTTCTATATAATTTTCTAACTCTTTATTTAAGAATTCCATATTTTTTATAAAAAAAAGCCACTACTAATAGTGGCTTTATAATGTGTAATTAATTATAACTATTTATCTTCTTTTGATTTACAGCAAGTTTTAGTAGTAGAACTAGAACATTCTTCAATCTTTTTTGAAGAACAGCATCCATCTTTTTTATTGTCAGAAGAACAACTTGCTTTTTCTGAAGAAGCGCATGATGATTGTTTTTTTGTGTCTGAACTACAGGTTGCTTTATTTGCTGTAGAGCTACTTTTTTCTTTCTCTTTGGAACAACATGATTTTTTAGAATCTGAAGATGAACATGATTCTTTCTTTAGGTATTTATTTGATTTGTTAAAATTAAAACCTTTTGATACTTTTTTATCTTTTTCTTTAACAACTAATTCTTTTTTATTCTCATTAGATTTTTCAGTAGCTAATTTTGCCGCTACCATTTGAGCATTAGATGATATTGTAACTAAAAATATTAATGCAATTGTTAAAATTATTGACTTTTTCATTTTGTATGATTTTTTTGATGTAAAGCAAATATATTAATTAATTTAATAAGTTCCTATTATTGATTTTCCTCCAACCATTTTTTGGTCTAACTTTGCTTTAATTTTTGTTCCTAATGGTAGATATATGTCTACTCTAGATCCAAATTTTATAAAGCCCAGCTCATCTGAAACATTAACATCATCATTTAATTTTGAATATGTAATAATTCTTCTAGCTAAGGCGCCTGCTATTTGTCTGCAAAGAATTTCAATTTTATCATTTTTAACAACGACGGTACTTCTTTCATTATCAGTTGAAGATTTTGGGTTCCATGCAACTAAAAATTTTCCGTGATGATATTTTAAATATTTTACTACACCAGAAATAGGGTAGAGGTTGTTATGAACATTTAAAGGAGACATAAATATTGACACTTGTAATCTTCGATCTTTAAAGTACTCATTTTCATTAGTTTCTTCAATTACTACAAGTTTTCCATCGCAAGGAGCGTAAATTATACCTTCCTTTTTTTCAAACTTTCTTTTTGGAATTCTAAAGAAGTTTAAGGAAATGATGAATAACAAAAATATTATATAAAAGATGAAGATTGGTATTAGCTTCAGAGTTGAACCCAATAGTAATATCATTGACGTAATAAATAAATTTCTTAGTATAATTTTTCCTTCTTTGTGTAATTTCATTTTTTAAATTATATTAATATAAATGTATAAAGTTGGTATTGTAATCATTATTGCATCAATTCTGTCTAAAATACCTCCATGACCGGGAAGGATTTTGCCTGAGTTTTTCGCGCCAGCTTGTCTTTTATAATAAGATTCTATAAAGTCTCCTAAACTTGCTGTAAATGGAGTGAAAAAAGCCATTATATAGTTATTAAAATGTTCTGTTTTAATTACGATTATATTATGATCAGTTATAATAAAGCAAATTATTAATGTAAAGATTAGTCCTCCAATAAAACCCTCCCAGGTTTTATTTGGTGAAATTTTAGGAGCAATTTTGTTAATACCAAATTTACTTCCAATAAGAAATGCAAAAGTATCAAATGTCCATGTGAATACTAGCATCATTAATATTGGAGAAGGATCAAATAATAAATTTGGATAGTTTTCATCAGTTAAACCAAATAATTGGATGATACAAAGTGGTACAAGTACATATAAAAAAGCAATTATTTTTGATTTCCCTTTTCTTAATTGCCACATTTCATACAAAGCAAATAACAATATTGTCAAATAAAGTACTAAAAATGAATTTTGTGAGTATGATGTTCCAATCCAAATGACGCAAACATAAATAATTCCAAAAATTGCTCTTAAGTAAATCTCCTTAAAATTCATTATTTATTAATTCATTCGCTTTTTCACATTTACCTTTTAGAGTGAAAATATTAATTAATCCAAAATGATATGAAGAGTCTTTTTGATTGAAGCTAATAGCCTCAATGTTATTAGAAATAAGCATGTTCTTTATTATTTCAGCTTTAAAGAAATCATGAGTTGAATAAACTTTTACCCAATCTTCATTCATTTTAAGTATTTACTTTTTTATTTTTTTTTGATCTATTTCTTCTAGTTGTTCTTCAGAATATGATTTCCATTTTCTAAGACCAAATATATCCTCTAAGTCCTTTTTGAAAATAACTTCTTTTTTAAGTAATGCATTTGCTAATTTCATTACTTTTTCTTTATTATCTTCTAGAACTTTAACTGCTCTATTATACTGTTTTTCTATTATAGAAGAAACTTCTTCGTCAATTAATTTAGCTCTTTCCTCAGAATAAGGCTTTGTAAAGCTACTATTTTGTCCTGATGAATCATAGTAAGATATATTACCAATTTTTTCACTTAAACCATAAATACTTACCATGGCAAAGGCTTGTTTAGTTACTTTTTCAAGGTCTGATAACGCACCAGTTGATATTTTATTGAAAAATATTTTTTCAGCTGCTCTTCCTCCAAGTGCTGAGCACATCTCATCAAGCATTTGTTCTGTTGTGGTTAATTGTCTTTCCTCAGGCAAGTACCAAGCTGCTCCTAAAGATTTTCCTCTTGGAACAATCGTTACTTTTATAAGTGGTGCGGCATGCTCTAAAACCCAACTTATGGCAGCATGACCTGCTTCATGAAATGCAATAGTTTTTTTCTCATTTGGAGAAATAATTTTAGATTTTTTTTCTAATCCACCAATTATTCTGTCTACAGCATCAAGAAAATCTTGTTTTCCAACACTTTTTTTAGAAGTTCTTGCTGCAATTAAAGCTGATTCATTACAAACATTTGCAATATCCGCTCCAGAAAAACCAGGTGTTTGTCTTGCAAGAAAATTAACATCAATATCTTTTCCAATTTTTATCGGCTTAAGATGAACTTCAAAAATTTCTTTTCGCTCAGTAACATCTGGTAAGTCAACATAAATTTGTCTATCAAATCTTCCAGCTCTTGTAAGAGCTTTATCAAGAATATCTGCTCTATTTGTTGCAGCCATAACTATAACTCCAGAATTGGTTCCAAAACCATCCATTTCAGTTAATAACTGATTTAATGTATTCTCTCTTTCATCATTTGATCCTGTCATTGCATTTTTACCTCTAGCTCTACCAATTGCATCAATTTCATCAATAAATATAATAGATGGAGATTTTTCTTTTGCCTGCTTAAATAGATCTCTAACTCTTGAAGCCCCAACACCAACAAACATTTCAACAAAATCTGAACCAGAAAGTGAAAAGAATGGAACTTTTGCTTCTCCAGCAACTGCCTTAGCTAAAAGTGTTTTTCCTGTTCCAGGAGGGCCAATTAACATTGCGCCTCTTGGGATTTTACCCCCTAACTTTGTATATTTTTCAGGTTTTTTTAGGAAGTCAACAATTTCACTTATTTCTTCTTTAGCACCTTCCAATCCAGCAACATCTTTAAATGTAACCTTGATGTCTGCTTTATCAACTAATTTACCTTTAGTTTTTCCAATATTAAAAATTTGGCTTCCACCTCCTCCAGCACCACCACTCATTCTTTTCATTATGAAAAACCATATTCCAACAAAAAATACAAGTGGAATAATCCACCCTAAAATATCACCAAGAACATCTTTTCTAGTTTCGTATGAAGGCGTTAAAGTTTCATCATATTCAAAATCTTTTTGAGCTTCTTTTAAATCTAAGTTAAAAGACTCTACAGAGCCAATCTCAAAGAAATAATGAGGGCCTAAATTTTGTGAATTTCCAATTGGTGTTTTACTTACATTTTTAAATTGCTCTTCAGAAAGGTATTCTTTTTTAATGTAAATAAAAACTTTTTCTTTATTGACGATAGTTAATTTGTCAACTTTACCTTCTTGTAACATTTTATTGTTAAAGTTTTTCCAATTTGTTGGACTAGCCTTTTCAGTACCAATCATTTGAATTCCAACAAAAAATAAAAAAATTAAAATGTAAACCCAGTATATTTTAAATTTAAAGTTTTTAGGATTAATTAATGATTTATTGCTTTTTTTATTTTTATTCATGTTGTTAATTATATTTTTTTGATTTTGCATCACCCCAAAGTTCTTCAAGTTTGTAAAATTCTCTTGTTTCTTTTTGAAAAACATGAACAATAATTTCTGAATAATCAATTAAAATCCACTCACCGGTAAACTCACCTTCAGTTTTCCATGGTTTTTCTTTTAAATCTTTAGATATTTTTTTTTGTATATTACTACTTATAGCTTTTACATGCGTGTTTGATGTCCCAGAACAAATAATGAAATAGCTACATAATCTATTATCTAATTTTTTAAAATCAAGAGAAATTATATCTTGACCTTTTATATCTTCTATACTTTGAATTATTGACTTTAGAAGCGTGGAGCTTATATTTGGTTTTTTAATCATTTATATTCTTAAATTTACAGATGCAAAATTACACTTTTTAATCAAATAATAATTTAAATAAACTAAGCTTTTGTTTATTAAAAATCATATAAAATTAGATACTGTTTCTTCTACTAATATTTATTTAAGAAAATTAGTAAAAGAGAATTTAATTAATGTAAATACATTAGTTTCAACAAATTTCCAGGAAAAGGGAAGAGGACAGGGTAATAATTATTGGCAAAGCGAAGAAAATAAAAACCTGTTAATAAGTTTTCTTTACAATCATCCAACAAATAAATATGATATATACAAATTTAATATTTGTATAACTTTAGCAGTTTATGACTTTTTGTCTAAATATTTTATTAAAAATTTAAAGATTAAATGGCCAAATGATTTAATGGTTAAGGATAAGAAAATTGGTGGGATTTTAGTAAATAATATTGAATCCAATTTCAAATCAATAATTGGTATTGGTATTAATATAAATCAAAATAAATTTGATGATTTTTCTCCTCTAGCCACATCATTCATAAATGAAAAAAAGAAAGAATTTAATATTAATATATTAATATCTGAACTAATAAAATCTTTAGAAAATTCATTCAGTAATTATTCTAAAATTAACGATCTTAAGAAAAATTATTTATTAAAAGTTTATAATTTTCGAATAAAAACAAGATTTAAATATAAAAATAAAGAGATTTTTGGAAAAATCATTGATATTAATTCCAAATGGGAAATAGTTGTTGAATCTGATGGGAGATTATTAAATTTTAAAAATGGAGAAATACAGATGCTGTTTTAAAGATCTTTAACTTTAGAAGATAATTTATCTAGTAAACTCACAAGAGGTTTCTCAACAACAATTTTCATCATGAAATTAATTTCTGCATCAATTTCAAAATATACATTTGTGATTTTATTAATTTCTTTAAAGTGACAATTCATCTTAAAAGGAACTTGTGAGTCAATTGCAATTAATGAAATTTTTTCGAAACTAATTTTATCTTTTATTTTAAGATTAATTTTAGGAAGGTTGTCGATTTTAAAGCTACAAGTTTCATTAGTTGAGCTATATTCATTGATTTCTTTTGGAAGTAAATCTTTAAGATTGTTAAGATTTGAAATTTTGTGGAAAATTTCTTCGCAATTTAACTTTGATGTTACAATAGGACTTTTGAATTTCATAATTAAGTATAATTATTTTGTTAAATAACTATGCAAAATTAATAAAATTTAATTAATTACCCCATATAGACGGGTCAATTCTCCATTCTTTTAAAAGTTCAATATCTTTCTTTTCAATATATTTTTCCTTTAGTGCTTCATTAATTAATATGTTGTAATCACATAAAGATGTTTTTTCACATTTTGCATCTTTAAAATTATTGTCTGCTTGTTCAAAATTATAATTAAAAATTGAAATGAGACCTTTGATTTCTAAACCTTCTGCCTCTAAAGCTTTTACAGCAGATAGGCTACTTTTCCCACTACTTATTAGATCCTCAATCACTACTACTGACTGACTATCATTATAATATCCTTCAATTAAGTTTTGTTTTCCATGTTCTTTTGCGGATGCTCTTACGTAAATAAAAGGAAGTCCTAGTTCTTCAGCGACTAAGCAGCCATGAGCTATTCCGCCAGTAGCAACTCCAGCAATTAGATTTGCATTTGGGTATTTCTTTTTAATAATTTCAGCAATATTTTGTCTTATATGAGTTCGAATATTGGGGAATGATAGTATTTTTCTATTGTCACAGTATATAGGAGACTTCCAACCCGAGGCCCATGTAAAGGGTTCGTTGGGTTGTAAAATTATTGCGTTAATTTGTAATAAATATTTAGCAATTTGTTTAGCAACATCATTATCATTATTCATGAAACAAAAATATAAAGTTTTTACTAACAATCATTCAAAAATCATAACTGAAAATTGGAATTCCTTTTGTTCCAATTTTAATGTTATAAATGCAGGTGGAGGAGTTGTATCGAATTCCCAAAATGAATTATTAATGATTTTTAGAAATAATAAGTGGGATTTGCCTAAAGGAAAACAAGAAAATAAAGAAACAATAGAATCATGTGCCTTGAGAGAAGTTCAGGAGGAATGTGGTATAACTAATTTAATTTTAAATGAGAAAATTATTGATACTTATCATGTATATGAAATAAATAATGTTAAATATTTAAAAAAAACAACATGGTTTAAAATGTTCTCAGACTCAACAGAAATATTAATTCCACAAATTTCTGAGGGAATTACTGAAGTTAAATGGATAAACAAAGATAATATTGATTTATATCTACAAAATAGTTTTGCAACAATTTGTGATGTTGTAAGATCATAATTATATTTGTAAGTATGAAAAATATTAATATTCAAATAGAAAAATCTAATACTTTACCTGGCACTTTTTATTATTCTAATGAAGCCTTTGAAAATGTTAAAATTAAAATTTTTGAAAAAACTTGGCAATTTATTGACTCCAGTTGTAACTATAAGCTGGAAAATTTTGCTAAACCATTTGTTTTCTTAAAAGAATTTATAGATGAACCAATATTTTTAATTAATAATGAGAAAAAAAATATTAATTGTTTTTCAAATGTTTGTACACATAGAGGCAATATATTACTGGAATCTCCAACTGTCATAAAAAATAATATTATTTGTGGTTATCATGGAAAACAATTTAATACTTGTGGTAAATTTAGTTTTATGCCAAAAACTGAAGGTATGCTAAACTTTCCTTCAAATGATGATCATCTTTCATCTATTGATTTATCTATGTGGAATAAATTTATTTTTGTAAGTCTAGAGCCTATTATTCCATTTGATTTAGTTATTGAAGATATGTCTAAAAGAATTTCTTGGATGCCAATTGAAGATTTTAATTTAAGAAAAGATTTATCAAAGGAATATTTTATTGATGCAAATTGGGCGCTTTATTGTGATAACTATCTTGAAGGTTTTCATATTCCTTTTATTCATAATGATTTAAATGAAGCTCTGGATTTTAATAATTATGACGTTGAATTATTTAAATATTCTAATCTTCAGATAGGAATTGGTAAAACAGGTGAAGATTGTTTTGATTTACCTTCAACATCTAAAGATTATGGTAAAAATATTGCAGCATATTATTTTTGGCTCTTTCCTAATATGATGTTTAATTTTTACCCTTGGGGATTATCAATAAATATTGTTAAACCTATTTCTCCTACAAAAACAAAAGTTGAGTTCTTATCTTATGTTTGGAATGAGGAAAAAATGAATATTGGTGCTGGTGCTGACATTAATAAAGTTGAATTAGAAGATGAGGAAATTGTTCAAAAAGTTCAAAATGGTGTTAAATCCAGATATTACAAAAATGGTAGATTTTCTCCTTTTATGGAAAAAGGAGTCCATCATTTTCATCTTTTAATTAGAGAGTTTTTGTTAAAATAATTATTCTATATTTGCGAAAATTGAGGTTTTATTTTAAATTCAAGATTTACAATATAAATTTTAATTTTTCGTTGTAATTATAGTTTTAAATTTTAAACATTTTATTAATTAATATTAAAGAATAATGAGTAATAGAGGAAGACCAACAACAAGAGCAAAAGGACTTAAAAACGGTTTTTATTTAGAGCTACGTGTTAAAGGTTCATCAAAAGCTACTAGAATTATGCGTGAAACATTTGATCAAATTAAACTGGCTGAAACACAGTTTAGCAATAAAATTGTTAAATATTTAGGTGAGGTTAAGGATAATTATTGGATGGATGGTGATAATAAAGGAAAAAAAGTTGTTTAAATTTTATGCAAAAAGTTAAACTTGTTTGGGATTTTTTCGGTCCTGACTCTAAAAATATTGCTCAACATCATCTCATACATCTTTCCGAATTTTCTAAGGATAAATCTGTAAATTTTTATGATTCAGGTACAGATTCTGAATCTGAAAATAAATTCTTTAGTTTTATCGTTATTGATTTTTCAAATCTTGACTTAATCAAAAAAATGTTGAAGCCTAATCGTGCCTTTAAAGCTTAATTAGAATTGTTCTAAATAATTATTATGCTTTACATAGTAATTTATAAATATATAATTATTTTTGTTTAAATAATTTCTTACAATGCAAAATAACAGAAGTATTTTTTTTAAGAAGTTTCGTGACTGGAATTTATCTATGTATAATAGATTAATGACTAATACCCCATATCTTGATATGGATACTTATTTTAAAGACCATTCTATTCTTGAGGATAATTGGATGGTTATTAAAGAAGAAATTGAGTCTATAATTAGTAAAGCTGATACTTTACCAAAATTTCATGAAGTTGATAAAGGACAAGAATTTATTTCAGATAACGATGGTATTGCCTGGAGTATGTTCAATGTTAAAACTTATGGATTTTGGCATACTTCTAATATCAAGCAATGTCCAAAAACTGTAGGGATTATTAAATCTTTAAAAAATGTTTCTGGTGTTTATTTTTCAATTCTTGATGCTGGAAAGCATATTCCTGCTCATAATGGTCCATATAAAGGTATTTTAAGATACCAACTTGCCCTTAGTGTTCCAAAGTCTGGAGTATGTCAAATATTTGTTGACAATAAGCCTTACAGCTGGACTGAAGGTGAAGGTGTTTTATTTGATGATACATATATTCATGAAGTAAAAAATGAAACTTCAGAAAAGCGGATAGCTCTTTTACTAGATGTTAGAAGAACTGATTTCCCTTTCCTTTTAAAGATATATGATTTTATTTTTTATAAAATTATTCAGCTTCTTGTAGTTTTAAATGGTACAATGAAAAAATCAACTGTAAAAAAGAAATATTAGTATTAATTTTTTTTTGCTATCAAAACAATAGTAATTTTCATTAATTTCGCCAATATTTTTATTTTAAAACTTTCAATTTTTTATGCTTGTTAGACTCTTTATTTTTATTCTTTTTCTTGGGATTTTAGATTTATATTTATTTTCCTCAATATCTTCGCTATTTAATAAATCTATTTTTTCAAAAAGATTTTTTGCTGCATTCTATTGGTTTCTGTCTTTTGCTATTTATTTCATTATTTATTATGTTTTTATTAACTACGAAAAAAGAACACCATCTGTTCATTTTAATAATGATATAATAATAAGTTCTTTAATTTTTATGATTTTGTTATCTAAGTTAATTGCTCTTTTTCCTTTACTTTTAGATGATATTTTACGTTTTTTTAGATTTTTATTTAGTTTATTTAGTGATCGAGATAGTTCTTTTATTGGAATTAAAATTTCTAGGTATAATTTTCTTCAAAAGCTATCAGTTTTTCTAGGATCAACACTTTTTGTTACACTTTTATCTGGTGTTTTATTTGGTAGATATAATTTTAAAGTAAAGAAAACAAACATAAAAATAAACAATTGGAATAGTAATATTGATGGATTTAAAATTGTTCAAATTTCTGATTTACATTTAGGTAGTTTTAATTCTATTGAAAAACTTGAGGAAGTTGTAATGATTATTAATGATCAATCCCCTGATATTGTTGTTTTTACTGGTGATCTTGTTAATAATTACTTTTCTGAAGCAGTTCCTTATATTCAGACACTTAGTAAAATTAAAGCTAAATATGGTAAGTTCTCAGTTTTAGGTAATCATGATTACTGTGATTATGTTGGATGGAAACGAAGCTCTACTAAATGGAAGGATAACTTCAAGAATATGATAAATATTCATAAAGAAATGGGATTTGATTTGCTTCTAAATGATAGTAAAGTGCTAAATATTAATGGTTCTTTTTTTAATTTAGTTGGTGTAGAAAATTGGGGTGCAGGTAATTTTAATAAAGATGGTGATTTAAAGCTTGCTATGAAAAAAGTTAATGTTAATTTTCCAACTATACTTCTTTCTCATGACCCATCTCATTGGACATCACAAGTTTTAAATTTTGAAAGTACTATTGATCTTCAATTAGCTGGACATACTCATGGTATGCAATTTGGCATCGACACTTCTCATTTAAAATGGAGTCCTGTTAGAGCTCGTTATAAACAATGGTCAGGTCTATATACCAATTCTTATAAGCATATTTATGTAAATACTGGCATTGGACATTTGGGATATGCAGGAAGAGTAGGGATAATGCCTGAGATTTCTGTTTTAGAATTATATTCTTAGCAAATGATTGTAAATAATATTTCTTTGATTAATAAGAATGAATGGAATAAAAATATTCTATCAAATAATATTTTTATTGATTATGATTTTCTTCTGTCTTATCAAAATAATAATACCAATACTGAACACATCTTTGTTAAAGATTTAAATTATCAATTTTATGGTCATATTTTTATTCTAAAACTTCATAAAGCAAATAATTACACTAGTATTTTTACTGTTATTTTTAATATTTTTTTAAGATTATATCCCATTAAATTCTTTTATTTAACTAATTCATTTATTACAAATGTTCCATCATTTTTTACGGAAGGAAAATTTACTCTTCATAATATATTAAATGAAATTTTAACTATAAATAAACCTTTAATCACAATTATTCCAGATTTCTTATTTGAAGACGCAAATTCTATTGATATAGATTTAGATTTTATTAAAACACCTGTTGAAGATGAAATGAAAATATTTATTGATAATAATTGGAGTGATTTTGATGATTATGTCAAATCGTTAAGAACCAAATATAGAAAAAGAATAAAAAGAACTATTAATAATAGTAAGGATATAATTATTAAAGTTTTAAATGAAAAGGAACTTTTACAAAACAAGGATCTTTTACAAGAGCTTTTTAACCAGGTTGTAGAACGTTCAAGCTTTTCAGGTCCTTCTTTCAACATATCTACTCTTATAGACTTATCTAAAGCTTATAACGAAGTTAGTATTTATGGTTATTTTTTGAATGACAACATTGTTGCTTTTTCAAGTGAGATTTCATTTGAAGATAAGCTATATTCATATTTTGTTGGTTTTGACTATCGAGAAAACAAAAAATATTCTTTATATTCTAAAATACTTTGTGAATCAATAAGTAATGCAATAAGATTAAAGAAAAAAGTAATTATTTTAGGAAGAACAGCTAATGAGTTTAAAAGTAATTTTGGGGCAATCCCTTCAAAATCAAGTGTATATATAAAAGTTAATAATAAATTTTTAGCTTATTTTTTAAACCCTCGTATAATTAAAATGAGTACAAGAGCTTGGACACAAAGAAGACCTTTTAAAAAATAATTTATAGATTAATAATTTCAGAATTTTTACCAATTATTTTACTCCATTGTTTTGCTTCAGATACTAAATTGAAAGGACCAATTATTGTTTTGTAGATTTGCAATTCTGAATTAGAAATATTTGGAAGATATTCATATGATACTTCAAAATCTATTTCCCCAAGAATACTTTTTACCTTATCAGTATCTTGAATGGCTTTTTCTTCAGAGTTATATTCTCCTAATAAAATATAGCTTACATCTACAGGTTTTAAATTATAACTAATTGTTTTAACTTCTTTATTAGGATCTGCAATAGCTATGGTGTTTTTTTCTTTTTCTGAAAAAATATTTTCAAAAGAGAGATTGCTAAGATTTAGATTTTTAAAAATTAAAAAGATTCCTACTAATATAAATATTCTAATTAAATAAGTTTTTAACTTGTTATTTTTTATAATTGGTGATGGGGTAGAGTTAGAAGAATCTTCAATTTTTACTTCAAGACTTATTTTATTATTTTTTTCTTCTTGAGCTTGTTTATTACTTATTTCAAGTAGTCTTTTGTGTAAAATTTGAAGCTTTTCTTCTTTTGTTTTATTACTCATTTTTTTAAAAAATAATTTATGCTAATATATTGATATTTGTATTAGTTATCTAAACTACTAGTAAAAATTTCTTCTAGAGAGAAACCTTCATTTATAATTTGTTGAGGAATAATGCTTTTTTCAGTTAATCCTGGTATTGTATTTATCTCGATTATATAAGGTGTTTTGCCATCTAAAATATAGTCAATTCTACAAATTCCTCGCAATGATAAATCTTTATAAATTTTTTCAGTTTTTGTTTTAATTTCATCAGTTAATTTATCTGAAATTTTTGCTGGTGTTATTTCTTTAGACTGATTGTTATATTTTGCATCGTAATCAAAAAAATCATTATCAGATATTATTTCTGTTATTGGTAGAGATTTGATTTTATTATTTAGCATCAATACTCCGCAACTTAATTCTTTTCCATTAATCATCTCTTCAATAATTATTTCATTATCATGTTTACTAGCATATTTTAAAGCATTTTCTATTGAATCTTTTTTATATATTTTACTAATTCCATTACTAGAACCTGCTCTGTTAGGTTTTATAAATAACGGGAATTTTAAATCTTTCACTAATTCCTTTTGATATATATCTGTATTTAAATCAATTAAAACAGATTTAGATATTATATATCCTAAATTTGATAAATAATTATTGCATCTAAATTTATCAAATGTTAGTTTAGAAGTTTCTGAATTACAGCATGAGTATTTGATGTTTCTTTTCTCAAAAAAATCTTGAATCTTTCCATTCTCAGCTGGTGGGCCGTGAAGAGCCATAAAAACATCATTTATCTTAATTTCTTTATTACCTATCTCTAAAAAAAAATTATTATTTTCAGTAACTACATTTCCAATTTCTGATTTTAAAAACCATTTATTATTTTTTAGTTCAACTATAAAAAGATTAAATTTTTTCTTGTTTAAATTATTATATACAGTCTTAGCACTTAGTATAGAAATATTATATTCTTTGGAATCTCCGCCAGTAACTATTGCAATATTTTTCTTCATAAGTTGTTTAACAAATATAATAGATTTAAAATTTATATTTATAATATTAAATTCTATATAATTATATTTGTTTTGTGGATTTAAAAAATAAAATCTTTTCTTTTATATCATATTTTAATGAAAAATTATTGTTAAAGAATTTAGTCTTTTCATCTTTAGTTCTTTTGTTTTTATTTTTTTTAACACTAAAGTTTTTAGATATTTATACTCTTCACAACAAATTTGTTAAAGTTCCTGATTTTACTCAAATCCATATTTCAAAACTCGACTCCATAGCTTCATCAAATGATTTAAGATTTATTATAATTGATTCTGTTTCAGATCCTAATAGACATAAAGGTATTGTTATAAGTCAAGATCCCATTGCTAACACTAACGTTAAAAAAAATAGACGAATATATTTAACTGTTACTGAATCAGAGACTCGTGTTGTTAAATTTCCTGATATATATGATCTAACATTAAGACAGGCTCTAAGAAAAATTGATAATTCTGGTTTAATTGTAGGTAAATTAAGTTATAAAGCTGATATAGCTATTAACAAGATACTTGATTTTAATGTTAATGGAATAAAAATTAAAGTTGGTCAAGATATTCTTAAGGGAACTATTATAGATTTAGTTCTTGGCAAAGGACTTTCAAAAGAAGATGTTCTTGTTCCAGACCTTATTGGACTTAATAGGGTCTCTGCTAATATTATTATTAAATTAACATCTCTTAATATCGGAGAAGAGATTTATGCGAGCTCATGTACGGATAGTTTAAATGCAATTATTTATAAGCAACTGCCATCATATGAAAACAACAATAAACTTCAATTAGGCTCAAGAATTGATTTGTTCTATAAATGTAGTAATGAATTGAGATCAAATAAATGAGAATATTTATAGTCCTTATATTTTTTTCAAATCTTGTATTTTCTCAGGAGGTAGAATCTCATTTGTTACAATCCCCCAGAAATAATTCTTCTTCAGTTAAAAAGAGTACTATACAGCCATTATCACTTCCTTTTTTTGACGATTTCTCTAACAAAACTATTTCTTTAAGTAATCTACTCTGGCAAGAGCAAAGTTCATTTCTTAATAGAACTTATCCTATTAACCCACCAACTATTGGTGTTGTTACTTTAGATGGCTTAGATTCTAACGGTTTGGCTTATGATATCAATATTTCAAATTTTTCTGGTTTTGCAGATAAATTGACTTCTCATCCAATTGATCTATCTAACTCTACTAATCCTTTATTTCTTATGTTTTATTATCAGCCCCAAGGATTAGGAGATAATCCTCAAACTGAGGATTCTTTAATTTTAGAATTTTCTTATGATTCTCTTGGTACTGAAGTTTGGGATAGAATTTGGTCAAAGCAAGGAACAGTATTAACAGAATTTCAAAGAATTGTTTTAATTATAGACGATAATAAGTTTTTCACCAATAGTTTTAAGTTTCGTTTTAGAAATTATGCTACTCTTTCTGGTAATTTTGATCATTGGCATCTTGATTATATTAAGTTAGCTGAATTAGTTAATGCTTCTGATACTCTTCTATTAAATGATGTTTCTTTTGTATATAACTCTCCTTCACTCTTAAAAAGATATAGCCAAATGCCATGGGTGCATTTTAAAGATAATATTATTGATGAGATTAATGATTCATTAGATATTTTAATAAGAAATAATAATGCTAGTGTTAATGTTGATTATCAATATAATGTTTATCAGAATAGTTTATTGATTGATCATTATCCTAATCTTGGAATTAGTAGAAATGTTACTGTTTTAGATTATGATTCCGTGGGTAATTTTAGTTTTACAAATCCTTCTATTTCTATTAATGATAATATTTTTAATCCTGTTTTTAATGATAGTTCTGAATATATTTTTGAACATATTTTGGGAACTGGTATTGGAGATTTTAAGGGAAATGATACATTGCTTTTTAAGCAGAATTTCTTCTCACATTTTTCTTATGATGATGGTTCTGCAGAGTCCGCTTATGGGATTAATGTTGCAGGATCAATGGCTGCCTATCAATTTAAGTTAAATAGACCAGATACTTTAAGATCTATTCAGATTTACTTTCCTCAAATGCTAGATTCAGTAAATAATATCCCATTTAATCTGACAATATGGAATGATAATAACGGAATTCCTGGAGATATTATTCATCAACAAATTGAATTTCCTGTTCATACTAGCAATCAAAATTATTTTTCTTATAATTTGGATTCTTTATTTCAATTATTTGGAACCTTTTATGTTGGTTGGGAACAAACTTCAGATGATTTACTAAACATTGGATTTGATAGAAATAATTCAGCAAATCCATATATGTTTTATAATGTCTCAGGATCATGGAATAACTCTTCTTATTCTGGGTCATGGATGATTAGGCCTGTTTTAAGTATGAGTTCTATCATTCTTAGTCATGAAATAACTAAAAATAAAATTTTATTTTATCCAAATCCTGCCTCAGAAAATATAAATATTATTTCTAATTCATACAACAACAATATTTTAATTTATGATTTTAATGGAAGGGTTGTAGCAGATTTTTTTAAATATTCAAATACTTTTACAATCAATTGTAACTTTTTAAATTCAGGTATTTACTTTTTAAGTTTTAATAATGACCTTGGATTGTTTTACAAAAAATTTATTATAAAATAATGACAGATAATAATTCAGATCTTTTTGAGCATTATGAATTTATTGCATCTAGCGGTCAATTACCACTTAGAGTTGATAAATTTATAATGAATTTCATTGAGAATGCAAGTAGAAATAAAGTTCAAAAGGCTATTGAATCATCAAATGTTCTAGTAAATGGTGATGCTGTTAAATCTAATTATAAAATTAAACCACTTGATAAGGTTAGTGTTGTTTATTCCTATCCAAAAATTACACACGAGCTTATTCCTCAAGATATTCCTATTAATATTTTATTTGAAGATAAAGATATTTTAATCGTTAACAAAGATGCTGGCATGGTTGTTCATCCTGGTTTTGGAAATTATGATGGCACCCTTGTTAATGCTCTTGCTTTTCATTTTAATAATCTTCCTAGTATGGATGGTCAAGAAAGACCTGGGCTTATTCATAGGATTGATAAAAATACTTCGGGTATTTTAGTTGTTGCTAAAAATGAATTAAGTCTTAATGTTATGGCGAAAAAGTTTGAGAAGAGAGATTTAAATCGTTTATATCTTGCATTAGTTTGGGGCGATGTTAAAGAAGATAAAGGTACAATTATTGGGAATATTGGTAGAAGTTTAAAAAATCGTAAAATTATGTCTGTTTTTCCTGATTCTGATTACGGTAAACATGCTATTACTAATTATAAAGTAATTGAGAGATATGGATATACAACCTTGGTAGAGTGTAAGCTTGAAACTGGAAGAACACACCAAATAAGAGCACATTTTAAATATTTAGGTCATCCATTATTTAATGATTTTGAGTATGGAGGAGATAGAATACTTAAAGGTACCACATTTACAAAGTATAAGCAGTTTGTACAAAATTGTTTTAAAATCTGTCCTAGACATGCTCTTCATGCAAAATCTCTTGAATTTACTCATCCCAGCAAGAATGAATTAATGTTTTTTGATTCTAATTTACCTGAAGATATGACAAGTCTTGTTGAAAAGTGGAAAAATTATTCTAAGAATCAGTTTTAGTTATAAATTTCAATCTCATTATAAATACTATCTCTTTGAACTGGTTTTCTTTTAACGTCTTTAATTAATTTAATAATTTCTTTTGTTGACATCGTAGGATTCTGATCTTCAGCTCCAGCCATAGAATATATTTTTGTTGTATCATCTATTGTACCATCAATATCATCAACACCGAAAGCAAGTAAGCTTTGTGTTGTTTCTTTTCCTATCATTGGCCAATATGCTTTAATATGCTTTATGTTATCAAAATATATTCTTGACATTGCATATACTCTTAAATCCTCAATTACACTTACCTCTTTTAAATGAGACATCTGATTCTGCCCGTTTCTATATTTTAGTGGAATGAATGCATTAAAGCCTTTAGATATATCTTGTAGATTTCTTAACCTACTCATATGATCAATAATATGTTTTGGTTTTTCTATATGTCCGTATAACATTGTTGCATTCGATTGCATTCCTAATTCATGCGCTGTTTGATGAATAGAAAGCCACTGTTCCGAAGTACATTTATCCTTACATATTATATCTCTTATTTCATTATCAAAAATTTCAGCTCCTCCTCCTGGAAGAGAGTTTTGTCCTGCCTCTTTTAGTCTTGAAAGTCCTTCTTTGTATGAAACTCTTGCTTTTCTACACATATATTCTAGTTCAACTGCAGTAAAAGCTTTTACATGAATATTAGGTCGAACTGCTTTAATCTTTTTAATTAATTCTATAAAATAATCTAGCCCCATTTTTGGATGAACTCCTCCTACAATATGAACTTCTGTAATTGCATCTTCATCATATTTTTCAACCATTGCAACCATATCTTGCATGCTATGCTGCCACCCTTCATTTTTTTCTTTTAATAATCTTGAGTATGAGCAGAATTTACAATCAAATACACAAATATTAGTGGGTTCAATATGTATATTTTTATTAAAATATGTATAATCACCATTAAGCTTTTCTCTTATTGAATTAGCAAGAGAAAATAGAAGTGAGTTTGAAGCAGATTGATAAAGTAATAGAGCTTCCTTATTATCTATTCTTTCTTCATTAATAATTTTCTGAACAATCTTCTTCAGATCGTTTTTGATATTTTTTATATCTAAATTATGAGTAAGCATTATTTAGTAATAATAATTTTTTCTTTTACAATAGTATTATTAATAGTTGAATGAAATATATAGACACCTTTTCTAAATTTAGATAAATCAATAATTGATCGATTTTCTAAGTTATTATTTGTGTAGATAATATTTCCAACTAAATCAAATATTTGTATGTCATCTATTTGATAAATAGATTCAATATTAAATATTCCATTTGATGGGTTTGGATATACTTTATAAAATATTTCTTTAATATTTTCATTTGATACCGTTCCAGTGCAATTTATTGAAACATTTGAATTTTTTAAACTTTGTCTGTATCCATTTAAAGTTGCATTCATTTCATTAACTTGATCATTAGTAAACATCCATGTGTCTCTTGAATACGCCATGTAGTTTTCATCCATGTCTAATAAATCATTATTAAAGCCATATTGCATGTCATTACAGCTATTGTTATTTGTATTTGAATTTACACTACCAAAATAGACTCCATCTGTAGCAGGAGTGTCATAAACATTTGAATCATCATTATCACAGCAACCACCACTTTGTGATTCACAAAAAGTATGGTTTAGTCCTAAATAATGACCAATTTCATGAGTAGGAGTTCTTCCATCACTACTGCTAGCAGAATTGCCATTTGTACCAAAATATTGAAAATCTACTACAAGTCCATCTTTCCAAGCATTCCAAGATTGAAGTCCAGGTAAATATGCGTATCCCAATACAGTTGTTCCACCTGAAGAAGCTATATCACAAATCCAGATATTTAAATATTTTGATGGTGGCCACCCACTTTTACCTCCAGTATTATCCTTTTTCATATCATTTGACTCATTTGTGTAGCTAAAGGATGTTTTTGCAGTTGATGTTCTTGTTACTCCAGTAGTGAGGAATCCATTAGGGTCCTCAGTTGCAAGACAAAATTGTAGATTAGGATTCCCCGCCACATTTAAAAAAGTGTTTCGTGGTGGGTTAGGAAATTCACTATTTGTTTTACTATAATCTTCATTTAGTATTCTTAAGCCATCCTCTATTTGCTCAATTGGAATATTTGTACCAACTCCAATATTTGCATGAGTTTGTCTATGAATAATATGAACAACAACTGGTATTGTTAATGTAGATTTTTGACTATTATTTGATTGTAGCCAAACTTTATTTTCATCAAATATCTTTTGGATATTAAGTTGATATTCAGGGTTATTTTTAATCTCATTAGATATTAACGGAGTTGTATAACATCTGCCCATATCCTGAGCCAAAACATTAATTGAATATGTTGCAATCAGTATTGATAAAAGTATTTTATTCATAATGAATTAAAATTATTTTTTTTGAAAATATTATCTGCAAATATAAATGTATTAGAGGTATTTATTATTATAAAAATTATTATAATTTGTCTTAATTATTGATGTAAGAATTATCACTTAATGTTTTTAAAAAATTTACTAAATCATTCTTTTCATCATTAGTTAATTGTAGGCCTATACCAACTTTTTTCATTAGAGGGTCAATTGTGGTAGAATAATTTCCTCCTGTATTATAATAATCTACGACTTCTTCTAAAGTACTAAACCTACCATCATGCATATAAGGAGCTGTAAATTCTACGTTTCTTACTGTTGGAGTTTTGAATTTAGCATTATCAGATGGGTTTCCACTAATATTAGCTAAACCTAAATCTAAAAAGTTTCCAGCATCTAATCCATTATTATGAAACAAATTATCCATAAACATTTCTGTTCCATGACAATGAAAGCAATCTCCCTTTTCAGTATTAAATATAGCATATCCATTCAGTTCAGATAAACTTAGTTGTTCTTCGCCTTTTCTCCATTTATCATATTTTGAATTCACTGAGATTAGTGATCGCTCAAATTGAGCTATTGCTTTTGATACATGAATGGAATCTATATAGTCAATATCAAATGCTTGTTTAAAAAGAATAAAATAGTTTGAGTCATTATTTAATTTTGATTCAACATTTTGCCATGTATCATGCATTTCAATTAGATTGGTAACAGGTTCAAATACTTGTTCTTCTAAAGTTAATGCACTACCATCCCAATTATAACTTGTATTCCATCCTAAATTTATTAATGCAGACGCATTTCTAAATCCCATAATATTATCAACACCAACATTATATTGATTAGGGCTAGAAAATGAATTACTTTGATTATGACAGCCAGCACAAGAGAGAGAGTTGTTTTTACTTAACTTCGGGTCATTAAATAATTTTTCCCCTAATTCAACTCCCTCAACAGTCATAAGATTATCCTCTGGAATAAGCATGTCTGGAAAGCCATACGGAGTTATGATTGAATAAGGAGTTGTTTGATAATTATTTATAGAATCATATAAACAACTTGCATCATCTATATTAGCATCAATTGACCAATTTATAGCATTTTCATCCGTACATCCAAAAATAATTTCTGGATCTTTTTTACAAGAAAATAGGAGTAGAGCAATAAAAAAATATAAACTCCATTTTATCATATTATTTATTTAATTCTATAGAAAACACATCTGTCATTCCATTCATTCTTAATTGCATTTGTTTTTGCATATTCATCATTATAGCATTATCAAAGTTAATTTCGTTTGGATTTTTATACCAATTATCAATTATCATATTTAAATCAAATGAAATATCCCCTAAATCACCATCAACATTTAGAGCAATTTCTTTAGATACCAAAAATGAATAATTCTCTCCCATTGATGGGCCTGTATGAGTATTATAAAATGTTGAGTCATTTATGTAGGCTCCTTCAAGCTTCATGTAATGATAACCTCCACCTATCAATTCTGGCCATGCCATCGTTGTGTGAAAGTTTTCATTTACATATTTGTTTGAAAGATTAATCGAGCTATCTAGTCCAAATTGGAAATTAAAGTGTGTATAAAGGTTATTTGGAATCTCACCTAAACTTAAGCTTAAAGATAATGGGTTTAAAGCATCAATAAAATGAATGTCTTTTAATGGATAGATAGATCCATCGCTTAAAGTCAATGAAATATTTGTAATTAAATATTTTAAGTTTTTAACGCTATATAACTCTGGTTCAAATGTGCCAAATGGGTCTAAAGAATATATTAATTGCTCTAAAATAATTTCCTCATTATAATTCTCATAATTTGAATGTTTGAAGTCTAAAGTTGCATTTGTTATTGTTTCATTTTCATCAATCAAGCATGAATTAAGAAATAATAACAAGAACAAAAAAAAAGAGTATTTGAGGTTTTGCATAAGTCTATATTTTTTTTAATAATACTTACAAATTTAATAAATAATGAGTACAGTTTTAAATTGAAAAATTTAAAACTTACTTAAAAAATATAATGTCTTAAAAAATCATTTTTTTTTACATATTTGTATAAATGTCTAATTATGTAAAATATATTGATGTTATTCTTCCTTTGCCAGTTAAAGGAGTATTTCAATATTCATATAATTCTGATGTTGAATTAGAAATTGGTCAAAGAGTTATTGTTCAATTTGGTATTAAGAAACTTTATACAGCAATTGTATTTAAAAAATATGAGAATAAAACAGTTGATTTTAAAGTTAAAAAAATAGATTCATTTATTAATGAGAAACCTATTGTTAATACAAAACAATTATTATTCTGGCAGTGGGTCTCTAAATATTATTTATGTTCAATAGGGGATGTTATGAATGCTGCATTACCTTCATCATTAAAACTTGCTAGTGAATCAAAGTTTTTAATAAGTCCTGAATTTGATGGTGATGTAAGTTTGTTTGAAAATCTTGAATTAGAAATTATTAATTTATTTATTAATTCATCTGAAATATCATTATCAACTCTTACTAAAAAGATTAATAAAAAAATTCCTTATTCAATAGTAAATAATTTAGTTCGAAAAGAAGTGTTAATTTCTTATGAAGATATTAATGAAAAGTTTAAAGAAAAATTAATTTCTTATGTTAAAATAAATAATAATAATAATAATTTAAAACTTTCAAATAAGCAAGATCTTTTATATAAAAACATTTCCTCACTATTATCTGTTGACTCTGAAAAAAAATGGTCTATTTCACAACTTTCAAAGAAATTTGATTCAAGTAGAGCAATCTTTAATGCTTTAATTGATAAAAATGTTATTAGTATAAAGAAAGAGCCAATTAGTAGGTTATTAAAGTACAATGAAGATGTTTTACTAGAAAAAAAACTATCATCTTCACAAGAGAAAGCTTTAGAGAAAATTAAAAATATTTTTGTAGAAAAAGATGTTTGTCTTTTGCATGGAGTTACTTCTAGTGGAAAAACAGAAGTTTACATTAAGTTAATAGAGGATCAGATAAACAAAGGTAAACAGGTATTATACTTACTTCCAGAAATTGCATTAACTATTCAGATTATTACAAGATTACAGCAAAGGTTTGGTTCTAATGTTAATGTATTTCATTCTAATTTAAATAGTTTGAAAAGAGTTGAAATTTGGAAAGCTCTTCAAAATAATTGTAACAAAAACAGAGTATCTATAATCCTTGGAGCCAGATCCTCTTTGTTTCTTCCATTTAGCAACTTGGGATTAATTATTGTCGATGAAGAACATGATTCTTCATTTAAACAACAACAACCCTCCCCTAGATATAATGCTAGAGATGGCGCAATTTTTCTTTCTTCTTTACATAAAGCTAAAGTTCTATTAGGTTCTGCTACTCCATCAATTGAAACTTACTTTAATGCTTCAAAAAATAAATATGGTTTTGTTGAATTGTTAAAACGCTATGCTGATATCAAGTTGCCAAAAATTAAATTAGTAGATATTAGAAAAGCAGGTCTTAAAAAAGAGATGAATGGTGTTTTTTCTAATTTATTAATTACGGCAATTTCTGATGCTATTAATAATAATAATCAAGTTATTCTTTTTCAAAATAGAAGAGGTTTTTCTAGAGTTATATCATGCAATACTTGCGCTGAAACAATTAGCTGTAAAAATTGTGCTGTAAGTTTAACTTTTCACAAATATTCTAATAAATTAAAATGTCATTATTGTGGATATAACGAAGATTTTCCAAAAATATGTAAATCTTGTAAAAATAATAGCTTTTCTAATAAGAGCTTTGGTACTGAGCAAGTTGCAGATCACCTTTCTAATCTTTTGCCAAATATTATTGTTAAGAGAATGGATTATGATACAACTCGTAAAAAAGATGCATATAAAAATTTAATTTATGATTTCCAACAAAAAAAAATTGATGTTTTAGTTGGTACTCAAATGATCGCTAAAGGTTTAGATTTTGATAATGTATCTTTGGTTGGAATTTTAGATGCTGATAATATTTTAAATTTCCCAGATTTTAGATCTCACGAATTTGCTTTTCAATTACTAACTCAAGTGTCTGGTAGATCTGGTCGAAAAGGAAAGCAAGGAGATGTAATATTACAGACTTATAACCCTGAGCAGGAATTAATTAAATATGTTAAAAATTATGATTATTTAAATTTTTTTAAAAATCAAATTTCTGAAAGAAAAATATTTAATTACCCTCCATTTGCTAGAATTATATCAATTACTTTAAAACATAGAAACGATAATCAATTAAATTTTTTTTCAGATGATTTCGTTTTTTATCTTAAAAAGAGTTTTGGTAGTAGAGTACTAGGTCCTGAATATCCAATAATTTCTAAAATTAGAAATTATTATTTAAAAAAGATACTACTTAAAATTGAGATTGGCAGATCTCTTGAAAAGGCTAAAGATATTATACACTTTGTTGAAGAAAATTTGAGAAATCAAAAAAGACTTAACGGTTGTATAGTTGTTATTGATGTAGATCCTCTGTAATACTATTCCAAATTATATCTGGTGGAGTAGGAGCTGTTATAATTAATATTTCTTTTGATACTGGATGAGTAAATTCTATTTTCCTCGCATGAAGATGGATGCTTTGATCTTTATTACTTCTTTTATCTCCATATTTAAGGTCACCTTTAATAGGACATCCTATATTTGATAGCTGCACTCTTATTTGATGATGTCTTCCTGTTTTTGGTTTTATCTCTAAAAAATAATAGTTTTTTAATTTTTTGATTGTTTGATACTCTAGTTCTGCTAATTTCCCTTCATTTTCTTGACATACATAAGATTTGTTTTGTTTATTATTCTTTGATAAATAATTTTTTAACGAACCTTGAGTTTTTGGTGTTTGATTTTTAACAACTGCCCAATAGGTTTTTTGAATTTTATTTTCTCTAAATAATTCATTCATTCTTGAGAGCGCCTTACTTGTTTTTGCAAACACTAATACTCCTGATGTTGGCCTATCTATTCTATGTATTGTTCCAAGATAAACATTACCTAATTTATTATATTTTTTCTTTAAATATTCTTTAATGTAGTCAGATAAAGGAAGATCTCCTGTCTTATCTCCTTGAGAGATGTCACCAGATTTTTTATTTATTGCTATTAGGTGATTATCTTCATATATTACTTCAAGCATTAGTATTGCTCATTTTTATTTGGAAAATCCATGGATTTTACATCCTTAACATAATTTTCAACTGCTCCAGTTATGTCTTCGTAAAGATTTAAGTATCTTCTTAAGAATCTTGGATTAAATTCATGGTTCATCCCCAGCATATCATGTAACACTAAAACTTGACCATCAACTTTATTTCCTGCTCCTATTCCAATAATTGGAATATTTAATTCTTTAGCAATTTTTTCTGCAAGTTTTGCAGGAACTTTTTCTAACACAATAGCAAAACAGCCAGCACTTTCTAATTTTTTTGCATCTTGTAATAATTTTTCAGCCTCCTTTTCTTCTTTTGCTCTAACAGTATATGTGCCAAATTTATAAATTGACTGTGGAGTAAGTCCAAGATGACCCATCACAGGTATACCAGCACTAATTATCCTATTAACCGAATCAATTATTTCACTTCCACCTTCAAGTTTAACTGAGTGTCCTCCTGTTTCTTTCATTATTCTAATAGCTGAAGATAGTGCTTCTAATGAATTCCCTTGATAAGTCCCAAACGGCATATCAACTACTACTAATGCACGTTTAACTGCTCTTACTACTGAGGAAGCATGATAAATCATTTCATTAAGAGTTATTGGTAGCGTTGTTTCATGACCTGCCATGACATTTGAGGCTGAGTCACCTACAAGTATTACTTCAACACCAGCAGCATCAATAATTTTTGCTAAAGTGTAGTCATATGCCGTAAGCATAGAAATTTTTTCATTATTATTTTTAATCTCTTGAAGAGATTTAGTCGTTATTCTAGAATAATTCTTTTTTGCTAAAGACATAATTTATTTTAAGATTTTTACTGTTTGAATATTTTTTATTCCTAATACAATAAGTGCATTTTTTCTTCTATTTACTTCTGTTAAGTTAAAATATTCTCCACAATAATATTTATAAGAATTATTATAAGGCAACATAAAGACATCTTCAATATCATTAAAAATGTTAACAGTTGTTGTAAATACACCAAGTTGAATTGAGTAAATAGAATCTTTTTCTACTATTTCCTCTTGAGCTTTAAGAAAGCCAACTTTTTCAGCAATTAAAGAAGATGGTTTAATACCGTTGAGTTCAAAATCTTTATAAACAAATATTTCTTTTAAATTATTATTAATATTTTCTTGAGTATTAATTTTAAGATTTTGATCCAACATGATTTTATTATTTATTTTTTCAGAATCTAAAAGTTTGCTATTCTTCTCTTTTAAGTTAATTATTGTTTTCGTACTTGCACTAATAGCATTATTGTTGTTATTTATTGTATTTCCTAAAGTTATAATATCATTTTTCAGTGTTTGTATAATTTTTTTAAATTCGTCAATAGTTTTAACTAAAACATCTTTTTGAGTAATAATTTTTTTAATATCATTTTTAAGCTTTATTTCAAGTTTATTTTTATTATCAATTAATAAATTTTTCTCATTTAAATTATTGTTTTTTAATGTTTCTAAAGATTTCTTTGTGTTTTTAAGATCATTATTAACAGATTTAATTTGCGAGTTTTTAGAAGTTATTTTCTCTAATAATTTTTGGTAATTAGTATTAATATCTACTAGATTTTTTTTGGTTTCTTTCAGCTTTTCCTTAAGATTATTTTTATTATCAATTAATAAATTTTTCTCATTTAAATTATTGTTTTTTAATGTTTCTAAAGATTTCTTTGTGTTTTTAAGATCATTATTAACAGATTTAATTTTCGAGTTTTTAGAAGTTATTTTCTCTAATAATTTTTGATAATTTGCATTAAGATCTACTAATTTATTATTTGTTCCTTTTAGTTTTTCTTGTGAAATAGATAGTGAAGAAGATGTTTTTTCAATTTTGTCTTGTAAATTTTTTATTTCTTCTTTTATATTGGTGATCTCTAAATTTAATGAATTGTTCTTTTCAAGTATTTCAGAATTTGATTTTTTAACATCTTGGATTTTTTTTGTTTTAATATTTAATTGCTTATCAAACTCACTATCTTTTAAATTAATATTGTTTTCTAAATCATTAATTTTAGTTTTAGATTCTTTATTTATTTTTTTTAACTCAATATTACCTTGTTCCAACTCACTATTAATTAATTTAATTGCCTCTATTGATTTTAGGGATTCTTTTAAATATCTATTCTCGTTTTTAATGTCATTAATTTCTTCTGAGTTTTTGAATGTTTTTTTATCATTAATAAGTTCTTGTTCAATTTTGTTATTTGCTTTAGTTTTTTTTTCTAAAATCTTTTCATTCCCATTGCTATTTAGATAATAATATTTAATTCTTGCTTTAGTATCTGCCCCTATTAATAACCCACAATAACCTTTATTAAACCTTTTTAATTCTAAAGAAGAAATAAGGTTTCCATTAATTATAAAATTGAGATTATTCTTCTTATTTCTTATTTCTATTTCATTGTGAAGGTTCTCTTTATTAATACTTTTGTTTCTTACCCAACCATTTTTTCTAGTTTTACCAGTTAAAAATATGTATTTATCATTTGATAATTCTTTTATTCTATATTGACCTTTTCTGTTAATCTCTAAAATTATAGCTCGATTAAATTCAATATCTGCTTTTATTATAACACCAATACTTGCTTCTTTGTTTTTTGATGGTCCTAATCTAAAAGAAGTTTTTAGAAAAAGATTTGAGATTATATCACTTTCTAAAATAATTGCATACTCACTGTTGCTATTGTTCCTGCTTACTAAATATTCATTATCATCAATTATAAAAAAGTTTTCCCCTGATTTTTGTATAGGAAATACATCTGTTTTTTCATAAAAATTCTCATGTATTATTTGATTTGTAAAGTCATCAACTAATATTTCTTGTGCAAAGATATTATTAGTCGCTAATAACATTATTACAAGAGTGTTTTTCAGCAGATATTTCATAATATTTTTTTTTATTAATGCAAATTTACAAATAACTCTGTTTACTTATAATTTAAATCAATAACTTTGCAATTATGTATAAATTAATTTGTTTTTTTTTAGCAGTGACTTTAATCTTTTCTTGTGAAACAGATTTTGATGTAAATGCTGATTGGCAAGAGGTAACTATTTTGTACGGTCTTTTAGATCAAAATAGCGAAATCCAATTTATTAAAATTAATAAGGCTTTTTTGGGTAGAGATGATGCTTTAGTTATGGCATCTATATCTGATTCCTCAAATTTCAATCCTAATAATCTTCTTGTTAAAATTTATAAATTAAAACAAAGCAATTTTGGTAGTTTTGATACTCTAGAATATAGAGTTTTAACTGACACTGTTGTTATTAAAGATGAAGGTGTTTTTCCAACTGATAATAATATAATGTATAAGTTTTATAGCCCTGGGTTTTTGTCAGCAAATTCTACATACTCTGTTACAGTAGAAAATATTTTAACTGGAAATTTAGTTTCTGCTAATACTGAACTTATTAATGGTTTTAGTTTTGAAACTTTTAATCCATCTTTTGATTTTGGTTTTTATAATGAAGCAATTGGTTATATATCCAAAACTCTTACTTGGCAGAAGTCTACAAATGGAGAAATTTATCAACTTGATTTAATCTTTAATTATACTGAAGACAACGATACAACTAAATACTCAGCTACTTGGAGTCAACCTCTTGTCGAAAATTCTGGTGGTAATTTAATGAATACTCAATTTGATGGCGAATCTTTCTTTAATTTCTTAGAAACTCAAATTGATGTTAATGAAAATATTATTAGAAGGTTTGTTGATTTAGATATTAGAATGACTGTTGGAACAGAAGATCTACAAACATATATAAATGTTAACCAACCTTATTCTTCAATAGTTCAAGAAAGACCTAGCTTTAGCAATATTAATAATGGTATTGGACTTTTTTCAGCTCGATATACTTATTTAGTTTCTGGTATTGGGCTAACAAATGGAACTAGATCTTATATTGTTAATGATTTAGATTTAAGTTTTCAATAAATGACTTTTTGTCATATTTTTTAAGTTTTCTCTTTCATTTTCTCCTGTTTTGACACAAAAATTATACTGAATATATTTTGGTATAATAATTGCTTAATACATTTACTGAAGCATATAATATAAATTAAAATAAAAAAAATGAGTAAAATAATTGGAATAGATTTAGGAACAACAAATTCTTGTGTTTCAGTAATGGAAGGTAATGAACCAGTTGTAATTCCTAACGCTGAAGGAGCTAGAACAACTCCTTCTATTGTTGCCTTTATTGAAGGCGGTGAAAGAAAAGTTGGTGATAGCGCAAAACGTCAAGCTATTACTAATCCTGAAAAAACAATTTCATCTATTAAAAGATTTATGGGTGAAAGTTTCTCTTCAATGAGTAAGGAAATTAAAAATGTATCATATAATGTTGTAAAGGGAGATAATAATACGCCTCGAGTTAAGATTGATGATAGATTATATACGCCTCAAGAAATATCTGCAATGGTATTACAGAAAATGAAAAAAACAGCTGAAGATTATCTTGGTCAATCTGTTAGTGAAGCAGTTGTTACTGTTCCTGCCTACTTTAATGATGCACAAAGACAAGCAACAAAAGAAGCTGGAGAAATTGCTGGACTAACTGTTAAGAGAATAATTAATGAACCTACGGCTGCTGCTCTAGCTTATGGTTTAGATAAGGCAGATCAAGATAAAACAATTGCAGTTTTTGACTTAGGTGGTGGAACTTTTGATATTTCTATTCTTGAGTTAGGCGATGGTGTCTTTGAAGTTAAATCTACTAATGGAGATACTCACTTAGGTGGTGATGACTTTGATCAAGTTATTATTGATTGGTTAGCTGAGGAATTTATAAAAGATGAAAAATTAGATCTTAGAAATGACCCTATGGCTTTACAAAGACTTAAAGAAGCTGCTGAAAAAGCAAAAGTGGAACTTTCAAGTTCTACTCAAACAGAAATTAATCTTCCTTATGTAACAGCAACTGCATCTGGGCCTAAACACTTAGTTCGTAATTTAACAAGAGCTCAGTTTGAGCAACTTGCTGATACTTTGATTCAGAATACAATTAAACCGTGCCAGAGTGCCATGAAGGATGCTGGTATGACTGCTTCAGATATTGATGAAGTTATTTTAGTTGGTGGATCAACTCGTATACCTGCAATTCAGGCTGTTGTTGAAAAATATTTCAAAAAATCTCCTTCAAAAGGAGTTAATCCTGATGAAGTAGTTGCTGTTGGCGCTGCTATTCAAGGTGGAGTTTTATCTGGAGATGTAAAAGATGTTTTACTTCTTGATGTAACTCCTTTATCTTTAGGTATTGAAACGATGGGAGGTGTTATGACCAAATTAATTGAGTCAAATACTACTATACCTACAAAAAAATCTGAAGTTTTTTCTACTGCTGCTGATAATCAACCCGCTGTTGATATTCATGTTCTACAGGGTGAACGTCCAATGGCAGCTGATAATAAGTCAATTGGAAGATTTCAATTAGCAGATATTCCTCCAGCTCCTAGAGGAACTCCTCAAATTGAAGTTACATTTGATATTGATGCTAATGGTATTTTAAATGTTTCTGCTAAAGACAAGGCTACAGGTAAAGAGCAAAATATCAAAATTGAAGCATCTTCTGGATTGTCCGAAGCTGAAATTGAAAAAATGAAAAAGGAAGCAGAGGCAAATGCAGATGCTGACAAGAGTGCAAAGGAATCTATTGATAAAATTAATGGTGCAGATGGAATGATATTTCAAACGGAGAAGCAATTAAAAGAATTTGGAGATAAAATATCTGCTGATAAAAAAGTTCCAGTTGAAGAAGCTTTGAAAGAACTAAAAGAAGCTCATTCTAGTAAGGATATTTCTTTAATTGATGCTGCTATGGAGAAAATGAACACAGCATGGACTGCTGCTTCTGAAGAAATGTATAAGGCTAGCGAGGAAGCAAAAGGAGCAAACCCAAATGCTGATGGAGGAGAAAAGTCTGGACCTGATGATGTAACCGATGTTGATTTTGAAGAGGTAAAAGACGATAAATAAAATTGTTAACTTATTTAAGAAAGGGCTTTAATTAAAATTAGAGCCCTTTTTTATTTAATAAAATTAGATAATATTATTTCCATTTTTTTATATCCATTTTTATTTGGGTGAACAAGATCATATTTTTCTGTATAATCAGGTGTCTTTAGTCCACCTTTCCAATCAACCATTTTAGAGTAGTAATTTACATAAGTGATATTATTTTTTCTACAATAATTTCTTAGTAATAGATTTAGGTTAATAATCTTATATGTTGGATTAATTAATGGATTCCATGTAAACTCATCAGTTGGTAATACTGAGCAAATAATTATTTTTATATTATTTGAAATTGCAATATCACACATTTTGAATATATTGTTTGCAATTTCTGCTATTGTAATTGGACCAGTATTTTGAGCTATATCATTTATACCTGCTAATACTACTACTGAATTTGCTTGCTCTATTACAACATCTTTAAAGAAACGCTTTAGAATTTGAGGTGATGTTTGACCACTTATTCCTTTATTAATATATTGTATATTTTTTGAGAAAAAATCAGAGTTTGATGACCAAAACTCGGTAATAGAGTTGCCAATAAAAATAATCTTATCAGATTTATTAATATTTGAACTTTCTGTTGCATTCACTGTTAAGTTAAAAATAATAGTGGATATAATAATTGGAAATAATTTTATATGCCCAATCATTTTTTAATATTTTGAAAAGACTTAATTAAAAAGATAATTACAAGTAATTCTATTACAAGAAGAATATAGTGAATTAGGAAAACTTGATTTTGATTGTCATTAATATTAAAATAGTATTCTAATACTTTATAGATAATAAATGATGTGCCAAGTCCAGCTAAATATCCAAATTGTTTAGAGATATCTACTAATGTTAAGATTTTTTCTTTTTTTAATAACAAAGTTTCCCCTCTTACTAAATAAGATCCAAAAATAAATGTAAGTTGATAGCCAATATATACAGTGAAAGCAATCTGATAGCTAAATGAAAAAATTAGAAAAGCAATTATAACAGCCAAGATAACCAGTTCTACAAAAAGAGATATTTTATAAAAATAGTTTATGTTTAAAATACGAGAGTACTGAGTTGCTACTAAAATCATCGCGACAGCTAAAAATATTCCTCCAATTGAATAAATTGATGGCTCTAGTGGATTATAAATTGTAAATATACTACCAATTGATGTACCTAAAAACAGTGAGTTGAGAAATTTATATTTAATAAAATTTCTATTATCAATTCTTAAAACATAATTATCCATTAATAATATGTAAGTCTTCTAACTTTTGAAATTTGTTTTGCTAATCTAATTACTTGCTTTGTATATCCAAACTCATTATCATACCAAACATATAGAACAACATCATTTCCATCATTAGTACAAATTGTTGCTTGGCTATCAAAAACTGAGCAGCAAGCATTACCAATTATATCAGTTGAAACTAATTCAGGATCAATTTGATAATTAATTTGATTAACAAGTTTTCCGCTTAATGCATGCCCTCTAACCATTTCATTTATTTCTTCTAATGATGTAGATTTTTTGAGATTTAATCTTAGAATAGCTAAAGAAACATTTGCAGTTGGAACCCTAACAGCATTTGCTGTTAATTTTCCCTCTAATGAAGGAATAACTTTTGTTACAGCTTTTCCAGCTCCAGTTGAAGTTATAACCATATTAATAGCTGCAGATCTTCCTCTTCTTGGTTTTTTATGCATATTGTCAAGCAAATTTTGATCATTAGTATAAGAATGCACTGTTTCTAGATGACCAGTATTGATGCCATAACTATCTTCTACTAATTTAAGAATTGGGGCAATACAGTTAGTTGTACATGAAGCAGCAGAAAAAATATAATTATTATCAATATCTAAACCAAAATTATTTATTCCATAAACTATATTAGGGATTTCCTTTCCAGGAGCAGTTAGTAGTACTTTATTAATCCCTTTAGCTTTTAAATGAATAGATAAAGCTTCTTTTGTTGTAAATGCGCCAGTATTATCAATTAAAAGGGCATTATTAATACCAAAATCTTGGTAATTAATTTTATCAGGATTGGAACCTTCAATTAATCTTATAATTTGACCATTAACTATAATACTTTTATTTAATAAGTCTATTTCAACAACTCCATTAAAAGCACCATGAACTGAATCGTTTCTTAATAAATTAGATCTTTTAATTATTTGTTCATCTGTTAGTTTTCTAACCACTATTGCTTTGAGTCGCATCTGCTGTCCTTTTCCAGCTTGTTTAATTAATTCACGTGCTGCTAATCGACCAATTCTTCCAAAACCAAATAAAACTATATCTCTTGGTAAAAACTCATGTTTTGTGTTTATAATACTATCTAATTTTTTTAATACAAAATCTTTATGATTTGTAGATTTTTCTTCAATAAACTCTGCAGTAAGTAATCCTATATCTAATTTGGAGGGAGGAAGTGTTAAATTACATATTTCATTTATTAGAGCATCTGCTGTTTGAATATTGATTTCTCTTTTTACTACATTTTGAGCATAATTAAAAAGACGCATTAATTCAGTTACTCCAACATCTAAAATATTTTGTCTGAAAAGAATAATTTCTATTCCTTTATCATACATTAACATTCCTGATGAATTTAATAGATTAACAGCTATTTTTTCTTCTGATATCCAATTTTCAAATTGTTTATTGTAATTTTTTTCTGGCATTATATTTTGTGTTTTACATGCAAATGTAAATTTTCTTAATACTATAATATCATTTTTCTGATGATTTTTAAATTGTATTTTTACAATATGTTTTTAGAATTTTTTAAATACCAAGCAACTGGTAATGATTTTATCATTATTGATAATAGAGAAATGTTATTTGATAAAGCTGATTCTGCCTTAATAACTTCATTATGTGAAAGAAAGTATGGTGTTGGTGCTGATGGATTAATTTTATTAGAGAATGATAAGCACTCAGATTTTAAAATGATTTATTTTAATAAGGATGGTTGTGAGTCAACTATGTGTGGAAACGGTGGTAGATGTATTATGCATTTTGCTAATTTATTAGAAATATTTGAAAATGATTGTAATTTTAATGCAATCGATGGTTTACATAAAGGTAGAATTATTGAAGATGTTTATTCATTAAAAATGCAGGATGTTATTGAAATTAAGAAATTTAATGATTATTTAACTTTGGACACTGGCTCACCCCATTGTGTTAATTTTTGTGAAAACTTAAATGATTTAGATGTAAATATTGAAGGAGGGAAAATTAGAAATAATAAATTTTTTAAAAATGAAGGAATTAATGTGAATTTTGTTGATCCAAATAAATTTTCTGTTAGAACCTTTGAAAGGGGAGTTGAAGAAGAAACTTTTTCCTGTGGAACTGGCACTGTAGCAAGCGCATTATCACTACACTTTGCAAACTATTTAGAAGAAGATAATATTGATATTTTAACAAAAGGTGGTTTACTTTCTGTTTCTTTTCAAGAGTTTAATGGTACATATAAAAATATATGGCTAACAGGTCCTGCAAGTCTTGTATATGTTGGAGAATTTGAATGTTAAAATTTGCTAATACTTCTTTAAGATTGCTTGAAAATAATGATATTGATTTTTTATTTGAGATTGAAAATAGTTCTGAAAATCAAAAGTTTAATAAATATATTTCTAATCCTTCGAGAAAAATATTAAAAGAGTATATAAGAAATGCTCAAGCAGATATCTCTGTTTATAATCAGCTAAGATTCGTGATAGTACACAAGCATATGCAGATTGGTTTGATAGATTTATTTGATTATAATGTTATTGAAAAAAATGCTGGTATTGGCATAATTATCAATTCAGAATTTCGAAATAAAAATTTTGGGAGTCATGCACTCAAAATATTAATTGATTATGCATTTTTAAAATTTGATTTATTATTTCTTTTTGCTAATATTAAATCTGAAAATAAACATAGTATTAAATTATTTAAAAAATTTGGTTTTATTAAATCAGAAAAAAATTATTATCGTCTAGATAAATGAAATTATATTTTTATTTCTCTGCTTTTTTATTAATCTTTTATTCTTGTGATCCTGGAGAAGTTAATTCTTATGAAAGATATCTAAATCATAACGATACTGTCAAATATGTAGGTAAAAATCAGTGTAAACTTTGTCATATGGAAATCTATAACTCATTCGTTGAAACTGGAATGGGAAGTTCTATTTCATCTTCTATAAGATCAAATTCTAATATGTCTGATACTCCTAATTTGATTTATGATTCCATAAAAGATTTATTTTATAAACCGTATTGGCTGAATGATTCTTTGTGGATAAAAGAATTTAGATTATTGAATAATGATACGGTACATACACTTAATAAAAAAGTTAATTATATTATTGGTTCTGGTCATCATACTAATTCTCATCTTTTTGAGGTAAATGGTTATGTTCATCAGATGCCATACACTTATTATACTCAAGATAGTATATCTGATTTACCTCCTGGATTTGAAAATGGGAATAATTCTCGCTTTACTAGAGAAATAAATATGGAATGTATGACTTGTCACAATGCTTACCCTGAGCATGTTAGTGGGTCCAATAATAAATATAACCATATCCCTGAAGGAATAGACTGCGAACGTTGTCATGGCCCTGGAGAGGTGCATGTAAAGCAAAAATTGTTAGGTGAAATTATTGATACATCTAAATATATTGATTACTCAATTGTTAACCCTTCAAAATTGCCATTAGATTTACAGTTTGACATATGTCAGAGATGTCATCTTCAAGGAACTGCAATACTTCATCAAGGTAAAAGTTTTACTGATTTTAAACCTGGTGAGCATTTAGAAGAAATCATGGACGTTTATTTACCACGATTTGAAAATGATAATAGTTTTATAATGGCTTCTCATGTTGATAGGTTAAAACAAAGTGCATGCTTTAATAATAGTGAAATGACATGTGTTTCTTGCCATAACCCTCATAAGAGTGTTCAATTGGTTGAAAAAAATTATTTTGATAAAAAATGTATGGATTGTCATAATGTTTGTAGTGATGAAGAAAATATAAGTGACTGTTTTGTTTGTCATATGCCTAAAACGTCTTCAATAGATATTCCTCATGTATCTATTTCTGATCATAAAATTTCGATTCCTGAAGTAATAAGTAAATTAAATTCAGAAAAGAAATTCATAGGTCTTGTTTCAATTAATAATAATAATCCATCAAATATTTCTAAAGCGATGGCTTATCTAAAAAGATATGAAAGTTTTGAAAAAAATTCTATATATTTAGATAGTGCTTATTTTTATTTAGATCAGTCACCTGTAGCTTTATCATTCCCATCTTATATTCAATTCTATTATCTTAAAGAAGATTATTATAGTTTAATTAACTTTTATCTTTCATCTGATACTAGCTTGTTTGTTAATTATACTAATGAGGTAATAGCATTATCTCTGTCAAGAACTGCGGATGCTTATTTAAAAAATGGAATGATTGATAACGCTAAATATTTATTTAATGAGGCAATTTTAAGAGCTCCTTTTATTATAGATTATAAACTGAAATTAGTTTCAGTACTAATAAATTCTAACGAATATTCAAACGCTTTCACACTTTTAAATGATTTAAAATCACTTAATCCCAAAAGAAAAGAAGTTTATTTAAATTTTGGTTTTTTATATATTAATTTAAAAGAATATGATAAGGCAAAGCAAAATCTAATGTTGTCTTTAAAATTTGATCCTGACTATATTTTAGCATATGAAAATCTTGCTCTTCTTGAAATAAAAAATAATAATATTAAAAATGATAATTATTATTTATTTAAAATTTTAGAAATTGCGCCTAATCATAAAAATTCACGTGCATTAATCAAAAAAATAAATTGAAAAGAAAAAAAAAACAATCTTCATTTTTTAGAAAATTCATTTTATTAAGTTTTCTTATTTCTTGTTTTGCTGGCATTCTTTTATGCATTCAACTGTATAAAAATGTTTTTAATACAAATATTGTTTTTTCTGGAGATAAGGAAAAGTTATTATTTATTAATTCTGATGATGATTTTAATAATGTACTCAACAAATTATCAGATATTAATCTGTTAAATGTTAATACTTTTAAATGGGTTGCTAATAAGAAAAAATATATTCAAAATATAAAACCTGGTAGGTATTTAATTAATAATGAAATGAGTATAAATGATCTTATTAATTTACTTAAGTCAGGTAATCAAACTCCTGTGAAAATAACGTTTAATAATACTAGAACTATTAATGATTTTGTGTCTAATATTTCAAGTTCATTAGAAATAGATTCGGTTTCATTACTGAATGCTATTTATGACAAAAATTTTTTATTAAATAATAAGCTTACTAATGAAAATGTTGGATGTATATTTATTCCAAATACTTATGAGTTTTATTGGAATGTTTCATCTGAAGGTTTTTTAAATAAAATGCTTTTAGAATATGATAAGTTTTGGAATAATGATAGAATTAAAAAATCTAAGTTAATACCTCTTAATTTAAATGAGATATCTATACTTGCCTCAATAGTACAGATGGAACAAAATATAAAATATGATGAGAGACCAATTATTGCTGGTCTTTATTTAAATAGAATTAATCAAAATATGAAACTAGAATCTGATCCAACACTTATATTTGCTCTTAAAGATTTTAGTTTAAAACGTGTGCTAAATAAAGATAAAAAAGTTTTATCTCCTTACAACACTTACAAGAATAAAGGTTTGCCCCCTGGCCCAATTTGTATGCCTTCAATTAACGCTATTGATGCTGTTTTAAATTTTGATAAACATAATTATATTTTTATGTGTGCTAAAGAAGACCTTTCTGGATATCATAACTTTGCTGTAACTTATAAAAAGCATCTTAAAAATGCTCGTAGATATCAAAAAATGCTCTCTAAGAAAAAGATATTTAGATAAAGCATTTTTTTTTAAATTATTTATCATTATAAACAATGGATAAAAAATAATTAAATTTGAAAAATTTTAAAATTTTAATAAATGTCAAAAATTAAATTTGGTACAGATGGATGGAGGGCTATAATAGCACACGATTATACAGTTGATAATGTTTCCAGAGTAAGTATTGCTGTTGCTAAATGGTTACTTATTAATTATAAAAAACCTAAAGTTGTTATAGGGCATGACTGTAGATTTGGTGGGGAGCTTTTTGCAGAAACAGTTGCTAAGGTTTTATCTTCTTTTTCAATAGATGTAATACTTGCCAAAGGATTTGTATCTACCCCTATGGTTTCTTTGGGTGTTGTTAAAGAAAAAGCTAGCTTAGGCATTGTTATTACTGCTAGTCATAACCCAGCTAGCTATAATGGGTATAAGTTAAAAGGAGATTTTGGGGGCCCATTACTTCCAAAAGATATTTCTGCTGTAGAGGATTTAATTCCAGAGATTAATAACATTGATCTAGAAAATATTAATTTTCTTCAATTATTAAATGATAAAAAAATAAGATATATTGATCTTGAAACAATGTACTGTAAGCATGTAAAAGAAAATTTTGATTTAAATGCTATTAATAATTCTAGTATGAATTTTGCATATGATGCAATGTATGGCTCTGGTATGAATGTTGTGAAAAAATTACTGCCAAATACCAAATTACTTCATTGTGAATATAATCCTGGCTTTAATGGTATTGCTCCAGAACCCATTTATAGAAATTTAAAAGAATTTTCTGAGCTTATAAAAAACAATAATATTGACTGTGGTTTAGCAACTGATGGAGATGCTGATAGAATTGGTTTTTTTAACTCTTCTGGAGAGTTTATTGATGCACATCATTTAATATTATTATTAATCCATTATTTATCAAAATATAAAAAAATTGAAGGTAAAGTTGTGACTGCTTTTTCATGCACTGATCGAATTAAGAAAATGTGTAGTCATTACAATTTAGATCAAGAAACTGTTAAAATTGGTTTTAAGCATATAGCAGGTAAGATGATTTCAGAGGATGTTCTACTTGGAGGTGAAGAGTCAGGGGGTATTGCTACAAAAGGACATATACCAGAAAGAGATGGTATATGGATGGGGTTAATTCTATTTGAGTTTATGGTTAAATCTGGAAAAACAATTGAGGAGTTAATTAAAGAAGTTTATGAAATTGTTGGATCTTTTTCTTTTGAAAGAGTTGATCTACATATTTCAAATACTTTAAAAAATAATATCATTGAAAAATGTAGCAATGATGAATTTTTAAGCTTTGGTGATTATAAGGTTTTAAGAACAGAAAAAATTGATGGATTTAAATTTTTCTTTGAAAATGATGCATGGTTATTAATTAGACCTTCTGGAACTGAGCCTGTTTTAAGAACTTATGCTGAGAGTTCAACTAGCGAAAAAGCTTTTGACATTCTAAACACTGTTAAGTCTGTAATAGGGGCTTAAAATGCGTTATTTAATATTTGTTTTTTTATTTCTTTCTCAAACTATTCAAGCTCAATTAAAAAAAAATGATTTAGAACCAAATTTTACTGAAAGAAAAAAGAATTTATTCATTATTGAATCATCTGCGTATTCATTTGCCTTAGTTGGTTTAAATCAGCTTTGGTACAAAAATTATAAAAAATCTTCTTTTCATTTTATTAATGATAATAATTCTTGGCTTCAAATGGATAAGTTTGGTCATTTAACTACATCATATTTTGTAGGTGTTTTAGGAATTAAAACTTATCAATGGGCAGGCTTTAGCAGAAAGCAATCTATTTGGATTGGAGGACTAACGGGAACTTTTTTTCAATCTGCAGTTGAAATATTAGATGGATTTTCTGATGAATGGGGTGCCTCAACAGGAGATTTAATTGCCAACTCTTTAGGATCAATGTTAGCTATTTCTCAGCAATTACATTGGAATGAGCAAAAGATTCAATTAAAATTTAGTTTCTATCCCTCTAAAATTTCTAATACCAATACAGAATTATTTGGAAAAAATATAATTCAAAAATCATTAAAGGATTATAATGGTCAAACTTATTGGCTATGTTTAAATTTGGAAGATGTTTTTAATACAAATTCTAATTTATTGCCAAAATGGTTGAATTTTGCTTTTGGCTATGGTGCTGATAATATGTATTCTGATGCTAATAATGATAGTAGAGAAATTGGAGAAAGACAATTTTTTCTTTCATTGGATATTAATACTGATAAACTAAATATATCCAATAAATTTGTTAAAAATGTTATTAACTTAATAGGATTTATAAAATTACCAATGCCTACAGTCGAATATAGTAAAGGAAAATTAAATTTTCATAATTTATACTACTGATGAAAAATGATTTTACAGTAGGAGATGAAGTAGTTTTTATTCATTCTAAGGATTACGGAGTCGTTACTAAATTATTTAATAATAATAAAGTTTTTGTAGAAGATAGTTCTGGTTTCAATACTTTAGTTGATAATACGGAAATAATTAAATATTCAAAAGATACAAATACAGTTCTTTCATTTGGAACAATAAATATTATTAAAGACAAAATTAATATAAGAGGAGTAAACCAATCTAGTCCAAATAATAATATCAGAATAATTGATTTACATATAGAAAATATTAGTGATCATTATCATTTAATGGAAAATTTTGAAATTGTTCAGTTGCAACTAAAAAAATGTGAAAAAGCATTAGATGAATCTATAAAATCAACTACACATAAATTAATTATTGTTCATGGAATAGGTGAAGGGGTTCTTAAGAATGAAGTGCATAAAATATTAAGAAATTATAATCTCAGGTTTTTTATTTCAACTAATGGAGGTTCTACTGAAGTGATGTTATAAATCTTCTAATCTTAAAATAATTTCTTTTAGCTGATCGTGATTAATTCTTTTAGCTAATATTTTCTTTTCATTATCTAACAAATAAACTACAGGGGTGGAGTAAATATCATACTTGTCTCTCCAATCACTATTTGCTAATGGATTTCCTTCATCATCAAAACTTATGTCTGCGACATTTAACCAATCTTCAATTTTTTGTTCTTTTAAAAACTTTTTCCATTCTTCAATATCAAATTCTGTAGCCACAGCAAAAGATTTTACATCTATATTCAAGTTTTTAAGTGAATCAACAGCATTTTTTATCTTTGGAACTTCTTTTTTACAATGACCGCATGTAGGCCCATAAAACACTAATAATGTGTATTTTGCTTTTAATGATTCTAGAGTATGAGCTGTTCCATTTAAATCTTTCATAAATGGTCTGCCATAAAAGTCAATAAATTCTGGAGCTTTTTTGCCAATTAAATTTGGAGATATTTTTTCAGCTCTCTCAATTATTTTAGCGAGCTGAGTTGAGTCAATCCAAGGGCATTGATTTGTCATATAATATTTTTCAACCATATGTACAAAAACCGCATCCATTCCCATAATTTTAGATCTTTCATATGTAGAAGTTATGTGTGAGAGAACATATTTGAAAACTTCACTATTTTCTTTTGCCTTTTCAATAAGTAAATCCGATGAAATAATAATTGAATCAGGAATTTTGGCAGTCAATTTATCTAAATACTGCTCCATTTTTGGTAGAAACATTCTTGTTCTAAGTATTCTTTTATCGGAGAAATCAAGGTTATCCCAGAAATGTTTTTTGTAGTAATTAAAAGCAAAGTTTTCATCTTTTTTAGCATTATTAATAATTGGCTGAGAAGGAATTATTGGGTCTATTGAAGCAAAAAGAATAGTACTAAAAAAGATATCAGGGTATTCAGATAAAAATTTGTTTCTAAAATTAGTAACTTGATTATCAATTTCTTTTTGTTTTAAAGTAAGTTTTTCTTTTTCAACGCCGTTTGCATTAGCCATTTTAGATTTTAACGGGGCAACTTCTTTTTGTTTGTCTACAATAAAGTTTAAATAATTATAGAAAGGCGTATTTTCTTTTGAGTCTTTAAAACTCATATTAGCTACCAAATCTTTTAAATTTGACTTGAAACTAAATTTTTGTTCACTTATAATTATATCAAAATATTTTTGCTCTGGAAGTACTATTAGATACATGCCTCCTTCAAGTTCAGATTCACCCATAAAAGTAAATTTGCCAGATTTTGAATAAGCTGTATCCTTTGCATACTGCTTGCCACCAAAGTAATAAGCTAAAATTACAGATGTGTCATCAAGACCTACAATTTCACCAGTAATTTTATAACCTTTTTTACTTTTTTGACTTTTAAAAGATGTGTATTGAGCACTTGAGCTGTATGTAAAGAAAACTATTAAAGCAAATATTATTTTTATCTTATTCATTGAATTGTTTTTTTGCGAAATTAATAATCAAATTTTTATTTTCAATTTTATTTTCAATTTTATTTTTTTTAATTCCATCTAAAAAAACTACTGTTAATATAATAATACTACCAATATAGAAAGACAAATTCATCTTTTCAGATTCACTAAAAATAATCAATCCAATTACAATACTATATATAGGTTCAAGATTAATTGCCATAATTAATGCATAAGGAGTTATATGTCTCATTATTTCTGTCATCCATACAAAAATTAAGGCTGTACAAATAGTGCCGAGAAGTAACAAATAGATACTGTCATTAAAAGAGATTATTTTAGTAAAAACACTTAGATCATTAGAGAATAAAAAATAAATTGAAATCACTATTACTCCTCCCAACATTTCTATCATTGTGATTTTTGCTGCATCTTCCTTAGTAATATATTTAGCATTAAGCATAGTAAATAGTGTGCCTAGAAAAGCACTTAAAATCCCGTATGTATAGCCCAGAAAATAATTTATTTCAAAGTCATTTTTTTCAGGTCTTTCATACAGCATAAATGCTAAAGCTCCTAAAACTATTAGGCCAAAAAAAACTTCATATTTAAGTATCTTTCTTTTTAAGAATAATGGTTCTAAAAATGCAGAAAATAATGAGGCTGTAGATAAACATATAACAGCAATCGAAATATTTGCAGCTTTTATAGCGCCAAAGAAAAAAAACCAATGTAGAGCTACCACAGCACCAACTCCAAGAAGAGGTAATATATATTTTTTCTTTATTGTATGAATTTGTTTCATTAAAAGTAAAAAAATAAATAGTGATATAAATGCAACTAGCATCCTATACCAAACTAAATGAAGTGTCTCTAATGAAATTAATTTTCCTAATACTCCAGTGAAGCCAAGGAAAATAACCATAATGTGTAAAGAAGAGAGTTTATACTTTTTAAGTATTTGATACATTAAATAAATTTATAAATTTGTACAAAAATACAACTAGATTATGAAAATTATCATCTCTCCTGCAAAGAAATTAAATGAAGAAAAAGTTCCCGTAGATCTTTCAACTTCAATAGAATTTTCAAATGAATGTAAAGATTTGATAGACTTTCTTTCTAAATTCAGTACAACTGAAATTAAAGATTTAATGAAAGTTAGTGACAATATTGCTCAACTTAATTTTAATAGGTTAAAAGATTTTAATTTTCCTTTTGAAGTAGAAAAATGCAAGCCTTCTATTCATATGTTTGATGGAGCAGTTTATAGTGCATTAAATGTTAGTGATTTTAATGAAAAAGAGATTAGTGTTTTACAGAGTAGACTCAGAATTCTTTCAGGCCTTTATGGTATTTTAAAACCTCTTGATTTAATTATGCCCTATAGATTAGAAATGGGAACAAAGTTTAAAGATGGTTGGAATTCCTTGTATGAATTTTGGGGTAATAAAATCACGGATTATCTTAAAGATGATTTAAATGACGAATGTTTAATAAATCTTGCATCAAATGAGTATAGTAAGGTTATTAATTTGGATTCATTTAACAATGTTGTAACCCCAATCTTTAAAGATTACAAGAATGGGGAATTTAAAGTGATATCTTTCTTTGCTAAAAAAGCAAGAGGTCTGTTTACTAGATTTTTGATAAAAGATAATATAACTACAGTTAATGAACTAAAGTTATTTAATGGTGCTGGTTATTCTTTTAGTGAATTCCACGATAATGGAAATATGATTTTTACAAGATAATTTCTTTTATAACTTTTATTGTTTTTTAAAATAATAAAACTTCCTTTCTTTGTTATATTTACATTTCAATAATTTAATAATAGTATGAATAAATTTATAACATTTTGTTTAGTTTTTTTTAGTCAAATTGTATTTTCTCAGACAATAACAAATCAGGGAATGAATTTTTCACCAGACACAATAACGATAAATCTTGGTGATACAGTTAATTTTGTATTAGGGAATTCTCATAATGCAGTTGAGGTTAGTCAGTCTACATTTTTAAGTAATGGTTCAACTTCAAATGGAGGTTTTAACATAAACTTTGGTCAGACAGCAACTTTTATTCCACAATTTGAGCAATCATACTATTATGTTTGTCAACCACATGTAAATTCGGGAATGAAAGGTGTTATTATAGTTGAGGATAATAGTCCATCTAGTAATTGTATTGACTCTTCATTAATTAATCCTATGTGTATTTGTCCGTTTATATATGCACCAGTATGTGCATGTAATGGTTTAGTTTATTCAAATAGTTGTTTAGCTCAATGTGATGGGAACTCAATAATTGGACCTGTTGACCCTACTCTTGTGCCTGGACAATCTTGTTCATTATCATCTTGTGAGGTTACAATTATAGGAGATTCAATGCCATGTGTTTTTCCATACACTTTAGAGGCACTTTCATCTGGATCAGCACCTTTTACTTATAACTGGACATTTGCCGGCACAAATACTAATGCTGGATCAACATCAAACTTATTTACTGTGCCAAATTATTATTCAGGTGGTTATTGTGTCTCTGTTACCGATGTTAATGGATGTGTTGACTCTGCATGTATTAATATTTCTGCATTGCCTATGATTGTTAATAGCAACCCTAATCCTCCTATTGTATGTCAGGGAGAGCTTTTACAACTTTCTGTTGACGATCTCTCATTAACTAATGTTAATTGGATATGGCCTCTTACAAGCCTTTCTAATCCACTTAATTTATATCCAAATAATGACTCATGTTATTTTGCTGAAGCAATTGATGCTAATGGATGTTTAAGAAGTGGTTTTATTTGCATTGAAGTTGATTCTTGTTTTTCATCTATTAATAATGTTAATGAAAAGATAACTATACACCCAAACCCTGCTGTTAATCAAATTAATTTTAAATTTACATCTGAAAAAAAATACATAATCTCTTTATTAGAATTAACAGGAAAATTAGTTGAAGAAGTAATAACTTATAATACTAACTTTAATTTAAATGTTGAATCATATCGATCAGGAATATATATATTAAAGATTGAAAGTAATGATAGTTTGTTTTTTGAAAAAATAATAATTTCAAAAAAATAAAACTATAATTTATCTTGCTCGTTTAGTTCTTCATTATTATAGGAAAAATCATATCTTAATATTTTCCATTTTAGATGATCATTTTGTCCCATGATTATATATTCTTCGCAAAGACCAATCTTTTGATAAATAGATTTGTATTCAGTGTAAACATAAAAACCATCACCAAGTCCTTCGATATTATTTTTAAAAAATATTGTGTCAAGTGCACGAGATTTAAGCATACCAAATTCATTCATTAGCTGATTAAATGCTTTACATGAACTTATTGAATCAGAATTATATTTTACTTTTTCATGATATTCACTATATGCTTGAGCATAATTTTTATTATTTAAATTGAATAACCACTCATTACTAACTTCATTAGCCTCTTTAATATATTTATCTGTAAATATTTGTGAAAATATTAATTGAGGCATAAAAAAAAGTATTATTAGTGATAACTTATTCATTATTAAATAATTTGTTGATTACCATAGCAAAAATATGAAATCGCAGATTCAAATAATATTATTAATCCTCTTTTCTTAAAAATTTAAATGAAATTTATTTATTTTTTACTAAAATGAAAAGACTTATTAACTATTTAACCTAGTAGTTATTTTTCTCCAATCTAGTAGTTATAAATTTCTTATTTTTTATCAATTTTTTTATAACATATTGATAATCAAAGTATTATTGATTAGTTAGAGTAAATTTTTATTAAAATAAGATTTTAAGTTTATTAAATTTATATATTTTGAATGATAAAAAAAAATAGACTTATTAACAATTTAGACTAATTATATCTAGCGTGTAGAAAATATCTTCAACAATTTTCTTATATTAGTCCTGTTAAAAAATTATTAATTTAAAAATATATATTATGGCTTTTACGCATGAAAACTCAAAAGGTACTACTTACCATTTAAACTGTAAAGATGTTACATTAAAATCAACTGGAAGAGTTCAAAGAATTTACTATTTCTCAAAAGATTCAAGAGATACTGCTACTGATAAACCGGATGGATATAATGTTAAAGAAAATTCAAGAACAGGATTACCTTTCTTAACAAAGAAATAATCTTAACTAACTTCTTAAAAAAAAGCTCTATTTATAGAGCTTTTTTTTTAGTCTTTATACATCGAAATATAATATAAAAGGTAAGCAGCTGCTGCCATCGCTGCTATAATGTAAGTCCTTGCTGCCCAATTTAAGGCATCAGTTGCATAATTTAATTCTTCATTGTTTGTTATGTTTGCACTTTTAAGCCATACAAGAGCTCTTTTGCTTGCATCAAACTCTACTGGCAGGGTAATTAGAGAGAATATAGTAACAATAGCTTGTAAGATGATAAAAACAAGAATTACACTACTAATTGGAAACATATGTAATACTCCAGCACCAAATAATCCTGCTAACATTATTACAGTCATCATCTTATTACTTGCACTTACCAATGGAACCATCTGAGATCTCATCTGTAACCATTCGTATGAAGTTGCATGTTGTATCGCATGACCACATTCATGAGCTGCTACAGCAGCAGCAGATATATGTCTTCCATTGTAAACGTCAGGGCTTAAGTTTATTGTTTTATCCATTGGATTATAATGATCAGTTAGTTTACCAGTAACAGAAACAATTTTAACATCTACAATATTGTTATCTTCTAACATTTTTTTTGCGATTTCATATCCATTCATTCCAGATGATGTTGGTATTTGACTATACTTTTTAAATTTACTTTTTAATCTACTGGAAGTAATTCCTCCAATTATCATAAAGCTTATCATTAATATCCAGATCATAATATTTTTTTTTCAAAATTAAATAATTGTAATTTAATTAACGATATTAAATATTAGTTTTGTTTTATAATTATTATAAAAAATATACTTATGAGTTTTCCTTTAATTTTAATAACAAATGATGACGGAATTAAGTCTCCTGGTCTTCGGAAACTTATACATATTGCTAATAATATCGGAAAAGTTGTAGTTGTGGCTCCTGATGGTCCTAGATCAGCTCAAAGTAATGCTATTACACTCGAGCAGCCAATTAGATGTGACAGAGTGATTATAGACCAAGGGAAACAGATTGAGTATTCATGTAGTGGTACTCCTGTAGATTGTATAAAACTTGCCTTAAATAAAATTCTTGATAGAAAACCTGATATTTGTTTATCTGGAATAAATCATGGCTCAAATGCATCAATTAATGTAATTTATTCTGGTACTGTTTCTGCTGCAATAGAAGCATCTATAAATAATATTCCCTCGCTAGCTTTCTCTATTTTAGATTATTCTTATGATGCTGATTTTTCAGAATCTGAGTTTTTTATAAAAAATATTATTTTAAAAAGTTTAGAAAAAAAAATATCTAATAATTCTTGTCTTAATATTAATATTCCTAAATCTATTGAAAATAGTCAAATAAAAGGAATTAGAGTTTGTCATCAGGCAACATCCAAATGGGTTGAAGAATTTAAAGAAAGGTTTGACCCAAGAGGAGGTAGATATTTTTGGTTAAGTGGAGACTTTATTATTGATGATTCTTCTGATTCAAGTGATGAATTTTTTTTAAAAAATCATTTTATTTCTATCGTGCCTGTTAAATATGATTTGACTTCTTATGAATTTATTGATTCTGTAACTTCAATTTTTAATGATGGATAGACAATTTTTTATTGGTTTATGTGTTGGTGTATTAGCTCCAATTATTTCTTTTGCTATATATGTTTTATTTTATCTGAACTTAGATTTGTACAATACTATTGATTTAATTATTAGAAATAATAAAATTACTCATGTTATTAGTTTAAGTGTTTTAGTAAATCTTTTAATCTTTTTTATGAAGATTTATACTAATAGAGAAAAAGCTGCTAGAGGAATCTTAGCAGCTACTATTATTTATGGCTTATTAATTATGTTTTTAAAATTATCTAATTGAAAATATTTATTGTTACTGGTGAGAAGTCTGGAGATATACATGCTTCAAATCTAGTTAGAGAAATAAAATCTTTAAAAAAAGATGTTATATTACAAGCTTGGGGAGGTGATCGATTAATTAAAGAAGGGGTTAACGTAATTAAACATATAAATTCTATAGCCTTTATGGGGTTTTGGGAGGTTTTTAAAAATATTTTTACTATCAAAAATAATTTTAAATTATGTAAAAGCAATATTATTGATTTTAATCCAGACTTAATTGTTCTTGTTGATTTTGCCGGTTTTAATTTAAGAATTGCTGAATTTGCTTCAAAGAAAAATTATAAAGTTTATTACTATATATCTCCAAAGTTATGGGCTTGGAAATCTTCTAGAATTAAATCTATTAAAAAGTATATAAATCAAATGATTGTTATTTTCCCTTTTGAAAAGGAATATTTTAAAAATAATAATTTATCTGTTGAATATTTTGGCAACCCATTAATTGACGAAATAAATCTTCATAAATCAAAACCACTTATAAAGTTAACTTCTCCTATTATTTCTTTATTTCCTGGAAGTAGAGATCAAGAAATCAAAAAAATTTTACCAATAATGTTATCTGTTGTTAATAATTACCCGAACTATAAATTTATTGTTGCTGGAGTTGGTTCCTTTGATTTAGAGTATTACAGAAAAATCATAAAAAATAATGATGTTGATATTGTATTCGAAGATGCCTACAGAGTTTTAAGATCTTCTACTGCAGCTTTAATAACTTCTGGAACTGCAAGCCTTGAAGCAGCACTACTTAATGTTCCACAAGTGGTTTGTTATAAAACTTCTTTTTTGTCTTATATAATTGCAAAATATTATGTTAAAATTAAATATATCTCATTAGTTAACATTTTAAATAGTAAGGAAGTTGTTTCTGAATTAATTCAATATCAATTAACAAAAGGTAATTTAATTGAAAAATTAAATGATATTATATCAGAGGAAAATATAACAGATTTGAATCTAAATTATAAAATCACACAAAATATTTTAAATGAAAATGACGGTAGCCCCTCAAAAAAAATAGCTAATTTTATTTTAGAATCTATTTAGAAATTTTAGTATTTGCAATTTCTAATATTTCATCTTCATTAATCTTTGCTTTTGCTAATATTGTTTTACAATCATCAAATATTTTATTTATAAATATTTCATCGTTATAATCTTTACAATTAATTTTAACATTTAAATATGCTCCTCTAATTGCAGTTCTTGCACAGAGTGCACCAACTGCTGCATCTGTTATTGAATTTGGATTACCAATCAAAGCCATTTCTTTAATGACTTGCATTGAATCCAACGCAATTTCCATCACTTGAAAAGGAGTCTTTATGGCATGTCTTGTAGCCTCTTGAATTTGATTTACTCTAAATGCTTTTTCACTAACTGTATTATTAGGTAATCTAAAGGCGTTCATAATATTATTAAATGCATTAGTGTCTTCATCTACTAGTGCAAGTAGTTTATTTTGATACATTATACCTTTTTCAGCCCAATTTGAAAATGTTTCCCATTTATCATCCCAACCTCTTTTATTTGCTGAAAGATTCGCTACCATTGTTGCTAATGATGAACCCATAGCTCCACAATAGGCTGCAATCGAGCCTCCTCCTGGTGCAGGACTTTCACTAGAAGTTTCATTTGCAAAATCTTTAAGGTTCATATTTATAAGAGATTTCTTATTTTCATCTTCTAGCATATACTCAATTACCCTTTCTCTTGTTTTAAAAGGGGATAACTCATCTAAACCTAGACTTTTTATAGCTATTTTAATAATTTCATATTCAGAAATTCCTGAGGATCTTTTTTGTTTTTTTAAGAAATATTTGCCAGCATCTATTAAAACTTTCTTTGGAACTAAACCGATTAGTTCTGAGCCTGTAACTCTCATGCCTCTTTCAATTGATTTTTGACAAGTTTTATCAAAAACTTCATGCAGAGTTGATATTTTTATATTCGTTAAGTTATATGATATTTGAGCAATTCCATATTCTTCAATATACCAACCTATTCCTTTAACAGCTTTAAAAAGACCCGGAGTTCTTAAAGGATGTCCATTTTCATCATTAATAATTTTACCACTTAAAGTATTTCCTTCTCTTTTAATTCTTCCAGCTTCTCTAATGTCAAAAGCAACAGCATTGGCTTTTCTTGTTGAAGTTGTATTTAAGTTTATATTATATGCTACAAGAAAATCTCGAGCAGAGATTGCAGTTGCTCCTGATTTAACGATACTATTATTAAAAATATTTGGCCCATAATCAGGCTTCCATTCACCATCAGCTAATTTCTTTTTTAAACCTTCATACTCACCTGACCTACAATTTGCGAGATTGATTCTATTTGTATTTTTAGCAGCATTTTCATAACAATAGACAGGTATACCTAGTTCTTTACCCACTCTTTCACTTAATTGATGAGCATATTTTGTTACTTCTTGCATAGAAATATTTGCAATAGGTACAAGAGGGCAAACATCTGTTGCGCCCATTCTTGGATGCTCTCCATGATGCTTACTCATATCAATGAGTTCTTGAGCTTTTTTTATTAATAGAAATGCTGCTTCTATTACATTTTCTGGATTACCAACAAAGGTTATTACGGTTCTATTGGTTGCATATCCTGGATCAACATTCAATAATTTTATTCCATCAACACTCTTAACTATTTCTGCTATTTCTTTTATTATACTTTCATCTCTGCCTTCAGAAATATTTGGAACGCATTCTATTAACTGTTTCATATAGTGATTTTTAGAAAACAAAGATAGTATTCTATTTAATCTTTATCAATAGAAAAAACATACTTTTGTATTAATGATAATTAAAGATAATATAAACTTAACTTCAGGAATTGAACTTCCTGTAATGGAAGCTTTCTTCACGGTTCAAGGTGAGGGGTATTTTGCTGGTCAGCCTTCATATTTTTTAAGAATCGGAGGTTGTGATGTTGGTTGTCATTGGTGTGATGTTAAAGAAAGTTGGGATCCTGATCTTCATCCGCTAATGAGCGTTGATAAAATAATTGCTGATTTAGCCAATTTTCCAGCTAAAATTGTTGTAATAACAGGCGGGGAACCGCTGATGTGGAACCTTGATCATTTATGTGGTGAATTAAAAAAAATTGGTGTTCAGATTCATCTTGAAACTTCTGGTGCATATAAAATGAGTGGAAAATTTGATTGGGTTTGTTTATCGCCAAAAAAACTTAATCCTCCATTAGAAGAAATTAAGCACCTTACTAATGAATTAAAAGTTATAATTGCTAATAAGACTGATTTTAATTGGGCTGTTGAACAGAGAAAAAGCATTAAATCTGAATGTAAATTTTATCTTCAGCCAGAGTGGTCAAAAAAAGATAATATGTTGCCAAAAATTATTGATTTTGTACAATTAAATCCTCAATGGACAATTTCATTACAGACTCATAAGTTTATGAACATTCCCTAAGAAAAATGAGAATAATTATTATTTTTCTTTTTTTCATAAACATTAATTTATTTGCACAGAATAAAGATTATAAAAAATATGATAAAGCTCTTTATTATTATCAAAATAGCCAATTAATTAAGGCTAAAGATATTTTAATAAAGTTGTCAAAAAAAAACTCAATTTGGGATAAACCCCAATTATTGTTAGCTTCCATATATAAAGATGAATTTGATTTTGAAATGGCAGAAAAATCATTACTTAATGTTTTTGATCTTAAATCAAAAGATGATATTAATGGAGTATTTCAGATTGCTACAATGTTTTATGAAAATGGATTATACGAGAAGGCTTTAAAATATTTTAATATATCTTGCTTTTTAGATAATGATTTTTGCTTAACCAAAGCTAAATTTTTTATTGATTGTTGTGAATTTGCTATTAATTCAAAAAACAGTCCTAAAAATTTTAAACCTATTAATTTAGGATCAAATATCAATTCATTACTCTCAGAAAATGGTCCGGCTATAACTGCAGATAATTCAAAGATCTTATTTACCAGAAGAATTCTAAATAACAATAAATTTTCTCAAGAAGATCTTTTTTATTCTGAGAGAAATAATTCCTCTTGGTCTATAGCAAAACCTTTTACTAATTTAAATTCTAATTTAAATGAAGGTGCATTGTCTTTTTCTAGTGATAAGTCAATGTTAGTATTCACTATTTGTAATAAGGATGATGCAATAGGTTCTTGCGATTTATATTTTAGTTCTAGCAAATCTAATTTTAATGAAATTATTAATTGTGGTAATTTAATTAATTCTAAATATTGGGAAGCTCAGGGATGTTTTTCTGCGGATGGAAAATATTTATACTTTATAAGTAATAGGCCAGGTGGGTATGGTGGTACTGATATTTGGTATTCTGAAATTAATGATAATTCTTTTGGAAAGCCAGTTAATGCTGGACCTATAATAAATACGAATAAAGATGAAATGTCACCATTTTTACATTCAGATAACAAAACATTGTATTTTGCATCAAAGGGTCATGTAGGTATGGGGAATTTTGATATTTTTTTATCAAGAAGAAGTAATGTTAAAAGTCATTGGGATGAGCCCATTAATTTAGGCTACCCAATAAATAATTATTTAGATCAAAATTCACTCGTTGTTTCTAATAATGGTAAAACAGCTTTTTTTGCATCAGATTTTGATGGATTTGGTAAAGAGGATATTTTTACTTTTGAATTAGATGAATCTATTAAAGCAAATAAGTTAAATGATCTTGAAATTAAAATTATTTCTTCTCAAAATGGGGATGAGATTGTATTAGAGGATATCAATTTTCTTAATAATTCTTTTTCTCTAGACACCATTTCATTTTATTCTCTCAATATTCTTGCAAAATATTTAATTGATAATAATAATATTAGAATTTTAATTGAGGGACACACAAATAATATTGGATCCTCTTCTGAAAATCAGATTTTATCTGAAATGAGATCAAAATCAGTATATGATTATTTGATTTTTAAAAATGTTATATCTTTACAATTATCTTATATAGGTTTTGGAGAGTTAAGGCCATTATATAGTAATGATAATGAGTTGGGTAGGTTTAAAAACAGAAGAACCTCCTTTAGGATCCAATAATTTCTAATTTATCTTTTGGCTTGTTTTCTAAATTCCAATTAAAATTATTTAAAAATCTCTGATTTTCATTAATATCTTTATAAGGAGTTGTAATTGAATTTGGTATTTTCTTATATGATACATTATCAATTTTTCTATTTTTAAAATTTAATGTTAAATTTGTTGCTTGAATGTAGTTTAAGCCAATTTTCTTATCTTTCTCCATTAGGTAATAAATACTTTCCCCATTTGATAAAACATCTATTTTGTCTATTTTATTTTGTTTTAGATAGCCAATCATTTCTTTTCCTTTAATTTGATTAAAATCAATTGAATCAATTTTTGAAATTATTATTGGATTAGATTTTAAATAGATTTTCTCAATTTTTTTATTAAAAAATAAAAGCTTTATTGAGTCAGAACTAATTTGGTAGTCTTCCATCCAAATAAAGGGATTTTTGTACATCGAAATTAAAGAATCTTCTGATGAAAAAACAATGGAATCACATAACCCTGATAAATCATTTTTAAAAAACCTGACATTTTTAAACAGCTGTATTATTCTACTTTTTTTATTATTTATATTTATCAACTTTTCACCTTTTACAAACAAAGAATCTTTATCAAATATTAAACATAAAACAGGATTTTTAGAAATAATAATTTTTTTTTCTACTTCAAACATTTCAGCATTTTCACCAAATACATTGAAGCTATTTATTGTATCAATTATCTTTACATTTTTAAAAGCTTGTGCATATTTATTTTTTTTATCATAATAAATACTATCTGCATAAATTATTCTTTTTTCATCAACTATTTTTGTGTTTTTAGAAAGAAAGGCAAGTTTAGTTTTTGAATTAAATATTCCTTGTTCACAGTAAATATTTTTTTTATCAATTGAGATCATAGAAGGGCCTTCTAAAATATTCTCTTCTGTTAAAGAATTATATTTCATATTGTCAGTATTAATTGTATAATCTTTAGCTAATACTATTACTGAGTCTTTAAAGATATATTGTTTCTGTTTTATTTGATAGTATCCTTTTTTAGAAATTATTTTTTTTTCATTGTCAGTGATTTCTCCATATTCATTGAAATATATTATGTCATTTTCTAAATCAAAATTTATTTCTTTTGTTGTTAATATATTTGATTGATTTTTAAAATTAACATTTCCAGTTATTTTGGCATAACTTTTATTAGCATCATAGTTAAGTTTTTTACCTGTAAGAGTAATAGAATCTCCTTTAGTAATACGAATATTATTAAATGCGATTATTTTATTTGTTTGAGAAAAATGATATGCAGAATCGCATTTCATTATAGTTCTATTATGTTCAAATACTACATTGCCTATTAATCGCCAATACTCAGGATGTATTTTGCCATTCACAAAAGTATTATCAGTATTTATAATTTTTATTTGTTTAACTTCTTGAGCTTCTAATGAAAAACAAATAATTATTAAAAAAAATAATGATAATATTTTCAATTTTATCTAAAAAAAGTTTGTTTTCTATCTGGTCCAACTGATAGTATTTTGATAGGAACATTTAATTCGTTTTCCAGATAAGCTATATAATCATGTACCTCTTTTGGGGCATCTTCAATCTTATTTAAATTCATAAGATTCATTTCCCATCCATTAATTTCTTTGTAAATAGGAACTAAATTTTCATTATCTTCAAATGGGAGGAAATCTATCTTTTTCCCATTTAGTTCATAATGGGTACACACATTGATTTTCTCAATTCCAGAAAGAACATCGGCTTTCATCATCATTAATTGTGTTACTCCATTAATATTAATTGCATATCTTAGTGCAGGTAGATCAATCCATCCACATCTTCTTGCTCTTCCTGTTGTTGCGCCAAATTCTTTACCAACCTTTCCTAAATGTTCTCCGACGCTATCATTTAACTCAGTTGGGAACGGTCCACTTCCAACTCTGGTACAATATGCCTTAAATATCCCGAAAACATCTTTAATTTGATTTGGAGCTATACCAAGACCTGTACATGCTCCTGCAGTAATTGTATTTGATGAAGTAACAAAAGGGTAGGATCCAAAATCAATATCTAGAAGTGTTCCTTGTGCACCTTCAGCAAGTAATTTTTTTCCTTTTCTTAATTCTTGGTGTATGTAATGTTCACTTTCAATATGCTCAAATTTATTAAGAGTGTCTAAACTTTTGAACCAATTTTTTTCTAATTCATCTAAACTGTATTCGAAATCATAAAATTTTAATAATTCAATGTGCTTGTTTTTAAGTTTTTCATATTTTTCTTTAAAGTTTATAGAATTTATATCTCCAACTCTTAAGCCATTTCTGCCTGTTTTATCCATATAAGTTGGGCCTATTCCTTTAAGTGTAGATCCAATCTTATTTTTACCCTTAGCCTTTTCAGATGCTGCATCTAAAAGTTTATGAGTTGGAAGAATTAAATGAGCCTTTTTTGAAATTAATAATTCAGAAATTTCAAGATTTAATTTTTCAATATCATTTATTTCTTTTTCAAAAATTACAGGATCTATTACGACTCCATTACCAATTAAGTTTATTATCCCTTTATGAAAAATACCTGAAGGTATTGTGTGTAATACATGTTTAATGCCATCAAATTCCAAAGTATGGCCTGCATTTGGTCCCCCCTGAAATCTTGCTATTATATCATAATTTTTTGTTAAAACATCTACAATCTTTCCTTTCCCTTCATCCCCCCATTGAAGACCTAATAAAACATCTGCTTTCATTTATTTTAATTTAATTTGACATTCTTTACACAATCCATAAAGATTTAGTGCATGACGACTTATTTTGAATTCCATAGCTTCTTCTATGACATTCATTATTCCTTGAATTCTAGGGTCACAGAATTCGATTACCTTATCACAATTTGTACAAACTAAATGATCATGCTGTTTGTTTGAATATGACTTTTCATACTGAGCTTGAGATTTACCAAACTGATGTTTTCTAATTAAATGACATTCTAAAAGTAAGTCTACGGTATTATATAATGTAGCTCTACTAACTCGGTAATTTTTATTTTTCATTTGAATATACATTGACTCTATATCAAAATGACCTTCATAGTTGTATATTTCACTAAGTATGGCAAACCTTTCAGGAGTTTTTCTGTGTTTTTTTTTAATTAGAAAATCTGTAAATATCTTCGTAACAGTTTCGGTTATTAAAGGATTTGACATAGTTTGATTTTTATGTAAATTTAATAAAATTGAAATGTTTTGAAAGATTAAACTTTAATATTTTTATTATGTTTATAAGTTCTAGAAATAGCTTCAATGCCCTCGATTTTTTCTAGTTTTGAAGTGACCTGATTTAGGAAGTTTTCATTGTGAACTTTTAATGTTATTTCTCCGTCAAAAACACCATCATCTCCAATTACATTAATTGCCTTTATGTCTACATGCATTTGTTTAGATATTATTTGCGTGATTCTGTTAATAAGTCCTAATGAATCTATTCCATTGATTTTAATATTAGCTAAAAAATCTAAATTTTCTTTTAATGTCCATTTTGCATTTAAAATTCTATAAGAATAATTTGCTCTTAACTCAATTGAGTTAGGGCATTGATTGGCATGTACTTTTATACCATCTTCTACGCTTAGGAATCCAAAAATTTCATCTCCTGGAATGGGATTGCAACATTGAGCTATTTTATATTCGAAGATATCTTCATCATCATTAAAAACTATTAGATCTCCTAAAAATTTTGTTAAAGGAGTAAATTTGTTTTTTCCGTAAATTTTATTTTTAATAGTTTGATACCATCCAGAGTTTTTTAATTTAACAAACTGTTTAATTTCAAGATTAGAAATTTCGCCACTACCAAATTTGTAATAGAGATCTAAAGAGTTTCTGCAGTTGAAAAACTTGACTAATTCATTTTCTGTTTGATGATTTATTTTTATTCTTAATTGTCTTAATTTCCTTTGGGCTAATTCTTTTCCCTCTTGAGCAATAATTTTTTTCTCCTTTTTTAATGCACTTTTTATTTTTGATTTTGCTAAAGAAGTTACAACAAATCTTAACCAGTCTCTTTTTGGGGATTGTTTTTTTGATGTTATTATTTCAACTTGATCACCACTATTAAGTATATGACTTAATGCAACAAGCTTTCCATTTACTTTAACCCCCATACACTTACTTCCAATTTCTGTATGTATTTCAAATGCAAAATCTAATGCTGAAGCCCCTTTAGGAAGAGTTTTTAGTTCTCCTGCGGGAGTAAAAACATAGATTTCTCCCAAAAACAGGTTTAGTTTAAAGTCATCGATAAAGTCTATTGCATTTGAATCAGTGTTGTCCAGTAGATCACTTATTCTTTTAATCCAAATATCTAAAGAACTATCTTTTTCATTTTTGTTTTTATAGTTCCAATGTGCAGCATAGCCCTTTTCAGCTATTTCATCCATTCTCTTACTTCTAATCTGAACTTCCACCCATTTGCCCTCATCTCCTAAAACAGTCGTATGTAGAGCTTCGTATCCATTAGGCTTTGGAGTTGAAATCCAATCTCTTAATCTATCTGGATTAGGTTTGTAGAAATCAGTTACAATAGAATATATTTTCCAGCAATCTGCTTTTTCATTTTCAATGTTACTATCAACGATAATTCTAACTGCAAATTTGTCAAAGATATTATCAAAGGTTACTCCTTTATTTATAATTTTTTCTCTAATTGAAAATATTGACTTAGGCCTTCCTTTAATATTTGATTTTACACCCTCTTGCTTTAAAGCATTTTTTATTGGTAAAGAAAACTTATTAATGAATTTATTTCTACTAATTTTTGTCTCATTAAGTTTAATAGAAATGGCTTTATAAATTTCAGGCTTTGTGAATTTTAATCCTAAATCTTCTAATTCTGTTTTTAGAGTATAAAGTCCAAGTCTGTGCGCTAGTGGAGCATAGAGATATAAAGTTTCTGAAGCAATTTTTAATTGTTTCATTTTTGTCATAGCGTCAAGAGTCCTCATATTATGCAATCTATCAGCTAGTTTTATTAGAATAACTCTAATATCATCAGAAATAGTAAGTAACATTTTTCGGAAATTTTCTGCTTGAAGAGAAACGTTTTTATCAAAAACTTCAGATATTTTTGTTAATCCATCAATAATTTTTGCTGTCTTAATTCCAAATAAATCTTCAATATCTTTTATGGTATAATCCGAATCTTCAACAACATCATGCAAAAGGGCGCTAACTATTGATGTTGTTCCAAGCCCAATTTCTTTAGCACAAATTTGAGCAACTGCTAATGGGTGAAAAATATATGGTTCTCCTGATTTTCTCCTTATATCTTTGTGAGCTTTAACGGCAAGGTTAAAGGCTTTACGGATGAGCTTTTTATCACTTTTGCTAGTTTTTGAAGGACAAGATCTTAATAATGTTCTATATTTATTAATTATTTCCTTTTTTTCATTTTCTAATTCTAAAGGATTCATAAAAATTTAATAAGAAAAAATTTTATAATTACTCATAAGTGCATTAACTTTCTTTTTTACTACATTTAACTTATCTTTATCTTGCCAGTTAGTAATTGCTTCATCAATTAGTTCAACAATTAAAGGTATAGTATTTTCTTTTACACCCCTAGTGGTAATTGCAGGAGTACCAAATCTAATTCCTGATGTAATAAAAGGAGACTTAGTGTCAAAAGGTACCATATTTTTATTAGCTGTAATATCTGCTAAAACAAGTGCTTTCTCTGCATCTTTTCCAGTGATATTTTTTGAGCTTAAATCAATTAATATACAATGATTTATTGTGCCTCCAGAAATTATGTCATAACCTCTTTTAACTAACTCTTCTGCCATTATTTTAGCATTTAAAATCACCTGTTGACTATATTTTTTGAATGATGGTTTTAAAGCCTCTCCAAATGCTATTGCTTTTGCAGCAATTATATGCTCTAAAGGTCCTCCTTGTGAGCCAGGGAAAACAGCAGAATTTAATAAAAATGACATCTTTTTATTTTCTCCTTTAAGATTTTTCATACCCCAAGGGTTTTCAAAATCATTGCCCATCATTATCATTCCTCCTCTAGGTCCTCTTAAAGTTTTATGCGTTGTTGTAGTTAGTATATGACAATATTGAGCTGGGTTATTTAAAAGTCCTGAAGCAATAAGTCCTGCAGGGTGTGCAATATCAGCTAAAAGAAGTGCGCCAACTTTATCTGCAACTTCTCTAAATTTTTTGTAATCCCAATCTCTTGAATATGCCGAGCCTCCACATATAATTAATTTTGGTTTTTCATTAAGTGCTATTTTCTCTAAAGAATCATAATCGATTATACCTGTTTCTTTTTTAACATTATAAAAAGAAGTTTTATATAACTTTCCCGAAAAATTAACTGGGGATCCATGAGTTAAATGTCCTCCGTGAGCAAGATTGAATCCTAGAATTTTATCTCCAGCATTTAAACATGCAAGCATAACTGCAGCATTTGCAGAAGACCCAGAATGTGGCTGAACATTTACATATTCTACACCAAATAGTTTTTTAGCTCGATCAATTGCGATTTGTTCAACCTTATCAACAACTTCACATCCTCCGTAGTACCTTTTATTTGGATATCCTTCTGCATATTTATTTGTTAGACATGAGCCTGCTGCTAACATTACTTGATCACTGACAAAGTTTTCTGAAGCTATTAGCTCAATACCATTTCTTTGTCTATTATCTTCTTGATCAATTAATTCAAATATCTCTTTATCAGCTTTCATTGTAAAATTTATTTTTAATTTCGTAATTGCAACAAATATATATTTTTTATGAATAGATTAAAAGAACTTTTAAAGATTAAATACCCAATTATTCAAGGGGGTATGGTTTGGTGTAGTGGATGGGAATTAGCTAGTGCTGTAAGTAACAACGGAGGCTTGGGTTTGTTAGGGGCTGGTTCAATGTATCCAGATATTCTAAGAGGGCATATTAAGAAATGTAAAATTGCTACAAATAAACCATTTGGAGTTAATTTACCATTACTTTATCCAAATATCAAAGAACATATTCAAACCATAATTGAGGAAGGTGTTAAGATCGTTGTTACTTCCGCAGGAAATCCAAAAATATATACTAATTATTTGAAAGATAATGGAATCACTGTTTTACATGTTGTAGCTAATAAGAAATTTGCATTAAAATCTGTGGATGCTGGAGTTGATGCAATTATTGCAGAAGGATTTGAAGCAGGAGGTCATAATGGTATTGATGAAATTACAACAATGTGTTTAATCCCTCAAATTAAAAATTCAATTGAAATCCCTATTGTTGCTGCTGGTGGTATCGCTTCGGGCAATGCAATTTTTGCAGCCCTTGGTCTTGGGGCTGATGGAGTTCAGATTGGAAGTTTATTTGCTACAAGTAAAGAATCATCTGCACATCAGAATTTTAAAGAATATGTTATAAATGCAAAAGAAAATGATACGATTCTGACTCTTAAAGAGTTAACTCCTGTAAGATTATTAAAAAATGAATTCTACTCCAAAATTGAACGAGCTTACCGTAATAATGCTAGCGTAGATGATTTGAAAAAAATTCTTGGAAAGGGGAGGGCTAAAAAAGGAATATTTGAAGGTGATTTAAAAAATGGTGAATTAGAAATAGGACAGGTTTCTTCTTTTTTAAATAATATTCTTTCAGTTGATGAAATTTTTATTAATCTAGTTAATGAATTTAATATTTGTAGAGATTTATTATCTAAGATTAAGCTTTAGACATTTAGCCGTCTAAATCTATTATTTATATCTTTGTTGAAAATGATGTTTTTTACTATGAAAAAAATAATTTTAATTTTTTCCCTTTTATTATTTTCACATTCTACTTTTGCTACTCATTTAATGGGAGGAGAAATTACATGGAAATGTTTAAAAAATGGTCCAGATATTGGTAAATATATTTTTACTATGAAAGTTTATCGAGATTGCTCAGGAACAACAGTAGGAACATTTACACAAAATATTCAAGTTTGGAATCACCCAACTATTACTAATATTCCAGTTGAATTTGTTTTGTCTCAAGATGTTTCGCCACAATGTGACCCAATAAATAGTGGAAATACTGTTTTAAGTTGTGCTAATGGTGATGTTGGAGCTGTCGAAGAATATATTTTTGAAACTGCATCTCCAATTGTCTTGACTGGAGTTCCTCCTGTTCAAGGATGGCAGTTTACCTGGGATAATTGTTGCAGAAATGGTGCAATAACAAATCTAACTAATCCTTCTTCTGAAGGTTTTACTTTAAGAGCTTCAATGTTTCCATTTCTAGATCCTGTTACAGGAATAGCAACTCCTGCAGACCCTTGCTTTGATTCCTCACCAGAGTTCAAGGAACAACCAAAAACTATTTTATGTACTGGTTTTCCATTTTCATATAGTCATAATGCATATGATGATGAATTAGATGAGTTAGTGTATAACTGGGCGAGACCCTTAGATGATTTTATAACAACATTTAATCCACCTATTGATCCTATACCACTTCCATTTGACCCACCATACACTTTTAATAATCCTTTGCCAGGTAATCCAACTTTAAATCCTGCAACTGGAGAAGTTTCTTATGACGCCAATTTGGCAGGTAATTTTGTTACTTGTATTCAAGTTCAATCCTGGAAGTGTAATCAGCTTGTGGCAGAAATTTATAGAGAAGTTCAAGTTGTTTTAATTGCTTGTCCTACAATGCCAAGTTCTGTTGCTTCTAATAATCCCCCAGTTGTTAGTGCTCCATTTATTGATCCTAATTCCTTAATTGCTTCATATGATACAACTGTTTTTGCTGGTGCTTTAGTTGAATTTACTATTGATGGTATTGATAATGATTTATATAATAATACTTTAGCACAAAGTTTAACGATGGAAGTATCCGGTGGACAATTTTCTGATGATTATATAAATACTTCTAGTTGTTTAAATCCTCCTTGTGCTACATTTAATGATGCTGTAGGTCAAGTTCCGCCTTTTTCAAACCCAGGTATAGTTTCTGGTATATTTAGTTGGCAAACAGCATGTACTCATATTGATGCATCTGCTGGTTGTGGACAAACATCAAATGTTTTTAACTTTTTAGTTAAAGTTTATGATGATTTTTGCCCTGCTAATGGAATTAAGTTTGCCAACATTAAGGTAACTGTTGTACCTTCTCCTGTTGATAATTCGCCAGATTTTAGATGTGTCTCAGTACTTCAAAATAATAAATCTGAAATTTCTTGGGATCATTTGGCTGGTGCACCGCCAAGCACAGTTTATAACGTTTTTCATTCGGATAATCCAAATGGCCCTTTTATTTTTTTAGATAGTATAATGTATCCAATTAATACTTACATTCACAATAATTCTAATGCCAATATTACATCACAATATTATTATATATCATCACATTCATCATGTGCCAGTGAATCTCTACCATCTGATACATTAAAATCTATTTATTTAAATGTTAGTCCAATTAATGGTGATACTGAAGCTGATATGAACTGGAATAGCATACATTTTCCTGATTTAATTACTTCTTTAGATTATAATATTTTAGCTTTAAATAGTTTAGGTAGTTGGACTAATGTTGGTACAACTTCTAATAATAATTTTATATTTCCAGCTCAAACATGTAATTCTTTTCAATCTTTATATGTTGAATTACCAGATTTAAGTGGTTGCTCATCTATTTCTTCAATTAATGGAGCGATACTAAAAGATACAATAAGACCAGATAATCCAATAATTAATAATGTTTCAGTTGATGTAAATGGGAACTCTATTATAACTTGGACAAGTTCTTCGACTGATGTTGATGTCTACGCTATCTATATCTTAGATGAATTTGGTTCATGGATTACTTTAGATTCTATTTATGGTTTTAATAATAATACTTACATATATAATAGTTCTAATGCTGTTAATGTTTCTGAAACTTTTAGTTTAAGATCATTAGATAGTTGTGGCAATTCTAGTGTAAGAAGTATTGAGCATAATTCTATTAACCTTAAATATTATTTCGATGCTTGTGATTTGTCTATTAAATTTAATTGGAATGATTATATTAATATTAAAAATGGTTTAAGTCATTATAATATAATTATTATTGAAACTGATTTGCAAGGTAATATTATATTAGATTCTATTAGAATAATTAATAACCTAGAATATAAGCTTGAAAATTTAAACCAGGGTTCAAATTATAATTTTTATGTTAAAGCTTTTAATAATGACTCTTCAATAAATGCAATTTCAAATCAAAATAATATTACTGTTGATTACCCTAATCTTCCAAAATATAATTATATTGATTATGCTTCTGTAAATCATGATAACGGCGATGTAGATATAAGTTGTTTAGTTGATAATAATAATTTAGTTAGTCAATACAATGTATATAGATCATTTAAAGATGATTCATTATTTAATATGATTGGAAAAGTTGATAACAATAACTCTTCTTCTTCTTCTTCAATTTTCTTTTCTGATAATTCTGCTGAAACTTATAATTATTTTTATGAGTATCAAATATACCCAGTTGATACTTGTGGTAATATTTTAAATATTGGTTCTGTTGTTCAGATTAATTCAGATATTTCTTTTGCTAAAACAATATATTTAAATTCTGAAATTAATATTGATTACAGCGATAATTTGTTGTTTAATGAACAGTATACAAATACTTTAACTTTTAATGAATATGATAAGTGGTTAGGAGATGTCGTAGAATATCAGCTGTATAGATCAGTAAATAGAGAACCTTTTAACTTAATACCTTTATATGTTTTTGATAGAGTAAATAATCCAAATGAAGAATTGAGTTATATTGATGTTGTTACTGAATTTGGTGATGGCAATGGACGGTTTTGCTATTACATAAAAGCTATTGAAGGAAATAATAATCCATATGGTTCAGCAATTGAGGGGAGTTTATCAAATATTTCCTGTGTTTCACAAACTCCTATTTTATTCTTACCAAATTCTTTTACTCCTAATGGAGATGAACATAATGAAATATTCAAACCAATAACTAATTTTGTTTCTGATATTGGTTATGAATTTACAATTTATTCAAGAAATGGAGAGCTTATTTTTCAAACAAGTGATCCAAGAAAAGGATGGGATGGAACATTCAATGGTAGCTTTATTAAGAATGATAATTATGTATATCATGTTAGCTATATTAACGGAATTGCTGTTCTTACTGAAAAGACTGGATTTGTTTCATTAATAAGATAATTTATTTTTTTATTAATTTGTATCAATTGTAAATACTTTTATTAGCAGTATTTCGTTAATTTTGCACACTTTTAAATTTTTTAAATATGTCTATAAAAAATAAAATATTAGCTGAAGGTTTAACTTATGATGATGTATTAGTTGTCCCTTCTTATTCTGAAATACTACCTAGAGATGTTAAGACAGAAACATTTTTTTCTAAGAATATTAAATTAAACATTCCTCTTGTTTCAGCAGCTATGGATACAGTTACTGAAGCTAAATTAGCTATTGCTATAGCTCAAGAAGGAGGTATCGGTGTACTTCATAAAAACATGAGTATTCAACAACAAGCTTCTGAAGTTCGAAAAGTTAAGAGGTCTGAAAGTGGCATGATACAAGATCCTATTACTCTTAAGATAGATGCTACAGTTGGAGATGCTTTTAAATTAATGAAAGAGAATAAAATTGGTGGTATTCCAATTGTTGGTGATAATAATTTTCTTTTAGGAATTGTTACTAATAGAGATTTAAGATTTGAAAAAGATCATAACTTAAGTATTACAAAGGTTATGACATCTGACAATCTAATTACTACTTTAATAAATGATCTTCAAAAGGCTGAAGATATTCTTAAAAATAATAAAATTGAAAAACTTCCAATTGTTGATATTAATGGAATCCTTGTTGGTCTTATAACCTTTAAAGATATTATAAAGAACAGAATGCGTCCTAATGCATGCAAAGATGAATTCGGTCGTCTTAGAGTTGCAGCAGCTGTAGGGGTTACTATTGATGTTATTGACAGAATTACTGCTCTTTATAAAGTAAATGTTGATGCAATTATTATTGATACTGCTCATGGTCACTCTAAAGGTGTTTTAGATGTACTAAAATCTGTAAAGAAAAAGTTTAACACACTTGATATTATCGTTGGAAATATTGCTACAGCAAAAGCAGCTGAAGATTTGATTAAAGCAGGAGCTGATGGTGTGAAGGTTGGTATTGGTCCAGGTTCTATTTGTACAACTAGAGTTGTTGCTGGAGTTGGAGTTCCTCAACTAACAGCGGTTATGGATGTTTATGAAATTACAAAAAAGTATAATATTCCATTAATTGCCGATGGTGGTATACGTTATTCTGGAGATATTGTTAAAGCTATAGTAGGTGGAGCAAGTTGTGTAATGTTGGGATCAATAATAGCTGGAGTTGAAGAAGCTCCTGGAGAAACAATAATTTTTGAAAGTAGAAAATATAAAACTTATAGAGGCATGGGTTCTATTGATGCTATGCAAAAAGGTTCTAAGGATAGATATTTTCAAGATGATGAAGATGATATGAAAAAACTAGTTCCAGAAGGTATAGTTGGAAGAGTAGCATTTAAGGGATCTCTTTCAGAAGTAATTCATCAAATGATTGGCGGCCTAAAGGCTGGGATGGGATATGCTGGCTCTAAAGATATTAATAGATTAGTTCAGGCTTCATTTATTAAGATTACACAAGCAGGAGTTATTGAAAGCCATCCTCATGATGTGACAATTACTAGAGAAGCACCTAATTACAGTAGATAACAAATTAAATTTAAATATAAAATGAAGAAAAGCACAATAATTATTATTACTATACTATTAGCAAGTACTAATATTTTTTCTCAAGAAACTTTAATGACTATTAATGAAGAAAAAATTAGTATTGATGAATTTGAAAATATTTTTTATAAAAACAATGAAGATATTGAAATCACCAAAGAATACTTAGATGAATATATCGATCTTTTTATTAATTTTAAATTAAAAGTTAAAGAATCAAAGTCACTTGGATATGACACACTCCCTTCTTTTGTTAAGGAACTGGATGGGTATAAAAAACAATTATCTAAACCTTATTTAAGAGATAATAATTTTAATGAAAATTTATTTAATGAAGCTTTGGAGCGAATACAATATGATATTAATGCTTCACATATTCTTATTAAAATTGATAATGATGATTCAAAAACTGCCTTAAATGAAGCATTATCTATTAGAAATCAGATAATTAATAAAGAAATTTCATTTTCTGAGGCTGCAGTTAAATTTTCAGATGACGAATATGTTTTAGATTCAAAAGGTAATCTTGGTTATTTTACAGCTTTTATGATGCTTTATGATTTTGAATCTGTTGCTTATAATACGCCGATTGGAGAAGTTTCTGTTCCTGTAAAAACACAATACGGTTACCATTTAATTTTAGTAAATGACAAAAGAAAAGCTGTTGGAGAAAGAAAAGTTGCTCATATAATGTTCAAAACTGGTAAGGGAGCGAATACTAAAAAAATCAATGAGGCTTTTAAAAAAATATCTGAAACACACGATTTGCTAACAAAAGGAGACAAGTTTGTTGAAGTTGCAGAAAGGTTTTCTGAGGATAGATCTACTGCAGTTAAAGGAGGTGTTTTGCCTCCTTTTGGAGTTGGTAAAATGGTAAGAGAATTTGAAGAAGCATCTTTTTCTTTAAATTCTCCAGGAGATTTTTCAGAACCTTTTCAAACTCCATATGGATGGCATATTGTAATGTTATTAGAAGATAACCTTGTTACTCTTGATGATGATTTATTCTTATCTGTTAAACAAAAAATTGAAAAAGATTCTAGAAGTAAGTTAAGTAATGAGTTTATGATTTCAAAACTAAAGAATCTCTATAATATTAAAGTTTATAAAGAAAATTTTGATTTTTTAAGAAAAATTGCAGTAAAAAATGTATCAAATTCCACTTGGGATAATTCATTATTAAAAGATGGTGAAAGAAAAATTTTTACAATTGAATCAAATCCTTATACCATTAAGGAGTTATCTAATTTTATTTTAAATAATCAAAAAAAGAATAATGATTTTGATCAATTATATATTGAGTTTTTAAATTCTTCCTTACTTTCATTTGAAGAAAGTCAATTAGAAAATAAATACCCTGAGTTTAAAAATTTACTTAAGGAGTATAAAGAAGGTATTTTACTTTTTGATATAACAAATAATAATGTTTGGAAAAAAGCTGTTGAAGATTCTGCTGGCTTATCTAATTATTTTAATGAAAACTTATCAAATTATAAATGGAATGAGCGTCTTGATGTTTCTATTTTTACTTGTCTTAATTATAATATTTCATATAAAATTAGAAATCAATTATATAAACTTAAAAGAGGGATAATTAAAGATGTTGATATTCTTAATAAAATAAATTCTTCATCACCACTAAATGTTCAACTAGTTAGTGGTCAATTTTCTTTAAATGAAAATGATATCATTGATAAAATTGATTGGAAGAAAGGCATAAGCAAGAGTATTAAAAATGATGATGGTAGTTACACTATAGTTTTTGTTCATGATATTTTAAATGCAAGAGCAAAAAATTTAAATGAAACTAAGGGAAAAGTTATTTCTAATTATCAAAAATATCTTGATTCTACTTGGATTAAAAAATTAAGGTCAAAATATAATGTTGATCTAAACAAAAATTTATTATACTCTTTAATAAGTAAGTAATCTTGAGTTTAAAATCATTAATTTTTTTATTACCATTTGTAATTTTTTCTTGTAATGATGCACCAGATGCTAAGGTATTAGCATCTGTTTATAATCAAGATTTATTTGATTATGAAGTTTATAATAAAATGCCTGTTAACATTCAAGATTCAGTATTTTTTATTAATACATATATTGACAAATGGATAAGAAAAAAAATTCTTCATCATCATGCTAATATTAATATTAAAGTAAAATCAGAAAGAATTAAAGAGTCAGTGAAGAAATTTGAAGAATCGCTAGTAATTAATGAATATCAACAACAGCTATTAAATCAGAAATTTGATACGATTATTGAATTAAATGAACTTTTAAATTATTACGAAAAAAATAAAAATCAATATCGTCTAAATCAAAATATTTTTATGGGAAGATTTTTAATTATTGATAAAATTGCACCAAATATTAAAAGATTATTTAAAATTTTTCGTTCTAATAATAAAGATGACATTGATGAATTAACTAATTATTGTTTGCTCTACGCTAAAGAATATTTTATAAATGATTCAAGTTGGATTTACTTTGATCAGTTAAAGAAAAAATTACCTACTGATATATCTACATATAATTATTTATTAAATACTAAATTTGATGTTTTTGAAGATGAAAAGCTATTATATTTACTTGATATAAAAAAATATAAAATTAAAGGTGATTTAAGCCCTTTTGAAATTGAAAAAGATAATATCAAGGCACTAATTTTAAATAGAAAAAAAATAAAATATTTAGATCAACTTGAAGATGATTTGATAATTAATGCAAAGGCATTAAATAAAATAAAAATATACTAATGAGAATCTTAATTTTACTAATTGTCTTAACAAATCTGCCATTTTCATTAATTAGCCAATCTATTGATAAAATTGAAGCTATAGTTGGAAGTGAAATGATTTTAACTTCTGAAATTGAATCTCAATATTTACAATATTTATCTCAAGGTTATACTAAATCTGATAATGTTAAATGTAAGATAATTGATGATTTATTATTTCAAAACTTGCTTGTTCATCATGGTAAATTAGATAGTAATATTGTTGTTAATAATGAAGATGTTATTAACGAGCTCTCTAAAAGAATTTCTTATTTTGAACAACAGTTAGGTTCTATAGAAAAAGTAGAGTTATATTTTAAAAAATCTATAGATTTAATTAAACAGGAGTTAACAAATATTGTTAAGAATCAGCTTTATTCTCAAAAAATGCAATCTTCAATTACTAATAATATAAAGGTTACTCCAGCAGAAGTAAAGTTTTATTTTTCTAAATTAAAATTTGATGAAATCCCATTTGTAGATGAACAAATAGAATTAAAACAAATTGTAATAAAACCAAAAATTTCAAACGAACAAAAAGATCTAATTAGAGAGAAATTAAATAAATTTAGAAATAGAGTTTATAACGGTGAAGATTTCAAGGTTCTTGCTGCACTGTACTCTGATGATCCTGGAACATCAAATAATGGGGGAGAGCTTGGGTTTATGAATAGAGGCCAATTAGTTGCAGAATTTGAACGTGCTGCATTTAAACTTAATGATAAAGAAATATCCGAAGTTATTGAAACTAAATATGGTTTTCATATTATTCAAATGATTTCAAGAAGAGGAGAAGAAATTAATGTTAGACATATTTTGTTAAAACCCAAAGTAACTTCTTTATCTTTAAAAAATGCTAAAGATGATATCACAAAAATTAGGCTTGATTTAGATAGTAATTTAATAACTTTTGAAGATGCAATAATTAAGTATTCTGAAGATGAAAGTAAAAATAATGGCGGCTTATTAATAAATCCTTCAACTGGTTCATCTAAGTTTACTAGCGAACAACTCAATCCATCTGTTAAATATATTGTTGAGAATATGAATATTAATGATATTTCTTCACCTACATTAACAAATTCTGAAAATAATGAGCAATCCTATAGAATAGTTATGTTACATGATAAAACTCCTGCTCACCAAGCTAATATTATTGATGATTATACTAATATTCAAGAATTTGCTATTAATAATAAAAAGCAAGAATCCATAAATAAATGGATTTCAGATAATTTACTTAATACATTTATTAAATTATCTGATGATTTTAATAGTTGTGAATTTTATAATAAATGGATTAAATAAATTATGGAAAAAGAAACTAATAGTATTAAAAAAGTAGAATCATTTGTTCAAGCTTTTAATGATTTTAAAAAAGAAATCTCAAAAGTTATTGTTGGACAGGAGGATGTCGTTAATCAAGTTCTTATATCTATTTTTTCAAATGGACATTGTCTTTTAGTTGGTGTTCCTGGTCTTGCTAAAACTTTACTTGTTCAAACTATTGCAAATGTTCTTGGATTAAAATTTAACCGTATTCAATTTACTCCAGATTTAATGCCTTCTGATATTATTGGAACTGAGATACTAGATGAATCTAAGAATTTTAAATTTATTAAAGGGCCATTATTTGCAAATGTTGTACTAGCTGATGAAATTAATAGAACTCCTCCTAAAACTCAATCTGCTCTTTTAGAGTGTATGCAAGAGAGATCTGTAACTAGCGCAGGAGAGAAATATATTTTAGATTCACCATTTTTTGTTCTAGCAACTCAAAACCCTATAGAACAAGAAGGAACATATCCACTTCCTGAAGCTCAACTGGATAGATTTATGTTTAATGTGCTATTAGACTATCCCAATTATGATGAAGAACTTATGATTGTTAAAATGACTTCTTCTATGCAAAAAGTTAAACTTGATAACATAATGAGTGCTAATGATATTATTGAGTATCAAAAATTAGTTAATTCTATTCCAATAAATGATAATGTTTTGGAATATGCTGTTAAATTAGTTTCTAAAACTAGACCAAATTCTCTACATTCAACTGTATATGTAAATGATTATATTGATTGGGGTGCAGGTCCAAGAGCATCTCAATATATTGTTTTAGCAGCAAAATGTAATGCATTAATAAATGGAAAATATTCACCTGATATTGAAGATGTTAAAGCTGTTGCTAAGCCTATTTTAAGACATAGAATTGTTAAAAATTATAAAGCTGAATCACAAGGTTTGTCAATTGATGATATCATCGATAATATTTTATAGAAATGATTTTACCTATTATAGCGTATGGAGCAAATGTTTTAAGAAATGATTGTATAAAAGTTGATTCTATATATCCTAATCTTAGTGATTTGCTTAATAGCATGTATGAAACCATGTATAAAGCACAAGGGGTTGGTCTTGCTGCTCCTCAAATAAATAAATCATTAAGATTATTCATCATTGATACCAATCCCTTTTTAGATGAAGAGAATCCAAATTTTATTCCTATTAAAAAAACATTTATAAATCCTAAAGTTACCTCTAAAACTGGTGAGTTATGGGTTTTTAATGAAGGATGTTTAAGTATTCCAGATGTTAGAGAAGATGTTATTAGAGAATCAATTGTTGAAATTGAATTCTTTGATGAAAATTTCAAAAAGTTTAATGAAACTTTTGATGGCCTAAATGCAAGAGTTATTTTACATGAATATGATCATATTGAAGGTAAATTATTTATTGACAAAATATCTCCACTTAGAAAAAGAATGGTAAGAGGTAAGCTTAAAGATATCTCTAATGGTAAATTTGAACCTAATTATAAAATGAAGGTTTTAAAATAATTTACTTTACTCTAACTTCAAGTGTTTTTTTATTTTCAATATAGCCAGTTAATATGTCCCCTTTTTTGACTTTATTAACTCCAGAAGGAGTACCCGTATATATTAAGTCTCCTGCTTTGAGCGTAATAAATTTAGAAACATATGAAATAATTTCATCGAATGAAAATATCATATTTTTACTATTACCTTCTTGTCTTATAATATTATTATTTTCCAATCTAAATGTTATATTATTTAAATCAATTTCTTCTTTATCAAAAAAGAAATTTGAAATTTGGGCAGAGCCATCAAACCCTTTTGCTTTTTCCCAAGGTAATCCATTTTTTTTGCAATTTTCTTGAATATCTCTTGCAGTAAAATCTATTCCTAAGCCAATTTTTTGATAGTATTTAGAAGCGAATTTTTGATTTATATGTTTTCCATTTTTAGAGATTTTTAAAACAATTTCTATTTCATGATGAATTTCATTAGAAAAATCAGGGATGAAAAAAGGATGTCCTTTAGGTTGAATTGCAGTATCAGGTTTTAAGAAAAATAATGGTTCCTCAGGTAAATTATTGCCAAGTTCTTTAGCATGGTCTTTATAATTCCTACCGATACATATTATTTTCATTTTTCAAATTTTCTTTTAAGTTTAATTGTATTGATAAAATCCTTAAGAATATTTTTAGTGAATTGTGGAAAATCAGCTTGAATTACCCATGAAAAATAACCAGGATTTTCATTATATATAGATTCTAATGTTCGTCCTTTATTTTTGCCAAAAGTTAAGATAGCTTGATTTTTTTCATTTTCTTTAATAAAACCTGCCATGTCAATATTTTTTCCACCTCTTTGCGAAAATTCAGATAAAAAATTAGTATCATTTTTAAGCTCATCATATTTTTCTAATTGTGCAAGAAGTATTTCATATGTTGCTTCAGTGTCTGCTTCTGCAGAATGAGCATTTATAAGTTCTTTGTTGCAATAAAATTTATATGCTGCTGAAAGAGTTCTTTGTTCCATTTTGTGAAATATATTTTGTATATCAATAGCTTTAAAATTATTGATAGAAAAGTTTTTATCACATCTTAAAAATTCTTCTATAAGTAGTGGTATGTCAAACTTATTAGAATTGTATCCAGCTAAATCACAATCTTTTATTAAATCATAAATTTTAAGAAATAATTCTTTAAAAGTAGGTTCATTTTTTACCTTTTCATCTGTTATTCCATGAATTTGTGTAGTTTCGTTTGGAATGGGTATTGTTGGGTTTATTATCCATGTTTTACTTTCTTTATTACCGTTAGGAAATACTTTAAGGATTGAAATTTCAACTATTCTATCCTTAACAATATTTACACCAGTAGTTTCAAGGTCAAAAAAAACAATTGGTCTAGTAATGTTTAATAACATCTAATTTTTTTGAGAAAAAGTTTTTTCTTGTAAAAAAAGTTTTTTATTAGACAATTGTTGTTGTATCAAATTGTTCTAAATAGTCAGCAACTCTTCTAACATATTGTCCGCCAAGTGCTCCGTCAACAACTCTATGGTCATATGAAAGAGATAGAAACATCATATGTCTAATAGCAATAACATCACCATCTTTAGTCTCTAGTACAGCAGGTTTCTTTTTAATAACACCACATGCCATTATAGCCACTTGTGGTTGATTTATAATTGGAGTACCCATAAGATTTCCAAATGTCCCTACATTAGTCATTGTTATCGTACCATTTTGTATGTCATCAGGCTTTAATTTACCTCCTCTAGCTCTAGAAGCTAAATCATTAACAGATTTTGTTATTCCAACAAGATTTCTGTTCTGACATTCTTTTATTACAGGAACTATTAAATTACCATCTGGAAGTGCAGCGGCCATACCTATATTTACATTTTTGTGTATATGGATGTTTGTACCATCAACAGAAACATTAATCATTGGGAAATCCTTAACTGCTTTTGCCATTGCTTCAATAATGATAGGAGTAAAAGTAATATTTTGACCTTCTCTTTCTTTAAAATCAGCTTTTACTGAATTTCTCCATTTAACAATATTTGTCATATCTGCCTCAACAAATGATGTGATATGAGCAGAAGTTGATTTAGACATTGTCATATGAGCAGATATAAGCTTTCTCATTCTATCCATTTCAACTATTTCTGTATCTTCATTATTAGCAATTGGTTGAGTAGGAGCTATGTGCTTTTTAATATTTTTAGATTCTATTGTTTCAACTTTTTTAGCAGATTCAACTTTTGCTATATCAATAGTATTTTCTTGTTTAAAAGTATTTTTTCTAGTATCAAGAAAAGAAATCATATCAGATTTTGTTACTCTTCCATCTTTTCCTGAACCAATTATATTTTCAAGTTCATTATTAGAAATTTTTTCTTTTGTTGCCATACTTCTAACAAGGGGAGAATAGAATCTGTCTCCTGAGTTTTTTAAGATATTTTGATTAACATCTTTTTCAACAACAGATTTATTAATTATTTCATTTGCAACTTCTAATTTTGTCTCAACAATAACATCATCCGAAGAAGTGTCATCACCACCATCTATTTCTAGGATTGCAAATGGTTGTCCAACTTGAACAAGATCATCCGCTTCAAAAAGTTTTTCTATTAATTTTCCTTCATGAGTTGAAGGTACTTCCGAATCAACTTTATCTGTAGCTATTTCAATTATAGTTTCATCAAGTTCAACCATATCGCCAACTTCTTTTGTCCAAGCAATAACTGTTGCTTCAGAAACACTTTCACCCATCTTGGGCATAATCAATTCAACTCTAGCCATGTTTTAAATTTTTAGCAAAATTAATAAATCTATCCTAACTTTAAAGCGTTTTAATTAGTTTTAATATTATCAGAATATGGAAGTCTGCTTGAAAGGGCAGTACCTAGTGTTACTTCATCTGTATACTCTAGTTCATCACCAATTGCGATTCCTCGAGCTATAGATGAAACTTTAATGTTTTTATCTTTTAATTTTTTAAATAAATAGTAGTTTGTTGTATCACCTTCCATTGTTGTACTTAAAGCAAAAATTACTTCAGATACTTTTCCAATATTTACTTTATCAATTAATTCATCAATTTTTAAATCATTAGGAGATATTCCATCCATTGGAGATATTAGTCCTCCAAGAACATGATATACTCCTTTAAACTGCATTGTGTTTTCAATAGCCATCATAATTCTAATATCTTCAACAACGCAAATTATAGATTTATCTCGATTTTGATTTGCGCAAACTTTACAAAGGTCAGAATCAGAAATTGTAAAACATTCTTTACAATAGTTAATATTGTTAATCAAATTAATGAATGAATATCCAAATTTTTCAACCTGATCCTTATCTTTTTTTAAAAGGTGAAGAGCTAATCTAAGTGCAGACCTTTTTCCAACACCAGGTAATGTAGATAATTGTTCTACAGCATTTTTAACAAGTTCAGAAGGGAATTCCATTTTGTAAAATTAATTAATTGTTATGATAATGTATTTCAATATTTAAATATTTTAAATTTGTGATAAATTATATTTTATGAACCCAATTATTATTCTTAGCTGTATAGCCGCTTACTTTTTACTTCTTTTTATAATTTCATATTTGACCGGAAAAGATGATAGCAATGATACTTTTTTTCTGGGAAATAGAAATTCGCCATGGTATGTTATTGCTTATGGGATGATTGGAACAACTTTATCAGGAATTACCTTTATTTCTGTCCCTGGTTGGGTTGCAAGTAGTCAATTTTCGTACTTACAAATGGTATTTGGATTTTTTGTTGGTTATTTTGTTGTTTCTAGGGTATTATTACCACTTTACTATAAATTAGAATTAACTTCAATATATACTTATTTAAGAGATAGATTTGGCTACAGTAGTTATAAAACTGGTTCTGCTTTTTTCTTACTTTCAAGAACTATTGGTGCCTCATTTAGGCTTTTTTTAATTGCAACAGTATTACAGTTTGCCGTATTTGACTCTTGGAACATACCTTTTTACATTACAGTTATTATTACTATATCATTAATTTGGCTTTACACATATCGTAGTGGAATGAAAACAATTATTTGGACGGACACCCTTCAAACAACTTTTATGCTTTCGACGGTTATAATTATTGCATATACGTTAATGCAAAAAATGGATTTAAATTTTTCTTCTGTTTTTTCATTAATTAATGAGTCAGATTATTCCAAAGCTTTTTTCTTTGATGATTGGACTGATAAAAAATATTTTTTCAAACAATTTTTCTCTGGAATGTTTATGGCAATTGTTATGACTGGACTTGATCAAGATCAAATGCAAAAGAATTTAAGTTGTAGAAATTTAGGAGATGCACAAAAAAATATGACAGTTTTTAGTACAATTTTAATTTTTGTTGATCTGATTTTTTTATCTCTTGGTGCTTTGCTTTATATTTATTCTGATACCTTTAATATAATGATTCCTGAAGATGCTGATATGTTATTCCCAAATATTGCATTAAATTCAGGTCTTCCAGCATATGTTGGGATATTATTTATTATTGGAATTATTGCAGCAGCTTACTCCAGCGCAGATTCTGCTTTAACATCTCTTACGACATCTTTTTGTGTTGATATTCTAGAATTTGAAAAACAAGAGCCTAAAAGACAAATTAAAATAAGAAAATATGTACATCTTATAATATCCTTTGTTTTATTGTGTGTAATTTTAATTTTTAATGCTATAAATGACCAAAGTGTTATTAAATCATTATTTACCGTCGCAGGCTATACATATGGACCATTGCTTGGAATGTTCTCCTTTGGACTGTTTACCAAATATAAAATAAAAGATAAATTTGTTCCTGCTATTGCTATTTCTTCACCTTTAATATGCTATATTTTGAATGTTTATATCCCTTTTGGTTTTGAACTTTTAATATTAAATGGATTAATTACATTTATTGGGTTATTTTTAATTAGAATTAAAAATTAAATTTTAAGTTTTCTTTTTTGATTTAAAAGTATAATAGAAAAGATTACTCCACTTAAAATTAAAAGAAATGAAATTATTTCGGCTTGAGTAATTCCTCCTAAAATATTATATTCAGTATTTACTCTGATTTTCTCTATAAAAAATCTTTCTATTCCATTCATTATTAAATAAAAACAAAATAATAATCCACTAATTTTTATTTTCTTTCTAATTAACCATAAAATTCCAAAAAGTATTAAACACATTATTACTTCATATAATGCTGTTGGCCAAACAGGTTGAGGAAGAACAGAACAAAACCTACCCGTGCAACCTTCAATATAAACTCCTGCATTAATTACATTATTAGGAAAGTTATAGCTCCAAACCCAATCTGGGAACAAAGATAGCCATTCAGGCTTAGTACTTAAATTTGTTATACCCCAATCACCGTCACCAGACATTTGACACCCTATTCTTCCAATACCATAAGCAAGCATCAGTGCAGGAGCAGTACTATCAATTAAGTGGAGTGTATTGATTTTATATTTTCTACAATATAGAATAACAGAAATAGCACCACAAATTAACCCGCCATAAAATGTTAAACCACTAAAAGAAATTAATTGTCCAATTGGGTCAGCAATAAAATCATTTATATTTTCTAAATTATGAAATATTTTAGCACCAACTATTCCTGAAATTGCGGCTATTATAGTAATATTTCCAACTAGATCATGTGCATGTATCTCTTTAGTGACAGTTTTTGGTATACTTAATTCTGTTTTTTTATTTTCTCTTTGTTTTGTGAAATATGAAAAAATAGCAATAATTATACCGCCTATTAAATTACCTCTTGAAGATAAAATAAAACCTTGAGGGTCATTAACTAAATCTCCATAATTAAATATTGCTTCAATAAGTTTAAATCCTATTAAAAAACCAAAAAATAGTGATGTTCCAATTTCAAAATAATTTAATTTTTGACCAATTATTTTTTTAATTTTTATGACATTAACTTTTCCTTCTCTTTCCTTTCTTTGAAGCTCTATCTTTATTACATATGATGCTGCAAGAAATGCAATGGCTACCCAAAACCCAAATGTTTGAATAGGAAGAGGGATATAAATTCCAAATAGGTCTTCTATTAAGTGACTGATGGTTGGGTACATAATTTAAATTTTTTACAATAATAACTATTTATAAAACAATATTTTCTTATTTATATTTATCAGATTAAATTTTTTTTTAAAAATATTTACACACAAAAATATAAAATAGAACAAGTGTTTTAAAATACAAATCTAAATTTTAGTTCTCATAATATTGTAATTTTGTTTTATGAGATTAAATGTTTTTTGTTTTTTTATACTTTGCTTTATTTCTTGTCAAAATGAAAATAATATTGATCATTTATCTATTTTTAAGTATAATGAATCTTCAGGTGTTAATTCTTTAGATCCTGCTTTTGCAAAAGACCTTCCCTCTGTATGGGTAACCTCTCAAATATTTAATGGATTAGTTCAATTAGACTCTAGTCTTAAGGTAATCCCATCTATTGCAAAGAGTTGGGATGTTTCACCTAATTCTTTACAGTATACTTTCTTATTAAGAGACGATGTATATTTTCATGATCATTCTTTATTTGAGAATATTAATGATAGAAAAGTAACAGCATTTGATTTTCAATATTCTTTTTCAAGACTTTTAGATGATAATATTACATCTCCTGGAAGATGGGTTATGTCTAACGTATCTGAATTTTATGCAGTAAATGATTCTATTTTTATTATTAAACTAGTTAATTCTTTTCCAGCATTTTTAGGTGTTCTTTCAATGCAATATTGTTCAGTTGTTCCAAAAATAATTATTGAAAAAATTGATTTTCATTCTAATCCAATAGGTACAGGTCCTTTTAAATTTCAGAAATGGAAGAAAAATGAAAAATTAGTACTAAGAAAATATAATAATTATTTTGAAAAATTAAATGATAAACGTCTTCCTCATTTAGATGGAGTAGCTATTACATTCCTTAGAGATAAACAAGCTGGTTTCCTACAGTTTATAATGGGTAATGCTGATTTTTTATCTGGGATAGATGCTTCTTATAAAGATGAATTACTTTCTAGAGAAGGGGTTTTAAATTCTAAATATAAAGATTTGATTAATCTTCAAATGAAAGAATATTTAAACACAGCATATTTAGGTTTTTTAATGGAAGATACTTTATCTCCAATTAAGTTTTTAAAAATTAGACAAGCTATAAACTATGGATTTGATCGAAGAAAAATGCTTAAATTTCTTAGAAATAATATTGGTTCTCCTGCTGAAAACGGTTTCATTCCAAAAGGTATGCCTTCATTTAATGATTCAATTTTGGGATTTTATTATAATCCAGATTTAGCAATGAAATTAATTAATGAAGTTAAGACTACTATCAGCTCTGATTTGGGTGAGATAAGGCTATCAACAACATCCTCTTATCTTGACCTGTGTGAGTATATTCAAAATGAATTAATTGATTTAGGCTTAAACGTAGTAATTGATGTTAGTCCTCCATCAATTCATAGACAAATGGTTGCAACATCAAAATTATCTTTTTTTAGAGCTGGTTGGATTGCTGATTATCCTGATGCAGAAAATTATCTTTCTTTGTTTTACAGTAAGAATTTTTCTCCTAATGGTCCTAATTATACTCATTTTAAAAACAATGAATTTGATAACCTTTATAAATTATCTCTAAGTGAAAATAATGATTCTTTGAGATTTTATTACTACAATAAAATGGATCAAATTATTATTGACAATGCTGTTATTGTGCCACTTTATTATGATAAGGTATTGCGTTTTACTCAAAAAAATATTCATGGTTTGTCTAATAACCCTGTAAATATGTTAAATCTTAAATATGTAAATAAGGTGTTGGTAAATCCTTAGATCTTTACATTTTATATTAAATACATTTTTTAAATTTGTAACGATTCAAATATCTTATGAAAATATCTTATAACTGGCTTCAAAAATATTTAAAAATTGATCTTTCAATTGAAAAAATCTCAACCCTTTTAACTGATATTGGTCTTGAAGTGGAAGGTATTCATCTTCATGAAAATGTTAAGGGTGGTTTAAAAGGAATAAAGATTGGTCAAGTAATTACAAAATTAAAACATCCTGATGCTGATAAATTAAATATTACAACAGTAGATGTTGGAGATGAGGAGTATTTACAAATTGTTTGTGGTGCTCCAAATATTGATGTTGGTCAAAAAGTTCCAGTTGCAACTGTAGGTACTTTATTATATTCTGCAGAAGAATCTTTTAAAATTAAAAAAAGTAAGATTAGAGGAGTTTTGTCAAATGGAATGATTTGTTCAGAAAATGAATTAGGATTAGGTACAAGTCATGAAGGAATAATGATTTTAGATAAAAGTGCAAAAGTTGGAATTTCTGGAGCTGATTTTTTTGAAATAAGTTCAGATAATATTTTTGATATTGGATTAACTCCAAATCGATCTGATGCTATGTCCCATATTGGTGTAGCTAGAGATCTAAAAGCTGTTTTAAATCATAATGGTGCCAAACTTTCAATGTGCACTCCATCAATAGCTAATTTTAAAGTTGATAATAATTTTTCTAAAATTCATGTTGAGATTTTAGACGATTCTCTTTGTCCAAGATATTCAGCTGTTTGCATTAGTGATCTCAAAGTTGAAGAATCTCCAAAATGGTTAAGAGATAGCCTTCTTTCAATTGGCGTTAATCCAATTAATAATATTGTTGATATTACAAATTATGTTTTACATGAAACAGGGCAGCCATTGCATGCTTTTGACACGGAAAAAATAATTGGAAATAAGGTAATTGTAAAACATGCTGTTAAAGATGAATTGTTTAGAACTCTAGATGATGTTGAACGAAAATTAGACTCTTCCGATTTAATGATATGTAATTCTAAAGCTCCTATGTGTATTGCTGGTGTTTTTGGTGGTAATGATTCTGGTGTTTCTAGTTTAACAACAAAGATTTTTCTTGAATCAGCTTATTTTAATCCTGTATCAATAAGAAAGTCTTCAAAAAGACATAATCTAAACACAGATGCTTCTTTTCGATATGAAAGGGGTTGTGATCCTAATATTACTGTTTACGCTCTTAAAAGAGCGGCATTGTTGATTAAAGAGATTTGTGGCGGTAACATATCATCTGAAATAATTGATTTATATCCAAAGAAGATTAAAGATTGTAAAATAAATTTAAATTATTCTACGATTGATGATTTAGTTGGAGAGGTTATTAATAGAGATACAATTAAGAATATAATTCTAAATTTAGAAATCATAATTGTCAATGAATCAAAAGATTCTTTAGAATTAATTATACCAGCATATCGTGTTGATGTGACAAGAGAAGTTGATGTTATTGAAGAAATTTTAAGAATTTATGGATTCAATAATATAAAAATTCCTACAAAACTAAATTCCTCTATAAATACCAAGAATATCAAAGGTTCACACTTTTATAAGAATTTAATATCTGATTTGCTTTCTTCAAATGGTTTTAATGAAATCATGAATAATTCATTATCTAAAGAAAGTTATACTAATTTAAATTCAGAATTTGATACAGCAAATAATATCAATATTATTAATCCTCTAAGTAATGACTTATCAGTTTTAAGAAGATCAGCTGTTTTTTCTGGATTGGAAAATATTAAGTACAATATAAACAGAAATAATATAAATCTTAAATTATATGAATTTGGTAAAACATATTTTCAAAAAGAAGATTTAAATATCGAGAATGAATTTTTAAGTGTTTTTATTTCAGGAAATCAATTTTTAGAAAATTGGAACTCTGATAATGTTTTAGCTAATTTTTATTCTTTAAAAGAGAAAGTGGATCATATTTTAAATCGTTTGGCTTTAAATAAGTTTAAATCCAATGATATTAATAATAGTATTTTTCAAAATGGTTTAGAGTATAAAATTAAAAAACAAACTATAGTATCTTTTGGAAATGTTAATTCTTCTATCTTAAATCATTTTAAAATTACGTCAAGTGTTTTATATGCAGAATTTAACTGGGATTTAATATTAGAATTAATTAGTTCAAAAAATATAAAATATAAGCCAGTTACTAAGTTTCCAGAAGTAAGAAGAGATTTAGCTTTAGTTGTAGATAAAGAAATTCAATTTAGTCAATTTGAAAAGATTGCTAAAAGTTTAAATAATAATTTACTTCAGAAAATAAATTTATTTGATGTTTATGAAGGTGATAAATTAGGAGATAATAAAAAATCTTATGCCATCTCTTTTATTCTTTCAGACAGTAGTAAAACTTTAAATGATAAAACTATTGAAAATGTAATGTCTAAACTTTTAAATTCATTTCAAAATGAGCTAGGAGCAGTTATACGATCTTAAAAATTTAATTCATCTAAAGTTTTTTCATCTGTAAGGTTTGGTACCGTAACAACTAATTTTGGGTTGTTTTTCATAGCTAATTTGATTGCAGTTATTGCTCCTTTATTTCTAGCCCAACTTCTTCTTGCGACTCCATTATTTACATCCCAGAATAGCATATTATTAATTTTTTCTTCTGATTCTTTACTTCCATCAATTAACATTCCAAACCCTCCATTTATTACTTCTCCCCAGCCAACTCCACCTCCGTTATGAATAGATACCCATGTTGCACCTCTAAATGAATCTCCAATAACATTATGAATAGCCATGTCTGCTGTAAATTTTGAGCCGTCATAAATATTTGAAGTCTCCCTGTAAGGTGAATCTGTTCCAGAAACATCATGATGATCTCTTCCTAAAATAATAGGAGCACTAATTTCACCATTTTTAATAGCTTTATTAAATGCCTTAGCAATTTCAATTCTTCCAATTGAATCTGCATATAGTATTCTTGATTGAGATCCAACAACCATATTATTATCGCCTGCAGCTTTTATCCAATTAATATTATCTTCCATTTGAAGTTTTATTTCATCTGAAGCATTTTTAGATAAACCCTCTAATACTCTTGCTGCTATTTTGTCAGTTATTTTTAAATCCTCTGAAGTATTAGAGCCACAAACCCATCTAAACGGTCCAAAACCATAATCAAAACACATTGGCCCCATTATGTCTTGAACATATGAGTTGTAAATAAAGTTTCCATCATCTTTTAGAATATTTGCACCAGCTCTACTTGATTCCAATAAAAATGCGTTGCCATAATCAAAAAAATACATTCCATTTTCACACATATTATTAATAGCTTTAACATGTTTCTTAAGTGTCTCCTTAACTCTTATTTTAAACAAATCAGGGTCTTTAACCATTAACAAGTTTGCTTCTTCATAGCTCATGCCTTGAGGATAGTACCCTCCAGCCCATGGATTGTGTAATGATGTCTGATCAGATCCAATTTCAATTTTAACTTTTCTTTCAACTAATCTTTCCCATAAATCAACAATATGACCATCATAAGCTATTGAAATAGCTTCTTTATTATTTTTAGCAACTAAAGCTCTGTCAATAAGTTTATCTAAATCTTTATAGACTAGATCAACCCACCCTTGCTCATGTCGCTTTTTAGTTGCTTTTGTATTAATTTCTGCTACAATACAAACTCCTTTAGCAATTACAGCAGCTTTTGGCTGAGCTCCTGACATACCTCCAAGTCCAGATGTGACAAATATTTTTCCTGATAAATCTTTTGCTTTTTTATCAATTTTTCTTGCCGCATTAAGAACTGTAATTGTTGTTCCGTGAACAATTCCTTGAGGGCCTATATACATGAATGAGCCTGCAGTCATTTGCCCATACTGTGTTACACCTAAAGCATTAAATCTTTCCCAATCATCAGGTTTTGAATAATTTGGAATCATCATTCCATTAGTTACAACTACTCTAGGAGCATATTTATTTGATGGAAATAATCCCATCGGATGACCAGAATAAAGAACTAGAGTCTGTTCATCAGTCATTTGGGCAAGTAATTTCATAGATAGTAAATACTGTGCCCAATTTTGAAATACACCTCCATTACCTCCGTATGTTATTAATTCATAAGGATGCTGTGCGATTGAATTATCTAAATTATTACAGATCATTAGTTGAATAGAAGCAGCTTGTTTTGATTTATGAGGAAAGTCATCAATATGCATAGCTTTAATGTCGTAATTAGGTCTGTACCTAAACATGTATATACGCCCATATTTATTTAATTCTTGTAAGAATTCTTGTGCAAGCACAGAATGAAATTTTTGCGGAAAATATCTTAATGCATTTTTAATTGATAGTTTCTTTTCTTCATTATTTAAAATTTGTTTTCGAATAGGGGCACGATTAATTTTTTTATCAAATTTTTTTAATTCTGGAAGGTAGTTAGGGATTCCTTCAATAATTTCTTTTTTAATATCAATTTTATCTCTCACTTATTTTTTTTTATATGGACAGTGTTTGCAAAGGTTTTGACAGCAATAACCTCTTTTTAAATGGTATTCTTTAGTGAATACAAGTAAACCTTTCTCAGAAATATAAAAATCATTATTTGATAATGGTTTAGATTCATTTTGTTTATTCACATTGCAAAATTACGATATTTGCAATTATGAACGTAAAATCATATGAAATTTTTGACTCTCTTTACATTAAAAATAATGTTAAAGTTTTTGTTAAGAGATTAGATCTTTTAGATGAGGATATTTCAGGAAATAAATACTTTAAATTAAAATATAATTTTTCTCATATACTAGAAAATGATTTTAAGAATGTAGTCACTTTTGGGGGAGCATATTCTAATCATTTATTAGCTGTTTCGATTTTATGCAAAAAATATAATATTAATTTTTATGGAATTATTAGAGGGGAGGAGCATGAAAATATCAATCCTGTTTTAGAGAAGTGTATTAAAAATAAAATGAAAATTATTTATGTTTCTAGAGAAGATTATAAACTAAAAAATAATAATAATTTTATTTCTTCTTTATTAAATTTTAAAGATAAATATTTTGTAATTCCAGAAGGTGGGTCAAATGTAATGGCAGTCAAAGGTGCTTCAGAAATTTTATTAAATGAGGATAAACAAGATTTTATATGTGTTTCAGTAGGAACTGGTGGAACAATGTCTGGTTTGATCAATAGTTCTAAGCTTTCTCAACAAACTCTTGGTTTTTCTGCTCTAAAGGGATTATCTGATTTAAAGAAAAATGTTAAGTCATGGTCTAATAAAGAAAACTGGATAATCTCTGATAATTATTGCTTTAATGGCTTTGCTAAATTAAATGATGAATTATTAAAATTTATTGAGAGTTTTTATATTAAACATAAAATTCCTCTTGACGGAATTTATACTGCAAAGATGTTTTATGCCGTTCACGAAAAAATTAATTTAGGTTTTTTCCCTTTTGGTTCTACAATTTTACTTATACATACAGGTGGTCTATCTGGTAATTTAGGTTTAAATCAAAGATTTAGTTTAAATTTAAGAATTAAATAAGTATTAATCATATGAAGATATATATTCAGGTTTTTCTATTTTTATTTTTTTACTCCTATTCTAATTCTCAAAACTTATCAGGTGATTATATTATAGCGTTTAAAGATATTGCTATTAACGAAATGAAAATTTATAATATTCCTGCAAGTATAACTTTGTCTCAAGGAATTCTTGAGTCAGCTCATGGAACCAGTGAATTAGCATCAGAAAATAATAATCATTTTGGTATTAAATGTCATTCCAATTGGGATGGAGAAACTGTTTATCTTGATGATGATAAAAAGAATGAATGTTTTAGAAAATATTCTTCAGCTAAAGAATCATTTAGAGACCACTCTTTGTTTTTAACTGAAAACTCTAGATACTCATCTCTTTTTTCATTCAAAAGCTATAAGAAGTGGGCCAGAGGCCTTAAAAAGGCAGGTTATGCCACAAATCCAAATTATGATAAACTTTTAATCAATATTGTTAAGAAACATTCACTTTTTAAATATGATAATAATTCTCAAAAGAAATTTTATTTAAGTAATAACTACGGATTTCCTTTTGCTTACGGATTAGGACTTAATTTATTCTTGGATAACTTTTATACATGCTTAAAGTTGGAGAGTAGCTATATTACAAATAAATCATCTTTTGCATTTTCATATAATTTTTTTCAAAATATATATGTTGGTTCAAATTTTTCACTCATTAGTAATAAAGGAGATTTTACAGAATCATTAAGTTTTGAAATATCTTCGAAAATAAATTATAGATCATCTTCAAGATATGAAATGATAGTTATAACAATCGGAGTTGATCCATTTGTAAAAAGAAATAACAAAACTAAAATTGAAAAACTATTATATCAGTATTTTACTTTGTCATTTTTGTTTTAATTCATAATTAAACAAAACCTTATTTCTGATTACAATAATGTTTAAGTTGTCCTCTAAATTACAAATATTATAATTTGACCCAGTTTTAATAGGAGTTCCTTCAACAATTTTATTGTCTTTTAAAAGATAAATGTTTTGCTTAGTTCCAATAGATAAGTAATTTTTGTATTTATCTATTCTAATAATTTTAGAATCTAGTTTGTAATCACCAACTTCTTCCAATTTTTTATTCAATATTTTTAATTTATCTTCAGAAGAAATAACAATATTATTATCAATTATTTGTAATAAAGAATTTGAATCAATTTCTGAAACATTAATTATTGTTGATAATCCATTAATATCTCCTTGCCATAATTTTAAATCATTTGTTATTGCAAAAAGATTACCATAATCATCTCTTTGTAAAGAGTTGTTAATTATAGATATATCAAATTTTAACCTTTCACTACCGTTAATTGCTAAAAGTTTAATTTCATTCTCACTTTGAGAAATAATGAAATCTTTATTTTTAATCTTAAAATGTTCAAGTGTATTGTTTATTGATTCCGTTTGCTTTTGATGTTTCCAGCCAAATACTTTTTTTCCTTTTTTATCAAGATTAATTATTTGCTTATTTGTAGGAATTAATACCCTATATTTTTTAGTATTGTTATAGTCAAACAAACTATGGCTTAAATTTGTGCTGTTATCAATTTTTATAGGATATGAATCTACATCCCTACCAAAAACATCTAACATGTAAAGATCTTTTGAAGTATTAAAAATAATTTGAGCTTTTTTGTTTTTAAAAAAATCTCCAAATGATATATCCCCAATGATTTTGTCATCTAATTCCTTATGCCATCTATTCTCCTTATTTTCAGTTATGTAGTAAAGTTTATTGTTGTAATCCTGGATCATTATTGCATTAGCTTTAATTTTATGATTATAAACAATTTGTGGTTTGAAATTTGAAGTTGTATCAATTTGAACAAACCACTTTTCCTTTAGATTTTCACTAAATTCTTCATCATGAAAAATTGAAAGGCTATTTAATAAATTAGAACTATTATTAGAAATTTGGAAAGCAATAGAGGTTATCTTTTCTAAAGAATCAATTTGATTTATATTTATTATATCATTGATGAAATAGTTATTTATATTTTCCAGAATAATTTTCGAATTTAAATAATAAAAAATATTTGATTCGCTCGAGATAGCATTATTAAAATTATTAAAATATTTACTTTCAATAAGAGTGTTTTTACTGACGTAATTTTCAATTAAATACTCAAGTGATGGGATATTGTCACTAAAGAAAAAATAGTTATTAATTACAGTAAAAAAGTTAGCGTTTTTTTTAAATTGAGGAAAAGGAAATATTGTAGATGGTAGCTTAGAATCATTAATATAATTTATATTATAGTTTAAATATTTTGTTGATTTATCATTATTTATAAGTGGTTGTAATAATGAATATGCATGAATAGATTCTTTTACTTTAAAATAGATGTAACTATTATTATTTAATATATCACAACTAAAAATACCTGCTTCACCTTCGATTTTATTTATAAGTTCAGGGTAATTAAAATTATATTCAGAAAAAATATTTTTCTGATGCTTTTCATTAGACCATATCTCATTCATTTTCTCTAAAAGGCTTTTGCTGTTTTTATTTAATTTTTTAATATTATTAAAGCTAATTGCCTTTAAGAAAGTTGTGTTTGATGGAATTATTTTTGTGACATTTATTTTTTTCTGTTTCTGATTAATAAATATATCAGTATAATTATTAATATTTTTATCTAAAGAGCTGAGCCCACTTAATAAAATTAAATTATTTGTTATCATAAGGTCATTGGCAACCCAATTACCAAATTGAAAATTTTTGTTTTTTACTTTTAAAATATTATTTGATAAAGTCAGAAGATTATTAATGTTATAAAATACGTTTATGTGACTATTATTATTTGAAGTTTTAAAGAGATTTGTGAGCTCATCATTCTTTAATAGGTTAAAGTCAGAGTTGTGAGATTTTATTGCATCTTCAATAATAGTTTTACTCGAACTGTAGCACAAGATATTGTCAATAATTGAAATATAGTTAGTTGTTGTATCATTTTCATAAGTATGAATTTTAAAATTATCATAATCAAATATTATACTATTATTACTATTTAATTTAAAAATATTTGAAACTATTGCTTTGTTTGAGGACGTAAGTTCAGTACTTAATAAATAACCTATGTTAGATGCCCCATCTGAAGTAATTGTTATATAAATTGAGGAGGGTTTAATCTTATTTTTAGAAATAAATTTTTCTATTTGCTTTATGAAATTATCAGCATTTTTAATTGGAGTGATATTTTTTAGTTTACTCCATATTGTATTTTTATTAAGGAAATAATTAAGCTTATTTACTTTGTTTAACTTAAATATTATTGATGAATTAACAGGTATGACTGAAATTGGTTCATTCTGAGTGAATTTGGCATTGTTATAGCTTTTAAAGCTAATAACAATTATTATTATAATTAATATAAATGGAAGAAAGATTTTTATTTTATTTATCATCAGTTGAATAATTTTCAAATCTAATTAATTAAATATTTATTTTCATTTGATTTTAAAGAAGTTTAAAAGATTTTCTATGTTGATAGCAAATTCCAAATTTCTTTATTGCTTCTCTGTGTTTAAATGTTGGATATCCTTTGTTGCTATGCCATTCATAGTTGTTGTGTTTTAAAGATAATTCAATCATTAATTTATCTCTTGTATTTTTAGCTAAAACTGAAGCAGCCGCAATTGAATCAATTTTACTATCTCCTCTTATTATACAATGGTGAGTATAGTTCTTAAACTTGTTAAAGTAAGGGCCATCAATAAGAATTAACTTGAATTTTTTATCAATTTTTTCCAAAGCTCTATGCATTGCTAAAAATGATGCATTTAAAATATTTAGTTTGTCAATTTCTTTTGCGCTTACAATTCCAATTGAATAGGCTAAGGCTTTACTTTTGATAATTTTTTCAATCTTTAATCTTTTTTTCTCTGATAGTTTTTTAGAATCATTTAACTCACTAATAATTAAATTCTTTGGCAGAATGACTGCAGCTGCAATAACCGGCCCTGCAAGACAGCCTCTTCCTGCTTCATCGCAACCGACTTCCTGTTTATCGCTATATCTGCTTAGAGACATTATCTATTAATAAGACCTAGTTTTGGTTTTTTATTTTTTAGAGTGTTTCCCTTTCCTTTAGCATCAATATCTTCTTTGAAAACCCATTTTCCATTAACGTATTCAAATGAATTAAATGAGCCTTCAGGTATATAATACTCCTCCATTCCCTTTAGCTCTTTTTTTATAGGGATTAGATTATTAAAATATATTGATTTATTTTTTTCGTTATAATTAAGAGAAAAAGTTGTTTTAGAATCACTCTCTAAAATATAACGCTTTTGGGTTTTTCTATCTTTTAATTTGAATATTGGTAGCCCAAATCTAACTTTATTCTTACCTCCAAATATTAAAATATCAATAATTTTTTTAGTACTTTTCCCATCATTCCCATCCCATCCTAAAAAAGTATAAAATTTTCTTCCAGATTTTTTTATATAAATAATTTTATAGTATAAACACCCGTACCAATTCTTGCTGTCTAAGTTTAAATTATTTGGATTACGTATATTCTCTGAGTTATCATTAAGTTCAATAATCTCATATTTTCCTCTTTTTTTATTTTTGTATTGAATTAAGGCGAAATATTTAAAAGCTCCATTATCTGATTTTAAAATCCAATTAAATAATTTAAAAGATTGATCTTCAGGTTCAAGAATAGATATTGTTGAAAGAGAATCAAATTTATATCTAAATGATTTTTCATAAGAAAGAACTTCTTTAAGGATTTTAATAAAACCATTATTAGCATTCTCTCTATCACTCATTGTTTTCCCAAACATGATATCATTAGCAATTATTTTAAGAGTATCTTCATACTCTTTAATTAATTTCATGTTGACATTTTGGCTAAAGCAGTTTGAGCTAAATGAAAAAAAAATGATAATGATGAAAAATCTGTTCATTTTATCTGTTTATAAATAGATCTAAATTATACTTTTGTAAAGTTAAAATTAATTCATGGAATTACAAGATAGAATAAATTCATTTTCATTACTTGCTAATAAAATTAATACTAGTCCTAAATTATTTCTTGGTGATCAAATAATAATTGCAAAAAATCATAACCCTTGGTTTTCTGAAGAAAATATTTTAAACTCATTAAATTCTTTAGTAACTATGCTTAATAAAGAATCATTACTTAAATGGATTGAATGCTACAAGCTTTCTAATAAAAAATCAACAGTTTTAATTATTATGGCTGGAAATATTCCTTTTGTTGGTTTTCATGATTTATTATCTGTTTTAATCACTGGAAATAAAGCTATTTTAAAATTTTCTTCTAAAGATGCTACTCTTATGACTTTATTAGTAAATGAGTTAATTAAAATTGATAAAAGATTTAATGATTTTATAACTATTTCAGATTCATTAGTGAAAAGTGGTTTTGATTTTGTTATTGCTACAGGATCGGATAGTTCAGCTAAATATTTTAATTATTATTTTAGTAAATCAAGGTGTATTATTAGAAAAAACAGAAGATCTGTTGCTGTTTTAGACGGATTAGAATCAAAAAATCAACTACTCGGATTATCAGATGATGTTTTTTTATATTATGGCTTAGGTTGCAGGAGTGTTTCTAAGCTATATTTACCTGTGGGATATGACTTAAATTTAATATTTGAAGCATTTTATAAATTTAATAATGTAATAAATAATGTTAAATATTGTAATAACTATGAGTATAATAAAGCTGTTTTTTTAATGAATTCTTCTGATTTGCTAGAAAATGGTTTTATAGTTCTGAAAGAGGATACTTCAATTCAATCTCCAATTGCTATGCTTTTTTATGAATTCTATGAAGATCGTAATCTTTTAGATCTTAAACTAGATTCAATGAAAGATGATTTACAATGTATTGTTTGCAAAGAAAATAATAATTTTGGTAAAACTCAGTATCCTAAATTAACTGACTACGCAGATAATATTGATACTATTTTATTTTTAAATAGAATTTAAAATTCTGATTCATAAGCACCTATGTCAGGTGGGTTGTTCCTACTGACATTCAGAATATCTAGCGTATTGTTATAATCTAAAGAAATTTGAAATGAGCCTATATTTAAAGCTGCAGAATTTTCATATAGTTTAAAATCATCATTAGAAATATTGATTGTTTCAAATGGATCAATATTAAAAATAGAATTGTTATAAAAAGAATTATTTGTATTTATATCTTCAGCTATTTTAATAAGAGAATGATCAAAATTATATTCAAATAATCCAGAATTATTTTCTTGAAAACTTATTTCTGTTGTTAGAGATCCATAAATAATACAATTACCAAAATAGGCGTTTTTTAAATCTCTTACTTGCTCATTTCCTTGCACATCTGTGTAATAATTATTCAATAATATTGAAGGCGTACTTCTATATGAATAACTCCAGTAATTAGCAAAAGTACAATGATTAAATGTATAGTCTCCGCCGATATTACACGCAAGAGTATATTGGCCACATTTACTAATTACAGTATTTGACATTTCAATTTTAGCACCTTGACCAAGAAGACCTATTGATGACATATTTTTAATAATAGAATTTTTTATTATTACTGTAGGATTATTATTTGCAACTGTATCAGCATGTACTCCAATGGTTCCGTTTTTTATTATTGCATAATTAATTTCATTATCAAAACTTCCTGGAGTAAGCCAGATTCTATCCCATTGTCCAGGTATATTTTCATACCAGCTATCTAGTCTGTCTCCTTGAAAAATTACTTCATCGTCTAGTTCTCCATTTACTTTTATTGTTCCTCCTGTTTGAGTTGAGAATGGGTTTCCTATAATTAGGCCTGAATTTGAATGAAAGAAAATTTTAGTTCCACTATTTATATTTAATATACAGTTTGGTTCTACTATAGCATATCCATATACAACATGAGGTTTATCATTATCCCATGTTTCATTGCAATTTATTTTATGGTAGTAAAATTTAGTTGTGTCTAAACCATTAATTATGTTTCCAAATGTGTTTGCTGTGTGAAAATATGCATCTTGGCCCCAGGCAACAAGTTTTACTGATTGAGTATAATTTTCAGAATAGAAAATTATTGAATCAGAAAGGATATAAGGAGTATTATTTGAAGATGGGTCAATTGTTACTTCAACAAAAATAAATAAACTATCATTTGCAGGTATTAGAATATTTTTATGAATATTTTCAGAACTTCCATCAACATTAATTCTGAAATTTGCTGCAGAAGATCCTAATAGTTGAATGTTTGTAATAATATTATAATCTTTATTGTTGTAAACAGTCAAAGTTTTAGTAATGCTACCAATTGATGCAAAAACTGTATCAAACATAACTGTATCATTTGAAAAGTTTAAATCTCCACTAAAAACTAAATCTTCCTTTTTACAAGAAAAAATAATTAATACAAATGATAATATATATACGTTTGTCTTCATTAAAAATTATTACTTTTTAAACGATCTAAATCTCTTTTTAAATCTTTCTGCTTAATACTTTCTCTCTTGTCAAATAAGTTTTTACCCTTAGCTAAAGAAATTTCAAGCTTTGCTTTCCCTTTTTTATTAATAAAAATCCTGACAGGAATTATAGAATTTCCTTTTGTTTTTACTTTGGAGAGAATTTTTGCAAGCTCTTGTCTGTTTAGCAGGAGTTTTCTAGTTCTTTTTGGAGCATGATTTGAATATCCACCATTACTATATTCATCAATATGAAGATTATTTACCCATAATTCATCATCTATAAATGCACAATATGCATCAGAAATATTAGCTTGATTATTTCTAAGTGATTTAATTTCAGTTCCAACTAATACAATTCCAGCAACGTATTTATCAATAAATTGATATGAATAACTTGCTTTTCTGTTTTTAATATTAACATTTGCTACCATAGTGCAAATATACGCTTTTGTTAAAAGCTTTTATCCGAGTGATACATCAAGTATCATCATAACAATAAAGCCTAGAATTAATCCAATACTTGCTAAATCGGCATTGCCTCCTCTTTGACTTTCAGGAATTACTTCTTCTATAACTATAAATATCATTGCTCCAGCAGCAAAAGAAAGAGCATAAGGAAGTATTGGGTAAACAGTTATTACAATAGCAGCTCCTATAACTGCAAATATTGGTTCTACAATAGCTGATAATTGTCCCCATTGCCAAGATTTAAATTTAGACATTCCTTGTCTTCTTAATGGCATTGAAACAGCAAATCCCTCTGGAGCGTTTTGTAAGCCCATTCCTATTGCTAATGCAATAGCGCCACCCATTTCCATCCCAATATCCATTCCAGAAGCAAGTGCGCCAAAAGCAACTCCTACAGCTAATCCTTCTGGAATATTATGTAAAGCAATTGCTAGAACCAATAATTCTGTTTTTTTTAAATCACTTTTTGGCCCCTCAGCATTTTCAACAGATTCAAATAAATGCAAATGAGGAATTTTTTTATCTAAAAAATATAGAAATAACGCTCCAAGTAAGAAGCCGACAGCAGGAGCAAACCAAATTGGTAAATTAGTTATTCCTAGCTCTTGTTGTTTTTCAACTGTTGCAATTGCTGGCGATAGGAGAGACCAAAAACTTGCAGCAATCATTACACCTCCAGTAAAACCAAGACACATATCTAATGCTTTTCTATTACTAGACTTGAAGAAAAACACTAATGTTGCCCCTATTGCAGTCAGTAACCATGTAAATAATCCTCCTATTAGTGCTTGTAGTATTGCAGATTGCTCAATAAACCATTTATATAATTCAAATTCTTCCATTTATTTTATAATTTTTATGTGTAAGTTTTTTGTAACTTCCTCACTAATATGTTCAATTTTATTTTCAATCTCAACTTTTATTGATTTATCAAATGTTATAATATCTAAAATTTTAATTTTTGAGCCAATTTTAAAATTTAGTTGTGTTAAATAATCTAAGAATTCTTTTTCGTCAGTTGAAACTCCCATAATTATCCCTTTAGTATGAATTGCAGCTTCGCAAAGTAGAACCCTATTTGTTGGAGTGATTCTTCCATTTTTTGATGGAATTGGTTCTCCGTGAGGGTCAAACTTTGGGTAATTTAAAAAGTGGTCAAGTTTATCAGTAAGTTTTTCAGATTTTATATGCTCTAATTGTTCGGCCACATCATGAACTTCACTCCAGCTAAATTCAAGATTATTAACTAGGAATGTTTCCCACAATCTGTGTTTTCTTATGATATCAAGTGCCAATTTTTCTCCAATTTTACTTAGAGATACTCCCTTGTATTTTTCATAATTAACTAAGTTTTTTTCCTCTAATTTTTTAATCATTTCTGAAACTGATGCTGGAGAGGTCTCTAAGACATTAGCAATTTCATTTGTTGAAACAATATTTTTTGTTTGGAGATTTATTGATAAAATAGCTTTTAAATAATTTTCTTCAGATAGTGTTATCATTTTACAAAAATAATAAATTAATCTTTAATAAATATTTATTTAGGCAAGCCTAAATATAATATATATATTTGTCAAAAATTTTTAGAAATGAAAAAAATATTATTGATAGTTGTTAGCTTTTTTTTTAGCTTAATAATATATTCCCAAAGTATCAATGGTGTAGTTAGTGATGGAGATAATCCAATTCCATTTGCTAATATTAGTTTAAGTCAAAATGATGATTTAATTGTTGTTTCATCTGATAAAGATGGAAAATATTCTGTTAAGGAGATTAAGAAAGGTTTAGTTTATATTGAAGCCTCTAGATTGGGAAGGGAATCAATAATTATTGAATACAATATTGATAAAAACATAAATACTATTGATATTTTAATGGGAGAGGATGTCTATAATATTGATCAAGTAGTTGTAACTGGAACAAGAACATTTAAAAGAAAAACAAAATCAGCTGTAATCGTTAATGTAATAGATAAAACAAAAATACAACAAGTTCAGGCTTGTAATATTTCTGAAGCTTTAAATTTCCAATCAGGTTTAAGGGTTGAAACGGATTGTCAAACTTGTAATTATACTCAATTAAGAATGAATGGTCTTGGAGGAGGTTATTCACAGATACTAATTAATGGAAGAGCAATATTTAGCCCATTAACAGGTCTTTATGGAATGGAACAAGTTCCTTCTAACATGATAGATAGAATTGAAATAATAAGAGGGGGAGGGTCTTCTCTTTATGGTTCTTCAGCTGTTGGAGGTGTTGTAAATTTAATTACTAAAACTCCAACAAAAAATAATTTTGAATTTGGTATGTCCGCTAGGAAAATTAATAAAGAATCATCTGATAATATTATTTTTGGAAACGGTACATTTCTTTCTGATAATAAAAAAAGTGGGGCTACATTCTATTTAAATAATAGAAATAGAAATTTTTATGATCACAATGGAGATAATTTTTCAGAATTACCTAAATTAAAAGATAATACATTTGGTGCTAATTTTTTCTTTCTTCCTAGAAATAATCATAAAATTGAATTAAATTTTGGTAGTTTACATGAGTATAGATATGGTGGGGAAATGATAAGTGGTGCGCCTCACTTTGCAATGATGTCGGAGGAACGTGTTCATGACGTATTAGTTGCGAATATAGATTATACAATTAATTTTAATAATGACCTTTCTTCATTTGTTGGTTACATTGCTGGACAGAAAACTGATAGAGAGCATTACACAGGCATAAGACCCGAAGTAGGAACGAGTGAAGATCAAGTTCATTTAGCCAGCCCACCTTATGGAACTTCTTTAAGTAAAACAAGTCAATTAGGAATACAGCTTAACCACAAGTTAAATAATTTTATAGGTCCAAATATTTTAACTATTGGATCTGAATATGTTTCAGACTATGTGAATGATGAGATTATTTCATATAATTATTTAATTGATCAAAATATTACAACTAAAGCTTTATTTTTTCAATCTGATTGGAGTATAAGTGATAAAATCTCATTACTAAGTGGTATTAGGATTGACAAACATTCTTTGCTTGAGAATATTGTGGCTAGCCCAAGACTCTCTTTACTTTATAATTTAAGAGCGAATTCACAATTTAGAATCTCTTACTCATCAGGTTTTAGAGCGCCACAAGCATTTGATACGGACTTACATATTGCATTTGCTGGTGGAGGAATTTCAAGAATATCTTTAGCAGATGATTTGAGAGAAGAAATATCAAATAGTTTTAGTGGTTCATATAATTATGATTTTGCTAGAGAAAGATATGTTTATGGCATTACACTTCAAGGATTTTATACTTATTTAGATAAAGCATTTTATCAAGATCTTAATGGTTCTGATGAATTTGGAGATTTATATGTAAAAAGAAATGGTTCAGGGGCATTAGTAAAAGGTCTTAGCTTTGAGATTAGGGGGAATTATAACAAAATAATTCAACTAGAAACAGGGTACACTTTGCAGTCATCTAAATATGATTCTCCAGTACTATACTCTGATGAGCTTGCGCCAAAGGTTGATTTCTTAAGAACTCCAAGTTTTTATGGCTATTCTACTTTTTCACTAAAAGTTAATAAAAAATTAGATATTTACTTAAATCATATTTATACTGGACAAATGGATTTAATACATATGGGTGGTGCTATTAATCAGGCATTTGATGAATATGTAACTTCTAAAGTATTTAATCAATATGATGTCAATGTTAATTACAAGCAATTCTTTAATAATGTTGGAGTAGGGGTGAAATATTCTGTAGGTATCAAAAATATTACAAATTCATATCAAAACGATTTTGATATTATGAAAGATCGAGATAGTAACTTTATTTATGGACCAAGTGTTCCAAGAATGATTTTATTTGGAGTCTCTTTATTCTCAATATAATTAACATTTGTTTTCATTTGTAAACCTTTTGTTACAATCTTATTATGGCATATTATTTTTTTTAATTAATTTAATTTAAAATACTAGTTTTCAATATTTTACATTAATCATATAAAGTTAATTTATAAACATTATTAATAATTTTTAATAAAATTATTAAGATTTTAAATATATTTTTTAAATTTATTGTTTACAAATGTTAATTTAACAATAATGGATAATAGATTTAAAATATGGATGGAGCATAAGCAGATAAATGCAAGTAATTTAGCTGATAATATTAATATTAATAAAGCAACAATTTCACATATTTTGTCTGGAAGAAATAAGCCGAGTATTGATTTTTTGACAAAACTTTTAAAAGTTTATCCAAATTTTAATACAAATTGGTTAATATCAGGACAAGGATATATGAGTATGCAAAAATCTAAAGAAGATATTATATCTAAATCAGTCAAAAAAATTACAATTTTTTATAATGATGCATCTTTTGAAGAAGTAATAAATTAATCAAATTCATTCTCGTATTTTTGAAAAAAAATAAACATGTTATTAATTAGCCTTATAAGTAATCAAGTATTTTTAATTTTAGTATCTACTTTTTTTTCTGTTTTTATCTATTTTATCTTTTTTAAATACAAATTTATTAGAAATATTCTTTTTTTATTTGATCCTGAATCAATACATCATTTTTCATTCAAATTTTTAAAAATACTTTTTTTAATTCCTCAAAAATTTCAAATTTGGAAATACTTTTTTGTTTTAAATAATTATAATACGAAAAGAAAAATATTAGGCCTAGACTTTGATAACCCAGTTGGATTAGCTGCGGGTTTTGATAAGGATGCAAAAATTTTTGATGGATTATCAAACTTTGGTTTTGGTTTTGTTGAAATTGGTACTGTTACTCCAATTGCCCAATTAGGAAATCCAAAGCCTAGATTATTCAGATTAAAGGAGGATAAAGCAATTATTAATAGGATGGGATTTAATAACGATGGAGTTGAGGAAGTTGTTTCAAGATTACGTAGAAAAAAATCTAATATTATAGTTGGAGGAAATATTGGAAAAAATAAGTTAACTGATAATGAACTTGCTATTAATGATTATGAAATATGTTTTGAAAGACTTTTTGACCATGTTGACTATTTTGTAGTTAATGTTAGTTCGCCTAATACTCCTGGACTTAGAGAGCTACAAGAGAAAGGGCCTCTAAAAAAAATATTAGATAGATTACAATTTATTAATAATTCAAAACATTCAAGAAAACCAATTTTATTAAAAATTGCCCCAGACCTTGAAAATAGTCAATTAGATGACATTGTAGAGATTGTTAAAGAAACTGGCTTAGATGGCGTTGTAGCTACAAATACGACTATTTCTAGAGCTTCCCTTAAAACATCTAAAAATAGATTAGATTTAATTGGTAATGGTGGTCTTAGCGGAAAACCTCTTAAAGATAGATCAACAGAAGTAATTAGGTATTTATCTAAAAAATCAAATAAATCTTTTGTAATTATTGGAGTAGGTGGAATTAATTCTGCTGCTGATGCTTTAGAAAAAATTAATGCAGGTGCTGATTTACTACAGATTTACTCCGGATTTATTTATGAAGGTCCTTCTTTAGTTAAGAAAATTAATATGGAATTAATTAAATAATAAACTATAATGAAAAAACTACTATTTATATTTATATTCTTACCTATTCTTACCCTTTCTCAAGAATGGATAGATATGATGCAAAATTCTGATCAGAATTTTTATCAAACTCAAAATGCTTTTAATGATTTTTGGGAAGACAAAACAATTGAAAAAGGTAAAGGTTGGAAACAATTTAAAAGATGGGAGAACTTTATAGAACAGAGAGTATATCCAGACGGTATCTTACAACCACAAATATTATTTCAAGAAAATCAAAGTTTAAAATCTAGAAATAATAATTTTCAAATGTTACCACCTAACGTTTGGACTCAAGTGGGGCCTGATAACGTTCCTTTAGAAGGTAGTGGTAGAAAAAGAGGAATAGGAAGATTAAATTCAATTGTTTTCCATCCTTCAGATCCAAATATTCTTTATGTAGGTGCTCCTGCAGGTGGTTTTTGGAAATCAATAAATGGTGGGCAAACATGGTTTACAAGTACAGATTTTCTTAATAATTTAGGAGTATCTGATATTGCAATTCATCCTAATAATCCAGATACATTATTTATAGTTACAGGAGATAGAGATGGAGGAGATACTTATTCATACGGAGTAATGAAATCTTATGATGGAGGTAATAATTGGCAAACAACTGGCTTATCTTTTAATTTAACTAATTCTTACAGAGGAAATAGGATTTTAATTGATCCCGTTAATCCTAATATTATTATTGTTGCTACAAATAATGGTATTTATAGATCTGTTGACGGTGGATTTAATTTCGCACATACTTTTCCTGGTGAAAATTTAGTTAGTATGGAGTTTCACGTATCTAACTCTAACATTATTTATGCAGGTTCTCAAAGTAATAGCGTATTTAAATCATCTGATAATGGAGTGAATTGGTCAACTTCTGGCTCTGGCTTGCCACCCTCAAATGATGTAAGAAGAGCATGTATAGCAGTAACTAATGATAATCCTTCAGTAGTATATGCTTTATTTGGTAATAGCAGTAATGGTTTTTATGGCTTGTATAAATCTTCTGATGAAGGAAATAATTGGTCATTACAATCAAATTCACCAAATTTATTAGGTTGGTCAACAAATGGATCTGATAGTGGTGGACAGGCATGGTATGATCTTGCATTGACAGTATCTCCCAATGATGAAGATATTGTCTTTGTTGGAGGAGTAAATTGTTGGAAATCAATAGATAGTGGAGTAAATTGGTCATTAAATACTCATTGGTATGGTGGTGGTAGTGCTAATTATATGCATGCTGATGAACACATGTTAAAATATAATACATTAAATAATAATGTGTATTCAGCAAATGATGGTGGCTTATATGTTTCATTAAACAATGGTGATAGTTGGTCTGATATTTCAGATGGTTTACAAATTACTCAGTTTTATAAAATTGGTGTATCTCAAACAGTTCAAAATTTAGTTATTGGAGGTACTCAAGATAATGGTACATTTTTAAAGAATAATTTAAATTGGGATGCTGTAATTGGTGGAGATGGAATGGAATGTATAATTGATTATACAGATGAAGATATTATGTATGGTTCAATTTATTATGGAGAAGTAAGAAAATCTACAAACGGAGGTAATAGTTTCTCCTCTATTGCTCCATCCAATAATGGGGCATGGGTTACTCCATATATCCTTGATAGATCTGATCCGCAAATAATTTTTATTGGTTATGAAGAATTATATAAATCTACTGATGGAGGAAGCACTTGGAATATTATTACTAATAACGAAACTAATGGTGGTAAAATAGATCAAATTCAAATCTCAAAATCAAATTCAGATATTATTTATATATCTGATAATGCTAATTTGTTTAAAACAAATGATGGTGGAATCAATTGGGCTAATGTGACTTCTTCTTTACCAAATAAAACAATTACAGGAATTACCATTCATCCTGTTAATGAAGATCGAGTTTGGGTTTCATTTTCGGGTTACTCAAATAATGAAAAGGTTTATTTTTCTGACAATGGAGGTAGCTCTTGGGTTAATATTAGTGGAACTTTACCAAATATTCCTGCTAACTGTATCATAATTAATGAAATGGATAGTTTAGAAACTCTTTATCTAGGTACTGATCTTGGAGTATTTATTAAAGATTCAACAACTAATGATTGGAATAATTTTAATAATAATTCTTTACCAAACGTTATTGTTTCTGATTTAGAAATTCAATATTCATCTAATAAGTTAATTGCAGGAACATATGGAAGAGGCTTATGGAGTATTGATTTATTGATAACTTCACCTCCAATTGCGAATTTTAATTTAGATGATTCTGTATTTTGTAATGTTCCTGCGACTGTTAATTTTACTAACACATCATATTATTCTAATTCATATTATTGGGATTTTGGTGATGGAAATTTTAGCACCTCTACTAATCCCTCTCACACCTATTCTAATTTTGGTAATTATACCGTTTCCTTAATATCAACTGGTCCTCTTGGAGTTGATAGTATTATTTTACAATCAATTATAAGTATTGATCAAAACAATCCTTGTATTATAACATTGCCATCCAGCGGAGAAGGAATAACACAAACTAATTGTAATGGCAATTTATTTGATGTTGGAGGACCTAATGCTAATTATTATGATAATAATAATTCATGGATAACAATATCTCCTGCTGGAAGTAATCAAATTACTTTAATTTTTAATGACTTTGATATTGAGGCTCCTTCATCTCAAACTTATTGTAATTGGGATTATTTAGAAATCTTTGATGGTTCAGATACATCTTCTCCTTCTTTAGGTCAATATTGTAATGCATTAACAGGCAGTCCTGGCACTATAATTTCTTCTTCTGGATCTATTACCATTTATTTACATGCTGATCAATCTGTTAATGGTAGAGGTTTTGATGCAAGTTGGTCTTGCACATTTCCTCAAATTGCACCCTCATCAAATTTTAGTGTAAGTGACACAATTATTTGTGATGGAATAGTTTCTTTTACAGACCTTTCTTTAAACGGTCCTAATTCATGGTTATGGGATTTTGGTGATGGTAATACTTCAATTTTACAAAATCCAACTCATATTTATTCAAATCCTGGAAATTATTCTATTTCTTTAAAAACATCTAATCAATACGGAGTTGATTCAATTATTTTAAATAATTACATTGCTGTTTTTGATGATAATATTTATTCTTCAAATGTTTCTATTTGTGAAGGAGAAGATGCTTTTTTAGAAGCTTATTCAGATTGTGGTATAATTAATTGGTACTCTGATTCATTATTACAAAACCTTATTGATACTGGATCTACTTTGTTAATTTCTTCTCTTAATAATTCTTCTACTTATTATGCTAGAAATGAATATAATTTTCCAAATACTTTTGCAGGTCCTGGCGATAATTCATTTGGTAGTGGTGGGTATTATCAAGGCAATAGACATCTTATATTTGACAATTATAAACCATCCAAATTAATCTCGGTATTAGTATATGCAAATTCTGATACAACAAGAACTATTGAGTTAAGAAATTCAAGTAACTTAGTTATATCAGACACTTCTATTTTTATTCCTTTTTCTCCACAAGGAACCAGAGTATATTTAAATTTTGATTTACCTGTTGAGAATAATTTACAATTGGGAATTAATGGATCAAATAGTGATTTATTTAGAAATGAAAATGGTGCTGTGTTTCCATATAATATTTCTAATTCTCTATCAATAACAGGTACAAATGCATCTCTGGGTTATTATTATTTTTTTTATGACTGGGAGATAGAGCCTCAATCTTGTTTCTCAAATACTTCTTCGTCTAATATTAATGTAAATAATACCTCATTAATTTCTAATACTTTTTCTATATGTATTGGAGATAGTATTCAAGTTGGTTCAAATTATTATTCTTCTGCTGGATTTTATAATGATACTTTATTAAATTTATTTGGTTGTGACAGTATTATAAATACTAATCTCATTTTTGGAAGTTCTAACTTAATAAATATAAATACTTCTATATGTGCCGGAGAAACTTATTATGTTGGATTTAATTCATATACATTAAGTGGAAATTATTCCGATACAATTTCTTTTGGTGGATGTGATAGTATAATTAATACTAATTTAACTGTTTTACCCTCTTTTAATTTTCAACAATCATTAAGTTTTTGTAATGGTCAAACTTATAGTATTGGAGGCAATTTGTATAGTCAGAGTGGAAATTTTATTGATACATTATTTACTTCTAATGGATGTGATAGTATAGTTTATTCTGATTTAACTTTTAATAATAATTCTTATACTAATAATAACATATCTATATGTGAAGGTGAATCATACATTATTGGCAACAATACATATTATTCTCCTGGAGTATATTTAGATAATTTTATTTCAAATAGTGGATGTGATAGTATTGTTGAAACTAATTTATCTGTTCTGCCAAGAATTTTAAATTACCAAACATTTGTAATTTGTAATTCTGATAGTCTTTCTACAGTTACTATCGGTCAAAATACTTATTCTTCTTCTGGAACTTACTATGACACTCTTACTTCAATAAATTTATGTGACAGTATCCTAATAACTAATTTAATTGAATCTGAACCTATAGCTGAACTTGAATTTTACAATGGTAATCTGATTGGATATTCAGTATCTGGAGTTGAGCCCTTATTTTATCAGATTTTTGGTCCAAGTGGTTTAATTTCAAATAATTTTTACAATTTAGGGGATACGTTAACAATAGCTCCAATTGAGTTGGGAAATTATTATTTCATTTGTACTGATAATTTAGGATGTGAAGATTCCTCCACTTTTGAATTTTCTGTAAGTTCAATTAATAATTTTAATGATTTCTCATTTAAAGTTTTTCCAAATCCAACTTCAAAGGATTTAACAATCTCTTTAAATAGTCCAGATTTACAAAATATTAATATTAAAATTAAATCAATTTTAGGTCAAGAAATTTTAAAAAGAAACTTATTAAATTTTATTGGTAAATATTCAGAAACTATTAATTTATCTAATTATAACAAAGGTATTTATATTATATCTGTGGAACTAAATAAGACTATTTATAACAGTAAAATTATTTTAAAATAAACTTTTTTTAGACATTTTTTTTAATTATAATTTCGCAATATTGCATTTGATTTTAGTTTTCATCATTGATGAATCGGGAAACAGGTTTAAATCCTGTGCTGTACCAGCAGCTGTATTGTCTGAAATAATCTAAAGAAAGTTATACCACTGTTTTGAATGGGAAGGTATTTTTTAGATAGACTAAGCCAGAAGACCTGCTAATTTCATAATAAGATTAACGTTTCTGTGTAAAACGATATGACTTATGAAATATATATACATATACATATATTGTTTGTCTTTATTTGCTAGCCTAGCAAATGCTCAGATCTTAGATACTATTATACTTCCTGAAGTTACATTAGTAGAAAATAAATTAAGTTTTGAAAATACTGGATCAAAGATTAAAAATTTTAATCATTTAAGAAATCTAGTTTTTCCCTCAGATAACATAGGTGATTTTTTGCAATTTAACTCTAGTTTTTATATAAAAAAATATGGCGCTCTTGCTACTTCATCTTTTAGAGGAACATCTAGTTCTCATACTTTAATACTTTGGGAAGGGATTCCATTAAACTCTTTGAGTACAGGAGTTTTTGACTTTAATTTAATTAATTCTTATTCCTTTGACAATTTATCAATTGTCAAAGGAGGTTTATCTAGTTTGTTTGGTAGTGGTGCATTAGGGGCAACTTTATATTTAAAGGAAGATTTAAACTTTATAAAAAAACAAATATTTACATATAGTTTGGACGTGAATAATTCTGGACTAAATTCTAACAATATATCATTAAATTATTCAAATGATTATTTTGCTTCATCTATATATTTTAGATCTACTACTGATAAAAATAATTTTCTATTTGTAAACACATCTAGACCTAATAATCCAATAGATACAAATAGTCATGCATTAATTCTATCAAAAGAGTTTAAATCAAACTTTGCATATAAGTTAAACAAAAAGAATTTTTTAAATTCATCACTATGGATCTCTAAATATGATAGAGAAATACCTGTTTTAATGACGAACTCTTTTTCAAATGCAAAGCAATATGATGATTCTTATAGATATTTGATTAATTATTCTCATAAAAATAGCTTTGTTGTTTTTAATTTTAAGAATTCATTAATCATTGAGGATTTTGTTTACACTGATACTGATTTATATAGTTCTTATATTAATAAATCATTTTACTCTAGATTAAATGTTTATAAAAGTCTAGCTAAATCTACTTTTGAATTAGAATTTACCTTCAATAATAATTATGTTAATTCATCTTCTTTAATATCACAAAATATTACTGAAAATAATTTCTTTTCATTTATAAAATATAAATATTTAAATAAAAAATTAACTATCAATTCATGTCTTAGACATGAGCTTAGAAAAGATTTAAAAGTTCCAATTATCCCTTCTTTATCAGCAATATATAAGCTTAATAAATTTAATTTTTCATTTTTAATAAATAGGAACTTTAGAGTACCAACATTTAATGATAAATATTGGGCAAGCTCAGGTTCACTAGGAAATGTAAATTTATTATCAGAAGAATCTATTAATTATGAATTTTCAATATCACGTTCTAGAAATAAATTAAATTATGATTTAACATTTTTCTCTCAAAATGTAGATAATTGGATAACATGGCTCCCTTTGCAAAATGGAATTTGGATGCCAGAGAATATAAAAAATGTTTGGAGCAGGGGTCTTGAGTTAAATTCTTACATGTCTATAAATAAATTATTATTTAATTTAAATTATTCATTTACAAAAACAACAAACCAAACTCCTATAAATAATCTTGACAATTCATTTGGTAAACAATTAAGGTATGTTCCTTTAAATAAATGCAACTTTAGCATTAAGTATCAAATGAAAGATTTTGAACTCATTTATAGTGTTCTATACAACGGTCAAGTTTACACTGTTTCAGATCAATCTAATTTTCTAGATGATTATTTATTAAATAATTTTTTAATAAAATATTTAAAGCCTAAAGCTCGATTTGAATATTCTCTTAAAGTAATTAATTTATTTAATAATTCATATCAATCCTATGAAAATTATCCAAACCCAAGAAGAGAAATTCTTCTTAATATTCAATTTAAATTAACTAAACAATAAATAAAAAAATGAAAAATTATATATCTAAATCTCTAACTCTATTAATTATTAGTTTTACTTTTTTCTCATGTTCTAAAGAAAATATTAATATTAACAATAATAATCAATTTTCATCAGGTTATTTTGTTACTAACGAAGGTAACTTTGGCTCTGGTAATGGAAGCTTATCATATGTAGATGATAATAATCAGGTAACAAATAATGTTTTTTCTTCAATAAACTCTTTTCCTTTAGGAGATGTGGTACAATCAATGTCTATAATAAATGATAACGCATACATAGTTGTAAATGGTTCTGCAAAAATTGAAGTCGCTACTATTGATTCTTTACAATATGTAACAACAATTAATGGATTTTCAGGGCCTAGAAATATTCTTCAAGTTGATGTAAATAAAGCTTATGTATCAGATTGGTTTTCTAATACAGTACAGGTCATTGATTTGGAAACTAATGAAATTACTTCAGCAATTAATTGTGGTCAAGGTCCTGAAGCACTTTGTGTAAATGATAATCTTGTTTATGTATGTAATATTGGTGGTTATTCTGTTGATTCTACTGTTTCAATTATTGATGTTTATTCTGACATGCTTGTGTCAACATTAACAGTCGGTGACAAGCCTTCAGGTGTAGTTGTAGATGTAAACAATGATATCTGGGTTTTATGCTCTGGCGCAACTTATTATGATGCTAATTGGAATGTCGAAAGTGAAACACAAGGAAAGCTTGTGAAAATTTCAAATGGTGAAATAGTATCATCTTTTAGCTTTGAATTAGGAAATCACCCCAAAGGATTAATGATTAATGAAAGTAAAGATGTTTTATATTTTAATAATGGAAATTTTAGTACTTCAATTTATTCATTTAATATTAACAATAATACACTACCAACAAATCCAATTATTAATAGAAGTTTTTATAAAACAGCTTTAGATAATAATTATATATATGGAACTGATGCGGTAGATTATGTTCAAAATGGATGGTCATATAAATATAACTTACAGGGGAATTTATTAGATTCAGTTCAAGTTTCAGTTATTCCTGGAAATTACTGTTTTAATTAATTTTTTCATAAATTCATAAAAAAGGGGTGTCTTAATGGCATCCCTTTTTTTATATTTGTTTATGATTATGAAAAAATTATCTATATACTTTTTTATCTTTTTATTAATAGCTTCTTGTTCTGAAGATTCAGAAGAAGATTTGTATTTCCCAAATGATTATGGAAAGGGTACATATTTTATAACTCCGCAGAATATTAATTTTATACCTAAGGGTAGTAGT